>Ga0315541_1003556_pt1 | contig 11941 bp, 9 predicted proteins | sample SalMarSW160190MG_FD_203095 | JGI IMG/M metagenome (GOLD analysis project Ga0315541, IMG submission 203095) | Salt marsh sediment microbial communities from the Plum Island Ecosystem LTER, Massachusetts, United States - Salt Marsh Sediment SW1601-190 ...
ACTACTATTTTCTGGTATTCTCTTTCTATATACTTAGAGCTGGGAACTGCTCCGCCCATAAATAGGGCCTTACCACATATTGAGATTTCCCCTATTTATTGAGCTGTTACCACAAAACCCTTCCTGAATGCCCATCAAAAGGCCCAGATTGCCTTGCGTTGAACATTGAGGGCAGGAGATATACCCCCCTCCATCTTCTCCAAGAAAATCCCTCATAAGGCAAATTTGAATGCCGATATTAATAGTAATATCAATAGGTTAGGATATATTGCCGTTTGACAGACCCCTTTCCATATGCTAAATCTCACTCCATGGATTTAATCAAACGGGCATCCAAAAAAATAGCTGACCGTCTGACCTGGTGTACCGCTCGCAGAGACCAGGCAGGCATTGCCAAAGACTTGGCTGACGGAAAAGATATTTCCGAAGTCTACGGGCTTGGCGAAGCAGGACTCTTTGATGAGTTCTTCTACTTCCTGGACCAATTCGGTATCATGGAGCTATTAACAAGGCTTGACCCAAAAATTACTATGCGTGAAAGCAATGTAAAATTCCCCGCTGTTATTCTCATCTACTTGATGCGCATAGTGGCTGGCCTTTCTTTTTTCTGGCATATACATCCTGTCATACTCAGATTTCAACCCCTCATGCGCATCGTGGGTTTTAATGGCAGAGAAATAAGAGACGGCACATGCGCCAGAGGTCAGAAAAAGGCCTCACCCAATACAGATGACAATGATAGTGAACCTGACTGTGCCCCGATATTAATCCGGGCAGACAGGGATAATGACAGACAGCCAACTGAGATCCGGGGCCCTATCTGCCCGGATTCCATTGCCACCTATATCCAGGCAATTGCTGCCCATGCCTTAGAGAGGCTCTTTAACGGTGTTGTGGCTATCTTAGCTGCCAAGTCCTTCTTTCCCCAAAAGATCCATGCCCTTTTGGATGCCTCAGAAATACAATCTACTGAACTATGTGAAGGCTGCGGCATGATTACAAAAGAAAAAGTGCCGGAACTGCGTAGACGAAAACTCCGTATCCGAAAGGTCCTGGAAACCGTTTTTGGTTTTAAAATCTGGGTTCTGTGGGACCCCAACAGCCGTTTACCCCTTGCCATGCGTTTTGCAACCATTGAAGTCGGTGATATCAACTACGCCCGTGAAGTTATTGAGCAGGCGATCACCAACCTGGGTAATCATGCAAATATTGCCTCTATTGCCTTTGATCGCGGGTTTATGGATGGCCAGTTGTTGTGGTGGCTCAATAGCAAGGGCATCATCTTTTATATCCCGGCCAAGACCAATATGAATGTTTATAAAGATGCCCTTTCTCTTGTTAATACAGGTATTGCGCAAACCAGGGAACGAAAGCGAACACTCGGGGCTGGCAAAAACAAGAAAGCTGTTGTTGATCGCTGGAAAGTAGCAGGCATAGAGGAGTTGACCACAGCAGGGTTTTACGGGGAACTGGGCAGCGGAAGTCATGAAAACCGCAATGACTTTGCCCCTAATCCTATAAATGCCGTAGTTGTTCTGCACGATCCCTATGTAGAAAACAATCCCCATTGTGACGCCCTGATTATCCTCACCAATGATTCTGTGAAAAAACCGCTTATAGCCTATGATGGCTATGATGAGCGCAGTGAGATTGAGAACGGATTATTCCGGGAGTCCAAGCAGGCTTGGTTTATAGAGCGACCTGCCCGAAATACCGCCGATGCCTTCCGTGCCCATGTCTATCTCACCCTCATTGCCATGGCCCTGACCACAGCCTTCCGAACCTGGATGGACCAACAAGACAAGCCGGGTAAGGGTGGCCAGGAAACAGGCATACGCAAGTTCAGGGAGAAGGTTAAACAGGAAAATGGAAATAAACTCATAGTGTTCGATAAAGACCGTTACGCCATCTTTGATACCTATGAGGTTTTTATCCTTTGTGGCCGAAATGTAGAAAAACCTACAGGCGTGAGAGAAAAAATCTCCAAGAAGGACATCTTGATCAGATATGGGGTTTTCTTGGAATAGGCTGTCTTTATCATTCTTTCTTGCGTAAGCCTGGCCTCAGTCTTGCTGATCTAAACTTTCCTTTAAGCAATGGCGGCAAGCTATGCCTTCCAACTCTTGGGCCTGGACTGCCAGTTTTACTCTACATAGCTTCGAGCAAGGCTCACGGATCATTATTATTTTAATCGGCTATTATCATCCCTACTTTAAAGGGGCAATGAATCTCTCTGTCTTCCCGGATAATCTTATCACACTCGGCTAAAAATTTCTGCCATACCTACCTATGCATCGGCATTTCTCATTAAAGCATGGATTTCTGAGGCCCTCTGTGCCACCATTCTATGGTTATCAGCCAAAAGTGGTTTCATTTTATCGAATATTCAGAATATCCTCCTTGTTTTGAATCTACTGAAAAATATAGGTTTCAGCAGGGATTGGATAGTTATATTTAACAGGTGGAAGGCTAAAGAACAATCAGTTCGAAGCTGAAAGCTGATAGTTCAATGATGAAAAGCTTTCTTCACCTCTTCTTTCAATACCTTTCCCATTTTGTTTTTGGGTAATTCTTGTATAAAAACGACATCTTTGGGGACTTTCCAGTCGTGAAGATGTTTCTTACAGAACGTTTGAATCGTATGGGGTTCAATCTTGAAGCCAGGTTTTAGAACAACGGCTGCTACCACCTTTTCTCCCCATTTTTTATCCGGGATACCAACTACAGAGGATTCAGCTACTCCTTCAACCTGGTTTATAACAGTCTCTATCTCTTTTGGGGAGATGTTTTCCCCTCCTGAGATGATAATATGTTTGATGCGATCTGTAAGATAATAGTAGCCATCCTCATCTACTCTACCAAGATCACCACTTTTAAACCAGCCGTTTTCAAATGCCTTTTCCGTCTCTTCAGGCTTTCGCCAATAACCAGGAGTAATCGCAGGGCCCTTAAGAAAGATCTCGCCTGTTTGGCCAAGAACCACATCTGCAAATGTCTCAGGGTCCACTATCCTCACCTCAAGATCTGGCAGGGGTAATCCGATGGAACCAGGTTTTCTCACACCCCTTACAGGGTTAGAAAAATTCATCCCCGTCTCTGTCATACCCTCACGTTCCACCGGTTCCTTGCCGAATATACTCTTTATCTTCTTAAAGTCTTTGACCAGGAGTGGTGCTGAACCCGATGTCCATAAGCGTATATGCTCAAAATCCAGCTTTCTCCCTCCCACATAGTCCATTAATTTCCCATATATAGCAGGAACAGCCATAAAGAGCGTACAGACATATTCCCCCTCTCTTTTTGTCAATACCTTTATAACCTCTTCTGGAGAAAATCTATCAAGCATTATAATGTGAGCACCTGCCATTAAGGCAGTATGGAGTTCAAAACAAAGTCCATGGACATGAAAAAGAGGAAGCGCATGACATACCACGTCTGATTCTGTTATCTCCCATATAGTGATAATGTTTCTTGCATCATGAACAAGATTTGCCTGTGTAAGGATAGCTCCTTTGGGTTTTCCTGTGGTACCTGAGGTGTAGATGATAAGTCCCGGATCTTCTGGTTTGATTTCTATCTGGGGCATACTATCTGAGGCAGAGCTGAAAAAATTACAATCCTGGTAGGGTATTTCGGTATGAATCACAATAGTATTTAGCCTGGGGTCTATCTCCTTTATTATGGCCTCTTGTTCAGGGCTTGATAGCACTAATTTTGCTTGAGTATCCTCAAGCAGGTATTCCATTTCCGATTTTTTAAACCCTGGATTCAAAGGTACTCCAATAGCTCCTATCTTTTGAAGTGCACAGTGAGCAATGATAAAACCCAGAGATTTTTCCAGGTAAAGGATGACCCTGTCTCCTTTGGTAACACCTATATCCAGGAAGGTATTGGCCATCCGGTTAGAATCCTGATTCAACTCTTTATAGGAGATCTCTGTCTCTACCATGCCTTCCCGAAGGAAGCTTATTGCTTTTTTTTCTCCTTGGGCTACGGAGCTATCCGTAAAACAACCTTTTAAAGATACATCACCCATATTACCTGCTCTGATTAAATGAAGGGCCAAAAAGCACCCTTATTATTAAGATAGAAAAACGATGTAAAATATTATTTTTAATATTGAGTATGATATACATAAATTATTGTTGTTTTAAACTGAGTATTTTAGTAGGTAATAATACTTCTACCCTCTTTTATATATTCAGTTGTAGCTTCACCCATATATCTTACATTGATACCTAATTCTTCTATTTTACTCGAGAGACCATAATGATCAGCGCATGCCTTGCATGCTTCAATTGTAACTCCAGACTCCTTTATTTTTTTTATATACTCTTGTAATTCAATGTCATGGCTTAATAATTTTGTTGATGGACCCCAAACAACTAAAGTAATATCTTTCCACCATTCTCTTAGTTTTGAATTAAGGGTATAGGGAAAAACAACCTCTAGTGCAACATCTCTATCTCTGCTCGTCCATATAACAACAATGCTATTTTTTTTCATCCATACAATGGCCTTTCAATTATTATTTGCTATTAATTTCATCATAATAAGATAATTATCAGTTTTCATATAAATGGAGTTAGTAGTTCATTTAACACGAGAGAAAAATAAATATTACCTTGTGAAGGGATGTTCGCTCTTTGGATAAGCTTTATGACTATGACATAATTTCAGGTTGATCAGCATTTCAGCTGTCTTAATTGCAATGGGAACTCCATCTAAGACAGGAACATTGAGTTCTTCTTCCATTTTTTCCCTTTCTCCTTCGTCCAATGCACTTAAAATGGCAGAGTAACCCGCAATGATAAGCTGGGCACCCTCCGTTTCGATTTGATATCGAGCAATCTCTATAAACCGATCCCTTAACTTGTTACTCCGTTTTCTCAATTCCAATTCTGGAATATTTAGCGGTCTCATAGAAGTTATACGATCGAAGCACCCCATCAATTGGATTCTTCTGGAAAACTCAGGAATGGTGGCCTCACTTTTAGTTACCACACCAAATCGATCAGCTAATTGGCACGCAAGATGGAAGGTAGCCGAACCAAGGCCAACAACTGGAATATCAACTGCCCCCCGCGCAGCTTCAATGCCAAAGTCACAGATACCATGGATAACTACGCCATCAAAACCTTGCTTCTCTGCATCAATGGTTAACTTCATTGTTTCATTGGCAAGGAGAGAAACATCACTGCCGTTTTTGATCCCCCTGGGATTCCCTTTAAAAAGAAAACCCTTAACTTTAGTTGCCGGAGATACGAATTTATTAATGTGTGCTATTCTCCTGTCCAACTCTTCCTGGTCTAACTCTCCCGGGATAATAACAGCTATATTGATCATGATTTACACAATAATTATCGTTTTACATGTTCAGTTATATGCTTACAAATAAGATAGATATAGCCTTAAGAAATTGACCTGGATCCCTTAGTAGATATTTTTCCACATTTCTGATTTTGCCAAAAGACAGGATTTGTAGACCATCACACACTTAATTTTTAATCCCACGGAGATCAAAATAGGAGAACAACTTTTCCCCTAAAAATGAATTTATCCTATCATTCTGTTTGGAAGCCATAAAGCCAGTTCCGGCCAGATAGATACACATGCAATAACAATCACTTCTATTATGACAAAGGGGACTACCCCCAACAAAACATGAGACATGGGTATATCAGGGGCAATATTCTTAACGATATAGAGATTTAGTCCTACAGGAGGTGTTACCAGGCCTATCTCAAGATTAACAGTCATAATGACCGCGAACCATATGGGATCGAATCCCAATCCCTGGATGATGGGGAGCAGCAATGGCGCTACCATTAAAATGACGGCCGCCGGAGGTATAAAACACCCCAGCATCAAAAGCAGGATATTTATGAGGACAATGATCCCCCACTTCCCCAAAGGGAGTTTTAAAATCAGCTCACCCAGCGCCTGGGTCGCATATAGATCGGAAGAGACATACGCAAATAGCAATGCAGAGGCCATAATCATCAATATCATGCTGCTTTCATTTAAGGCTTTAATGAATATCTTCCAGAGTTGTTCGGGCCTGTAAATTTTATAGATAGTCATTACAAAGAAGATAGAAAGCACAGCGCCCAATCCTCCGGCTTCACTTGGTGTGGCCCAACCTCCATACAGGGATCCCATTATTCCAAATATTATTAAAACAAACGGCATGATCTTGATAAGAGACGTAAGCCGTTCTTTCCATGTATATTTTTCGGTTATTCCGCGGTCTTCAATATAATACATGGATCCTGGTTCGGCCGGCACAAATTTGCGGTAAAAGAAAATACCCCCAACCCAGAGACAGCTTAAGAGGATTTCAAGTATCCCCGGTAAAATGCCGGCGATAAAACATTTGCCAATAGAGGTCTCAGTGGCAACACCGTAAAGGATCATGGTGACACTTGGCGGAATAAGAATACCGAACGTACCCGCATGTGCAATCAATCCCGTGCTCAATGCAGGGGAATAGCCGCGCTTTCTCATTTCCGGGATCCCGATCCCGCCTATAGCCGCTGCTGTTGCTGGACTAGAGCCGCATAAAGCGGCAAAAATACCACAGCCAATCATGTTGGCAATGCCAAGGCCTCCGGGGATCTTGTAAAGCCATTTGTGGAGTGTTTCGTATAAGTCCTTGCTCGCGTCTGATTCGGCTATTGGAGCGCTGAGAAGAATAAACAGGGGGATAGCTAACAGCGCAAAACTGTCCATGCTGCCATGGAGCACAAATGGAACAGTCGTTAACAGGTGAGGAGAAAAAATGAGAATGAATATAAGGGATATACCGGCCAGGCCCGCCCATATTGGAATGCCGGAGACTAATAGAGCAAACGCACTTCCAAACAAGAGTATGGCAATAACTATTTCGTTCATATCGGGCTTTCCTTTCCAGAATGCTAATTTCTATTTTGGATCCGAATCAGCCTCAGTTATGTCAATGTCTCTTAATTCAAAACGCTCTGCCTCTTCACTGAATTCACCTTTTCTAAGGGCATTTATTTTATTGCGTATATACAAAAGATATTGGAAGAAAAGCAGTGTCATTCCAAGTGGAAGAAACAAATACGGAATCCACAGTGGCGGACCCCATAAAGATTCGGTGTGTTCATTATTGACAACGGCTTCCCACCACATGGGCCATGCATACCATGCAAGTACTACAGCCAGAATACAGGATATGATGGAGACAACAATAAGGGTTACCTCTCTTGTTTTAGGGGACAGGTGGATGATAACCAGGTCCACGTTAAGATGATGTTCGTTCTTCTGCACAAACGCTGCCCCGGTAAATACAACAAAAATAAGTAAAAACACAGATGCTTCTATTTGCCAGATCGTAGAAATACCAAATACCTTTCTAACGATAACACCTTCAGTTACTATTATTGCGGCTGCCACAAGAGACAATGCCGCTATCCAGCCAGTAAGGTGTGTTAACCCTTCAATAATGATAGTCAATATCTTTCCAAGCCGTTTCATGATATATGCCCTATCCTTTCAAGAAATCCCGTTGGCAGAATCCCAAAAAGCAAAACCTATATGCAGATCAGAATCTGTTGGAACCGCATCAGCTCCGACAAAAGAATTCTAAGAGTAAGTGCAGGCTCCTAAGATGGGCAATCACCAAAGCAGAGGTCAGGACAGCCCTCCTGTGAGCTTCATTTAAATGAAAGACTCACAAGAGCAGCTGTCATGTTCCGAATGAACTACCTCGCAGCAAGCTGCGGTGAATTAACCCTTGTCCGCCTTTGATTAAAGGAAAATATTATTCTTTCGGACAAAATTTCTATTTCATGGCCTCAATAGCTAGATCCAATAGCTCTTGACCACCTTCTACTGTTTCAGCATAGTCTTTCCAAGCTGTTTTCTTAGCAAATTCCAACCATTCATTAAATTCAGCCTTATTCATGTAGTGAATATCAACACCAGCCTTGGTGTAAGCATCTATAAGCTTATCCACCAGTGTCTTAAAGTTTTGATATATCCAGTTTTCATGCATCCACTCGGCTGTTTCCAGAAAGATTTTCTGCTGTTCGGGCGTGAGCCTGTTCCACGTTTTCATGGAGATACACAAATTTTCAGCCATATACCAAATGGAATAATCTCTTGGTGCGTTAATATACTTGAGTACTTCATAGAGCCGATAGGAAACAAAAGAGGCAGAGGACGTCAGCATAGTGTCTAAAACGCCCGTTGAAAGGGCATGGTAGGTCTCGGAGGAAGGCATGCTGGTAATAGAAGCTCCGGCCTCTCGCATCATAAACTCAAATTTCTTCCCGGCCGCCCTCAGTTTCGTCCCTTTGACATCGGCCGGAACTTTTATCTGCTTTATCTTACTACCGACTCCTCCATCAAACCAGGCCCACACCAGATTCTTCACACCGTTCTCCTCCATGAGGGCGTCAATTTTCTTCCCTATGGCTTTGTTTCTCCAGGAGATACCCTGTTTTATATTGGCTACAGAACAGGGCATCAACGTAATTGAAAACTGTGGTACCTTTCCAGAGGCATAATCCAGGGGGAAACAGGACATATCTAACGCGCCCTTACGCATGGCATCCCACTGCTCCTTCGGTTTAAACAGTGACTTAGCCGGATAGTGGCGAAATTTGATCTCCCCGTTTGTTTTTTCAGTTACCATATCGCCAAATACGCGGCCCATCATGTCTCTAACATCTCCAGCAGCAAATTGATGAGAAACCTTTAAGGTCATTGATCGAGCACAAGAAATTCCCGTTTTCAAAAATATCATTGAAAAAGCCACAGCAAAAATAATTAATGAGCTAAAAAACAATTTTCTTAATCTCATTTTTCATCCCTCCTTTTGCTAAATTGATCCAGAGATTCACACACACCCAACTTTTTTCCAGCTTTAGCCCGTTGGTCCAATTGCCTTGAGCTAATCTTACTCAATCAAAAAACCCTTTAGCCAAAGCGAAAAAATGAATTTATTTAACAACCCTCACCCCCTTTCATTAACATATCTTTTCTTATCACAAGTTACCGATTATCAGAAATGGCCCTATCTCTACTTATCTCCTGTTGCTCTTCCCCACTACTTGTTTGGGATAGTTTCTCCACTGCGTCACTCTGATTTTTCAGGTGGGCCTTTATCAATATCTCTGTCTTTTCAGGGTCTCTTTCTTGAAAAGTCTTCAGAAGCGCCCTATGTTCCTGTATTGATTTCTCAAACCTACCAGGTAGATTGAGAGATTTGAACCTATACAGCAAAATCTTTTGCCTTAACCCATTGATAATTTGGTTGCACGTTTGGTTTCCTGCCAATTCTTGCAGGAAGGTATGATATAAGTTGTTAATCTTGATATAATTTTTCTGATCACGGCGCTGAAAGTTTTCTTCCAGCTTTTCATGAAGCTTCTCTAACCTTGCGAAATCACTATCTCTCATTTTTTCCGCTGCCGTCCGAGCACATATTCCTTCTAAAACACTCATAACATCAAACATTTCTTTGATTTCTTTAATGGTTGGTTTGCAAACATAAGAGCCTTTATTTGGAACAAGCTTAATTATGTTCTCAGCACTTAGTACCCTCAAAGCTTCCCGTAAAGGGGTTCTGCTGATGCCCATAGAAATGCAAAGTTCGTTTTCCTTGATTTTATCACCCTCTTGGAGCTCACCTGTCATGATCATGTCTCTCAAATTATTGACAATCTCTTCATGTAAAGTTTTCTTTTTAATCAATTTCATAAACCAGTTCCCATAATTGTTATTGATACTATTCTATGCAAGAAAATAATATATTATAATTTATAAATTATAATATATTATAATGTCAACTATTTTTTAGGACTATCACCAAATCTATATTTATTGCAGATTAGTTGCCAAATTTTAGATTTCAAAAACTTCCATGATAAGAATATTTAAAAGCTCTAACTCTCTCTCCTACCCTTTGTTTAACTATGTTGATTTACATATCAATTGAGATCAAAACATTGTTATTTTATGTTATTTCAAACAGCTTGAGTAAGCACTCTTAGGCAAAACTCTAAATTCGTAATCTTATAGCCTTTTCCACATCTTTTATTTGCCTTCCAGTGCTTTTTGCAATAAGATTTGAACATGCTGAAATGGTTTAATATATTAAACTCCTCAATGCTTTGATCTATAAATCCAGCATTGTGAAATCTCTAAAGGATGATATGATGAAAAGCTATCGCAGAGAATTGTGGTTCAATGTGCCCACAAGACGAGCCTTTATAAACATAACACCTCAAGTAGAGGAATGCCTGAAAGAAACCGATATCAAGGAAGGCCTTTTGCTCGTTAATGCGATGCACATCACTGCCTCTGTATTTATTAATGACGATGAATCCGGGCTACATCACGACTATGATAAATGGCTGGAAAAACTTGCTCCCCATGAGCCCGTCTCCCAATATAGGCATAATGTTGGTGAGGATAATGCAGATGCACATATGAAAAGGCAGATTATGGGAAGAGAGGTTGTTGTTGCAGTAACTAATGGAAAAATGGACTTTGGGCCATGGGAGCAGATATTTTATGGTGAATTTGACGGTGGCAGACGTAAAAGAGTTTTGGTAAAAATAATTGGCGAATAATTGCAGAGCATAGCTAAAGGAACCCAATGTCATTGACTTAAGAAAAGCTTATGGTTCACCGCAGAGACGCAAAGGACGCAGAGAAGAAATGTTTTTCCCTTGCCGTTGAGAGGCCGGCAAGGGAAAAGTATCTCAGCCCTTTGGCCGATAGGAATAAAGTGGATATCAATACATTAAGCAGTAAAATCATCGGTGCAGGCACCTGCCCAGTTAAATAGCTTGAGGGCCGTCGATGTACTATACATATGTTCTACAAAGCAAGAAGGATGATAAATTCTATGTCGGATTTACGAAAGATCTCAAGCTAAGACCTGCCCGGTTAAATAATGCAAAGCATTAATATTTCAAATTTGATCACAAATTTAAAATATTATTTAACTGGGTAAAAGCAACATTCCAAAGGACGCATAGAATCAACAAGGGATCGAAGACCTTTGACAATAATATACTATGAGGGTTGCTTAAACCAGGAGGATGCAACCAAGCGAGAGAAGTACCTGAAATCTTACCATGGAAGGATGTTTCTGAAAAACAGGCTCAAATCTTATTTAACCGGGTGAATAAGGCACAGCTTCTGACATACCCGCCTGCCTCGCCTGAGCGAGAGCGATAGCGGGCAGGTCTCAAATTATCTGGCCTTAATCTAGGATTGCTTCTAAATTTTAATGTGCCAGTAATGCGGGATGGAATAGTGCGAATTGTAAATAAATTAAAGGAATAACCCCGCAGGGCAGACTATTTTTGCTTTTCGCTGTCCCTGCCCCGTGAAATTCACGATAGTGACAGCTTGCCAAGTTAAATTGATGGCAATCACAGCGTAGCGAATTTAACCATGGCGAAGCGTATTTCACCAGGGTCAACGGAAAGCAAAAAATAATAAAACCTCAGCGTTCTCTGCGCCTCTGCGGTGAAAACCTTGACCAGAACAATCCTACATATTGATATGGATGCCTTTTTTGCAGCGATAGAGGTACTGGATGATTCATCTCTAAAAGGAAAGCCTGTGATTGTTGGCGGCTTAAGTCGGCGGAGTGTTGTTTCCACTGCAAGTTATGAGGCCAGACGGTTTGGCATTCATTCTGCTATGCCAATATTTAAGGCAAGGGAAAAGTGCCCTCACGGAGTTTTTCTTCCTGTAAAAATGGAACGATACAAACAGGTCTCCAGAAAAATAATGGGCCTGTTAAAGGATTTTTCACCACTTGTAGAACAGGTTTCTATCGATGAGGCCTATCTTGATATAACGGGAACGGAAAATCTTTTCGGATGCCCTGAGGAGATAGCAAGGCGAATAAAAGAACGGATTGGTAAGGAGACAGGATTAACGTGTTCAATAG
>Ga0315541_1003567_pt1 | contig 11916 bp, 9 predicted proteins | sample SalMarSW160190MG_FD_203095 | JGI IMG/M metagenome (GOLD analysis project Ga0315541, IMG submission 203095) | Salt marsh sediment microbial communities from the Plum Island Ecosystem LTER, Massachusetts, United States - Salt Marsh Sediment SW1601-190 ...
GTAATTGGAACCCTGTGCATCAGGTTTTGCTGAATCCTGAAAAATGGGATGAGACCAGCCAGATGCACTGCTTAAAAAAGGCGGCCTAAACTATGGATCAGGTGACAACTCTCTTGACACCCGCCGCTATTGAACCTAAATTGTCATTAACAACAAAAAGGCCATAACCTTTTATTGCAAATTGGTATAGCAAAAAGGTTTTTCCCGATCCAGGTTGACCGACCAAAAGTTTATCTCCCTCGGTCTTGGTTAACCACGAAAAGTCTTCATCTCTTCCAATTAGATCATGTTCGATCAAAGGACGTTTGGACAAGGGGATAACCGATAAAGCCGAAGGTTCACCGGTAAGCCCCAAAAGTTCCACACACCATTCAGGACTTTGATAAAGTCTACGTGCTAAGGTATTTTGATCGTATATTTGTATCAAACTAAACCCTAGTTCTTCTGCACGGGTTTCAAGATTGTTTCTTTTTCGTTGTGTAAGATTTTGAGATGTCGCAAGAACTGCTTTGCGTCGAGGGCCGTTGTTTTTTAAATAGGACTTCAGATTACGTGTTAAATTACCAATAACATTCTTTCCGGTTGTGGATATCAAAGGGAATGCACGCCCTTGTAAATCGGAAATAGCGCCATCCATTCCTGAGTCAGCCCCCCCTCTAATAAGAACAATGTTTGGAAAGTCATGCCGAATAAGATCAACGGCACATTCTTCAAAAAGATCATGGTCAAGATCACTATTTAGTCTTGTAATAATTTGTCTGTAAAATGGATCTCTGATCATAATAAAAGGTACATGCTATGTTATCGAAGGCCGAACTGCGAACTGTGCGGCGCGGCGTTTTGCGTCCGCACCAGTGAAATGTTAGGATTTGTCGCGTTCCCCGCTATCCAGTAGTTTCCGGCTGTCTACATATGCCGTAACAATTGCGTCGATAGCTTTGAATGGCAAAGCCTTCTTCAATTCTCCAATGATTTCCTTAGCCTTCTCTCGTTGCTGTTCTTCGGGGTACTGATCGAAAAGTATTGCCATGCACAATTCCGAAGCGAAGTTGAAATGGAATTGCTTTTTAGCTACATCGACTTCAAGAAACCCAGTCCTATCTTTGGACACCTTACTTAAAGCGATAGATACAGACTGTTCCTTTACATGCCCACCGAGACTATTGCGATAGCCTTTTATAAGGGGGTGGGCAGCAGTCGTAATGCGATTCAGCTCATCAAAAGCGTTTTGCAAAGGCTTTGGCTGTTGACGAAGCGCCTCTCTAAATTCTTGATTCATTTTCAAAGAATGAACTGCGCTGTGTATTTCCATCATTGTCTTGAAAATACTTCTCAAGAAATACAGCTTTCGCCAGGGAATCTGGTTCATATCGAGTTCTGGAATTTTCTGCCCGAGCCATCCTCGATATTCCAACTTTAAGTCTTCTTTAAGAATGCACAAGCGAGCCACATTTGTGGCCACCGGATCATTTGCCGGGAACCATCGTTGAATAACAACATGTTCTTTAGTAATTTTACTCATGTTTTTCCTTGCCAATCCTAACATAGATTAGACGGCCTAATAGCCGTAGTTAATTACGGCTATTTGCCGTTACAAAGTTAAAAAGTATAAACAATACAACGTATTAGTATTCACCTTTGTTTTATATTGAAATGTGAAATACGGCTAAAACGCAGCCTATTTCTAATATGCGGCTGTTTTGCCGTATAGTACTTTTTTTCATATATTTTATAACACTATAATATCACAGGAAAAATAATGAGATTAGGGCTTATATTGTTCCTGGGAATACGTCTAACCAGGGTTTTTCATGAAGAACTCAACAAGTTTATAAGAAGCAGAATTTCATCTTTTGGGACTTTCGTGTTGAACGTGCACAACCTATTAATACAATATTTTTAAAAATTGAACTTTTTTCCATTTGGATGTGTCAGATCAGCGATGTAGGGCAGCACAGACCAGGTCGAGAAAAAGAGTCAATATTAATTAGTTTCCATCCAGAAATGGCCCTTTTCCGCAATCTCTGCGCCTGCCCTGCCTGCCCCGTAGGTAGGAACTATCGTACTGGGGTGAAATGTTTACCCCGTTGAATGCGCAGCCGATTCAACTGGGGCAGAGCCTATTTCTCTGGGGTCAATCTGCGGAATTACTTGTTCCCGCCTCGGGGCGGGACGCGTAATTCCTTGATTTGACTCGGGGCTTCCATGCCCCTCACCCTTACGGGCGGCTATTCAGCCGTCCAATTCCGCCATCCTGCAAAATTGTCCTTGACCTTGCGAAAAATTGCTAATTTCTGAATTGGAAACTTAATTTGTGACCAATATAGATTTATGGATGGACACTAATTAGATAAAAAGATATTCATGTAAATTCAAAGAGATGCATACATTAATAGGTCTAAATAATCAAGGCCAAATTTTACCTAAAAAATACCTGTAAACATTAGGTGTTTTCGGCTAATGGAGAAGGGGGATTAGGGCTGCCCGGTGTTACATTGACCAAAGAGCTTATTCGTAAAGGAGAATTGAAGTTGTGCTTTCAAAAAGCTTTTAGACCTAAAAGAGAATAGCATCCTTTCTCTGTCTACTAATATTTGTTTTCATGTTAACCGTTTTCTAAAACGGACCCCACACCGAAGCCAAATGATTTAGCCCGTCCATCTTCATGCTTTTGTTATACCTTTTATTGATTTGGACCACCTGCCTTTAACTCGTGCTGAATTCGTTCAGCCAAATACATTTTCATCAAAGACTGATAGGGTATATCGTGTTTATTGGCCAGCAACTTCAACTCTTCGATCATTAGTTGGGGAAGTCGCAATGAAATTTTTTTGGTTGAAGGCTTAAGATTGGGCAGAATTATGCGTTTGGCCTTTTTCCAATCGATATAATCGGTTGAATCTGCTTTAGACCAGAATTCTCTTTCCTGGTCTTCGGATTTGAATTTTGGTATCCTTTTTTTCATGATTGTTAATCAACTGTTTAGCAGTTTTTTGATTTCATCCAGCAGCGGCGGCTTTAATGTTCTCCATTTCGGCTGTATGGCCTTGTCCTCATACCATGTAAATTCAACGGCATCAAATTTTTCCGAAATCACATATTTATCACCAACACCATATTTATGCTCCGGATAATATTCTATCCAGAGCATGCGGTGCGGATCGATGTTAAACTCCTTTGCAACCAGGGTGGCAACATGGCTGGTGGCGCTCCTTACGTCCATTTTACTGTCCGGGACATCTGAAACCACCACGATAATGGGTCTTAAATGCATCAGACCCATTTTATCATCCTTTTTAAGATCATAGATCCGGAGTCGGCACTTACCGCTTCCGAGCATGAGTTTGCCGCCCCACCCTCTCCATGAAAATATATCATCGTATATGAGCATAGTTCTTCCAGGAAAAGCGCTTACCGTGTGTGTCCGGGTATTTCATAGGTGGTGCAGCTGCCGCTTGGGCATTCCCTGGTCTGAGACTTAACCCTGGTACCTGTCCCGGAACCATAGCCCATAGTGTAGCTGGTGGTGCTCAGAACCCGTGCAAGTTCCTCGCTGCCGCACTTTGGGCACTTAAGCTCAATCTCGTCATCTTGATTCATGACCAGTATCTCAACAAATTCCTCGCATTTTAAACATTTGAACTCAAATATCGGCATTTATGCTCTCCTTTTTATTAAATATCTTTTATCATCTTTTCGAAATTGTCAAGATTGACGTTTTCGTAAAAAGTCCGATTTAGACGGTTTCGTAAAAAGTTCAAATTCCCCCGCATAAAACCAGCGGGATAAAAAGGCGCGCAAATTCCGAGGAATGAGACGTATTTATAGTACGTCGCAGTGACGAGGAATGCAGCGCAACGCAGAAGTTGGACTTTTTACGAAGCCATCAAGATTGATGAACTCGTAAAAAGTCCGATTTAGACGGTTTCGTAAAAAGTTCAAATTCAAGGCGTGCAAATTTTGTAATCATGAGGCGTACTTATCGTACGTTGAATGATTGCGAAATGCAGCGCAACGCAGAAGCTGGACTTTTTACGAGACCGTCAAGATTTACCATCTATGGGCAACATTACCTCAAATACGGCACCCGGTCCGCCACTGTCTCTGAGTTTTAACGTGCCGCCATGTTTCCGGACGATTTCATGGCAGATGTATAATCCAAGGCCGGTTCCCTTGCCAACCTCTTTGGTTGTAAAAAAGGGCTTGAAAATGTCCTGCCGGATAGATTCGGGAATGCCGGGCCCGGTATCTTTGCAAGAAAAAACCACCCGGCTTTTATCAGGGTCAAACCATGTATCAAGGTATATGACTCCCTTGTTATGGATAACAGACTGAATGGCATTTTGAATAATATTCAGCGCCACCTGACCCAAATTGGCAAAATTCCCCTGGATATCCGGGAGGTCCCGGTCATAATTTTCCACGATTTCGAGACCATGATGTTTATACTGGTTGTACATAATCCGTAGCGCATCTTTTACAACCGAATTGATGCTCACCGCTTCCGAATAGGTCTGGGTCTGTCGGGAGAGCCCCAGAAGACTCGCCACAATCGACTTGGCCCTGCCGAGTTCCTTATCGGCAAACTTGAGATCGTCTATCAAGTCCGGGTCAAAAGGATTCTGTCGATCCCATTGCTCAATATCTTCTATGGTAGCCTGTACCAGACTGGTAACGGTTGTCAACGGATTGTTCAGTTCATGGGCAACCCCTGCAACCAATTGTCCGATTGCGGCAAGACTTTCCGATCGGATTAACATGTCCTGGGTTCGCTCCTTTTCAGATAGAGCGTGTTTAAGATCTGTGGTCCTTTCTTCGACCTTTTTCTCAAGATTCTCTTTCAGGTCATTGAGCAACTTATAGGAACGCGCATTCTCAACAGCAAGTGAACTCTGTCCGGCAAGTGTTTCAAGAAGATCCATATCTTCACTCGTGAAAAGATCCCCGGAAAATTTCTCCCCCAGAACAATAAATCCGTTCAGATTCTCTTCAAAGATCATCGGAAGAACAATTTCTGCGCCCAACCTATCCATATCTTTGAGTACATCCGGTATCTCAGGCGCTGAAATCTTTTGCTTAAGATTTTTCCTCATAACGGGCCGGCGGTGATTTTTCATGAATTTAACCACACAAGTATCCGTGTTTATAAAAATGGAGCGACCCTGATCAATCGGTTCCCCTCGGGTAGAAAAATTTAAATAACTTGAACCGGATGTATCCCTTAAAAAAAGAGAACAATGACGAACTTTCATAGTATCGACAACCGTATCCATCAGAAGTTTACCGATTTCCTCATAATCGAGCACGGATACGATTAACTGGCTGACCCGTTTGATGGTTTTCTGATAATCATACTTGCCTTTGTAGAAGATGCGATCGATAACGACCTGTATTTTTGATTTTAGCGGTCCGAAAACAAAAGCGATTAAAAGAAAAAAGCATATGGGAAAATAAATGGAATCTGAAAAATTAAAATTCTTAAAGACCTTATCCGCCATAATGATGATCAGAGCATATAAGCAGGTTAGAAGTGCGGTCAAAATTGAATAGATAAGACTTTTTTTGATAAATATTCCCATGTCAAGAAGATCGTGCTTAAAAAGTCCGACAGCAAAAATAATAAGGGGAGCAAAACTTAAATTTCCGGGGGGATATACCGAATATCCATAGACCGGAAAGACATTTAACCCGTTAATTAGGCCCATAATGCCAAATCCGGCAAACAAATATTTAAGCCGGTTTTTGTGGGAACTGTTTGTTTCTTTGCGGATGGCATTCACCAGCTCTATCAGGACATACAGGGTAACGAAAAGCGCAGCCAGTCCTGAAAAAAAATAAAGGCTTCCGGCCTTAGCAAAATAACCGAAATAATGTTTCTGCATGGACTCGATATAAAAAGGAGTCGGCGTAACGCACATCAGAATAAATGCATAGGCATATGCACCTTGGATAAGCCATTTTCGCCCCGAAATATTAAGATAGGTGTGAAAAAAGTGAATGTATACGGGGAATAGATACACAATAAAAAAATGATCTGTACGACTGACCAAAAGAGCGGTTTCGGCCGATGTAACATTGAAAGCGAAAAGTATGTCGATATAAAGAAAGGATCCGAGGATGCAGATCGTAAAAAAAAGCAAGTTGGTTTTTGTTCTGGGGCCATAGAAAATAGCCAGTCCGGCAAGCCCGAGAAAGCAGAACAATGTCAATAATGGCGGAATGCTATAAAAAGTCATGGTATTTTAAACTATTTTATTCAGTGTCCATCCATAAATGAGGATTTTTGTTCAAGATCAAGGCATGTGAAAAAAATAACCACAGGCATATGTTTAATATTCCGAGGATTTATTCGCCACCGAACTTTGGCGAATTAATTTTTTGAACATAACACAGAGATTGGGCAAAAAGACCATTTATGGATGGACACTATTTAGCATCTCATGTGCATGTTCAAGCGTGGCGCGGGTAATTTTCTCTCCTCCAAGCATCCTGGCGATTTCTTTAACCCTTTCCGTCTCGGTTAAACGGTTTATGGTTGTTCTGGTTCTCCCTCGGGCAACATGCTTTGAGATATTGAAATGATGGTCGCCGAACTTTGCGATTTGAGGCAGATGAGTAATACAGATGATTTGATGGTGACGGGCAAGGGATGACAGCTTTTTTCCCACTACCTCCGCCACGCTTCCTCCGATTCCCGCGTCAACTTCATCAAAGACAATGCTCTCCACCGCTTCGCTCTTGACCAGTATGGCCTTTAATGCAAGGACAACCCGTGAAAGTTCCCCGCCGGAGACAATACTGTTGAGGGGTTTGAGCGGTTCTCCCACATTCGGAGCAATCTGGAAGGTTGTTCGGTCGATTCCGGTTTCAGTGACGACGCTCTCTTCGGTTGCAAGATAGGTATCTGTATGTTCATCCACAGGTACGGTTCCAAAGGAAATCTCAAACTTTGTTTGGGACATCTTAAGGGTGCCAAGTTCTTTTTCCACTTTTTTGGCAAGTGTCGCCGCCGTGCTTTTCCTTTTGTTTGAAAGGGTTATGGATAGTTTGACCAGCTTGCCGTGCAGAGAGGAAAGTTTTTTTTCGGTATCAACGATATCCTCTGATAGATTATCGATTCCTGAAAGCTCATGGTCTATGGATTCGAGTTTCAAAAGTACATCCTCAAGAGACGTTCCATATTTGCGCTTGAGCTTAGTTAAGGTGTCGAGGCGCGCTTCAACCGCTTCAAGACGGTTTTCGTCAATCTGTATATTTTTCAGATAAGTTCTAAGCGCTTCAGCAATGTCTTCAAGATAAATGGCTGCTTCGGCGATACGCTCTGTCTTTGGGATGAGAGCCGGGTCTATCCGAGAAGCTTTTTCAAGATCTTTTTTCACTGCTACAAGGCGTTCAACAGCCGCACCCTGAGCACTGTAAAGCGCTTCAACACTATTGTGGACCGCCTGAAAAAGTTCTTCTCCGTTTTTCAGACGGATCCGTTCCTGTTCAAGCGCCACGTCTTCTCCCGGGGTTATGGATGCCTGCCGGATCTCTTTTTGCTGGAATTCGAGCAGTTGAACGTGTTCGGCGTGACGTGCCTTTTTAGCCTTCAGGTTTTTGAGATTCCGAATCAGCGGGATTATTTCATGAAAACACCCGAAAACATCCTCCCGCAAGGAAATCAGATCTCCAAACTGATCAATTATTTCCAGTTGGTTCTCTTCTTTTAACAGTCTCTGATGAGCGTGCTGCCCGGATATGCTTGCAAGATTCTCGGTTATCAAATTCAGCGTTTGAGTGGTGGCAAGATGTCCGTTGATATAAACCCGGTGGCGGTCTTTGCGAGAAACAATTCTTCTTATCAGAAGCCCTTCCTCGGGGTGAAAACCGTTTTTTTCCATAATACCGGCGATGGTGCTTTGCTTTGCAATTTGAAACAATGCTTCAAGTTCCGCTGTTTGGCTACCCGTACGAATGAGCCCGACATTTGCCCGGCTTCCAAGCAAAAGATTGACCGCATTTATGATGATAGACTTGCCGGCGCCGGTTTCGCCGCTCAAAATGTTCAGTCCGTCTGAAAAGGATATCTGAAGATCATCGATGATCGCAAAGTTTCTAATGGAGAGTTCTTGAAGCATACACCCAACTATAAATGGATGAAAACTGTGAAACAAGTTAGTTCGCTTCGCTCACAATTGGAATGTTGGAATATTGGAACACTGGAATATTGGGTTCTGGGAAAATGGAAAGTTGGGTTATTGTAAAATTCCTCTTGACGGAAATTAAATAGAGGAATGTCATTTTCTTTAAATCGTTATTCCATTATTCCATCATTCCATTATTTTTATCCCGTGAAACTTTTTTTCTATTTCACTGGGGCCATGGCCGAGTTAAAAATATAATCCTAAAAAATGCTTTTACTTTCAATAAATTGTAGAATTTTCGAGACATTTAATTATCCGAGCCCTTCGGCGGCGGAGAACCCAAGCTCAAAAGCTTTTAAGTTCGACTCAACAAAAGCTTTTAGGGTTCTCTTCATTATTGCTTCTTTGACATTTTCGGTGGACAGGGGAACGGTATGGGTTTGAATCAAGGCACCCAGCAGAACCATATTCACGGACAAGACATTTCCGGCTTGGATTGCCATGGAAGCTGCATCAAAAGCAATAAGTTTCGCCGTTTTATTCCGAATCAACTCCTGCAAAACATCCAGATCCGGATAAACACTTTTACCCGTGGTCACCGTAAAAGACGGAAGCTTCGCCAGATTTGTAATGACAACCGTATTTAAATTGCATTTATTTAAGGCTCGCAAAGTTTCTGACGGCTCAAACCCTAATAGCACATCCGCCTCACCGTCCGAAATTACGGTGCTTTGGGCATCCCCAAACACAATTGAGGATTCAACAACACCGCCCCTTTGAGCCATGCCGTGTATTTCACTCATACGCACAGGAATGTCTGAAAGGAGTGCGGCTTCTCCAATAACCCTGGAAGCCAGAAGATTTCCCTGTCCGCCCACAGCTACTATTATTAATCTTGTTGTACTCATTTAATAATCCAATCTTTGAGTTATCTGACAGTTTAGTTCCTAAGTTGTAAACTTTGTATTCTTTATGTCAAAAAATTTTACAACTTAAAAAAGTGTGAAGTGATCTAAAGTGATCTAAAATGCCTAAAGTTATGGAATTCTGCCAATATTTATATGAATAGACGGAGCAACGTGCCCGCTCGTGCCTTGCAATGCCAGGGGGAAGCGACACCTTAACCCTGGCCCAGACCGATTACAACTATTTTATACCTAAAAAAGTCAGGTTTGGAATGATGCGTTGGCCAGCCAAAATATACTAACAAGTCTCACCAGGACGGGCTTTAGGCACTTCAAACTTTAGAGCACTTAGGCACTTCTCCGGCTTGTCCGGGTTAGGATTTTACTTGTGTATCCCTAATGGGCAAAATTGCATGCTCCGGGCAGATCTGGGCGCAGACGGAACACCCCGAACACATGACAGGATCGATTTTAACCCGGTTATCCTCTATGAAAAAGGCCGGGCATGCGAGCTCATTAATACAATCTTTGTGACCTTTACATTTGTCACTAACAAAAAAAGGTTTTCCCCGGGCTTTCTTCAGACCTCTCGCATACAGCGTACACATTTCTTTGGATATCACCACCGAAACCCCTTTAAAATTCAGGGCTTCTTTGACGGCATCGATACTCTTTTTTACCCGGTACGGCCTGATAACCGTAACGTGGGATACCCCCACGGCCCGGACGATCTCTTCGATAGACACCATCCCGTACCCGTCAATGTTCAGTTTTTTCATATCAACACCGGGATGAGGCTGATGCCCGGTCATGGCAGTGGTGCCGTTATCAAGAATTACCATGGTAAAATTATGGTTATTATAGACGGCATTAATTAAACCGGGTATTCCGGAATGAAAAAAGGTGGAATCTCCAATAAAGGAAATGACTTTTTTACCGGTCTTTATTGAAAAACCGCAGGATACTCCTGCAGAAGCTCCCATGCATATCAGAAAATCTCCCATGGCAAGTGGTGGCAGGAATCCGAGGGTATAGCAGCCGATATCGGTGGGACAAATTGTATCCATACCTTCTGATGCCTTTTTAACCGCATAAAAGGTGGCCCGATGAGAACATCCGGCACAAAGGTTGGGCGGCCGCTCTGGAATTTCGGGAATATCTGAAAGATCCGGGACCTTAGCCGGCGTATACGCCACATCAAAATAGGTTGCCATGGATTGTCTTACCAGGGCGGGATCGAATTCATAAAGTCGTGAGAAATATTTTTGACTTTTCCCCAAAATCGGAAGGGTTAATTTTTCCTCCTGTGCCAACATCTTGACCGTTTCTTCCATGAAAGGCTCGCCTTCCTCCACAACCAGCACCTTTTCACACTCTTTTAAAAACCGTTTGATCGTAGCTCGGGGCATGGGATACGAAAATCCGATACGAAATATCTTAACCCGATGTTCTATGTTCAGGTCTTTGGCTGCATCAAACACATAATTGTAACTGACCCCATTACATATAATACCCCAGACGCCGTTGCCCATGATGAAATTGTACTCTGAATTTTCGGACATCTTTTCAGCGGTTTCAAGTTTGCTCAGCAGTCTTGCATGCAGCTTTCTGGCAACAGCAGGAACGGGTACCTGATTGAAAGGATCCTTGGAAATATCACCGCTTGTTTCGGGCGCCTTGATTTCACCAAAAACCACGTCGGCAGTGGAATGATTTATTCTGGTTGTCGTTCTGAAGATAACCGGTTGCTGAAGTTTTTCCGAAATATCAAAAGCGTAGGCGACCATATCTTTGGCCTCCTGCACCGAAGAAGGCTCAACCATGGGCAAACCCGAAAATTTGCTATAATAACGGTTGTCCTGTTCGTTCTGACTCGAAAACATGTACGGATCATCGGCCGTAACGATAACAAGCCCCCCCTTAACGCCAATGTAGGCAAGCGTCATAAAAACGTCTGCAGCCACATTCATTCCCACATGCTTCATAACACACATGCTTCGAACTCCGCAATTTGCCGTAGCGGCCGCCACTTCAAGAGCCACCTTTTCATTAGTGCTGTATTCAAAATAGAGGTTGCTTTCCCGGGAGATCTGGAAAAAGTTGGTTGATATTTCTGAAGAGGGTGTGCCAGGGTATGTTGTTGCAACAGCGACTCCGGCCTCAACCGCCCCACGGGCAATGGCTTCGTTGCCCAAAAGCAGCATTTTCAGACCGGAATGTTCAGTGAGTAGTTTGTGCATGGTACCTTCCTTAAACTTGATATTACCTTTTCTATTTTGACGGATCGTTTTATGAGGGACTAATATATCAGCAGCCCTTGACGTGTAAAGAATTTTCTTTAGTCCAACAAGCAACCAGGGTAAACTCATTTGAATCTCAATACAGGGAAAACGCTCCACGACGGCGTGTATCTCTTTCCAACCGACTGAAACTTGTGCTTAAGCACCCATAAGCCCGAGCCGTGCCAGAATTATTAAGAACAATTCGTCGCTAAATTATCCCATTGATTTTTTAAGTCATAATTTCATTCGGCTCGGGCTAACGCGTGCTAAAGCCCTTCACACAGTCAGTCGGTTTCCAAGAGAAACACGCCGTCGCTACGCTGCACCGAAATCAAATGCGTTGGCCCGTAACTTCTCAATAAGTTCTGATGTATAAAATAATCATATTGACCCGGATCCATAATTTATTGAGATGCTACGTTTGCCCTGAACAAGCAATTGAAAAAACTTTACAAAGATCTAACCATGATTTATAACCCCCTGTGTTAGGGTAGTTGTCACCTCTTGCCGGTTTGGTCACCGATGGGGAAGCTCCATCGGTGACGGCAAAATATTTCTCCGCAAAATTCATTTTGGGGGCGGAGGAGGTTGACATGCAGTACT
>Ga0315541_1003571_pt1 | contig 11913 bp, 9 predicted proteins | sample SalMarSW160190MG_FD_203095 | JGI IMG/M metagenome (GOLD analysis project Ga0315541, IMG submission 203095) | Salt marsh sediment microbial communities from the Plum Island Ecosystem LTER, Massachusetts, United States - Salt Marsh Sediment SW1601-190 ...
TAGGGCCTATCTTCGCCACCATCACCCTGATTATCATCCTGCTGGAGTGCGGCTTCAGCCTGAAACTGAGCACCCTGCGCGCCGCCGTACCCGGGGCCATGGCCCTGGCCCTGGTCGTTTTCCCCCTAAGCATGGCCATGATTACCGGGCTGGCCCTCTGGCTGACCGACCTGGAGCTGCTGCCGGCCCTAATCCTGGGCGCCATCATCGGCTCTACCTCGGAGGCCATTGTCATCCCCCTGGTCAGGCAGCTCAAGATGCGGGAGCAGAGCCGGGTGCTGCTATCGGTGGAATCAACCGTCACCGCCGTGCTCAGTATCGTCATCGCCCTGACCCTCATTGACACCTACCAGCTGGGCCAGTTCCAGCCGCTGGAGGTCGCCGGCAGCCTGATTGCCTCCTTCCTGGTGGCCATCGGCCTGGGCGTGGCCAGCGCCTTTATCTGGTCGCTTTTCCTGAACCGGATACGCCACGTCAAGAACACCATGTTCACCACCGCCGCCTGCGTCTTCGTCGTCTTCGGGCTGGTGGAGCTGTTGGGCTTTAACGGGCCCATCGCCGCCCTAGCCTTCGGCATTACCCTGGGCAACCTCAAGCCGATGCCTTTCCCCTTCTTCAAGCGGGGGCTGCGGCTGGAATCGGGGGGGCTGACCGAAGTGGAGAAGGCCTTCTTCGGCGAGATTGCCTTCCTGCTCAAGACCTTCTTCTTTATCTACCTGGGGGTATCGCTGGAGATGATAAGCGCCGATTTGATGATAATGGGAGCCGTCTTCACCGCCATCGTTCTACTGCTGAGGCTGGTATCGGTAAGGCTAACCGTGGGTGGAACGGCGCCGGCCAAAGACGCCTCTTTTATCGCCGTCATGATACCGCGGGGGCTGACCGCCATCGTGCTGACGGCCATCGTTCTCCAGCAGGAAGTCATCGGCGGCGAACTTATCAAGAACCTGACCTACGGCGTCGTCCTCTTCAGCGTGGTGCTGACCTCGCTGCTGGTCCTGCTCAGCGACAAGACCAGGCTCTCCAACGGCCTGAGCTACCTCTTTTCCGTCGGCACCAAGCCTAAGCCCAGGCCGGATGAACCAGCCAAGCCGGAGAAGAAGTAGCCGGTTCCCCTCTTGTTTTCCCCCCGATAAGTGCTATAATTAAAGTCAAGTACAGTTGACTAAACATCAATCGGGGTGAAGTATGATTGAGGTACTGAGAAACAAAAACCTGACCACCCGCTTCCAGATACTGGTGGAGATAGCCAACGCCGGCCCCAGCGTCCAGCAGCGGGAGGTTGCTAAAAATTTAAATATCACCCCGCAGGCGGTATCGGACTACATCGCCCAGCTGACCGGAGAGGGGCTGCTGGTGGCCGAGGGGCGCTCCCGCTACCGGGTGACCAACCAGGGGGTCAACTGGATAATCAAGACCCTGCGCGAGCTGGGCGACTACAACACCTTTATCCAGAGGGCGATAACCAATTTCTCCATCTGCGCCGCCATCGCCGCCGACGACCTGAAAAAGGGCCAGCAGGTGGGCCTGAAGATGAAGGACGGGCTGCTCTTCGCCTCCGCCGGCAAACAGGCAGCCGGCGGCACCGCCATCTCCAGCGCCAAGGCCGGCGAGGACGTGGGTATCACCGGCATCGAGGGCATCGTGCCCCTGGAGGTGGGAAGGGTGACCATACTTAGGGTGCCCGGTATCCAGCGGGGCGGTTCGCAGCAGGTTAACTACAACGTACTGAAACAGCGCCTGGCTAAGAGCGACTTCGTCACCGCGCTGGGGCTGGAAGCTCTGGCCGCTCTGCGCAAAACCAGAGCCCGGTTCCAGCACTACGGGGCGGCGGCGGCGGCTATCGAGGCGGCCAAGAGCGGGTTAAAGCCCCTGGTGGTCTGCGTCGACAGCGAGGCCGCCGACCTCATCGCCCGACTGGAAAAAGAGCGAATAGCCTACCAGCTTTTCGACGCCGAGAGCTCTTAAATTTTTTTAAAAATCCCCCTAAAATCCCCGGAAAAACCCTTGACAATGGTGCCTTTTATCTCTATAATCAATCAACTGCACTTGAATTTTATCAAGTCCGCTTTAATAACCCTGGAGGAGGCACCAGATGGCCAAGATTTTTAGTTCCCGGTTACTCACCTTACTGCTGATTTCCGCCCTGCTGCTGCCCTGCCTGCTGATAACCCCGGTAATGGCGGTGGAGGAGGATTACCCCTACGACCCCGCCGATAGCGTAATCAGCGACGCTTTAAACTACCTGCGCTCGGTGCAGGAGAGCGACGGAAAAATCGACGGCTTCGGTAACTCGGCCTGGGTGGTGATGGCCATCGCCGCCGCCGGTGAAGACCCCAACGACTGGAAGGATGCTCCGGCCAACCCATCTATAGTCGACTACCTGGCGGCTAACGCCGCCAGTGCTGACGAGGCGACGGATTATGCCAGGATGCTGCTGGCCATCGCCACCGCCGATGAAGACCCCACCGACTTCGGGGGGGTTGACTTTGTTGCCCTGCTTGAGGCCGAGTACGACGGAACCCAGATAGGCTACGATACCCTCCTCAATGACGATTTCTGGGGGGTGATGGCGCTGGTTGCCGTCGGGGAAGACCCGGCTACTTCGACCGCCATCCAAGGCGGCGTGGCTTTTATTATCGCCAACCAGAGCGAAGACGGCGGCTGGAGCTGGGGGGTGGGCCCGGAAGCGACAAGCGATGTTGGTGATACGGCGGCTGCCATCATGGCGCTTATCGCCGCCGGCGAGTCTCCGAGTTTACCAGCGATAGCCGACGGGCTCGCCTACATCAAGTCCATGCAGATAGAAAACGGCGGCTTTGGGTCCTCCTGGAGCGAGACGACCAACGCTGATACCGATTCATGGGGTATCTGTGCTATAGTTGCCGCCGGCCAAGACCCCACCGACGCCGGCTGGGAGAGCAGCGCCGAAAACGACCCGGTTGACGACCTGCTCACCTTCCGGCAGGAGGGCGGCGCCGATGACGGCGCCTTCTACTGGCAGGACGGCACCCCGGGGGCGAGCGCCCCCAAGACCACCTCCTCCGCCATAATCGCCCTGCTGGGCGACTACTTCCCGGTGGCGGTGCTGGAGCCGGAGCCGCCGGAGCCGGGGGTTACCGTTAATGTACGAATCGAGGGAGAGGACGAAAACATCTGGAACGGCACGGTGACCGTTGACGAGTCCTGGATTACCGACGACGATGGCATTGAGCACTATTTCGACCAGCCGACGGCGCTGGGCGCCCTGGACGAAGCCTCACAGGAAGGGGGTTTCAGCTACACGGTGCACGACTATGGATGGAGCCTAGCTATTACATCAATAGACGGAGCGGGCGACTGGGATAGCGGGCCGTGGTGGATGTTTCTTGTGGACAGTATCTCTGCTCAAGTGGGAGCGGACGCTTTCATATTGAATGAAAGCTCTCCACCAAGCCCTCCCCATGGCGAGATCCTGTTCGCTTTCACCAATACCTTTAGCGAGACCCCGCTCAAAATAGAGGTGGATAATGCCGCCCCCAACGCTGGTGACGGCTTTACCGTCACCGTGAGCGAGTACGACGACGCCATGGCCCAGTGGTCTGAAATTGAGGGCGCCACCGTCCGCGCCGACACCGAATATACCACCGACGAGAACGGCGAGGTGGAAATAACCATCTATAACAACACCACCATTGATATCTACGCCGAGATGGAGGGCCATATCCGCAGCAACAGCGTCACCGTTACCGTCGGCGAGGGCAGCTCCCAGGACTCCGAGGGCCAGAACGTCAACATGACGGTTGATATCATCCCCGCCATAAGTTTTTCGGTCAGCCCCGACTACATCAACTTCGGCGTGCTGGGCCCCAGGGACATCAGCGACCCGGTCACCATCACCGTGACCAACCTGGGCGCCTGGAGGCTGGCCATAACCACCATGGTCAGCGATAACGCCGATAACCTCTATGTTGACGGGCTCAAGCTGGGCAGCATGAAATGGGACGACTTCGACGGCACCGTCTCCAGAAGCGACTCGGAGGAATACGTGGTCACCCTTACCGTTCCCGAAACCTATACCGGCACTGGCAATCAGAACGGCACCATCATCTTCTGGGCGACGGAGTCCCCCTACTAGAAGTGAGCTATGGCGGGCAAACTGGCTAAAGCGTCTATATTATTGCTGCCGATTATCGGCATAGCGCTGGCGGCCTCGTCGGCGCTGGCGCTGAGCGTGGGCGTATCCCCGGGCAGGATGGACTTTACCGTCCGCCCCGGCGGCACCGAGGTGCAGACCCTGAACGTCATCAACCAGTCGGGCCAGCCCTCCCATTTCCAGGTCTATATCGATGGAGGCAACCAGGGCTGGTTTGAAATTATCCCGGAAGAGTTCACCCTCAACGGCGGGGAGGCGAGGGGGGTGGAGATTGCCGTAGCCCCATCACTGTTCACCACCGCCGGCGACCACGACTTCGACATGTGCGTCGTCTGCCTGCCCCCCGAGACCGAGCTGCGCGTCGGCGCCGGGGTCAAAGTGCCCACCCACGTGCAGGTGACCGAGTTCCCCGTCATGGCGCTGGGGTGGTGGATTGCCATCGCCGCCGCGCTGCTGGTGTTGATTATAGTTATAATAGTAAGGCTGATAGCAAGGGCGCGCTATGGCTAGGCGGGGGCTGCCCTTAATATTCGTTTTGCTGCTGCTGGCGGCCATATTCAGCGGCTGCCCGGCTCAACCATCCGCCGAGGGCGATGAACCGGCCATAGTGACGGTGGTGGTCACCGGAGACTTCGGCAGGGAGCTAATCCTGGCCGAAGAAATTGAAATCGGGGAGGGCACCGACGCCATGGCGGCGTTACAGACTGTCGCCGGGGTGGAGACCAAGTACGGCGGCGGCTTCGTCAAAGCCATCAACGGCCTTGAATCGCAGGAGGCTAGCCAGCTGGACTGGTTTTACTATATCAACGGAATATCCTTAAGCCTGGGGGCCAAAGACTACTTCCTCAGTGACGGCGATGTGGAGCAGTGGGACCTGAGGGACTGGAGCTACCGCCAGTTCGTGCCGGCCATCATCGGGGCTTTCCCCCAGCCTTTTTTGAACGGGGTGCGGGGCGAGGCCAAGCCGACGGCGGTGGTCTATGATGAGCCCTTCGCCGAAGAAGCCGGGGCGCTGGCGGCCAAATTAGAGGAGTGGGGAGTGGCTGAAGTGACCCTGAACGGCGCTGAGGCGCTATCTGAGGCTATTAAAGAGCAGAGTAACCTCATTATAGTGGGTGGGGCCGAAAGCGGGCTTATTTTAGAGCTGAACGAACTGCGCCAAAAGCTGGGCTTCTTCGCCTGTATGGAGGGGGGTAAAATAACGGCGCTGGACGAGAAGGGCAACCCGGCCGGTGAGCACGGGGCGGGATACGGCCTGATACAGGCTACCCAGAACCCCTGGAATCCAAAGGGGGTCGGCTCCGGGGAGAATGTTGTCTTTATGGTGACTGGAACTGACGAGAACGGGGTAAGAAGCGCCGCTAATGCGCTTATAAATAACAGTGACGGGCTTAGCTATGCCTACGCCGCCCTGGTAAATAATAACGAGATTATAAAGATACCGTGATGCCGGAACTTAGCTACCGGGATAAGGACACCGTTATCCACGCCTTAAGCCCCCTGGTCAAGCTGGCCTGGGGCGGGGGGCTGGTGGTCTTGAGCCTGATATTCAACCACCCCGTCTATATTTTAATTCTATTTCTATCCATAATCCCCATGGTCAGGCTGGCCGGGGTGGGGCGGGAGTGGGCCTCAACGCTTAAATTTGCTCTCTGGCTGGGGTTGAGCATCATCGTTATCAACGCCCTCTTCAGCTACCACGGCGACCACGTGCTGATAGCCGCCCCCTTCCGGCTGCCGGCGGTGGGCCAGCCGGTAATAACTTTAGAGGCTATCGCCTTCGGGGCGGTGATGGCCCTGAAGCTGGTGGTGATAATATCGGTCTTTACCCTCATCAACCTCACCGTCCACCCCGACGACATCATGGCCGTCCTGCTCAAGATGAGGCTGCCCTATAAGTCGGTGCTGGTGACCTCGCTGTCAACCCGCTTCGTCCCCTGCCTGGTCGAGGACATGGGGCGCATCAGCGACGGCTACCGCACCCGGGGGGTGCAATTAGATAGCGGGGGCTGGTTTAAAAAGATAAAGAACCGGGGCAAAATCACCCTGGCGCTATTAGCCAACTCTCTGGACCGGGCGGTGCAGGTTGCCGAGGCCATGGAGGCGCGGGCCTTCGGCAACGGCAAAAAGCGAGTATTTTACAAAGATATAACTATCTCAAAGATGGACGCGGTGACGCTGGGGGTGGGAATACTGCCCCTGGCCGCCGGAATTGCGGTGAGAGTTCTGGGGTTCGGCGACTACCAGTACTACCCCAAGCTGAGCTCAATCGGCTTTGGGGGGTGGGAGTGGGCGCTCCCGGCGATAATGATAGTGCTGCTGGCGGCGGTAGTGCCGCTGGCTTTTCTCAAGAGGAGAGTCGAGTTTGATTAGAATTCGGGAACTAAACTTTACCTATAACGGGGCGGATAAACCGGCCCTGAATAATATAAACCTGACCATCGAGGACGGGCAGTTCGTCCTGCTCACCGGGGCTTCCGGGGGAGGCAAGTCAACCCTCTGCCGCTGCTTCAACGGGCTGGTGCCCCATTTTTACGGGGGCAAAATCAGCGGTAAAGCCGAGGTGCAGGGGATGGACATCTTGGAGACCCCGCCTAAAGAACTGGCGACTAAAGTGGGCATGGTCTTCCAGGACCCGGAGAACCAGCTGGTGACAACGGATGTGGAGCGGGAGATTGCCTTCGGGCTGGAGAACCTGGGCTACCCCAAGAATTTAATCGCCCGGCGCATCGAGGAGGCGCTGGATACGGCCGGCATCGCCCACCTGCGCTTTGCCCGCAACAACGAGCTGTCCGGCGGCGAGAAGCAGAAGGTGGCCATCGCCTCGGTGCTGGCGCTGCACCCCGAAATACTGGTGCTGGATGAGCCGACCTCGGAGCTTGACCCCCAGAGCGCCGAAGAGGTACTGCGGCTTTTAGAACGGCTCAACGACGAGCTGGGCTTAACCGTAATACTTATCGAGCAGAGATTGGACCGGGTGGTACATCTGGTCGACCGCCTGCTGGTGATGGGCGGGGGAAAAATCATAGCCGACGGGACTCCGGGGGAGGTCATGAACGGCGACATCGGGGGGCTGGGCATCGGCCTGCCGCCGGTAATCCGGCTGATGCGCGAATTAAAGAGCCACAACGCCGCCCTGAACGGGTTGCCCCTGACCGTCAAAGACGCCCGGCTGAGGCTGCAGAAGGTCTTACGGGGTGTCAAGCCGGTGGCCTTCACCGACGCCGGGGCGAGTTTAGAGCCGGTGCTCAATATAGATAAGCTCTGGTTTGCCTATGGTGAGAGGGCCGTCCTGAGGAATATTAACCTGGACATTGAGCGGGGGGGCTTTATCGCCGTCATGGGGCGGAACGCTTCCGGCAAGACTACGCTGGTCAAGCAGCTCAACGGGTTGCTAAAACCGACCAAGGGCAAAATCAGGCTGGACGGGGTCGATACCCGAAAGAGCACCGCCGCCGATTTGAGCCGGCGGGTGGGCTACGTCTTTCAGAACCCCAACGACCACCTCTTCGCCGACACTGTAGAAGATGAAATCGCCTTCAGCCTGAGAAACCGGAGGGCGGATGAAGCCCAAATAGCCAGAGCGGTGGAGGGGATGCTGGAGGAGTTTGAATTAGGCCGCTACCGCAAAAGCTACCCCAGAAATCTAAGCGGCGGGGAGAAACAGAGGGTTGCCCTGGCCTCGGTGCTGGTGGGCGAGCCGGAAGTTATCGTCCTCGATGAGCCGACGCGGGGCATGGACTATGTCTTAAAGAAAAAGCTCATCAGCTTCCTCGACGACTACCGCCGCCAGGGCAACACCGTGATTATGGTCAGCCACGATGTCGAGACCATCGCCGAGTGCGCCCGGCGGGTGGTGCTGCTCAGCGAGGGGCGGGTGGTGGTGGAGGGCAATAAAAGAGATGTGCTGGCCAAAGCCCTGCTATTTTCGCCGCAGATTAACCGCCTGGCCCAGGCCTTGAGCGGCTACGGGGTGGCCGACACCACCCTCACCGTCGGCGAGATGCTGGAGCAGATAGGGTGAAGAAGTCTCATATCGTTTTGATTGCCATTGGGGTGGTGGCCGCCGGTGCCTTTATCACCGCCGCCCTCCTGCCCGACGCCGACCTCTTGAACTGGGGGATACTAGCCGCCGTCCTGGCCGCCCTGGCCTGCCTGGCACTGTTCTTTGAGTTCGAGACCGCTGCCACCAGCTCCAAGGAGATTGCCCTGGTGGCCATGCTGGGGACGATTTCGGCGGTGCTCAGGGTGCCCTTCGCCGCCATCCCCAACGTGCAGCCCTGCACCTATATAATTATCTGTTCAGGCTACGTCTTCGGGCCCATCGCCGGCTTCGCCGTCGGCGCCATGACGGCGCTGGTATCCAACTTCTTTTTAGGGCACGGGCCCTGGACCCTCTACCAGATGATTGCCTGGGGGCTGGCCGGGCTTTCCGCCGGTTATTTAAGCAAATTAAAGCTGAACACTGCTGTCTTAATCGTCATCGGGGTGGTCTGGGGCTACCTCTACGGCCTCATCACCAATATCTGGTACTGGACGGCCTTTATCTACCCCCTTACCCTCAAGACCTTCCTGGTTACCGAACTTAATACTATCTGGTTCGACACACTGCACGCCGCCGGCAACGCCGTCTTCCTGGGGGCGCTGGGAGCTAAAACTATAGCCATACTGCGGCGCTTCAAGGAGCGGTTTTCTATCGCCATAGAGGCTGCTTCCTGAAATACGGCAGCGCCGCTCCTATCAGCTATATGCCCCAGCTAACCGCCGTATGTTATAATGTGGGCTAAATTCCCCTGTTTTTAGAAAATGTCAATTATTGCTGATGCGATAAAATACTCACGGCTGGCCCTGGGCCTGAGGGGTTTCTTAAGCGGCACGGTAACCCTGGAAGAGAGCCGACGGCGTATCGCCGAGCGGCTGCATGACCGGGAAAAGAACTTCCTCAACCTAGTTCAAAAAGGCATCTACCAGAACCCCAAGAGCCCCTTTTTAAAACTGCTTGAGGTAGCCGGCTGCCAGTTCGGCGATATCGAGCCACTGGTAAATAAAGAGGGGGTTGAGGCCACATTAAAGAAACTGCTGGCGGAAGGGGTCTATATCAGCTGGGAAGAGTTCAAGGGGCGGAAAGAGGTGGTGAGAGGAGGCCAGCATTTCCAGTTTAAGGCAAGGGACTTTGACAACCCCTACCTGCCCGTTTACTATCAGAAGCAGAGCAGCGGTTCCCGCAGCGCCGGCACCAGGACAACCTTTGACCTGAAACACCAGCTGGAAAAAAGCTACCACGAACTACTGTCCCTTGCCGACAATAATGCCCTCGATGTACCTATGGGTCTCTGGTTTCCAGTATTGCCCGCCGCCACCGGCATCGGCAACGCCCTGCGCTACTGGAAGGTGGGTAATCCGGCAGTCCGCTGGTTTTCGCCGGTGGATGAAAGGCAGGCGCAGTCTTCACTGACCCACCGGCTGGCGATGAGGTATATCATCTACGGCAGCCGGCTGTGGGGAACCAGACTGCCCTGGCCGGAGTATGTGGGATTGTCGGAGGCGGTTAAGGTGGCGCAGTGGATGGCCGAAACCAGGCGGCAGTCCGGGGGGTGCTGCCTTAGCTGCTATGTCAGCCTGGCGGTCAAGGTTTGCCAGGCGGCCATAGAAAACGGGCTGGATATTGCCGGCACCCACTTTTTTTCCGGCGGTGAGCCGCTCACCGAGGCCAAGCGACGGCAGATAGAGGCCGCCGGGGCTTCGGTTACCCCCAGATATGCCATGAGTGAAGTCGGCCGAATAGGTTATGGCTGTTCTAGAGCCAGTGCCGCCGATGATGTCCATTTGCTCCATGACTCGGTGGCTTTAATTCAGCGCCGGAGGAAGGTGGAGCATATCGACATCTACGTGGATGCCTTTGTCTTCACTCCGCTTTTGCCGACATCGCCCAAGATACTGCTCAATATGGAAAGCGATGACTACGGAGTGATGGAGGCCCGCCAGTGTGACTGCCTGCTCGGACAGCTCGGATTTAATACCCATCTACATAGTATAAGAAGCTTTGCCAAGCTGACCGGCATCGGCATGAATATAGTCGGCACTGACTTTGTCCGCATCTTGGAGGAGGTGCTGCCGGCCAAGTACGGCGGTGCCGCCACCGATTACCAGCTAGTCGAGGAGGAAGACAGCCGGGGGCAGACCCACCTGAGCCTTATTATCAGCCCCACCGTCGGGACAGTGGATGAGGACGAGGTTATCGCTACCGTGCTTGACGGGCTGCGCCGGGTTCCCCACCCGGGAAAGCTAACCGCTGGGGTCTGGGCTCAGGCAAAATTGCTCCGGGTAAAGCGGATGCAGCCTATATCCCAGATGGGGAAGGTGATGACCCTGCACCTGATGAAGAAAAAATAACAGGAGGTTACTATGACTAAGAAATTAGCTATGGTAACGGGGGCTTTAATTCTAGTTTTGGCGCTGGTAGCACCCGGTTGTACCCCAGAGTCGGACTCGGCAACGCCGGCTGATTTTTATAAAGGCAAGACCATTGATTTAGTCACCACCGGCTCCGCCGGCACCTTTAACGACCTCTCCGCCCGCATAATAGGCGCCCATCTCGGCGAGGATACCGGGGCTAACGTTACCGTCACCAACCGGAGTAGCGCCGGCGGCCTTGAAGGCTTGAATCATGTCTATAAAGCCGAGCCGGACGGCCTCACCATGTCGACGGTAGCTTCGGTCAAGTTTATCACCAACAAGGTCATGGACGAACCTACGGCGGAATACGACCTAGACAAGTTCTCCTACATCATGAGCATAGACCGTCAGCCCTACTGCCTCTTCGTCGCACCGGATGACCCCTACCAGTCCATCACTGACCTGCAGGCAGGCCAAGACCTTAAACTGGGGGCCACCACCCCCTCGGGCCCCACCTCCCTGGGCGGCTTGACCGTGGTTAAGCTCCTCGGTCTGGATGCCACGGTCATCACCGGCTTTAAAAGGATATCCGAACTACCCCTGGCGGTAAATCGGGGTGAGCTAAACGGCTATTGCCTTAGCATCTCTAACGCCGCCGCCGGTGTCAGGTCGGGCATGGTAAAGCCACTGTTCATACTGAGCACGGAGAGGAGCCCGCTGGCGCCCGATGTACCCGCCATCAGCGAACTGGTTGATTTAAGCGATGAAGACATGGCTCTGGTTCAGCTGTGGGGAACGTCCTTGTCCGCTTCTAACTTATTTGTCGCCCCGCCGGGCCTACCCGAAGACAGGCTGACTTTCTTACGCGGCTTGGCTGACCAGTGGGTTCAGGACGAGGCATTCCGTGCCGAAATAGACCAGGCCGCCGATTACGAGGTTCAGACTTACCTGACCGGGGACGAGGTGACGCAGAACATAATGGGCACGGTAGCCACCATGGACCAGTTTCAGGCCATCTTTACCGAGTTGATTGAGAAGTACCGGGCTTAAAGCTCTGTCGGCTACCGCTGGAAATATGTTATATTGTCATTAACGGCTAATCTCCAGCAGGAGCGGCTAAAATGACAAAGCGTATATCTTTTATCGTTTATCTGGCTATTGCCTTTCTGGTGCTCTCCGGAATTGTCTATTTCGTCCACTACCTCATCTTCGGCGATATCCACCATATCTTTATCTATATGATCGGCGACCTGGGCTTTCTTCCCCTGGAAGTTTTGCTGGTGGTGCTCATCATCGAGCGGGTTTTAGCTCGCCGCGAGCAGCAGGCCAAGCAGCAGAAGCTCAATATGGTGGTGGGCGCTTTCTTCACCGAGGTCGGCTAT
>Ga0315541_1003573_pt1 | contig 11908 bp, 7 predicted proteins | sample SalMarSW160190MG_FD_203095 | JGI IMG/M metagenome (GOLD analysis project Ga0315541, IMG submission 203095) | Salt marsh sediment microbial communities from the Plum Island Ecosystem LTER, Massachusetts, United States - Salt Marsh Sediment SW1601-190 ...
TGAAAGGTCATCGGTGCCTATAGTAACTATAGACGGATGTAAGGTTGAGGTTGAAAAAGACGCGACGATTCTCGACGCTGCTAAAAAGGCGGGCATCTGGATACCTACGCTTTGTTACCACGAGGCTATTTCGTGCGATGCATCGTGTAGGCTCTGCATGGTGGAGCTTGACCGCGGTGAATGGAGGCAATTAGTGACAGCCTGTAATTATCCGGTACGCCGGGATATTGTCGTGTATGTTGAAAGCGACCGGGCCAAACAGGCCCGGCAGGGTGTAATGGAGCTTTTACTCGCAAGGGCGCCGGACAGCCAGGAGCTAAAGGCTTTAGCCGAGCGTATGGGTGTTATGAAAACGCATTACCCAACGGTCACAGAGAGTCAGCGAAATTGCATTTTATGTGGATTATGCGTTCACGTATGTGAGCAGATAATTGGGCGGTCGGCAATTAGTTTTGCCGGACGTGGAGTGGAACGGACAGTAGCAGCACCGTTTAGACAGCCCTCAGAAGATTGCATCGGCTGTGGAGCGTGTGCCGCAGTTTGTCCAGTGGGGACCATAAAAATAAGGATTCATCAGGATACGCAGGAAGTAGAGATATCGCCGTTTAAGTCGCGTGTAAAACTGCTTGTCTGTCAGGAATGTGGAACGCCCATTGTTAGTACACAGGTTAGCGAACAAGTGCTGAGCAAGGGAAAGGCTAATTGGGAAGAATTACGTGAGCTTTTGCAGCTTTGTCCGAAATGCAGGCGGTCACAGACTGCTATACGGATTAAGACTGCAATAGTTCCTTTGAAAGATTAAAAATCAATATCCAAACAGAGCAAAGAAATTTTGCATTTTAATATTTAATTTTATTTTCGAGGTGTTGTTTATGGACCCGAAAAAACGTAGTAACGACAAAGCATCCCAGCAAATGATGAAACATATAGCAGATAATGGATTCGAAAGTGCCTGGGATAGACTTGAGAAACAAGAACCTCAATGCGGTTTCGGCAAGCTTGGGATATGCTGCAGAAATTGTTCAATGGGCCCCTGCCGAATTGACCCATTTGAGGAAGGTCCGCAGGCAGGTGTGTGTGGCGCCACCGCTGATACTATTGCGGCTAGGAACCTGCTGCGGATGATTGCCGCGGGAGCCGCTGCGCATTCCGATCACGGCAGGGACATCGCGCATACGTTCAAAATGGCGATTGAGAGCGAAAATTGCGATTATACGATCAAGGATGAGCTGAAGTTGAGAGAAGTCGCGGCCAGATTCGGAATCGCTGTTGAAGGCAGGGATACGAAAGAAATCGGAAGCGACCTGGCTGACGCCGTGCTGGCTGAATTCGGAAAGTCGGACGGAACACTCGTTGGCGCCGCGGCTTATGCGCCACCGGCCAGGCAGAAAGTCTGGGAGCAGTTTGGCGTAACGCCTCGTGCGGTGGACCGTGAAATTGTTGAGATTATGCACCGGACACATATAGGTGTAGGTTCAGATTACAAAAATCTCATGAAGCAGGGTATTCGAGCGTCTTTGTCCGACGGATGGGGCGGCTCGCTTATCGCCACGGAGCTTTCGGATATCCTGTTTGGCAGTCCCTGGCCCATCCGGTTTGGGGCCAATCTCGGCGTTCTCGAAGCCAAGAAGGTCAATATCATTGTGCACGGCCACGAACCGACTTTGTCGGATATAGTCGTAGCGGTCTCGCAGGAACCTGAAATGGTGAAAATGGCCAAGGAAAAAGGTGCCGACGGTATTAATCTTGCCGGTATATGCTGCACAGCTAATGAGATACTGATGCGTCACGGGATACCGGTTGCCGGCAACTTCCTGCAGCAGGAGTTAGCGGTTATGACCGGCGTGGTGGAGGTTATGCTGGTGGATGTACAGTGCATTATGCCTGCGCTGGGTTCACTGTCCGGCTGCTTCCATACCAAGCTGATTACTACTTCGCCTAAGTGCAAAATAGCAGGAGCAGAGCATATTGAATTCCATGAGGACAGGGCAGCGGAGATTGCGCGGCAAATTATCAAAATCGCCATTGAGAATTTTCCAAACAGAAAAGGCAAGGCTAAGATTCCGAAGGAAAAGGAACGAGGGATTGCCGGCTTTACAGCGGAGAACATCTTTTACCATCTTGGTGGCCGATTTCGCGCCAGCTATCGCCCCCTAAATGACAATGTTATTAACGGACGGATTCGCGGTGCTGCCGGTGTTGTTGGGTGTAATAATCCCAAGCAGGTACACGATTACGGCCATTTGACATTGATAAAAGAGCTGCTCAAGAATGATGTTTTAGTAGTAAGCACCGGTTGTAGCGCGGTCGCAGCGGGTAAAGCGGGCCTTATGAGGCCGGAGGCGGCAGCAAAATATTGCGGTAAAGGGCTGCTTGAAGTCTGCGAGACTGTGGGCATACCGCCGGTACTACACGTTGGTTCTTGCGTGGATAACAGCAGGATTTTAACAATTTTGTCGAACGTGGTTGCTGAAGGTGGGCTTGGTGAAGATATTTCAGATTTGCCGGTTGCTGGTGCCGCACCAGAGTGGATGAGCGAAAAGGCTGTTTCAATCGGGATGTATTTTGTTGCTTCAGGTGTCTTTACAGTTATAGCTGAGCCACTACCTGTTCTTGGTGCTCCGAATTTAACGCGTTATTTGACCGACGAAATTGAAAAGGATGTAGGCGGCAAATGGGCCTTTGAGCGGGACCCAATCAAGGCCGCGCATCTGATGATTGAGCATATCGAGAGCAAACGCGATGCTCTGGGAATAAACGTAGAGAAAGAACGGAAGCTCTATGACATGGAAGATCGAAGAGCGTTAGCAATAGAATGAGTTGATTAGAGAATTAGCGAATTAGAGGATTAGTAAATGATATTCAAATTAGCTAACCAACTCAAATGAAAGGCAGGTTATTGTATGTCAAAATTGATAGCTTCAGCGGTAATACGTGGTGCTCAAAGAATAGCCGGGCAGGCTGAGGACATCTTAGCGCGGGCTATCAAAGAAAAAGGTAAGGACTGCCGCGTTGAGTTTCCGAACACCGGTTATTATATGCCGATTATTTATTCAATGACTGGTCGAGCAGTTGAGAAGCTGTCGGATTTTGAAGATGTGATGCAGGAAGTTAAAGATATGCTGCCGCCACTGGTCGATGACGAGCTGTGGCTGCCTTATCTGGGCCAGGCCCTTGATGCAGGCATGGCGACACTGTTTGCGGAAGAAGTTATCGAAGGGTGCAAATACCTGATAGGGCCTAATCCGGTAAACGGCATTTGGCTGGGTGCAGCAGACGATGTCATCCTGCGTGAGCGAGGCATACAATTTGTTGATGGCACCGCACCGGGATTTGCAGCAATAGTCGGAGCCGCACCTGATGTCCAGACGGCGGTCGATATCGCCCGTAAACTCCAGCAGCGCTGTCTGTATGTTTTTATGTGCGCGCACCATAACGGCACTACTTTCGCTGATCAGTTGATTGAGGGTGGTGTGCAGTTGGGATGGGAAACCCGCTTAGTGCCTTTTGGCAAGGACATTACTTCAGCAATTTATGCGCTTGGTTTTGCCAGCCGAGCGGCACTTAGCTTCGGTGGCGTTCAACCCGGTGACTTCCGACGTAACCTGTTGTACAATAAAAACAGAATCTTCGCCTTTGTTATGGCTCTGGGTGAAGTCAGCGATGAATGGTACGCTAACGCTGCCGGAGCAATTAACTACGGATTCCCTACTATTGCTGATTCTGATATCCCGCAGATTCTACCAACGGGTGTATGTACATACGAGCATGTAGTCTCAAACATTCCTCACGACCAGATTGTGGAAAAGGCAATTGAAGTTCGCGGCCTGAAGATAAAAGTCGCGGAAATAGATATTCCCGTGGCGCATAGTCCTGCATTTGAAGGTGAGCGAATTCGCAAAGAAGAGATGTACTGCGAGTTTGGCGGCCAGAGAACGCCGTCTTTTGAATGGCTTCGGATGGCCGAGCTCGCCGATGTTGAAGACGGCAAAGTGGAGGTAAAAGGGCCGGATGTAGATAAGGTTAAAGAAGGCGGAAGGTTACCACTGGGGATCGTAGTTGAAGTGGCCGGCAGAAAAATGCAGCCGGATTTCGAGCCGGTGCTGGAACGGCAGGTTCATACCTTTATGAACGAGGCACAGGGACTGTGGCATATGGGTCAGAGAGATATTAGTTGGGTGCGAATCAGCAAAGATGCTTTCAAGGCAGGATTCAAACTTAAACATATTGGTAAGCTTCTGCACGCAATGTTCCATGGGCAGTATTCGAATATTATGGACAAGGTACAGGTTAAGATATTCACCGACGAGCAAAAGGTCGTAGAGCTTCGTGAATTGGCCCGCAAGGTATTCGGCGAGCGCGATAAACGTATTGCGGGCATGACCGATGAAGATGTGGAGACATTTTATTCGTGCACGCTATGCCAGAGTTTTGCTCCGAACCACGTCTGTGTAGTTTCACCGGAAAGACCTGGTTTGTGCGGTGCTTATAGCTGGCTTGACTGCCGGGCCGCATACGAGATAATTCCAACCGGGCCAAATCAGCCCATACCGAAAGGTAAGTGCATCGAGCCGACCATTGGTCAGTGGGACAAGGTAAACGCATTTGTCATCCAGACCAGCCACGGCAACGTCCTGCGGATGAGCCAGTATAGTATGATAACCGATCCGATGACGTCCTGCGGCTGCTTCGAGTGTATCTCTGCGGTGTTGCCGTCTACAGGTGGTATAATGATTGCCAATCGCGAGTTTGCAGAAATGACGCCCTGCGGGATGAAGTTTTCAACGCTTGCCGGCACGGTCGGCGGAGGGCAGCAAACCCCGGGCTTCATTGGACATTCAAAGCACTACATTAGCTCAAGGAAGTTCATTGCTGCCGAAGGCGGAATCAAGCGCATCGTATGGATGCCAACTATGCTCAAAGAGGAAATCAAAGATACCTTCATCAAAAGAGCTGAAGAATTCGGCCTTGGCAGCCAGGATTTCTTGGACAAGATTGCGGATGAAAAGACCGCCACTACCGAGGAAGAAGTCCTTGAGTTTATTTCTAAAGTCGGCCACCCTGCGACGACAATGGAACCAATGTTCTAATTCGTCGTGCGTTGTGCGTATTGCGTTATGCGTAAAGGATTAACGCAATACGACATACGCAATACGCAATACGAGAAAGGAAGTTTTTATGGCTCTGACAGGATTGGATATTTTTAAGTTATTGCCTAAAACTAATTGTAAGAAATGTGGTATGCCGACTTGTTTAGCTTTTGCTATGGCACTCGCCCAAAAGCGTGCCAAGTTGGATGATTGTCCCGATGTTTCGCAAGAGGCTCGACAGAAACTGGCAGAGGCCGCCGCACCGCCAATGCGCAAAGTAGTATTCGGCCCGCTGCCCCGACTTGCGTCGGGAGACGCAGGGGCAAGCAGTGGGGATAACCAGGTGCAGGTCGGCCAAGAGACAGTGTTGTTTCGGCACGAAGAAAAATTTCATAATCCTACTGTTCTGGCTGTTACCGTCTCGGATAAACTCACTGGGCAGGACTTAAAAAAACGCATAGAGGCCATAAATTCACTGCAATTTGAGCGGATAGGGACAAAAATCGGCGTTAAGGCCATAGCAGTAGTCAACGAAAGCGGCAAGGCTGCCGCATTTACGCAAGCTGCTGCAGCGGTCAAAGATAGCAGCAATCTTGCTCCTATCCTGGTGACGGAGTCGCCTGAAGCAATGGCTGAAGCGGTCAAACAAGTCAAAGATATGGTGCCGCTGCTTGCCTCGGCAACGGTGGATTCAGCAGAGAAAATGGCAAAAATAGCCAAAGAAAATAATTGTCCCCTTGTCGCAAAAGCTGAATCTATCGAGGCTCTTTCTGAGCTGAGTGAAAAGATTAAAGCACAGGGTGTTGAAGATATTGTGCTTTGTCCGGATACTTCGGGCTTGCGGGATAAGTTATATACTTTCACCAGAATGCGAGCGCTGTCCCTGAAAAAGGTATTTAGACCATTAGGCTATCCTGCTATATCGTTTGTGCAGGGTGGTGACGTTGGTCAGCAGTTAGCCGCTGCGACGAGTCTGATTTGTAAGTATTCAGGCATCGTGGTAGTTGATACAGTCGAGCCATACGCTATCTTGGCGATGCTCACCTGTGTAATGAATATCTTTACCGATCCGCAAAAACCTGTCCAGGTAGAGCCGAAGATATATGCTATCGGCGAGCCTGATGAGAAGTCGCCGCTTATGTTTACCACGAACTTCTCCCTGACTTATTACACCGTGGAATCGGATGTTGAAGCCAGCAGAGTGCCGAGTTATATCCTGGTGGTGGATACCGAAGGTACAAGTGTGCTGACAGCCTATTCAGGAGATAAGCTCAACGAAAAGACCGTGGCTGACGCTATGGCCAAGAATAACGTTGAAAAGTTAGTCAAACACCGAAAACTGATAATCCCCGGCTATGTAGCCGTAATGAGCGGCAAGCTTGAGGAAGCTACAAATTGGGATGTTTTAGTAGGACCCAGAGAAAGCTCTATGATACCTAAGTACATGCAGGAGGTGTGGAAATAAAAGTGCCTAAAGTGAGCTAAAGTGCCTAAAGTGAACTAAAGTAAAATAATAATCCATAACTTTAGGCACTTTAGTCACTCCAAACTTTATGAACTTCGACGACGAGAATGCAAGATAGCAAAAAGAAAAAGTGTATTGTTCGATTTGAGCCAAGCGGCTTGAAGACCGAGGTTCAATGTGGAACAAGTCTGCTTGAGGCGGCACATAAAGCAGGTATTTATTTAAGCAGCATTTGCGGCGGAGATGGATACTGCGGCAAATGCAAAGTGATTGTAGACCATATCGAACAAGTTCAAAGCAGACCCACGGCCTTACTTACTCCGGATGAAATAAGGCAGAATATTGTTTTAGCCTGTCAGACCACAGCCCTTTCCGATGTAACCGTAACTGTTCCAAAGTCTCATACTCTTCAAACTTGCCAAATCCTTATGGATGCCACTGCTCACAGATTTAGTGAGCTTGCTGGTGAAGTGCGAGCAGGAGTATTTGAGTTTGACCCTTTGGTTCAAAAGATTTTCATTGAGATGTCCCCACCAACTGTGCACGACCATACGGCTGACCATGAGCGCCTGTATTTGGCTATCCGAGAGCAAATCGATGCTCCTATAATGCAAACCGGTTTCCGTATCCTTCAAAAACTATCCCGGTTATTGACCGGCTGTGAATATAAGGCTACCGTAACCATAGGTCGCCGAGACCAGACTACAGAGGTTATAGAAATTGAAGCAGGCAACCACAGCGGAAGAAACTTTGCAGTGGCCGTCGACCTGGGCACAACCACGGTAGTGGCCCATTTAGTTGATCTGACAAAAGCTGTGACAATAGATTCCGAGGCCACATATAACAGCCAGATAAACTTCGGTGAAGACTACATTCGCCGAATCATCTATGCAGAAGAAAATGACGCTTTTGATGAAATGCAGAATCGTATCGTCCACGATGTGAACGATTTGATTGTGACACTGGCAGCGAGGCAGAGAATTGATTTACAGGAAATAACCACAGTAATATGTGCCGGCAATACAGCGATGGTGCATTTTTTGCTGAATCTTGACCCGACGCGAATCCGCAGAGAGCCGTATGTTGCATCAGCCGGTTTTGTGCCGCCAATCCGAGCCGCGGAGGCTGGAATCCAAATCAATAAACGAGGTTTATTATACTGTCTGCCCAGTGTCGCTGCTTATGTTGGCAGTGACATTGTAGCAGGAGTTTTAACTACGCGAATTTTTACCAAGAAAGGCATTTCCCTTTTTGCTGATATCGGAACGAATGGTGAGGTAGTTCTTGGCAATCGTGACTGGCTGGTCTGTGCCTCAAGCTCGGCAGGGCCTGCGTTTGAAGGTAGTGGTGTCAAGCACGGCATGAGGGCCGGCGCTGGAGCTATTGAGAGATTGAGCATTCTTGATGATGGTTCTATCGAATACAAGACCATCTCAGACACGCATCCAGTTGGCATTTGTGGCTCGGGTCTTTTAGATACCCTTGCCGAATTATTTAGAAACGGCATCATGGACCGAACCGGTCGATTTATAACCAACGAAGATGCAAGATTAACAGAAGGTGACGAGGGTTTGCAGTTTCAGTTAGTACCGGCGGCTAATGAGCACAATGAAATAGTTATCACACAGGCGGATATTGACAATTTGGTACGCAGCAAAGCAGGGGTCTTTGCCGCCATCAGGATTCTTATGGAGTCCACCCAGACAAAACCGCAGGACCTTGACGGGATTTATTTAGCCGGCGGTTTCGGAAATTTCCTGAATGTACGCCAGGCAGTGACCATCGGAATGCTGCCGGATGTCCCGGCGGAGAAGATTCACTTTGTTGGAAACACATCGATTGCAGGGGCAAAAACGGTCCTATTGAGTCGAAAAGCTCTCAAAGCTGCCGAAAAGATTGCAGGAAGTATGACCTACTTTGATTTGATGAGCCATCCGAAATATATGGATGAGTTTATGATGGCCAAATTTCTGCCCCATACTGACTTATTATTATTTCCGTCGGTTAAAAGCGTGAAGTGTGAAGCGTAAAGCATGGTGTGACATGAGTGCCTAAAGTGAGCTAAAGTGTCTAAAGTGACTAAAGTTAATAATAAAGAATTTGCTAAAGAGCTTGAAAATCGGACACGAGAGTTTGCCGTACGTATAATTCATTTAAGTTGCATTTTACCAAATACACCAGAAGCAAGGGTAATAAGAACTCAGATGACAAAATCTGGAACCTCTATTGGTGCAAATTATCGAGAGGCTAACCGTGCCAGAAGTAAAGCAGATTTCAAAAATAAGATTAAGATTTGTGAAAGTGAAGCCAGTGAAACACAATACTGGCTGGAAGTCATTGTAAAGCTTAAATGGCTTGCCTGGGGGAAAGTGAAATGTGATTACCAAGAGTTTGGTGAATTACTTGCTATTTTTACCTCTATTGGAAAGAAGTAGAGTGAACTAAAGTTTGGAGTGCCTAAAGTGCCTAAAATTATGAATTATAACTTTAGTTCAATTTAGGCACTTTAGCTCACTTTAGGCACTTTTACTTCACTGATTATAGGTCACGAGTATGACAACAACTATAGCTATAAGTGGAAAAGGCGGCTCGGGCAAAACTACCGTGGCTGCTATGATTATAAAGTTGCTGCTGGACCGGCAGAGCAAAGGCGCTATACTTGCTGTGGACGCTGACCCCAACTCTTGTCTGGGCTTGACACTCGGAGTTCAGCCGGATTTAACTATTGCAGAGCTTCGCGAGGACGCACGCAACAAACCGGCCAATAATGCCGGTATGGATCGGCTGCGGACATTCGAATACGGCATCCAGCAGGCGATTACCGAGGCGGCAGGATTTGATTTACTTGCGATGGGCAGGCCGGAAGGACCTGCCTGCTACTGCGCTGTAAACAATATGCTGCGAAAGTTTATGGACCAGCTAAGTTCGCAGTATCAATATGTCATCGTAGATAATGAAGCTGGAATGGAGCATTTATCCCGGCGAACAACTAATAATGTGGATCTGCTGTGCATTGTAGCAGAGCCGACACCTATAGGTGTCGTCACTTCCCAGCGGATTTTTGAACTTGCCGAACGGCTGCCAATTTCTGTAAAGCAAATAGGTGTTATATGGAACAACAAATTGCCGATTGCCGATTGTAGATTGACAATTGAAAATCGAAAATCGGAAATTGAAAATATTGATACTTTTGGCAATATCCCTTATGACCAGGCCATCTTTGATGGTTCCATGCAGGGAAAATCAATATTTGACCTTGAAGGAGACAATCCCGCGTTTATGGCAGTAAAGAGAATATTCGAGGATAAACTTAAATTCGTCGCTCGTATCACGTGACTCGTTTATAATGTGGATCAAGGCAGATGGTATAAAAGAATGGAGGTTTGAAGATGCAAGTTCCCGAAGTTTCGGAAGGTTTTACTGGCTTAATCAATAAGATCACTATCGGGGCTACCAAGGCTGACGGTGGTACACGGACCTCAACAGTAACCATCGGAGGTGCGCGTAACGTGACCTATGGTGGCTCGGTCGATGATAAAAGCGAAAAGCCGGTTATTGCTATGGATGTTCTTGATACCAGGCCTAATGATTGGCCCGACGTCTTGGCTGAGCCTTATAAAGATGTGCTCGATAATCCCGCCGACTGGGCTAAAAAGTGCGTGGAGGAGTTTGGGGCCGAGTTAATTTGCATCAAGTTCGAGGGCATCCATCCCAACAAAGCGAATAAAGATGCTGCTCACGCTGTCAAAGTCACTGAGCAAGTGCTCAAAGCAGTTGGTGTCCCTCTTATACTTTGGGGCTGTGGAAACGATGAGAAAGATAACGAGGTTATGCCTAAGGTCAGCGGCGCTGCAAAAGGCCAAAAGTGTCTTATCGGGACCATTAAAGAAGACAATTACAAGTCATTAACTGCTATCGCCTTAGCTGACGGTCATTTTCTTATCAGCGAGGCGCCTTTGGATATTAACATCGGCAAGCAGGTCAATATCTTGGCTTCAGATATGGGCTTTCCGCTTGAGAGGATAGTAGCGTTTCAGGATACGGGGGCGCTGGGTTACGGAATGGAGTATTCATATTCGATTCAAGAACGCCAACGGCTGGCTGCCCTTACTGGTGATAAAATTATGGCCATGCCGATTATCTGTGATGTAGGTTATGAATCGTGGCGAGCTAAAGAGGCCAAACTGGCAGACGCTCCCGGCTGGGGTGACGTGAAAGACCGCGGGCCGATGTGGGAGACTACCACTGCTATATGTTTGCTGCAGGCCGGTGCAGATATAATTCGGATGCGCCATCCAAAGGCGGTGACCACTGTTAAAAACTTTATCAATGAGATTTGGAAGTAATGAAACCCAAAATACGAAATCCGAAGCACGAAAGATGTAAAGTGCCTAAAGTGAGCTAAAGTTATAGTTTCAATTTTAGGCACTTTAGGCACTCCAAACTTTAGCTCACTTATTTTGTTTCGGATTTCGATATTCGGATTTATACGGAGTACGATTTGCGATATACGAAAAGGAGATATTGATATGATATTGATTGCGGAACGAATTAACGGAATGTTCAAGGACGTCAAGCAGGCCATTGCAGATAAAAATAAGAAGGTCATTCAGGACCTTGCCAAAAAGCAAACCGAGGCAGGTGCCACCTATCTGGACATAAATGTAGGCACTGCCGCAGCCGACCAGGAAGGGACAATGCAATGGCTGGTTGAAACCATCCAGGAAAAATGCACAACAGCTTTATGCCTTGATTCTCAGAAGCTGGATGTCATCGCAGCAGGACTAAAAGTTGTTAATGCCGAAAACGGACTTATTCTTAATTCCACCCCCCTTAATAAGAAAGATGATGATGAAATACTCGACAAGTTCATAGAAATGGCCGAGAAGGCCGGGCCAAAAGCCGGCATTATCGCTCTTGCTATGGACAAAAACGGCGTGCCTCAGGATATAGACACCCGCGTTGCTTTAGCTGCGGAGATTGTATCGAAGGCAATGGAGAAAGGTTTTGACGCACAGCGGTTGTTCATAGACCCAATCGTTCTGCCTGTAAAAGTGCCGAACGCTCAGGTTCAGCCAGGCAATATTTTATCTGCGATGGACCAAATAAAATTCCTGTCTGATCCGGCTCCGCATATGACGGTAGGGCTGTCTAATATCTCTCAGGGAGCTACGGAAAGAAGCATGATAAATCGCATATTTCTTGCTATGGCCATGTCACATGGCTTGGATTCAGCCATTGCCGATGTGTTTGATGCGGACTTAATGAAAGTGGTTGCTACCAGTGACATGCTGATGAACAAGCAGATATACTCGGACTCGTTCTTGAAGGTCTATTCAAGCTCAGCCCGTTA
>Ga0315541_1003575_pt1 | contig 11905 bp, 8 predicted proteins | sample SalMarSW160190MG_FD_203095 | JGI IMG/M metagenome (GOLD analysis project Ga0315541, IMG submission 203095) | Salt marsh sediment microbial communities from the Plum Island Ecosystem LTER, Massachusetts, United States - Salt Marsh Sediment SW1601-190 ...
GCCGCGCCGTTTGACCTTTTCGCCGCCAACGGGCTATCTTGGTGATGCGCGGGGTTAAGGAAACGGAGCATGTATGACATGAACACGGACCGTCTACTGGCAGAGATAGTGGTGCGTATCCGTGAGGCCGTGAAACCGGAGCGTGTCATTCTGTTCGGCAGCCGTGCACGCGGAACGGCCCGGCCGAACAGTGATTTTGACTTGCTGGTGATCGGCAAATCGGAGGAGCCCCGGTATCGGCGCGCCGCGCCTCTATATCGACTGTTGGCGGATCTGCCGGCGGAAGTGGAAATAGTGGTCTACACGCCGGACGAAGTATCGGAATGGAGCGAGGTCGAAGAAGCCTTCATCACCACCGCGGTTCACGAAGGAAAGGTGCTTTATGAAAGGGAAGGTTGATTTAGTACGGGGGTGGCTGCGTAAGGCGCGGAGCGACGCCATAGCCATGGATGCTTCACTGGACGCGGGGGCATTTGACGTGGCCTGCTTTCATGCTCAACAGGCTGCGGAAAAGTACCTTAAGGCCTTCTTGATTCATGCGGGTGTTAAGTTTCCCTTTTCCCACAACCTGGCAAAATTGGTGGAACTTTGTGCGAAGGTGGATCAATCGTTTTACTCCCTCATTCCTATGGTTGAGCCGCTGACACCATACGCAGTCGAACTGAGATACGATAGTGAATTCTGGCCAAGCGAGCAAGTAGCGCAGGAGGCGCGCACCTCGTCTTTAGCCGTATGCGAGTTCGTCGTGAACAAGTTGCCGGAAGGAATTGAGCATTCAGCAAGCTGAGGCATTTGCACTGTAGCATTCTCTCCTTGCATTTATCACCGAGAGGGATTAGCTATGGAGTTCAAACTTTGGGCGCTTACCGCGTCGAGAGGGTCAAATTCCTTCCAAATAATAGACATTGTTGTATTGTTATTTTCTGCTACCGGAAGTGGATGGCTCAAAGAAAGGATCGAAACATGACAACACAAACTGTGCTTTTGCTGGCGGCGACGGTGTTTTGCGTGGGGTGGTCGCTCTCGGCCTCAGCGGGTGAAACGCTCTCGCTCCGTGAGGACTGGCGTATTCAGTCCTCTGCGGAGGTGAAGGAGGCGGGCGAGGCCATATCGGCTCCGGGATTTCCGTGTTACAACTGGTACAAGGCCGCGGTGCCGACTACCGTGCTGGCGGCGCTGGTCGAAAACGGAGTTTACCCCGACCCGTATTACGGCGACAACCTCAAGAGAATCCCCGGCTACCGCGATGGTCGGTGGATGGTCATACCCAAGGACAGTCCCTTCTACCCCTCGTGGTGGTACCGGACCGAGTTCGAGGTTCCCGGTGAGCTTGGGGGCAAACACCTGGTCCTGCACCTCGATGGCATCAACTACCGCGCGAACGTCTGGCTCAACGGGAATAAGATCGCCGAGGATGAAGACGTCGTCGGCATGTTCCGCCGCTTCGAGTTCGACGTAAACGACGCCGTTGTCATCGGGGGGAAGAACTGTCTGGCCCTCGAGGTGACCGCGCCGGGCCACCTTCCCGAGAAGGAGTACCGGACCAAGCAAGTCGAAGCCACCACCGGCTGGGACGACCACAATCCACAGCCGCCGGACCTCAACATGGGCCTCTGGCAGGACGCTTACATCACCGCCACCGGCCCCATGGCACTCCGCCATCCGTATGTGGCCAGCAAACTCGACCTGCCCCGTCTCGAAGCCGCCCATCTTACGGTCTCCGCCTATGTGATCAACAAGACCGATGCCGAGGTAACCGGTACCCTCGTGGGCACTATCGAGGATGTCCGGTTCGCCCAGGAAGTCACGCTCGCGCCGAGTGAAAAGAGACTGGTCACGTTCACGCCCGGCGCATTCGACCAACTCAACATCGCCAACCCGCGGGTCTGGTGGCCCGTCAACGCGGGCCCGCAGGAACTGTACGACCTCGGCCTCGAGTGCACCGTGGCTGGCCAACGCTCCGATTCCGCCCAGGTCCGCTTTGGCATTCGCGATGCCACCACTTACATAAACGACGAGGGATGGCGCCAGTACGTGATCAACGGCAGGAAGATTCTCATTCGTGGCGGGGCATGGATGACCTGCGACATGCTACTGCGCCTGACCCACAGGCGCTACGAGGCGCTTATCCGCTATGCGAAAGAAGCCGGCCTCAACATGCTCCGTTCCGAGGGCTTCTCGATTCGTGAGACGGAGGACTTCTATAGCCTCTGTGACAGGTACGGCGTCATGGTCACGCAGCAGCTTTTCGGTCGCAGCATTCCCGACGACGGTCTCGCCATCGCCTGCATAGACGATACGTTGCTGCGCATTCGCAACCACCCGAGCCTGGTCCACTTCCTCGGACACGACGAGACATTCCCAACCGAGAAGCTCGACGCGGCCTATCGCCGCATGATCGCCGAGTACACGCCCGACCGCACGTATCAGCCGCATTCGGGGGCGTTCAAGCTTGAGGACCGGTACAAGACCGGCGGCACGCGAACCGGCAGTCTCCAGGTTTGGCAGTATGCCGAGCCGGACCATTACTACGTGAGCGAGACCACTGGCGCCTGGGGCTTCGCGCAATCCGGGGGCATCGGCGGGATTTTCGCCCCGCTCGAGAGCATGCGCCGCATGATGCCCGAACATGCCCTCTGGCCGCCATGGAGCGACACCTGGTCCTTCCACACCGTCATCCAGGGCGGGCCCTATTTTAACAATGTCATTAAGGCACTGAAGGAACATTACGGGGAAGCCGCGAACATCGAGGACTTCCTAAAAAAGGCCCTGGTCATGAACTACGCCTGTGCCCGCGGCATGTACGAGGCCTACGGCCGAAACAAGTACTCCGCCACTGGGATCACCACCTGGAAATACGATGCGGCATGGCCCGCATCGCCCACCTGGCAGTACGTTGACTGGTACCTCATCGCCACCGGCGCGTACTACGGCGCGAAAAAGGCCTGCGAACCGCTCCATGTGCAGTATTCCTATGACGACGACACCATCTGGGTGATCAACGGGCGCTACGAGGACTACAGCGGATTGCGGGTCACTGCGAAGGTCTACAACCTGGACATGACTGAGAAAGGCATGCAAACCGCGACCGTGGACGTGCCCGCGGACGGCAACGTGAAGGCCTTCACCATCGACTGGCCCGGGGGTCTGGACCTAACCCACTTCCTTCATATCACGCTGGAGAAAACGGAGACTGTGCCAAGCGTGGCACAGTCGCCCTCGGCCGTGTACCCCCTCTCGGAAAACTTTTACTGGCTCTCGACCGCCTCAGAGGCTGACCACACCAGCCTGCAAAAGCTCCCCCGAGTCACACTCGACACGGCCTACACGGTGAAGCAGCAGGGTGAGGAAAACGTCGCGCAGGTAACCGTCAACAATCCCACAGAACACCTGGCGTTTGCCGTCCACCTGGCCGTGAGGCAGGGCAAGGGCGGCCCCGAGGTTGCCCCGACCTACTGGGATGACAACTATTTCAGCATCCTGCCCGGCCAGAGAAAGAAGGTCAAAGCCCTTTTCGCCACAGAGGACCTGGCGGGAAAGGAGCCCATCGTCACTGTGGAGGGCTGGAATGTAGCGAAATAGCCTTGTGTGTGGCACAGCCTGAGCAACCGTCGCTAGTCGGTTGATGGCGGGTTGGGTTGCAGTCTCTTGAGGTTGAGCCCGATCAGGACGACTATGGCGGCCACGGCCACGAGCAATGCGGCCCAGATCAGCACGGGGTGACGTTCGGTCCAGGGCTGTTCGGGCCCCTCGCCGGCCAGCGGCACGACCTCCCCCGCCACCAGCCTCGGCAACGCCTCTTCCTCGAGGCCACGGACGGCTTGGGCCAGGTCGAAGTGGACGGTCCCTGCCTTGGGGTTGCCGAAACAGAGCGTGTAGGTCTGCGCCGGGTCGCAGTCGAAGACCAGACCGACGTCGCGGCGGTAAACCGCAATGGGTTGACGCAGTGTCAGCGGCGGATTGTCGCCGTCGACGATGCGCAACTCGAGATAGCGATACGGCGCGTGCAGATGCTCGATGGGGTCCGACTCGCGGACCTTGCCCTTGTCTTGGATGCGGTACATGACGCCGCGGCGGATCAGGCGCCAGGGCTCCTCGCGTGTCACGGTGCCGTGTTCCGCGTAGCCCGGGGCACGTTTGGTAGCTGCGTTGCGACCGCGGAGCTCCCAACCGCGATAGAAATAGGCGTCCTCGACCGGGAGGTCGATCCGAGCGATGGACAAGTGCCGAAACCCCAGGTCGAGCACGTGGACCGTCTGGCTTCGCTCGGCGTCGTGGGTGACCGTCCAGGCGTTCAGGGACACGGGGAGGAGGTCCGGGGCGGGCCGTGTGCGGGTGAGCGCGGCTTGCACGCGCCTGACGTCGATTCGGGGCGGATCGCTGGGCATCGTGAACACGGTGAGGCGGAGGTAGCGGAACGTGTTGACGGGGAACGCGACCGTGTCCAACTCGAAGTCGGTAGCCGCTTGCCGGACGTGACAGACCCACGCCTCTTCGAGGACCGTTTCCCACGTCTGGTTGTCCGGGCTGGCATCGAGCATCACCCGACGGCAGTAGTCGTCTTCGGAGAGGTCCAGGCGCACGCGGTTCTTCTCGACTGCTTTGCCGAAATCGAGCACGACGCGGATATAGGCCCCCACTTCGAACGTGCGGCCGATGAGACGGACGTCGCGCCACTCGATTCGCGTCTCGGGCCCGGTATCGACCCAGTCCAGCACGTATGGCACGAGGCGTTGGGCGCCGTCGATCAAGCGCAGGTCGCCGCGCGTGGGTAGGCTTCGGTCCAACACGGCGGGCGTCAGGGACAGCCGAATGAAGCCCGGCGCCACACCCTCGGTCGGCGCGGGGCATTGCCAGGCCCATTCCGCCGGGTTGAACGCGGCCGAGGCCGACCACACCGTCACCAGACCCACGATCCACAGGCGTGTCATGGCTCGTCCTCCGTCTGCTGTTGGGACAGGAGTTTCTCGCTGTAGCGGTGGTAAAAGAAGGACGCCGCCAACAGGAACACGCCGGTCGCCAGAAACGACACGATTCGATACACTTTCTCGAGTTCGCTGGTGTCGACGAGCAAGACCTTGCCGATCGTCAACCCGAACAGCACGAAACCCAAATAGCGCCGCGTTCGACTACCCGTGGCCAGACCCAACCAGACCAACGCGAAGGCCTGGACGGCCCACAGGGCCGAGATAAGGCTGAACCCCATCTTGTCGCTGAGCAGGTCCTCGAACCGGGTCCAGCGGACGCACTCGAGCGCTAAGAGGACCGCGAGCAGACCGTGCCCAACGGCTTCGACCACGCGGTTCCAGGGGATGTCGGCCTGCCGCGGCACGCGCCGAGCGCCCCACCACAACGCGGCCACGAATATCAGCCGGCTGAGGAACACGTTGTTGAGAAAGAACCGGGTCGAGGGGTGGTCGTACTCCGCCAGCCCGACCAGGAACACGAGCGCGCCCAGGCCGTAGCAGGCCAACGGGAGCGGCATCAAGGACGTGACCCGCGCCCGGTGCAGCACGAACAGCGTGGCCGCCGGGATGAGGGCCCAGAGCACGGTCAGCGAGTCGGCCCGGTAGATGGCGGGGTGTTTCACCGGTGCGAACCGCCAAAAGTCGGCGACCTCGAGCGAGAGCAGGGCGCAACCGAGCGCAAACCCCAACAGGGCGGCGGCGCCGCCGAGGACCAGATTCCACGGGGCGTCGTCCTCGCGGCGCTTGATCAGGAGGTAGCCGGCGATGGCCGCAGCGGCGATGACGGCGGTCCACGAGCCGAAGGGCTCGTTCCATACGGGCGTGAAGCGTGCCGAGTGGAGCGGCAGGTAGTCTACGAGCCGGACGCCGGCCAGCAGCAGGGCCACGCCGCCCACCCCCCGCGTGAGGCGGCTGTTGAACCGCAGGCCGAGGTAGACGAACAGGACGCCTTCCATGGCCCACGCCAGGGGCACGCCGTACAGGCGCAGTTGGATAGGGACGGCGATCGTCACTAACGCCAACGCAATGGTCAACAGACTGGGGCTGGTGCGGTTCTGTACGCCGACGCGGTGGGCGTACGCCCGAAACAGCAGAAAGACCAACAGCGCCTGGCCCAACACGGCGAATCCCAAGGGCTGCCGGTGGTCCTCGAACAGGATGGCGTAGTAAGACGCGAACGAGCAGGCCGCGTTCAGCACCACGAGTATCGGGCCCGTGATCTCGTCCCCGGTCCGCCGCACCAGGTTGTGCAGCATCGGGATCACCAGGAACAGCAGATAGAACACCGTCGTGAACAGCATCGCCGGGGCGAACTGGCTGGGCTGGTCGGGGGCGTCGTAGAACTTCCCGAACCAAAGCAAGTAGATCAGCGCCGTGCCGAAGAAACACAACAGGTCCAGCGCCCGCCAACGGCGGTAGTAGGCCGCCCCAAGCGCCACGAGGTCCAGGACGGCGATGTACGTGAACAGCAGGTACGGGTGGTTCTCCCCCGTGGAAAGTAGGATGGGGCTGAGGAACCCGCCGATGCACGCCAAGATGCCAATGGCCACCGCATTGTGCGCCACGGCCATGACTACGGCCCCCACGGTCACGAGCGTCGCCAACGCTATCGAGACGCCCGACCCGCTCAACTCGTACACTTCGAAGGAGAAGTAGATGCAGATGTAGAATATGGCGATGCCGCCACCGGTGAGCGTTTGAAACAGGGCCGGCCAGTCCCGACGACGGCAGTACTCGCCTAAACCCAGGGCCACCAGACCCGCGACCACCCCAATAGCCAATCGGCCAGCCGGGCCGATCCAGTCATTGTCGTAGGCGTACTTCAGAAACAGGGCGGCCCCGACCAGAAACAACAGCATGCCCGCCCAGCCCAGCCACTTCGTGCCCAGCACCAGCTCCAGCGACCCCGACGGCCTACCAGGGCGAGGCGGCTCGGGTGCCGGCGGGGCCGGCGACGGTTCCGGCGGTCGCGGCACTGCCGCTTCCGGCGCCGTGGGTTCGGCCATGGGGGGCGATGGTTCCTCGGGTTCCGCAACGGTCGGTGGAGGGGCTTCGGCGGCCTCGGGTGCGGAAACGGCCGAGACAGCCGCCACGGGGGTCTCCGGGGCAAGCCCAGCGACCGGCGCTGCGGCGACGCCTTCGGATTCGAGCCGGCGTAGCCGCCGTTCGGTTTGGGTCAGCCGCGATTCGAGCCAAAGCAACTGCTTGCGCAGCCGCCGAATCCGCATGACCGCGCTCCAACCACTGACCGCCCCGCCCAAGACAATAAAGAGCACAATTAGGAAACTGACCACTTCCATCGCGTTCATGGCGTCCTCCTTGCCGGCCGCGACCCGTTGGTCTTGGCCCGAGGCCCATGGTAGGCCGCTGTCCGGTCGAATTGCCACTACCGGGGTGGCAGAACTACGTTTGATCTCTAACCGTTTATCTTCTTACTATATACCGTCTAACAGAATTTGTCAAGCACTTTTTTCAGGACGTACCCCTTCTTGCAGGTGAATCGCGGGTGTGCTACAGTACGCGGTGTAAGCTGGCTGGTGGCCTCTTCTGATACACAGCATTTCAGGTAAGACACCACCCGTGTCGGCAGTCAACCGCGAAAGGAGCAGCCATGTATAAGACAGTTTGTTGCATGTTGGCAGGATTCATTGCCGGGGTGTGCGCGGCGGACACCCTGGACGGCCGCGAGATAACCCTCAAGGCGGGGGCCCAGGCAAGCGCCCATGCGCCGGTGGCATTGCCGTATGAAGGGGAGGCGCCGGACACGTCCGTGGCCGTGTTCGACGAGGAAGCGGATAAGTCTTACCCTGTGACGATTCGGGATGGTCAGTTCGTTTTCATTCTGGAGAGCCTCGAGGCCCAGAAGAAGCACACGTGTCAGGTCAAGGTTCTGGACAAGGCCGAAGCGCCTGGTGTCGTTATCAAGGAGCAAGAAGACGCCGATGTGCTCGAGGTTTATATCAATGGCGAGCATTTCACGAACTACAATTACTCGAACGAGAATAAGAAGCCGTTTCTGTGGCCGGTCTATGCCGAGGGCGGCGTCACGATAACGCGCAACTGGCCCATGGGCGAGGTTGAAATAAACAGTGTCGGCAAAGACAGCGACGACCATGTCCACCACAGGTCCATTTGGACCTCCTGGGGTGACTTGAACGGTGTGGATTGCTGGGGCGAAGGCGGTGGCTCGGGATTTCAGCACAGCGAAGAGGTGACATGGGGCGTGGGCGACGCCTACGGGTGGATACATGCCAAGAACGTCTGGCAGGACAAGGACCATCAGCCAGTGATTGACGAGGAACGCGAGTACCGGTTCTACGCCGGTCCGGCTGGCGCACGCATCTTCGACGTGGCCGTTACCTTCACGGCATCCCAGGGGGCCGTGAAGTTCGGCGACACGAAGGAAGGCGGTATCCTGGCGTTCCGCATTCGGCCCGAGATCGAGGCACGAGGGCAAAAGGGCGGGACAATCGTCAACGCCGAAGGCGCCAAGGGCGAGCGGGGCTGCTGGGGCAAGCCGTCAACCTGGACCGATTATTTCGGTGAAGTTGCTGATGTGGGCGTGCGTGGCATCGCCGTGTTCGACCATCCCACAAACCTGCGACACCCAACCTGCTGGCACATTCGCGGCTACGGGCTCAATGGCGCCAACTGCTTCGGCCTGTCCTATTTCACCGAGCGCGAGCAAAAGCGGCAAGGCGAGCAGCCCCTCAACGGCGATTACCTCCTTGACGCGGGCAAATCGCTGACCTTCAAATACCGGGTGCTGATACACTCCGGCGATGCCGAAGCCGTCCAGGTGGCCGACCGTTACGCGGACTATGCCAGTCCGCCCGAGGCGCAGTGGGCCGAATGAATAGCCCTGTACTGGTTTCTTCTTGCTTACTTCTTCTTTTCCTAAAGAAGAAGTAAGCGGCCCTGTTCGCCCTTAAGACGCCACCACGCGGATGCACGCGTCGTAGGCTATTTCGGGTGTGATGCTTCTGAGGCGGCTCTGGGCGCTGAGGCCTTGGCGCCCCTTGTCACCAGAGTCGGCAGGCGGTACATACAGGACTTCGGAGGGTTTGCGGAGTGGGGCATGTTTGGCCGGGTCCGTGCCGCCGAACACCGCCACGACCGGGGTGCCCATAGCTGAGGCGATGTGCATCGGCCCCGTATCGCCGCCGAAATAGAGGTCGGCCCGATGCGCCAGCCATGCGTATTGTTTTACGTTGGGCGTCTCCGGCGCGACCAGTGGGTTATGCCGCGCCTTTGCCAGCACCTGCTCGACCGCGCCGAATTGGCCCGGTCCCCAGGTCAACATTACCTCGAACCGGCCGTCCGCCAGGAGTAAATCGGCCAACTGCGCGAAATGCGCCGCAGGCCAGCGTTTCTCATCGCGGTCCACGGGCACATGCATCGCCACCACCCATTTCCCCCCATCGAAGGTCTGCTCGAAGAACTGGTCCACTTCCTCGCGGACATCGTGCGGGACATGAATCGTCACATCCAGCGACGGGCGCTTCACCCCGAGCGCCTCGCACAGCAACATGTTTTCTTCGATACGGTTCAAGCCGTTGGAAAGCAGCTTGACCTTCTTGTTCGTGAAGAGATAACTCCCTTCCTGGCTTCGTGGCCGGGCGAAACCATAGCGCGCGGGCGCTCCTGAAAACCCGGTGATCAGGCCACTCTTGAGAATGCCGTGAAAATCGACGGCGATGTCGTAGCGGTTGGCCCGGATTTGTCTGCAGAACGCCCAAAACGCCTTCAGGGCCGGGCGAAACTTGGCGGGCCGGTCGAAGACCAGGGCGCGGTCCAGGTCGGGGTGGCCCTCGAGGATATCCGCAGACTTGCGCTCGACGGCCCAGTCGATTTGGGCGTTCGGGTACGTCTCGTGCAGTCCATGCAGCGCCGGCAAGAGTCGTACAACGTCACCAATCGCGCTTAAACGAACAACCAGGATGCGCGGTACGCCGTTAATCATCAAACAGGGTTTACTTCCCTCACCGCTATCGGCAGCGTGCTCGCACTCGTGCTCGAAATACGAGGACGTGCACGAGCACGGAAGCTAAAGGAATGTCCAGAAATCCACCACCAGCAACTAACCACTGGCGGAGAGGGAGGGATTCGAACCCTCGGTACACGGTTTTGCCGCATACACACGCTTTCCAAGCGTGCTCGATAAGCCACTCTGACACCTCTCCGAGGGCGCTCGATTATAGGAACACAGGTCGGACAATGTCAAAGCGCCACCTTCTTCGTGTAAAAATACCGGATGATTTCTTCCAGGCCCCTCGTCACCAGCGGCGCGTCGAAACAGGCCGCCACTTTCTCCCGGCCGTTCTGGCCCCATTTGGCCGCCACTTCCGGCCGCTTCAGCAGATATGCCGCATACTGCGCGTACGTACTCGCCGAGCTCGCCATGAAACCCGTCACGCAGTGCTCGATCACCTCGCACTGCGCATTGTCCGCCCCGTAGAGGTTCTCGTGCGATACCACAGGTTTCCCCGCCGCCATAGCCTCGGCAATCGTGCACCCGAACGTTTCCCCCATCACTGACCCGTGCGCCAGCAAGTCAATCCCGTTGTAAAAGGCGTAGATGTCTGCGTCGCACGTCGCCATCGGAAGGTAGCGCACATGGTCCTCCACACCCAGCGCGCGGAACTGTTTGCGCACTTCCACTGTCTCCCCGATCACGTGATACACCGTGTCCGGCACCAACTCGATCAACTGCGGAAACATCTCCACCGAAATCGCCGACCACTTGCAATCGTCCGGCCGGCTGATATGGCCAATCACCTGGTGATCGCCCTCGCGAGAAAACGGAGATTGTCCCCGGGGACTGTCCTCGTTTTCCATGAAACCCTTCAAGTCGATCGGATTGTACAACACCTTGTACCGGTCCGACACCAGCGGATGCCTGACACACTCTTGGTATCGACGCATGCAGAAATAACTCACGAAGAGGTGGCAATCGATCAGCCGCTCTGCGGGGCTGGCATCTTGGCGGCCAAACACATTCGTCTCCAGGATGATCGGCACACCGTGCCCGTGGGCCGTCTCGATCACATACGGTTCCGAGTGGCCCGCCCTGTGGACATGAACGACGTGCGGCCGGAATTCGTCAATGACGTCGCCAAGGTCAAGAAAACTGGCACTGTCCCCAGCGAGTCCCCGCGACGGGCCTGTTCCCGTTTTCTCAGGTTCGCAATAAAGCGGCACGTCCAGCGCGTCGAACAGATGCGTCCGCGGCCCTTCGAAGCCCCCGTTCGAGAACACCGCCGGCTCGAACTCCGACCGGTCCAGGTACCGCACAAACAGCTCGACGGTCTTCTCCGTGCCGCCCAGGCCACCCAGCTTGTTCCCTACCTCCAGCACCCGAATCCGTTTCATCCCGACACTCTCTCGCCTCTCGTTCTGCTCCCTCGTGTCCTTCTGAGCGCAACGAATCCCACTGTCACAGCAACCCGCCTTATACCCGTCGCCACCCACAAAGCCCTTCGAGCGCCCCTCAATCGCCTGCCTTCCGCCAGGGCCCCCAGCCAGTGTACAAGGATGAGGCGTGAAACCACCATCAGGCCATTTGAGGCATTTGCAAATAGCCTGTTTTGGAAAGCGCAGGTAAGCTTGCGCGGAGTTGTTGTATGCGTATGTTAGTGCAGGTATCTGGGATGGGACCGGGTCTTGGGGCGGAGGCGCAGCGGTCTTGTCAATAAAAGTCCTGCCTTTCACTGCCGAATCCTCAGGCGTCTTCTTCCTCGGGTTCCTGCTCGAGTGCCTGAGCGGGCCGCCGGAGCCTGACCCGATGCATCACCACGGCGAAGGTCACTGTCGAACCTACGATGAACACTAGACTGATCGCCTGCGATACGGTCATGCCAAACACGGATCGGGCACTGTCTCCGCGGTAGAACTCGACGATGAACCGCAATATGCCGTACAGGAAACAGTAACCAAGT
>Ga0315541_1003578_pt1 | contig 11892 bp, 8 predicted proteins | sample SalMarSW160190MG_FD_203095 | JGI IMG/M metagenome (GOLD analysis project Ga0315541, IMG submission 203095) | Salt marsh sediment microbial communities from the Plum Island Ecosystem LTER, Massachusetts, United States - Salt Marsh Sediment SW1601-190 ...
TTATGGATACTGGTGGGGCAATTGAGCTCAAGCGGGCTTCTTTTTTATCGGGAAAGGTAATGCGGGGTTAATTATTGGTATGGTGTCTCTGGAATTCGCCGGGAATTCGCCAGCCCTCCGCCTTCTCTCCGCTTCAAGTCCCTAAAGTGCTTTCAATTCCACTATGGTGTATTCTGGGGACATAGTACCTGATTTGTAGCAGGCCTAATCCTTTGCCTCGTGAAAGATCGTGTCCCTGGGATTTTGGAATTTGCGTGCATTTTGCTTGTTAGCGAGTATCAGGCAAATTTAATCTTTTTAGTCTTTCTTAAGATCATAGCACAAGCAGATAGTGGCTCCACTCTTAAGTCCTAATTTGGTGACTTTGAATTCATCACAGAATATTTCAGACAATTTCTTAGAGGACCCTAATCTATCCCTGAGTTTTTTTACAAGTGATATGTTGTAAGCACCCCGAGCACATACATAAACCCTATCTATTCCCTTTATTATACACGTGTTTATCCAATTGATTTGAGGATCTATATTATCAGTTATACCTACATATACAATACTGAGTGAAATTGAATCACTGACAAACGTTGGGCTTACATCAATACGTGTTCGTTTCTTAAGCACCTTCCTATCAAGAAAATCCATAAATCGTCTAGTATCTTCTTTGGCTTTTTCTTCTGGTAATGACAATTCCCGACTAACTCCTAAAATTTGAAGCTCCTTTAACAAAATCCTACCAAAATAACCCGCCTCATCAAGGTCGTTAGCAATTTGGACGAACTTATCTAGGTCACTGTTTGATCGTCTATAAGGATTCATAATTTCAGTATAAAAATATGGGAGTGCTGTTTTTCGTTCCTTCTCTAAGAATTTCTTAGTGCTTATTAGGTCTACAGCTTTCATTACGGTTTCATCTGCATGAGGTCTGCTACTTGATAACATACCTCCTGCTATGTATTCCAGAACTGCACGGATAACATTATCATCTTGGTTGGTGTGATAACCTAAACGTAGGATTATTTTATTCTCTCTTAAAAAACTTTCCTTGCTGACTTCACCGATAACCCATTCAATCTGCACTCCATATGGAATGATACCAGCAACTTCTGAATTTAAGCTTTTTGAGAAACTGTTTAGTCTACCTTGTATATCTAACGCTACTGAACGTCTTTCAGCTCCCTTACTGATTTTTGAGATTAGACTATTAATAACCGCACCCCATTTTTCAGCTACTTCTGGGTGCAAAAGCAAATACACAAGCAGAGTAATCCAAAGAACATTTGGAGCCACCCACGCTACAGTCTGACCTATATTACTCATTTCACTGTTTACCTTAATACCGTCTCGTAGCATTCCTTATTATTACAGCATACCTTTATCATTTCACCTGACGGGTAGACGCACAATAGATTATTCATATCTATTGTCGTCCCACAAATATCACATTTGATTTGACCTTTACTAATTTGCTCAGTTAGTCCGAGACCATCCAAAAGTAGTTCTAAGTCTTGGTCGTGCACTGCTTTAATAATGTGTTTTGTCATTGCATAATCCTCATTTTATTGTTTTATGTTATATTAGAACGCGGTGTTAGCGTAGTCAAGTTTCAAATTCTGTCTCTACTATTTCTAAGAACCTCCATCCATCCCCATAAAAAAGACCCCCTTGAGTATTCTGGGGACATTATACTTGATTTGTAGCAGGCCTAATTGGTATGGTGTCCTTGGAATTCGCGACATATATAATTTTGTGAGGCAAGACTTACTCTGCTGCACGTTGCTCGAGGCTAGCTTTATCAATGATTTGTTTAAGTTCTGCTTCTAAGCGAGGAGGTAGTTTGCAAACCATCATTTGAATAGGCTCCGTTCCTAATCTGCTTGCTCGGCGCCGAATGAGTTGGCAAAAGTTATCGTCAGTAAAAACCAACACCTTTTGTACGGTCGCTGGGATCTCTTTCAGATAACCTATGTCATTTAGAGCTTTCCTCACTCCGCCTGTGTTCTCTCGTCCTGTCCTCGTTGCCGCTCTACTGCAAAGAATGGCTGCAACTATGGAACCATCATCCGTAACAGCGTCAAACTTATGACTTTTGCCACTTACCAACTGAACACCTCTCTCTTGGAAGTTATGTCTAGGGAACTGCTTTGAAAGCCAGTTACGCACATAGGGTTCGATTATAGTCTTTATCTTGGTTGTATCTACCATGTACCGCCTCCTTTTGGATTATACCACTGCCAAGGGTATTCTGGGGACATAACCCCTGATTTGTAGCAGGCCTGATTGGCATGGTGTCCCTGGAATTCGCTACCGTGCTAAAATGTCAAAGATTGTGATCCTGTCTGAGGTGAAATATGTCAAACTTATTTGATTTATCTAAAATTTCCCGCTTGGTTGATAGCCAACACCCCGCACGTATATTAGTGGTGGATACTAATATCATAATGAACGATCCGAATCTAAACGACTGGAGCGTAAAGGTTGACGGGCAATCTTTTTTTGTTCTTTCAGACACAGTGGTTCTAGAGCTAGCATCACTTCGGCAAAAAAAGGGGTCCAAGGAAAGGTTAGACTCTAGCCATAAGGCCGACATAGCAAGCAAGAGTTTGGCGAGTATTTTTGGGAAGGGATCTATTACAGATGGAATCCCTGTAAAGGCCGGGTGGGTCGTATGTGTTCCTAGCCCGAAGAAGGATAAGCTCGATCCAGAACTCGACCAGCTAAAAGACATAATGGATGTATTTAAACGTTCGGATACCAAGCTGTTGTTGCTTACCAGAGAATGTCACCAATTATTTAGATCTACCCCAGTAACATTATTAACTGGGGATCGGGACCTCTACAATATCGTACAAGCACAGGGAGTCCCGTGCCATTTATCTAGTAGTTTCCCTATAAAAGGACTAAAAGAAGCTGCGGCAATAGCCAAGCCGGTGGATTGGGATAAGGAGCTTGCGGAGATACAGGACAAGCTTGCTAAAAACTCAATAGTGGTAGAAGCGACTCTAACTGCTCAAAGATCTGCTCCACCGTGGCTAACGTTCTTGACTGGCACCAAGCGATTCATAATTGCTGAGGGGCGCGGTGTCATACGCATCGGTAATGAGGTTCGCCCTTTCCTTTGGACCATCCCATCTTATCCCCAAACCCTTGAACCTCGTTCATCAAATGATATTGAAAAAATAACCGATCTTCTACCTATACACCTAGACTTCTTCGGCGAAGATACCTTTGACCAAGACTTATTTGATGCTATCGCAGACAGACTTCTGGATTGCACGAATCTGAGTTTTGAAGAAGGCAAACCTACTTTTCAGAGTCCACAATCTACAATGGAAATACTTCTTTATTTTGAATATCTTCTACGGGAAGGTATGTCTAAAGGGGCTCTTGAAAAGTTGAGACAGGAAGTGAAGGAATCAGAAGGCTTGATCAACTATTGGACAGACTGGATTCTTAATATAGAAGACGAGGATGAACGATATGCTTGTCTTGAGGGGCTCATCGAAGCAATAAACAACTTTTGGGAAATAGATCAGACCTACACGTTTAGTATCATAAGGGGACAAGAGGGGCGTCTTCCAGAGTAGCTATGCTGGCGGGTGGTAGTCTGGGGGTATAATACCTGATTTGTAGTGGGCCTGATTGGTATGGTGTCCCTGAAATTACTCTCAAGCTTTAAGCATCAATTTGGCCTCCGCAACTCCTATAAAAGCTATCTATCTTTGTTTCGAACTCATCAAAGAGTCTGCTTTTAAGCGCGAAGACGCTAATAACGATATTACCAAGAACTTCTTTTGCCAGTCGAGCATCTAGGTCAGGCTCGCGACGTAGTGTATCTAACCAATGAAGCACCTTTGCGATAACTTTCTTACTAGCGCCCCTATGCCTTAGGGAAGCTTCAAGGTAGTAAAGCCCTTCGCCCACTGGGATTGAGTCGGAGACACTCCATATGCCGTTGTGCCCTCTTTCCCAATTCAGGAAGGCGTACCAGTAATCCCTTCTTGGCGATCCGTCTATAAAGGTTTTGAAGACTTCGACCGCCTTGGGAATTTGTTGCTCAGAAGCGGTCCTCAAGGTTTTTGCAAGTCGCTCGAAACACTCAGTGACTTTTTCATGACTGTATTCGTGTGAAATAAGCAATCCCTCATAGTTGGCATCATCACGAAGTTTTCGTGCCTTTGTTAGTATCTGTCCCCATTGATTCCTGTTTTCTGGTGAGAGCCCTACCAGGCAAAAATCCCTGATTGGCTCGACACGATTGTCAAGCGGCCGTAGCCTCCTGTTAACCCACGAACTTCTGACTGTCAGACTGCCTTGGCTAAATAGGTCGCCCAATTCTTTGTGTCCAGTGGGGAAATCCCCCGTTTCCACAAAACACGTAAGTCGCGCTGCGTGTACGAGCGAGTAATACAGCACTGTACAAGCCCAGTTTAGCTTCTTGCGAAGCCTAAGCTCAGCGCCAACGGCATAGTCAGAGCAGGCAGATGCCAAAATGCAAAAAGCAGCATAGAATTTTTGGTCTCTAGAGGTATTATTCTGTTCCCAATATTCGTTAGGTTTCATATACTACCCTCTGCAAAATACCTGCAACATCAGAGGGATGCGTTGATACTGCCCATTGCCACCTGCCGAACCCACCATGTTCATTTACCGCTCTCACCCATTCGTCCAAAAATTCGCGCTTTGTCCTATCTTGCTGGGTATCCTGCCCCTTTACCTCCAAAACTAGATGACTCCCGGTCTTCAACTGAATAATGAAGTCCGGCCGATATTTCTGTACCACTCCCTTAAAGATGTACAGGATTTCAAACCCCAGATGGTCATTCTTAACCCATGCTTGAACATTGGGATTTCGGTCAAGTTCAAAAGCCTCAGTAGCTTCCCATGTGCTATCAAAGACACAGAAGTTAATATGGGACTTTTGGGTATATTCACACGGTTTTCCCGTCCACCAAGTTCTCATATCGCTGGTAGACCGAATTGGATTGTCGGTGTTAAAAACAGGGGTAATGGCTTCAGTATTCTCAAAGCGGATTTCCTGCCAAATATGCTGTACTACCTTGTTCATGTTAAGCATAAGCAAGATGCGGCGCTTCAGGTCAACTTGATTGAACAATGGTGGAATTATCTGGATCTTGCGTGAGGAAACAAAATCCTCTACCCGTCTGATCAACTGTGCCAGCAGAAATTCCTTATTGCCAGGCCACGTTGGTTTCATCTGGTCATAGACATCTATAGCTGCGGTAAATATTACCTTTTGCCAGCGGTATTTCTCACCCAGGTTTTCTAGGTCAATCTGAGAAATTCTAGTCACATCCGGTTTACCAGCGATGATAGGTGCCAACTCAGCCAGCATTGCCGTGTCATGAGCATCTAGTATTAATGGCTTCACCTGGCTCGTATCAAGTGTTAGTTCAGGACGATAGGTGTGTTCAATACGAATGACGTTTGGCCAGCGTATTTCATATTGTTGTTTTTCTTTGACAGGTTCTATACGTGTTTTGGGAGACGGTGGTGGCGGCGGCGGGCCATCGTGTGATTCATGTGGCAGGAAAGTAAAAGGAACGCCAAAGATGTTTACATATTCAGCGTCGAATCTATCTGTCTTTGGGTTAACCTCGTACGATGTCCTGCGCAGACCTCTGCCAACGACCTGCTCGCATAACAACTGACTGGAGAAGGCACGAAGTCCCATGATGTGGGTGACAGTCTTAGCATCCCACCCTTCAGAGAGCATACCTACGGAAATAACCTTTTGAATCTGTGCGCCAGGTTTTCCTACTTTTCCAATGGTATCAACCTTAGTCCGAAGTTGTTCGGCAAGCTCTTTCTTAGAGAGCCTGTGAACAGGTTCATTATTCTCCTCAGCCTCCTCGACAGGCTTTTCAACCGGGGTTTCTTCCTCCTGAGATTCCGCTATTTCCAGAACCTTGGAATCAATATGGAGTATCCGCTCAGGGACACATAGTTCATCGATATGGATTTTCTTATGGTTAAAAGCATATTCAATTCGCGCCGCGGTTTCGACTCGATTGGCCACAGTAATCATCACTGGAGGAGTTTCATGGCTAGACTCCTTCCATTTATTGACCGTTTCTAGCCAGTCCTTCCCCAAGAGATAATATCCGTTAGTCACCAAATCAGGCAATGGTTCATGCTCCTCAGCTTTCCTGGTGATGTCGTCCTTGACCTCAGGGTCATTATAAATATGGTAAAGTCGGGATTTATAATCCTTGCTCAGCCTACCGTCGTCTCGTATGACCACACGAGGAGTCTTGACAAGCCCGGATTCTATGGCATCATTCAGGCCGAAATCGCTAACTATCCAGCCAAATAACGCTTCTTCATAGACCTGCTTTCCCGATGGGGCAAATGGGGTTGCCGAGAAATCGTAGCAGCTAAGGATGCCACGGGACTGATGAATTCTATCCAGGCCCCCTATCCACTTGGTGGCTTCCTCTATATCTTCTTTTTTCAGACCTTTAACCTTTGATTCTGCCGGTATACGCCAGGCATGATGAGCTTCATCATTGATGACGAGCATATTCCGGGCACTTGCTATGTCTCCCAACACCTCACGGACATATGCCTCATCACTCTTGGCTCCGCGCTTATCCACGCTTCTCTTCTTGCTGAGCTGTTCCTCAGTTTCCCAGTTCAAGGTATGCCAGTTATGAATCAACACTTTACCCTGGCGCAACTTTTCGAAAAGGCCCGGAGGAATGATATTAAATTCGTCATAGTAGTTCCCGATTGAGGATGGAATCAGCACCTGAAGGCGACTTTTTACTGTTAATCCCGGCGCAACAACGAATATATTCTTGGAGAATCGGGTATCCTGTGGGTAGGTAACCTTATTCAATACCTGCCAGGCAATGAGCATCGCCATGACAATGGTCTTGCCAGAGCCAGTCGCCATCTTAGAGCATAGGCGTCGGAATGAGCCACCATCCGACGGAATATCAATACCAACCTTTTCAGCCTGTGGCGCTTCAGTCAGCCAGATAAGTGTCTCTATTGCTTCAAGCTGGCAAAAGAAGAAACGGTGGTCTTGCCGTTCGTCTAGATTGTACCAGTGCTCCAACAGTCTCTTAGTGATGCCGGTAACGCCGGCATAGGGATTAGTCGGATGTTCGCGCCAGGCTTTAACCCGAGGCCGAATCTGGTTGACCAGGGGTATTTCAATGAAGATGCCGGGATCATCAAACGATTTAGAGCCTTCGGAGGCGACTACATATCCAGCGGGGCGACGGCCAGCTTCCAAGGTAAAAGACCGGGTTTCCCGGTCATATTTCCAGTACTGTGTGGGTTCTTCGTATGGAGAATTTATGATAAGTTTGTCTATTGTAGATTTGGTCTTCATACCACTTCAATAATCTTGAGGCTTTCAATTCCACGGTCGTCGACGATTTTGACGGCGATGCGCTTGTTATCGCCCGGCTCGAAGGGGAGGGAAACTGTGCCACGGTAAGCCCCGATGAGGTCTTCGTCAATCTCAGCTCTGAGATTTTTCGCCAACCGTGACCAGCCTTCTTTCTCTCCGGCCAAGGGAAAGAAAACCTGCCTGGGGAAAAGGCTTCTGCCGTCGTAGTCGGTATCGAGCAGCCACATGGCGATATTGGCGGTGCCACCGGATTCAAGAGAGCCTGTCTTGGTGTTGTAGTAATCGAAGCCGAGGACGCTCACCTGGTATTTGCCTTTATCTTTACCTTCGGTAATCTTTTCCAGACTTACATCCGGCTGGCCAATAAGCCAGTAACTGTCACTGCTCGCTCGCTTCTTCTTCAGGTCGTCTGTTAATAGGTCAGCGTTCATCTGTGCCTTCAGCAGAGTAACGCCGGGCCAATCCGTTTCATCAATGTCTTTGGCTGCTTCAGGATCGAATTGAAAAGCGGCAAAGACTATAATCTTGGGCTTGGGAACAAGCGTCTGTGCCTCCTCAATGGCAAGCGCCACCTGCCTCTGTTCCAATGGGGCATGCTCGGGGCCAAAAGAAATAACTACCCTTTGTGGCTGACTGAATACTGCTTGGTCTTCTTTTACAGAATCGGAACCTCTATCATTGGGTTTGGTTTCAGCTTCGGCATACAGCCAGCGAGTTCCCGGTAGCGGTTCCACCCGTGAAAACAGGATGTATTGGCCACGTTTTCCCCTTATACCAGTTTTGAGTAATTCGTCTCGCCATTCGGCCTGGCGCAGGGTCTCGCCAGAGCGGCTAATTGATTCGTCTGCCGGAAGTTCCCCTTCTATCTCGGTAAGCGGCTTAACCGCTGGTGCTGGTACTGCCTCAACGGTAAAAGGCCCGCTCACTCTGGCTTTGGAGTTATCAACAAAAGGCTGGTCGTAGAGAGTTTCCTGTGCCGGCGGTTCGTTATTGGCGATGGATTTGAGAGTGATGTGGGGCACGGTCTTGTACCTGAAGCCGCTACTAACGCCTTCTTCAGAATGGGCAAGTTCGTAGTAATCATATAAAGCGGTCATCAATCGCTGTTTGGCTAATGTGACGGCAACCCGCGAGGTATCACAGGTTATCCAGCGCCTGCCCCATTGCTCGGCAACATAGGCGGCAGTACCGGAGCCACAGGTGGGGTCAAAAACGAGGTCTCCGGGGTCAGTAGTCATTAAGATGCAACGCTGGATGACTTTAACATTGGTCTGAACAACGTAAATCTTCGTGCCAGAAAAACCTCCAGCTGAGGTATCATTCCATATATTGTCAGAGTTCCTCACAGGGAAGTCATCCAAATATCGTATATACATTAGTGAATTACCAATTGGATACAGGCGATTCATTTTTGCCAGTCTATCCAAACCTTCAGGGTATACTACTTTCCAATGTGAATTTGAACTAGGATAATAAACCCTATCATTGAACTTGTATGGCTGAGCTTCTTTAGCAGCTTCCATAGACGATAAATTGTCCATTGCGACAATTTGTGAATTAGGCGGAAATGCTGTGACGCCCTCGTCTTCTTCAGGCGTCATTTTCCTAAAACTGCCGTCTTTCAATTGGAGCCAGCTATAGATAGAAGGCCTATCTTCGTCTGTCTTGTGTGCGAAAAGACTCCTATACTTAACATCTGATTTCTTCTTGCAGTACCATAATAAAAAATCAGTTACGGAGTCTAACCCCAAGCTACTGAACCCCCCCGTTTTCCTGAAACTAATAATATTAAAGAAATTTTCTCTTCCGAAAACCTCATCAAGCAAGTCTCGAACTAGATGAACATTCTCGTCGCCAATCTGAACAAATACACTCCCAGTGTCTGCGAGCAGTTCCCTCGATAGAAGAAGCCTATCTCTGAGATATGTTAAATAGGAATGGATTTCTAGCTCCCAGGTATCCCGGAAGGCTTTTATCATCTCCGGCTCGGCAGTTAAATCCTCGTCCCTGCCATCTTTGACATCCCGCTTGTTGACAAAGGGCTGGAAGTTGGAGCCGTATTTAATGCCATAGGGCGGGTCGATGTATATCATCTGCACCTGCCCTGCCATGCCCTCTTTTTCAATTAGCGAGTTCATTGCCAGCAGGCTATCGCCGGCAATAAGGCGGTTTGACCAGCCGTGTTTGTGCTGGTAGAACTCAATAGCTTCACGGAGAGGTGGGTTCTCCTCTACCATGTGGAAGAATGATGCCTGTTCATAATCTTTGCCGTTACGCTTGCGAACTGTCTCAATTATGCTGCGGGGGTCAATACGCTCGTGGACATGGAGAGAAACGGTTGGGATTTCGAAGGAGGTGTGCTCTGCCTTGCCAGCCCAGACTAGCTGTGGGTCAAGATGAGGGTCATAAGAATAGGCCTGTTTGCCGGTTCCCCTGTCAGTTTCCGGAGTAACCAAGCCAACGGGTGGATTGTTTACTCGTGTCTTTCCCTTGTGGTTATATTGTTCAATCGGTTTCTTCCCTTTAGCCATAAGCATCAACTCCTTGACTTACTTCGAGCGTATACTACAACCCTTTATATATGTGTATATGCAAAATATAACTACGACATTGAGAGAAGTCAAGCGGAAAGCTCCTATTGAGACATTTAACTTGACTACCGTTCAGATAGGATAATCATTTGCAAAAAGTTGAGGCAGGCATTATATCCTCAGCCTTCAAGCAGGTGGAACGAAAATCAAAAATAAAAGATAAAAAGTCAAAATTACAAGTCAAAAAGCAAAAATTCAGCGCCCTGGCGAGTCGGGGCTCGCAATGACACGGTGGGTTACTGCTAGTGTTAAAAATAGTGGCAAAACAAGGTATAATAGCGGAAGGCGAAGCCAAAAAGCAGGAGATGGATTTCCGGAGAGATGAAAGGCAGCAATAAGTTGGTGCAAGAATACGTGGCGTCTATTCCCTTTGACCGGCGGCTATACCGCCAGGACATCGAGGGCAGCATCGCTCACGCCAGGATGCTGGCAAAGCAAGGGATAATAGCCGAGAGCGAGGCGGAAACGATAATCAAAGGGCTCAACTCTATTCGAAAGGAAATCGAGCGAGGGAAATTTCAATTCAAAACCGAGCTTGAGGATATACATATGAACATCGAAGCGGGGTTGTTCGAGAAGATAGGCGATGTGGCAGGCAAGCTCCATACCGCCCGGTCCAGGAATGACCAGATAGCTCTGGACTTGCGCCTCTTCGTCAAGGAGGAAATCTTGAAGACCATCGATAAGATAAAAGCTCTGCAAACTTCTCTGGTGGAGTTAGCCGAGGCGAACAAAGCCATCATCATGCCCGGCTATACTCACCTGCAGCAAGCCCAGCCAATTCTCCTGGCACACCACCTGCTGGCTTATTTCGAGATGTTTCAGCGAGATAAGGAAAGATTTCATGATTGTCTAAAACGCACCGACGTCCTGCCCCTGGGCAGCGGCGCCTTAGCCGGCGTCCCTTATCCCCTGGACCGGGAATTCGTCGCCAAGGAGCTGGGCTTCAGCAAGGTAAGCACCAACAGCCTGGATGCTGTTTCCGATAGAGACTTCGTCATAGAATACGAAGCAGCGGCGGCCATCGCCATGATGCATCTTTCCAGGCTGGCCGAGGAGCTTATCCTGTGGTCATCGAGCGAGTTCGGCTTCATAGAGATCGGCGAAGCCTTTACCACGGGCAGCAGCATAATGCCTCAGAAGAAAAATCCCGATGTCGCCGAGCTGGCCAGAGGGAAAACCGGGCGGGTATATGGCAACCTCATGGGCATCTTGACTACTATGAAGTCTCTGCCTTTAGCCTATAACCGAGATATGCAGGAGGACAAGGAAGGGCTTTTCGACACTGTGGACACGTTACACTCCAGCATAGAAGTGTTCGCCGGGATGGTAAAAGCGGTTAAGATAAACACCGAGCGTATCTCTCAAGCGATGAAAACAGATTATATTTTAGCCACCGAACTGGCCGACTACCTGGTGAAGAAAGGCATGCCGTTTCGGGAAGCCCACGGCGTGGTAGCCAAACTCAGCGAATATGCCATGAGTAAGGGCAAGAGCTTCCGGGAGCTCGGCCGGAAGGAATACAAAAAGTTCTCCGCGCTCTTCGGCAACGATGTATATAATATAACTGCAGAATCATCGGTAGCCGCTCGAAATGTGGCCGGCGGCACCTCCCCCCAACAGGTGGGAAAGGCACTGAGGAGAGCCAAGAGGCTAATCAAGAAATGATTAAGCTGGCGCCCTCGATTCTTTCTGCTGATTTTGCCCGCCTTGGCGAGCAGGTTGCCGAGGTTGCCAGGGCCGGGGCTGATTACATCCACGTGGATGTTATGGACGGTCATTTCGTGCCCAATATTACCATCGGGGCCCCGGTGGTGGCTTCAATCCGCCGGGTAACCAGCCTGCCCCTGGATGTCCACCTGATGATAGAGCATCCGGAGCGGTATATCTCCGAATTTATCAACGCAGGCGCCGATATTATTA
>Ga0315541_1003579_pt1 | contig 11891 bp, 11 predicted proteins | sample SalMarSW160190MG_FD_203095 | JGI IMG/M metagenome (GOLD analysis project Ga0315541, IMG submission 203095) | Salt marsh sediment microbial communities from the Plum Island Ecosystem LTER, Massachusetts, United States - Salt Marsh Sediment SW1601-190 ...
GCCGTGCTGATGTTCAGATTCCTATTGAGGAGCAGTTGGTTGTTGAGTTATGTTCGAGATAGCAGCCTGTAGATTTCTGGTCTTGGTGAGCTTGGTTGAGTTACGAATCTGTCTTCTGTCTGCAGCGGACAGCGGCGGAGAAAAAATATGGTTGGGCCGTAAGGCCACAGGCTAACAATGTTGATATTTGTATTTTGATCGGAGGCCGATATGCGAGTTACATGGCGTGGTTTAGAATTGCCGACGCGTGTGGAACGGGACACGACGGTATCAACCGATAAGTATAGCCGGTTCTTTATTGAGCCATTCGAGCGAGGCTTCGGTACGACCATCGGTAACAGCCTAAGACGAGTATTGCTTTCTTCGCTGGAGGGCAGTACCGTAACATCTGTAAAGATAGCAGGCGTCGATCATGAGTTCACCTCGATAAGTGGAGTGATGGAGGATACTACGGATATAGTTTTAAACATCAAAAACCTTGTAATTCGTCTCAAGGATCAAGGCCCGAAGACAATGAAGGTTTCCGCCAAAAAAGCCGGAGTTGTAAGAGCAGCCGACATCGTTGCTGATCCAGCGATAGAAATCATAAACAAAGATTTGGTGTTAATTACTCTGACCGAAAACATAAATTTTGAAATGGAAATGTTGGTAGAAACTGGCAGAGGTTATGTACCGGCCTCTGAACGAATTGCAGATGCCGACAGATTTGACCAGGAAATCGGCAGGATTCTTATTGACGCTATATATTCACCAGTTACCAGAGTTCGCTATACAACCGAAAATACTCGTGTGGGTCAAAGGACGAATTATGATAAACTGATTTTAGAGATATGGACCAACGGAACGATCACACCTGAAATGGCACTGGTTGAGGCTGCCAAGATTTTGCGAAAGCACATCAATCCGCTTGTCCAGTATTTTGAGATTGGAGAGCAGGTTGTCGCTGCTCCTGTAACCGAAGAAGCAGAAGAAGATAGAATGGATGAGGAATTAGCCAAGAAATTGAGCATTCCCATTCAGGAACTGGAACTCTCAGTCAGAGCAAGCAATTGTCTTGAGTCGATGAAAGTCGAAATGGTCGGCCAATTAGTGCAAATGACAGATGCGGATCTGCTGAAGATCCGCAGCTTCGGCAAAACATCGCTGCGTGAAATCAAGAGGAAGATTGCCGATATAGGCCTGTCTCTGGGAATGAAATTACCTTAAGTGAGGAGTATAAGTAAATGCGTCATAGAGTAGCTGGGCGTCATTTAAGTCGAACAAGTGAGCACAGACTGGCCCTGAGACGAAATTTAGTTGCTTCGCTCATCGAGCACGAAACAATTTCGACTACTATCGCAAAGGCCAAAGAAGTACAAGCCTTTGCTGAGAAGATGATCACCTTAGCTCGGCAAGGCACATTATCTGCCAGACGACGGGCGATTGCCTTACTTGGTGATCGTGACATTATAGATTACGAAGATGGTATTGCAGTTACTAAAGGCACTATAATCGGAAAGCTGTTCAGTGACATTGGCCCTCGATACCTTGATAGACCAGGTGGTTATACAAGGATTATCCGTTTATCTTTGAGAAGATTAGGTGATAATAGCCAGCTTGTCCTGCTGCAATTGATAAGCTCGGATGAAAGTTCTCGAAAAGAAGGCAAAAGCGCTGCTAAAAAAGGCGCTCGCAAAAAGGCCAGTAGGGCTGCACAAACCAAAGAAAAATAAGTTTCATAAGCTCACCAAGCTGTCGAAACAGAGCAGGCTTGACCAGAACTATTGACGATGACATATTGTTATAAGAGGCCAGAGTGGCGAGGATAAGCGATTGTATCTTTTGTAAGATTGCAGCTGGCCAGGTTCCTGTTGTAAAGATTTATGAAGATGAAGTTGTGCTTGCCTTTCTGGACGTTGGCCCCATAAGTGACGGCCATACATTGGTGATTCCAAAGGAACATTTTGAAATGCTGCACAACTGTCCTTCTGAGCTTCTTGGTCAAGTGTCTTCACGGCTCGGTAGAATTGCTGGTGCTGTAGCTGCAGGGATGAACTCCGAGGGCTATAATATTTTGTGCAATAACGGCAGAGCAGCCGGTCAACTTGTCGGACATCTGCACTTTCATATAATTCCTCGTAATACCGGCGATGGCCTGTTTAGCCGTTGGCCTTCTTACAAATATGAGCAGGGCAGATCGGATGAGATTATAGCCGGCATTCGGAAAAATTTGTAAAATTTGGTTGTTTCTTTCGGCTTGGCTCAAGACATGCTTGAACAATTTATATTGTGTTGTATAAATATATGTAGATGACCGCGGGGTAGAGCAGTCTGGTAGCTCGTCGGGCCCATAACCCGGAGGTCGCAGGTTCGAATCCTGCCCCCGCTATGCTGACCAAGAGATAACTTCTTTTCTAACAAGGGGTTATCTCTTTTTTTGTGTCCCAAAATAGCCCGTTATGAACCTGCGACCACCCGTTACGAACCTGCGACTTTTTGAATTTTGGAGGTGCGCATACTAATCAGGTCGTAGGTATGAAATGAACCCCCGCTATTAGGACCTGGAGATAAATCCAGGTCCTTTTATTTGTTGCTGTTGCCCGTCAACGAGGTTCGTCGCTGAGTCTATTGGCTATCCCGTTGAGCAGATAATCGCCACAGCCTCCGGCTCGCAGGAAGGTAGGAGATCTGACAATATGGTCAATGGTTCCGAATTGGATTTTAATGACCTGCACTCGACAGAGAGTGCAGCTATGTGGCTGAGTAGTAGCACGAGGCCACAGTAAGCATGGATACAATATGAGTTTGACAAGGCCTATAAACTGAACCAGATGTTGGTCTGAAATTACAAAGTAGAATTTGAGCAAGTTATAGACTTTGGTCCCAAAAATGTCATAAAATGTCATAGTTGAGTATAATCCGGCTTTGAAGCCAAAAAAAAGCTTGACCGTCGATGCGGGGAGTGTATTATTTGAAGTTGAATTATCAGGGAATAGACCTCTGTAAGATATAACGTGGCAAAACAACACGGGTGATGAGGATAGCATTTTTGTGTACAGCTTTGGGGATTTGCGGGTCCTATTAAATTTTTGGCAGGAGGCCAATAATTATGACAGGTTCAGAAAATGGGGGTTCAAACAAGCGAGGTACTGGTAGCAATGTTCAGAAAAAAGTGGACATCTATGAAGATGAAATTAACCTGATGGATTATTTCTTAGTCCTCTGGAGGTGGAAATGGTTCATTTTCTTAGCCTCTGTGTTACCAGCCTTGCTAATAGGTTTGATCATATTTCTCCTGCCAAGAGATTATAAAATCACTTACACTTACAATATGGAGCTGGACGAAACAACCTTTAAGGTGCTTGAGGATCAATTTTATAGCACAGAGAACTTAGAGAAGCTTATCGAAAAACTACAAGCCAGCGGTTTTAACGAATATGCTAAGAAAGTAGCAGGAGTTGGAACCTATGAAGCATTAAAAGAGCTTGTTTCTTTTGAAGTTTTACCCTTATATTTTGAGGCTATAGAACCTTCAAAGGTTAAAAACTTGGATGAATTGGAGAAGTTTCAGCAGGCGAGAGGAACCCTTTTAGTTATGCGCGTGGGGGCAAAATCTGGAGAAAATATACGGGAAATAGCCTCGGTTTGCAGAAAAAACTTCGAACAGATCATACCTCTATATTCAGAGAAAGAGGAACTGAATAAGAAGATTATAAATCTTAAGGAAAACATGGCTGCTATCGAAGAAGCAAGATATACATTAAACCTAAATTTAGAAAGAAAAAAATCTACTCTGGAGAAGTTGAAGAATTCCGGCTCTGGAAGCTTGGATAGGTTGCCAAGTGACATCATCTTACAGTTTAATAATGTTGGAGGCAATAGTGCTTACCTACCTTTACCATATCAAATACAAGCCACAGAGACACAGATGATTAATCTTGAAGAGCAAATTAGAGCCAATAAAGAAAAGCATAAATACTATGCGGATTTGCTCGACTTGAATGACAAGCTCATAAGCTATGTGAAGAAGGTAATTCCTTCTTATTGTACACTTGAGCAGTTCCATTCATTTTTAAACAATACCTTGGAAATGTACAAAGACCAGGAATTATTGGATTATTTGAATGCTTATATCAAAAGAATAGAAAATAAGATAGCAAGTGCTATGCCACTTGTAGAAAAGCCAAAGGTTTATCCTATTGCTAAGGGAACTGTAAAGAAAAGTGGTATCGTGTTTGCTGTAGCGTTTATGTTATCGGTATTTACGGCCTTCTTGTTAGAAGGCCTCAAAAAAAGCCAGCTTAAGACTTCGTAGAAGCTAATCCTTGGCTAAATAAATAAAAGTGTCAGCATAATCAGCGGTTAATTGCAACCGATAGGCCTGCCTTGTTTACCCTGAGCTTGTTGAAGGGAGCGCAGCCGAAGGGGACGGAGTCTAAGAGAATTTTTAATTTACGATTGACGATTTGGAGTTTAGCAAGTGGCGGTAAAAGTTTTGGAATACCACATCACTGCGGTCAATAAAGCAGGCGACGGCGAACCCAGTAATACCGCGATGTTGGTGCTGTAAAGTTTATGAATGTCGAAGGGCGCAGAGAAGGTGTATCTCTGCGCCTCCGGTATTTTTTTATTGTTCATAATACATAAAACGAGAATAGGCCAGAGCCATTGATAATTAGAAAACTAAGAGCTATCTCTGATGACAAAAAAAGGCTCCTTAGTAATTTCTTTTCCTTATCTGTTTTACAGGGTGCAAATTACATACTGCCACTGATCACCCTTCCGTATCTTGTTCGAGTCTTGGGGCCTGAAAAATTTGGTCTCGTCGCGTTTGCTCAGGCGTTTATCCAGTATTTTGTTATTCTTACGGATTATGGCTTCAACTTATCCGCTACAAGAGAAGTATCCATTCATAGAGAAAACAAGCAAAAAGTGTCAGAGATTTTCACTTCTGTAATGATTATAAAATTTGTCTTGATGCTTTTGAGCTTGATTCTTTTATGTGCAGTAGTTTTCAGCTTCAGCAAATTCAAAAGCGATTGGCAAATATATTTTCTAACATTTGGAGTGGTAATCGGGCAGGCTTTGTTTCCCGTATGGTTTTTCCAGGGAATGGAACGGATGAAGTACATAGCATTTTTGAACATTGCTTCGAAACTTCTTTTTACAATATTGATATTTGTTGTGGTAAGAAAGGCATCAGATTATGTTTATGTGCCCTTAATAAATTCTTGTGGATTCATTCTTGCCGGCGTCCTCGGTCAGCGGCTGGCATTTAGAAATTTTAGCATAAGACTCCATTTACCCACAATTAACTGTTTATGGTCTCACTTGAAGGATAGCACGCAGTTCTTTCTATCAAGGGCTTCAGTGTCGATATATACTTCGAGCAATACCTTTTTTCTGGGGTTGTTTACAAACAATACAGTAGTGGGATACTACTCGGCAGCCGAGAAGTTATATCTGGCTTTCCGAGGTATATATCAGCCATTAACCACCGCAATATATCCCTATATGGCTAAATACAGGAACATTTCGCTCTACAAAAAGATATTTAAATCCAGCATGCTGTTAAACTCTGTTTTTTGTGTCTTATTGTTTGTTTTCAACAGGCAATTAGTGGCATTGTTATTTGGCAACGATTTTCATCAGAGCGTTGTCGTTTTAAGAATATTTTCAGCAGCATTATTTGTTGTCGTCCCTGCCGTTTTGTTGGGATATCCGTTTCTGGCTGCACTGGGTTTTGCCAGATATGCCAATGGAAGTGTAATAGTGGGTTCACTGTTTCATCTTGCTGCCTTGGCGATAATCTCACAATTTTACATAAATCCTTGGCTGGTGGCGGCTCTGGTAGTGATAACGGAAAGCATAGTGTTAATTTCACGAATATACGGAGTAAGACGACATAAACTCTGGAAAGAGGAAGGCATGTAGAATGAAAGCAGTAATTCTTGCTGCTGGTATTAGAAGTAGATTGCAACCGTTAACGGATAGTAAGCCGAAGTGTATGGTGAAAGTCGCAGGCGAATCGCTCTTGCAGCGTCAGATAAACGCCTTTAACCAGACAGGCATTGAAGAAATCTTTATTGTAGCAGGCCACAAAGGCAGTGGCTGACGAAACACCCTGAGATAGAGCTTGTCGAATATCATAAGTTTGGCTGGCATGGTAATTCATTTATTATCCACAAGAAATAAGCCCATTGTTTTATGATCATCGAAAAACTAAGGCGATTCTGGATGCACATAAGGGAACCAATGCCATTGAGCAATTTCAAAAGTTATGATGAATATTGGACAAAAAGAATATATGAGAGAAAAACCTCATCACTGCTTTACAGATACCGATATGTTAGTGACCGTCTGCCTGATGAAGGCACAGTTTTGGATATAGGTTGTGGGAACGGTGCATTTTTGAAATATTTGAAGAGTAAAAAGCCCAAGCTTCAACTGCTGGGGGTTGATATATCCGAGAGAGCTATAGAATGCCTGATATCTGAGGGCATTAATGGGAAAGTTTTTGATGCAGAGAGAGACTCTCTTGGTAAAAAATTAGAAGGAATGAATGTCGACTATATTGTAATAATGCAGGTTCTTGAGCACTTGTACCATGCGGAGGAATTAATCCAAGAGGTTAGAAATCTATCTCCTAAGTGCTGCTTTGTAACTATTCCAAATCTTGGCTATATAACTCACCGTCTACGATTGGGATTAGCTGGAAAAGTGCCTATTACAGGTGTTATATATCATATCAAAGAGCATATTAGATTTTGGACAGTAAAGGATTTTCATTATTGGGCCGATAAAATGGGATTTCGAGTAATACAATATACGGGGCAAGGTGGTTTTCCTTATTTGTGGAAATATTTTCCATCACTTTTTGCAGGTCAACTGATTTTTGTTTTGAAACCGAAAAATCCCTTGTGTGGGAGACCAAAATGAAAGCAATTATATTGGCAGCGGGGTTTGGAAAAAGATTAAGTAATCAGTTACCCAAATGTCTAATCCAGTTATTCGCGGGCAAAACCATCATAGCAAACCAAGTCGAGGTATTCAGGGCAAACGGGATAAGATGGCATTGGAGTGCATAGATAAAACTGATTGCATAAATAAATCTCAGGGGTGCATTATGTCAAAAGATGGAAAAACAATAGTTTATACGCAAGGTGTATGGGATATGTTTCATCTTGGTCATCTCAACATCCTAAAGGCCGCCAAAGCATTAGGTGATGTTTTAATTGTTGGAGTCAATACAGATAAGCTGGTGAAACAATATAAAGGTCATTACCCTTTAATGTGCTGGGAAGAGAGGGCGTCAGTTGTTGCTGCGTGTAGATATGTTGACATCGTTATACCCACCGAGACTCTGGAAAAAGATGAACTGTTGGAAAATCTTGATGTTGATATTATGGTTCATGGAAATGATAAAAGAATACTTGGCGAGGAGTACATGAAAAAGCATAATAAACGAGTTGTCTATCTTCCCTATACCCCGCAGAGGAGCTCAGCGAAACTTAGAAAGGCACTAAAGCGGTTTTACGAAGAGCAGAAAGGCACGCCGGACTTATAAAATTATTATATTATGGAAGAAAAACATCCTAAGGAAGGTGAACGATAACAACGGCTGGGGAAACGCTGAAGTGCGCCGGCAGCGGCGGCTAAAGTCGAGACGGTCTGATCGGCTGACCGGTTTAACCGTCTGGTGAGTCGATGGTTTTCGATACATCTTACCTCGGCGCTGTTCGAAGCTGAAATGAGAGATTTTAATAAACTTTTGCAAAATGTAGTCAAAATTCCATTATTTTGCGTGGGCAATCTGGTGTATCTAATTTCTAACATGGTGCCCAAAGATAAAAATCTTTGGGTCTTCGGAGCGTGGTTTGGTGAAAAATACGCCGATAACAGCAAATACCTCTTCGAGTACGTCAATGAGAATCATCCGGAAATAAGGGCCGTCTGGTTAACAAGGAACAAGAATACACTGGAACAGGTTAGACAGCAAGGTTATGAAGCACATTTGGCCTATAGTCTCAAGGGACATTTACTATCAATGAAAGCTGGAGTTGCCGTGGTGTCGACATCGGAACTAAGGGACATCAATGGGTTCGCGTTGTCTTCGAACACACAACTGGTGCAATTATGGCACGGAACAGCGTTAAAGAAAATTATGTTTGACGACCGAATCGGTTTTGGCAAGCCGAGCCTCCTCAGAAAGTTGATTCCTGTAATATTCCCTTTTTTCAAAAAGCACTTTGATTTCACAGACACTTTATTAATAGCGACGTCTGATACGGTAAAAGAGAAAATATCCTGCTCATTCAGGGTGGAAGGCAGAAACGTCAAGATTACAGGGTATCCGAGAACAGACAGCATCTTTAAGCCGAAGGAAAACATCCCTCTCTCCGAGCTATTGACTTCCTTGCGAAAGAGGAAATTCAAGATTGGAATATACATGCCCACGCACAGGGGAGAGGGCAAATCCGATATTACTTCCTTGTTGCCCAAGGATTTAGATCGCTTCGATACTTTATTGGAACAGCATAATGTGTTCCTGCTAATAAAACTGCATTTTTACCATTTGAAGGCACTTAAAGATCTAGATTATAACTTCAAGAATGTACTATTTCTTAGGGATACAGATATTGAGCAAGATATTTACACTATTTTACCATACACTGATTTTCTGATAACTGATTATTCGAGTGTTTATCTTGACTATCTGCTTATGGATAAACCTATCATTTTCGCGCCATTTGATATGAATGACTATATAAAAAACGACAGGAAGTTTTACTATAACTATGAAGATGCAACACCTGGGCCAAAAGCGAAAAACTGGGATGAGGTCTTGCGATGCATAAAAGAGGCTGTGAAAGATCCTGGAAAATACGGCCAGGAACGACAAAGAATACGAGATATCTTTCATAAATATGTCGATGGGAATAGCAGCGAGCGAGTGTTTGACGCAATTAGCAGAAAAATTGTTTGATAGATTACACGATGAATACGCCACCGCACATCAAAATACCGAATATATCCTCAATCAATAATGTTTTGATAGCATCTCTGCTTGTATCTTTCTTTGTCATTCTTAATAGAAGCCCGCTAAGCTTCGTTTTCAAAGAGTATTCCGTGTATTTGGGCTATATCTTCATAGGCGTTGGTTTCTATATTTTAATCACTGCAATATTGGTAAGAAGCAACATTGCGAAATTTAACTGTATTGATAGAGCCGTTCTGTGTTATTTGCTGTTTCTGTCTCTACGAGCCCTGTGCATGCTGGACATCCGTCGGTCAATAGTAGGACTTGCGTTATACACGGGTGCGGTTCCTGTTTATTGCATAGTTAGGGCTGTCAGAATCAAGAGTAGCTCCTTAATATCTGTTATGTTCTTTGCCTTTATTTATTTGGTATCCTCCACCCTCATAGAAACTGCGTTGGGGGTTCAGCTTGGAACCACTCGTATTCACGTTTCAAGATTAGCCTTTTTTCCGCACAGATTGGCCTCCACTCTTGGGTCATCTAACCATCTGAGTATATTCTTGCCCGCCCTTGCCATACTCCTGACTGCATATTTGCTCAACCAAAAGAATAAGAGGTGCCGCCTCTATGCTCTGGGTGTTAATTTGCTGAGTCTGTTCTTGGTTATAGGCACATCGAGCCGCGGCGGGATTATAACGTATGTTGTTTCCCTAACTCTATTGTGGTTTTTCCAAAAAGTTTATGTTGAAAACAAAAAAGTCTTCACTATTGTTGTGGTGAGTATTTCCGTTTTTGTACTCCTGCTTATGTGGATTTTTTGCCCGCAAAAGAGTGAGCTATATTCTTTCTTGTCATCTACTTTTGACCCTGATGAGGTAGGTAATAGTATTCGCCTAATCAAATATAGGGCTATAATCAATTTTCTACTCAGCGATCTGCAAACGTTGTTATTTGGCATAGGCCTTGGTTACACCGGGAATGTGGTGCATCTGGCCGGCTTACCCACTTACTTTGAACTGCAGGGCATAGGCGAATACTACGGAACTGAGAGTTGGTTATTGAAAATGCTGTTGGAGACAGGTGTATGTGGTTGCGTGCTTTTCTATCTGCTGCTGTTGAGAAGTGTTTACTATAGTTACGTTTTTGCATTACGCTCCGCTGGTAGAGTCGAGAAGGGAATTTATTCGGGAATACTATTTTTCTTGATTTTATTTTTTCTTCGGTCCTTTATCCTGCAGGTTTTTGATATACCGATAGTGTTGCTTTTCACTTGGGGCAGTATGGGGTACCTTTCAAAAGCCTTATCAAGAGAACGTTTGGGTGGCAAAACCTTCATTAAGGGCCCGAATTATGTCTGAGTATGATACCTTCGTATCTATTGTCACTTACAAAAACGATGATGATGCCCTCAAGAAATGCATTGATAGTGTTCTGAGGGCGAATTTGAGAAAAAAGCTTTATCTTGTTGACAATGACCCGACGGATAAGAAAAGGAGTATTTATTCCCACGCAGAGATTGCGTACATGCCTAACAAAGCTAACATGGGTTACGGGGCCGGTCATAATGTGGCAATTAGGCAGACGTTAAAACAAAAAGTTAAATATCACTTAGTTTTAAATCCAGACGTATATTTCGAGAAGGGAACTATAGAAAAATTATATGATTTTATGGAGAACAGTCCGGATATTGGGCTGGTTATGCCTAAAATATTATATCCTGATGGTTCCATCCAATACTTATGTAAGCTTTTACCTACTCCCATGGATTTAATACGGAGAAGATTTTTCCCTGCTTCAAAATATTTAGACAGGAGAAATTTTTTATATGAGTTGAAATTTACCAGTTATGACAAGATAATGGATGTGCCTTATTTGTCCGGTTGTTTTATGTTTATCAGAACAGAGGCCTTGAGCCGTGCAGGTTTATTTGATGAGCGGTTTTTTTTATATTTGGAAGATGTAGATCTCAGTAGAAGAATACATAAGCATTATAGAACGGTATACTATCCCGAGGTATCTGTTTTCCATCAGCATGAAAAGGGGTCTTACAAAAATAGCAAACTGCTGATATATCACTTGCTATCAGCTATCAGGTATTTTAATAAATGGGGCTATTTTTTCGACAAAGACCGACAGGAGATAAATAAAAAGATTCTGAAGAAGCCAAACGCATTATGAAGATACAATTTCCCCTATTCCTAATAAATACTATTCTAATAAATATCGGCTTTCTTATTTCTTTTCTAATCAGATACGGTTTGTCAGTTCCTGAGCGTAGTTTTCTCCCTTATAATAGGAGTTTTGTGTTTCTGACTTTAATCTACATGTCGGCTCTGTCTTTCTTCAGAGTCTATAAGAAACGGTTCAAATCCTCTTGGAACTTATTCAAAAGAACTTTTTTAGGACTGTTTCTTGGGACATTATTGAGTGTAGCTTTTGTTTATGTTTTTAGAGCCAAATGGGGCGCCTTTCCGACAAGTGTATTTATCCTTTCCTTCTTTATAAACCTCCTTCTGATTTTTAAGGTCAACCAGTTCGTTCTGAAAGCAAAAAAGAAAATCAAAAAGCAGGTAGTAATACTCGGCGAGGGCGAGGTAGATGATATTGTCGGCAAAAAGGCAAATGTTGAAAGAAAACAAATTAACCGGATTTGCGAACTGCTTGAATACACGAATGTTGACGAAATAGTAGTAAGTGAAAAAATCAATAATGCGGAAGACCTGAATCTATTACTCTATCTGCAGCGAAAGTTAAAGGCTGACGTTCTATTCAGTCCTTCGGTTTACATGGAGCTTCTGCCTGAAAAAATAAACGGGAACTCTTCAATTGAATTGCTCAATACCTTTGTTGGCAGACAATCGGACCTTGATGAATTCTCAATGAGGATACTTGATCTTGTGGCCAGTGTAGGCATCTTACTTGTCCTTTGGCC
>Ga0315541_1003580_pt1 | contig 11891 bp, 18 predicted proteins | sample SalMarSW160190MG_FD_203095 | JGI IMG/M metagenome (GOLD analysis project Ga0315541, IMG submission 203095) | Salt marsh sediment microbial communities from the Plum Island Ecosystem LTER, Massachusetts, United States - Salt Marsh Sediment SW1601-190 ...
CCTACAACTATTTTCTTGCCTTTCAGCATTTTCTACTTTTGTATTGCTGCTTTTTCCGGGTTCCTGTGAAATATTTTTCCCTCTTCAAGTTCCTGGAGTGCTATAAGAGTCGGTTTGGGAAGCCTTTCATAAAACTTCGATATCTCGATCTGTTCGCGGTTCTCAAAAACCTCCTCCAGGTTATCGCTGTATGAAGCAAATTCTTCAAGCTTCTTGTTGAGCTCCTGCTTCATCTCAACAGCAATCTGGTTCGATCTTCTTGATACAATTATCACCGTTTCATAAATATTACCGGTATTTTGTGTAATCTTATCTATATCACGTGTAACAGTTGTTACGGGGGCCATTGATTTTCTGTAATCCATAGTATTTTAATCGTTATTTGCCACTGTTTCTATATCTATGCTTCCGGCTTTAAGGTATTCGCTGGTTTTTTTGTATATCCTGCCCACATCTTTTATATATTTGCTTTCCGGAAACTCCTCCATAAAAGAATAATAGTCGTCAAGGGTATCCTGGTACCTCTCACGCTGCTTGCTGGCAAGACTGTTTTCAGCATAAAGAAACAGAGAATTAAGCTTAAGGAACATCATCTCTTCCCTGTATTCTGAATCAGCATATTCTTTCAAGCTGTTATTGAGAGCTGTTATCGCTGCCTTATACTGTTTCATATCGTAATAGAGCTTGGCATTAAGATATGATTTCTCCACAAGTTTTTCTTCAAGCTCCTTAATAAGCTTTTTGCATTCATCAATCCTTGCACTATATGTATATCTTCTTAAAAAAAGATTAAATCCTTCAATTGCATTTCTCGTATTTTCCTGGTCAAGTTCTGCACGGGGTGACAGATAATAATCGCACAATGCACTAATATATGATGATTCTTCGGCATATTTACCAAACGGATACTGATCAAGGTATGTTTTAAAGTATGCACCGGCAGAATAATAGTCTTTCATATTAAAGTAGCTCTGGGCATTCATCCAGTTAAGATCTTCTGCCTCTTCAGTCGCCCTGTATCTGGGGAGTAACTGCTCCAGCAGTTCAGTAGCCCTGGCATACTTACCCTCATCATAGTATTCCTTTACCTTTTTTTTCTTAAGATCATAATCATTACTCTTCAGGAGTTTCTCATATTCTCCGCAAGAGCTGAGTAACAATAAAAATATCAATGTTATATATACCCTGAACCTCATAAAAAAATGTTGCGCAAAATTACAATATATTTTTCAAATCAATTATAAAAACGTTTTTTTTATGCATTTATTCTGGAGCAGAATCATAAAAACCAAATTAGGTATAAATAGGTATCAACAGGTTCCTGTTAATCCTTACTTTTGTAGAAATCATACACAGACTGAAAAATCATGGATATTTTTGACAAAATCAAATCAAACAGAGGTGCCTTAGGTCAATATTCAGAGGCCGGCGATGGTTATTTTATGTTTCCCAAGCTTGAGGGAGAGATTGCTCCAAGAATGAAATTCAGAGGGAAAGAGGTTCTTTCGTGGAGTCTGAATAATTACCTTGGCCTGGCAAATAATCCTGAAGTCAGAAAAGCAGATGCTGAAGCAGCAGAACAATATGGTTTGGGATACCCGATGGGCGCAAGAATGATGTCGGGGCATACAAGCATGCATGAAAAATTCGAAACGATGGCCGCTGAATTTGTCAGAAAAGAGTCGGCCTATTTGCTTAATTACGGTTATATGGGAATGGTCTCTATAATTGATGCACTGGTCGACAGACATGATGTAATAGTCTATGATTCAGAATCACATGCCTGTATCATGGACGGTTTGCGGCTGCATTTCGGAAAACGATTTGTATATAACCATAATGATATTGAAAGCTGTGAGAAGCAGCTTCAGCGCGCAACAAAGCTTACTGAAGAATCCGGAGGCGGAATACTGGTAATTACTGAAGGTGTTTTTGGAATGGCAGGAGACCTTGGTAAGCTGGATAAGATAGCCGCATTAAAAAAGAAATACAGTTTCCGGTTCCTGGTTGATGATGCACATGGAATTGGTACCATGGGAGCCACAGGAGCTGGCACCGGCGAACATTTTAGTGTTCAGGATCAGATAGATGTCTACTTTGCAACATTTGCAAAATCGTTTGCAGGAATTGGCGGATTTGTAGCAAGTACAAAAGATGTTGTGACATATTTGCGCTTTAACCTGAGATCGCAGATATATGCAAAGGCTCTGCCAATGGCAATGACACTGGGAGCAATAAAGCGACTGGAACTTATTAAAGCTCATCCGGAATACAAAGAGAAATTATGGACTATCGTCAATGCTCTTCAGAAAGGCTTGAGAGATGCCGGTATGGATCTGGGGAGGACTGAATCACCGGTGACACCCGTATTTTTTAAATGCCAGCTTTTCCAGGTCACCCAGCTTATTTATGACTTGAGGGAGAATTACGGGATTTTCTGTTCGGTGGTGATTTATCCAGTTGTACCGAAAGATGTGGTTATGCTCCGCCTTATCCCTACAGCATCCCATTCCCTTGAGGATGTTGAATATACAGTAAATGCATTTAAAGAAATTAAAAGGAAACTTGATAATAATCTGTATCCCAATGAGGTTGCAGATTTTTCGAAATAGAACCTGAATCCGTAATAATGGAAAAAGGCTGCTCATGGGGGACAGCCTTTTTAATAATTACCTCACTCCCCCCCTGTATCATCAACCTTATCTCCCCATGGGGTTCTGGGTGGATAAGATCAGAAATGAACAATCTAACTCATTATTCGTTTTACACTTGAGATTATCTGACTATTTTCCTTATATGGAGTCTAAAAACAATAAGATTACAGCAGATCACAATAATCTGCTGAAGGGTTATAATATGTTGTTATATTTTGCAGGCAGTATGATCATGAGGGAACCTACAGATGAGTGTGTTATCGATTTCTGGACCAAAGGTATTCTCAAGAAGTTACCGGTGTCAAGTTCAAATCCAAGGTTTATAGAAGCGGCTTCAATTCTAAGGGGCTCATGTGAAGATACAGATACATGCAGGAAGAGGCTTGAAGACGATTTTTACCGGTTATTCGCAGTAACGGGACTACCTTTGGCACCGGCTCAGGCTTCTATTTATCTTGCAAGGGAAAAAACGAAATGGATCTCCATTCAAAAAGTAAGTGAGTTTTACAGATCATATGAATGGAAATCAAAGTTGCATGGAAAAGTACCTGAAGACCATCTTGGGTTAGAGCTTCTTTTTCTTACCAGCTTGATAGATAAGTACCTGCAGCTTGATGATGATCCCTGCTGTCGTGAAATGAAGAAGGAGATACACCGGTATATCGATCAGCAGCTTTTGTCATGGATACCCATGTGGAATACAGATGTGCAGGAATACGCATATACTTATTGTTATAAGGGTATAGCAACTCTTATATATGCGTGTATAGAAGACCTTTACGGCATTACGGATAACAGAGGTGAATAGTCGACTGAGTATCAAAAATTCGGATTGAAGAAATCAGCTATTGCTCCAATATAATACTCCCGCCATCCTTCAGCAATACCAGTAAAATCTTTATCAGGAATGTTTGTATGTTCAACAGTAACCTGTGAATCTTCCTTATCAGATTGAATCGAAATTGTTACTATCGATTTATCAGTCTGTTCACCGAAGTACCACTCCTGTACGATTTTTCTATCCTTAATGAATTCCAGATTTCGCCCCGTTATATCACCTTCCCACAATGAAAATTCGCTTCCGGGCTCTTCTGACATTATTGCCGGATAACCCGACCAGACCTCAATCGTAAATGGATTTGTCAGTGCAGAGTATACATCTGATGGCTCAGCATATATCCTGAATGTCTTTTTAAATGTTTTCATTTTTTTGATTCCGATAAATATCTTTCCGCATCAATTGCGGCCATACATCCTGAACCGGCGGCAGTAACTGCCTGTCTGTAGTGCGGATCCTGCACATCGCCGGCAGCAAAGACTCCCGGGACATTTGTTTTAGATGTTCCCGGTATGGTTTTAATATAACCGGTTTCATCAGTATCAATATATTTCTTAAAAATATCTGAATTGGGAGTATGTCCTATAGCTAGAAAGAATCCATCAATCCTGACCCTGACAATCTCTTCATGAGGCGTACCTTTTTTCTTAACAAGCACTGCTCCTTCCACCCCGTTTTCTCCAAAAAGATCAATAGCCTGGTGTTCCCATAGAATTTCAATATTGGTTGTATTCATAACTTTCTCCTGCATTGCCTTTGAGGCCCTGAGTACATTTCTGCGGACTATCATATATACTTTATTACACAGTCCGGCAAGGTATGTTGCCTCCTCTGCAGCTGTATCGCCGCCACCCACAACAGCTACATCTTTCTGCCTGTAGAAAAATCCGTCGCATGTTGCACAGGCAGAGACGCCCATGCCCGCATATTTTTTTTCTGCTTCAAGACCGAGATATCTTGCTGTTGCCCCTGTGGCTATGATAACTGCATCGGCCTCAATTTGTTTATTTTCGTCGATAATTACCTTATGTTTGTCACCTGAAAAGTCAGCACCTGTAGCTATACCGAAACGGACATCCGTTCCGAATCTTTCTGCTTGTTTTTTAAATTGTTCCATCATTTCGGGACCGGTTACTCCATCGGGATATCCCGGATAGTTGTCAACGTCGGTTGTAGTAGTCAGCTGACCGCCCATTTCCATCCCGGTATACAAAACCGGTTTAAGGTTTGCCCTTGAAGCATAAATAGCTGCAGTGTAACCTGCCGGTCCTGAACCGATAATCAGGCATCTTACCTTCTCAACATTCTCAATATCTGCCTTTTCTGAGACAGATTGAAGATCCATTGGTTTGAATAGTTCCATAAAATCCTTTTGATTAAAATTTCTTGCAAAATTAGAAAAAAAGATATTATGAGAAAGGTTATTGGTTATTGGCTAAATAACGTTGACTGTTTCTGATTATTTGCTGAATCGGAATTGTTGATTAATTTTGCGTGTGGTTTATCCTCCTTCGTCCCGAGTTCTCGGGACTACGGAGGAGGCTCCGGGGTGTGGCGCAGTTGGCTAGCGCACTTGCATGGGGTGCAAGGGGTCGTCTGTTCGAGTCAGATCACCCCGACATAGAAAAGATGAGAGTTTGCGATGAGCAGGCTCTTTTCTATTTTAGGGATTTGCATACGATTTGCATACAGCTCCATCAGATACGATACTCTTAAATCTATTTTGACAGGAAATTCCCCGAGCTTGTTTTGGAGACTTTTTTTATACCAAATGGTACATAATATTATATAACTGGAATAGGTAAAATGGTTGACGGTGGTTACATACCCTGTCTTTCGTTGTTTGTTCGCAATTTAAAATCAGGATCAGAGAGTATAGATTGCTTTTTGTTTAGGAAGAAACAACTATAAATGTTGTATCATTTTTGTATAGTGTCCAAAATTCACCTCACAGTCGTGTTTATATGTTTTTCTAAGTCCTTTATCTGTGATATCCATACTCATCAAGATACCTACTTGGATGCCTCTGAGGGCATGTAAATTTAAAGAATAAGCAACGAAATAAGGGCAAATCACGTCTTTATAATACTTTATGGTATATTTTTTGTATTTTTATCTGTTGAAAAGATGTCTTTTTATCAACAATTTTGTTAATAAATAATAAAGGAAAGACTTGGTTTTTTAAAACATATGTATATTGCATTAATATCTAATAGTTTAGTTTTGAAGAAATAATATGAAAGATTATTCAATAGAAAAAAAGGAAAAGTTAGCAAATACAATAATATATTTTGCAGAGAAAATTCCTAATTTATCTAAAACAAAACTAATTAAGCTATTGTATTTGCTGGAAGAGTCTTATGTAAAAAGGTATAATATACCTTTCCTTGATATAGATTTTGAAGTATGGCAGGCAGGTCCAGTTAATAGAGAAACTTATATTGAGCTTTCTGATGAACCTAATATTTTTAAAGAGTATATTTCAAAGAAATGTGAAGGGGACAATATCTATGTTACATCAATTAAGAAATTTTCAGATGATGAATTTTCTGACAATGAGGTAGAAATGTTGGATTATATTAAAGAGCATTTCGGAGATAAACCAGCCATAGAATTAGTTGAATATACTCACAGACCTGGTTCGGCGTGGTATAATATAGCAAAGCAAACCGGATTACTTCATTCGTTTGAAAATGGTTTAAGAAATTCTTCTGAAGAAAAAATTAATTTCGAATATTTTTGTGAAGATGAAAATGGTATTGCGAGATATAGAGAACAAAGAATGATCAATGGTATTACTTAGTATTTTGACATTTTATGTATCTACCTGGCAATATTATCTATTTCACACCATTTTATTTCTCAAATGACATTCAACCAAAGCCAAAATATTGTATCATCCTAAAGATACAAAATGAGAATGACTCGGTTTTATTTTGCTTAACTACTACAGTCGATCATATCCCCCGTAACTACGACATTGAGAAACGACATGGTTGTATTGATAGAACTGAAATAAATTTCAATTGCTATTATTTTAAGAGTAGTCAATCTATAACAAAAAATGCATGGGGATTTCCTCTAGAAACATATATATATGGTGAGCAATTAAAAATGTTACCTATTAGAGATTTTCAATCAAAGTATAAGATTGAAAATGTTGATTATCAGATATTAGGTAAACTTGAAGATGATGAACTTACAGCAATTATAAATTGTATGAGAGATTCTAAAACCGTTAAGCGTAAATATAGAAGGTCACTTGGAGCTGAAATCTAACAAACAATTCAATAATACAAAGAAAAGTTGCAATAAAACTCCAATAATTGCTGTGATGATTATTGATAGACGATACTTAGATTTCATTTGAGTTTGTATAAAATCTGTAATATTAATTTTGTTTTTGGCAAATTACTCTTCAATTAAAGGTCTGTTTCTAATTTTATCACCTGAATATGAGCTAATTACTTAGTATTCTTGTTTAGACTCATAGAATGGATCATATAAATCAGTTTCTATTTTTGATCAATCAATCTATTTTGTATTGGATTTTAAGAGAACTATTTTAAAATGATGGAAGACTTAAGAATTATCTTTAATAACATTTGCCATTATCCTTGTTAAACTATCATACTCATTAAAGACAGTATTATCTTTTTCATATAACCTGGATAAATATAGAAGTCCTCCATTTGAGTATTCATCGCATATTTTTTTTAAATCGTCAGTTATAGATTTAATATCACGATCCTTTAAACTTACTGATTGATAATCAATTATTTTAAGTTCATTTAAAATTTCTTTTTTTGATAATAGGATTGCAATAATATACTGATATTGCTTTAAATAGTTATTACTCCATTTGGGCGCTTTATCTACTCTCTTTCCAACAAATGATTGTCTTTGGTTTATTCTTATTCCCAACAATAAATTATACAGATACCCTTCATACCAACTACTTAAGAGAAATCTTTCCTTCGTTAGAGATGTTTTTTGTCCAGCTATGTTACAGAATAATCCAGCTAAGTTTTCATAATGACCATCTATAAATAGTCTATGATCATATAATAATGTATCTATATTCATTTTTTAATTCTTTATTATTTCAAATTTGTTATTATGAATTGAAATCAATTTTGAATTACCATAATTCTTAATTTCATCGAGCAATTCTTGACCTATTTCGTTCAGAATCACATTGTTTTGTTTTCTGGTTTCTTGAGCTGATATTAAGTCCATAGTTAAAATAATTGACTGCTTTACTGCAGTGTCATTCATTAAGCTATAGAAAAACTCTTTTTTATTGTCTGTTGAAAGCCGTGATTGTAAAATCCGGTGATATTGAGCACCCTTGTCCGATTTAAAGTGAGCAGTCAATTCCGGACTAAAGTGAGCAGTGACATTTTCATCAAAAACAAAGAACTTTTTAAGGCTATTTTGTTTAACTCAAAATTAAATATTTTTTCAGTTCATAATCTGATTAATTGTTCCTTCATCAAACGCTGATTGTTGTCCTTTCTTTTTTCTCATGGATTCACCTTTTAATTCTATCCTATGAGATTGATAAACAAGTCTGTCCATTATAGCATCAGCCACGGTTTTTTCTCCGATAATATCATACCATCGTTCCACCGGAAGTTATGAAGTTATAATCAGAGATTTTTTATTGTTCCTGTCCTCAATGATTCCCAGCAGTGTTAACCTGTTCTGATTATCTAATTGTTGCAGGCCAAAATCATCGAGGATTACCAGGTGTTGTCTTTCTATCTTTGCCATTTCCTTGATGTAAGATCCATCAGCTTTTGCCATTTTAAGTCTTGCAAAGAGCTTATCCACATTAAAGTACATGACACGATAACCTTCTATACATGACTGGTGTCCCAAAGCGCTGGCGATGTAACTTTTGCCAACGCCGGTACTGCCTGTTATTAAAACATTCTCTGCTTTACTTATATAATCACATTCGGCAAAACGAATGATTTTGTTCTTATCAATGTTCCTTGACGGATCATAAATAATACTCTCTACAGATGCCTTATACCGGAACCTGGCATTACCAATGGTTCGTGATATCTTACGGTTTTGCCTGTCGTCCCATTCCGCTTCTGTTATATGGGCAACGAACTCATCCATGGTGTAATTATCCGTTTTACCGGTTTCAATGGCAGATTTAAATGCCCCATACATGCCAAAGAGCTTCATCTGCCGCATTTTTGTAAGTGTTGTTTCATTCATTTTATTTAAATATTAGGTTATTTATAATATTCTTTTCCTCTGATGTTATTGTGCTCAGGAAGAGCCTGTTCAAACAGGTTTTCATCATCTGCCTAGTCCAGACCTTTTTCAAGTATAGTTTGTACCGTTTTATAGTTGTACATATTATATTCTATAGCCCTTTTGCAGGCGTTTTTTAAGCGTTCCTTCCCAACCTTTTTGACAAAGGAGAGAACTCCCATACAGCTTTTATATGCCTGCTCCGGGTGTTGTTTCTTTTCAAGGATACGTATGATATATTCTTTTACATTTTCATCTATGCTTTCAGCCCAGTTAATAAACCTTTGAGGGGTCCATTCAGTGATAAACTTATGAGTTGAAGCAAAATGATCTGTGATTGTTGTATAGCTAAACGGCAATTTTACTCTTTGATGCAGAGCAATACGGTTATACTTATAAAAAACTTCAACCTGGCTGTTACTGTAAAGAAGCTTTACTTTCTTGCGGATGAACTGATAAGGAACGCTGTAATAATGTTTATCCTGGCCAAGAAGTACATGCCCGTTGAGCATTACAGTAGCAAATGACTGCTGTTTCAGCTCATAACGTCTCTCAGGTAGTGGCAACAAGGCTTGTTTCTCGACGTCACTAAACAGATCCTTTCGTGAGTATGGTCGCCCGCTAAATTTTGAGGAATTATGGATATCAAGTGCTTCTTTGATAGCTGCATTTATTTCTTTCAGGCTGAAGAAAACTTTATTTCTTATTGTACTATAGACTCTGGTGTATAGGATTCTGACTGCTCCTTCAACAAGCGACTTGTCCCTGGGTTTATATGATCTGGCCGGCAGGATGGTCGTTCCATAATGTTCTGCAAAGTCATAAAATGTCTCATTTAATGTTGGTTCATACCTGTTGCTTTTGATTACAGCACTCTTTAGGTTATCCGGAACTATAGCAGCAGGAACTCCACCATAAAAGTGCAGCGCATTCTCAACGGATGATATAAAGTCTTCTTTAGCCTGACTCGATGTTGCTTCAGCATAAGTATACTGGCTCGAACCAAGTATCGCCACAAAAAACTGAACCTCGATGACTTCTCCGCTTTCCTTATCAGTCACTTGTAAAGTTTTCCCGGCATAATCAACATACAGTTTATCTCCTGCTTTATGACTGATATGCATGACAGGATTAACCTTTTTACACCATCGGTTATAAAGCTCATTAAACTGGCTTCGTTTTACACCATCAGGATGTTTTAATATATATTCTTTCCACATCACCTGACGTGTTACTCCGGTTTTCTTAAGCTCTTTTTCCATGTAGGGAAAAAAGTCATAAAGAACTTTATGCCGGGGTGACAAAGCATCGGTGACCTGAACAAAGAATAACTTGTCCAGATCAGTGTCTGTAAGTTTATCTATCTCTTCTAATGGAAGATCCAATAATTTGTACTGCAGAACGTACTTGTCCACAGTATTACGCGATAGCTCCAGGTACTTGCTGATAAAAAGCTTGCTTTTCCCTTGAGAATGAAGCTGTAATAATCTTCTAAGTTTACTCATAACTATTGTCTTATTTGCCATAACTCAAACTGTTAAATTTTACAGCCCAAAATTATGACTTCAATAGCCTAGTAAATCTTTTATTTTTGATTGCTCAGTTTGCTCCGGAATGGGGTGCTCAGTTTGACCGGATTTTCCACCACATAAGATTCATGCAAGTGAAATCATCAGTTGCATTTCCTTTTTTTCCAATTATCTATACTGTAATATCTCGATTATTCTTAGTATCAATGAGGAATATCCAAATAAATAAAAAGTTGATATAATAACCTGATATACATTGCTATATATCAATTCTATATGCGAATTAAGAGTTAAAAATTAAAAAGATAAAAGCTGCTGCGATCCTACCAAAGACATGAACAAGCAATCCCTTAGTAGAACGCACCTTTGACGCTCTTTGAATATTTGTTTTTTCAATGATCCAGTTAAGCAACGATTCAATTGGTTGTCTTACACTCGAAACAGCCCTTGAATAGAGGTCATTAGCCGCTTTGTCCCGTTGGTTTATTATCTCGGACTGGTTTTTAACAGCTTTGACCGGTGTTAATATTTGAGAATTACTGAAACTTGTCATATCCTTCAATAGTTCAGTATCATGGTAAATCTTGTCCCCCCAAAAACTACGATTGGGTATGTTACACCAGTTTTGTTTATGAACATTCAAATCATTCTCAGAAGCCGGAGTAACCACTATACTTTCAGGGAAAGGCAGATGATCAGGCCGGTGAAAAGCCAATGTATGTAGTTTTACACCATAATAGTACATGCTTTTAGTTGAGCAAAATCCTTTATCGGTTATCTCTTTTGCTACAGATGGCATGTGTTTTCCGGAACAGGTAATTATGAGTAAAGAATCCATTAAACTGGCATTCAGATCGCAATCCTGTGGACAAAATCCCGACAAGAGCACATCAGCTAAATTCCTGAATGCCTCGCTTAGCCGGTTTATTCTCATATTGAAAGCTTCATAGGAGGGCAATAATGGAAACCAGGAACGAAGATGGTCGCTTGCGTATTCGTGTATTTGCTTTATCTTTAATCGCTGTTCGATGTTCATTGCATACAGATAAATTGTTATAACCTCCTGATCAGTAAAATCAGGATTGTTATTATTACTGAAACGCTCACATGCGCTTCTTAACTTTGAATCATATATATCATAGATAGAAATTAATTTAAGTTCTTTTACCAAATAAAAAACACACAATTTATTGACAATCTGTATGTTATATGTTAATAACTTATTTTATTTCAACTCTTAATTCGCATTAGTTACAAGATTTTAAGTTACTTTTGAATTTTAAAATATTACATTGATTCAACTTTCAGGCGATATTGAACTGGTAAGGAGACTTCAGGCAGGTGATGTAGAAGCTTTCGATCTGATATATAAAAAGTATTCGGGGAAGCTCTACTCATTTGGTCTGAAATACCTGCGATCAACTGCCGAAGCCGAAGAATTGGTCCAATCAATTTTTTTGAAAATATGGGAGAATCATAAACATATTGATAAAGAATTATCATTCAAGTCTTATCTTTTCACGATAGCATACAACGATATCTGCAAGCTCTTTCGGAAAAGGAATTACCTTCAAAAATTCATCAGTGACACTATTG
>Ga0315541_1003581_pt1 | contig 11886 bp, 8 predicted proteins | sample SalMarSW160190MG_FD_203095 | JGI IMG/M metagenome (GOLD analysis project Ga0315541, IMG submission 203095) | Salt marsh sediment microbial communities from the Plum Island Ecosystem LTER, Massachusetts, United States - Salt Marsh Sediment SW1601-190 ...
TGGCTCAAGAGACCATCGCTCAGTCTCCTGTAAACTGCCAGAGCTCCTTCCTTGGTGGTGTTTTCCAAAACAACGAATACTCGACCTGTTTCCTCATCAGGCTGGACATAGTCGCTGGACTTAAGTGCCGCCTTTTTGGCGAGTTCAACCATCTCTCCGAATATTCTTCCTCTGACCGGTGCCCCGCCCTCGTCTGTGAGCTCATCAAGATTCTTCACCCCAAGGAGAAGCACGGAAACACTTGAACTAATCGATCTGGCACGATTAATCGAGGCGTTCAAACGGTGATCCAAAACATCTATCTCCTTTAGCATAGGCAGAACAAACATGAACCTGCTTCCCCTGCCCAACTCGCTTTCCACCCAGATTTTCCCTTGGTGTGCTTCCACCAGTCTTTTGCAGATAGGAAGCCCCAGACCGGTTCCGGGCTTCTTTCCGGCCAGTGATTTCTCCACCTGATGGAACTTATCAAACACGGATTCCAATTCCTCGCGCGGAATCCCCGTTCCGGTATCTTTGACTTCAATTAGAACGAAATCCTGCTGAGGGAGGGACGTTATCGCCGAGATGGGGGTTTTGAACTTGTCTATCCATGTGGCCCTGACAAAAATTTCTCCTCCCTCAGGCGTGTATTTTATGGCATTGCTTACCAGGTTTACAAGAACCTGAGTGAGCTTATCCGCGTCACCCATGATTTCTGGCAGATTGAGGGCGACTTCCTTCTTCAGGCCGATGGATTTCTTCTCTGCATTCAGTGAAAAAGTGGAGATGGTCCCATCAATTATTTCCTCCAGATTCACCTTCTCCAGTCTTACCTCCATTTTGCCAGCTTCCATCTTGGACACGTCTAAGAAATCGTTTATAATGCGCGTAAGCCGATCAACATTCCGGGAAGCCATCTGAAGAAGTTTACTTTTTTTTTCATTAACCTCCCCGGTTTTTTGACTCAAAGCAAGATTCACTGCATTTTTGATGGAACCCAGAGGAGTCCTTAACTCATGCGAGACTACTGAGATAAACTCAGATTTCAAGTTTTCCAGTTTCTTTTCTTCGGTAATATCGCGCAAGGATATCAGCAACCGAATTGACTTCTGGTCCTCTTCCTTTATGAGTGAGACTACAGCTTGATAACTCCCGGAAGGTATTTCGATTTCTTTTCTGACAATGTTCTCTTTTCCTTTGCCTAACTGTTCTTTTAATTCCTTGAAATCCATGCCCAAAATGCCCTGAAGCGTTTCGCCATTTGGATAAGAATCTGAACTAACCGGGTTTAGGATCGAAAGTGCACTGGGGTTCATTAGCGTCACTTCAAAGTTCTCGTTGATCATTACCACCCCATCTGCTATGCTCTGCACCAACTTACGGGATCGGCGCTCACTTTCCCGCAACAACTGTTCGGTCCACTTGCGCTCGGTGATGTCACGGAGTATTCCCACGGCATGCCACCGATCTTTGATCTTAATAGCAGAAAGAGATAATTCTATGGGGAATTCTGTTCCGTCTTTTCTGACAGCTTCCAATTCAAGGGTATTTCCAACTACCGGACCTTGTCCGGTCTCCTTGAACTTGCCGAATCCTTTCTGGTAGGCTCCGTGATATCTTCCAGGGGCAAGTAGTACATGCAATTCCTTGCCAATGGCCTCTGGGCTGGAATAGCCAAATGTCTTTTCTGCTGCAGGATTCCAATAGGAGATATTTCCTTCATTATCCATCATAAGGATTGCCTCTTTGGCAGTTGCAGAAATCGCACGGAATCTCTCTTCACTCTCCCTCACCGATTTCTCAAGCTGGACGACCCGTTGGCCTGCCCTCACCCGGGCTAAAAGCTCTGTTCTATCGAATGGCTTGGCTATGTAATCATCGGCGCCGGCATCCAGTCCTTGGATGATGTTCTCCTTTTGAGTCAGCGCGGTCAAAAGAATTACATAAAGGTAACTGGAAAGGTTGAGGGATCGAACCCGACGACACAGCTCCACCCCATCCAGATTAGGCATCATCCAGTCGGTGATGAGTACGTCCGGAACCTCTTTTCGGATCGACTCTAAAGCCTCTAGTCCATCTTCAACTGCCTCCACATCATGCCCGACCTTAGTCAACGTTCTTTCCAGAATCTTTCTGGAGGTCTTTTCATCCTCGGCTATGAGTATCTTCATTGGATCATTTCATATAGGATTCCCGATGCATTCAAAATGCAATGCTGCCTGGAAGAGATTCTTCCCTTCCGCCTTCACCTAGGGTTATGGTTCTCCAAGTTCTTCAAAATGCTTGCCTGCCTTATCACCATCCGTGGTGAGAAGAACACTCGGTAAGTCTTTCGTGACTTTTAATTCTTGATAGATGCTGAAATCCGTCCATGGTAGGCATCAGGATATCTATTATCACCATATCAAAGTTCTCCTTCTCCAGCATGTCCCATGCTTCCTTGCCATCATTGGCTGTTGTCACATAGTATTGTTTGAACCTTAGGGTAAGCCCCTCCAGTTTTCTGGTCGTGGCTGAATCATGCACTATCAGAAGGTTCTTTCTTTGCCATTGCGCTTCCGTCTTGATTCTTCATCTTATTTCTTTTCCCAACTTGCGAATGGAGATCATAAAGCCCCTAAAAGTCTCCGCCTTTCCTTTGAGGAGTGAAGTAAGAATCTGGCAACTTTCCGTATGTATCTTAACATCTTTCCTGATTAGATCAGAGTTTCCCTTCTCCACATCTGCTTTGAATTTCCTCAGATCGAGCCCTAAGGTCCTCTGGATGGATTCAAGGGTCGACTCTCTTTCACGCAGAATGTCTTGGGCCATCTTATTCACCGTGGTTACCTGGAAATCTTCGTTGATCATCACCAAGCCTTCGGGCATCCTCTCCAAAAGTCTCTCTATTTCACTTTCTTGCGCCGCCTCAACTCGGTTAACCTTGTCCAGGGCCGGACGCATCTGGCTGAAAGCATTATGAATGAGATGGACGTCACCTGAAGTGAATGATCTATCAAACCGACTGCTGAAATTAATCATTCCTGTTACCTTCCTGTGGTTCATTAGAGGCACATTTAGAAACGACTTCACCTTTTTAGCGGTTCTTAAGTCGTCGTGTTCTTCTTGTCTTATGTTCTCCTCTCCCAGGATCTTGTCAAAAGTTATATCCATGGGAATATTCCGCTGTGGGGTCGAATTGAAAGTCTCGATCAGATTGCGCTTAGCCTCTTCAACGAAACTCAAGCTGCAAGGAGTGACTGCCTGCATGAGGAGCTTTGTCTGCTTCGACAGTTCTGTCCACAATGAAATTGCAACGTCGTACCTTATTACTCCGGAAAGCGAATTCAGAAGCTGAATCAGCATGTCTTTGCCGCCCGAACAACCCGCCAGGTCTCGACTTATTTGGCAAAGAACCTTAAGGTTGTAGATTTTCCTTTCCGTGCTGACTTCTCTGCTTCTTCCCGCCGGGCAAGGACTTCTTCTTTCCCCGGCCTGGCGAATAGCGTTTACTACCTCATCAAGTCCATTGAATGGCTTCTGTATATAATCAAATGCCCCATATCGTAAGCCTTCGACGGCCGAGTCCAGGCTGGCAAACCCAGTCATGATTATCACCTCTACATCTGGATCGAAGGCCCTGATCTCTTTGAGAACAGCGACACCATCCATCCCCGGCATTTTTATGTCAAGCAGAATCACGTCCGGGGTGGTTTTTCGAACGAGATTGACTGCATCCTTGCCATTGTTAGCCAGCACAGCTCGGAATCCGCGTTTTTTCAACACCTTGCCCAAGAGATCGAGGATCATTGGGTCATCGTCAACCACCAAAACATCAGGTCTTTTTTCTCTCGTTACTGCTTCTGACAAAGCTGTCACCACGGGTACATCTATTTTATCTTCGCTCATTGGAGCTCCCCATGCCAAAATATGCTTGGCTCAGATACAACTATGATTTGGCAACTGGTTTTCTTGTGGCTGACCAGTATGTTGTTCGTTTACAGTGGCAGTGGGGACGAACGCTTCTTGATCAAATATAGAAAAGTTTCAATAAATGGGGACGTTTGTTGGGGACGGGATTATGATTAAATTGTCCTTCACGGATGGTAGTTATAGGATCGGAATATTTTCGGGAGACTTTATCGATTCAAAATTCGCTGATTTGACCGCCTGCCACCTCCTAATTCTGGAAAGTCGAACTCAAGGCTAATATCATGCTAAGACTGGGGCAAAGCCTGAGGTCAGATTGAGAGCACTCTGCCAACACTCTGATATGGTGCTTCATTTTCAGAAGGCTGCATCAGAACTTCGTGTGCTCCGGCTTTCCTAGCCGTTTCCAATTTATCCTCCGCCATATGTCCGGTCAAAACGATGAACTTCACCTGCTGATTGAAGAACTCCTCAACGTTAATGCTCCCGGGGCGTACACTGAAATCCCGCCTGTGGGGTGCACCGGACGGCTCACCCCACAGGCGGGATTAACAGCCACCCATTGATAATCAACCCACTGAAAACTGAAAGCTCCCGCGGCTGGACTCGAACCAGCGACAAGGTGGTTAACAGCCACCCACTCTACCAACTGAGTTACGCGGGAGTGCAGTCAAGTCTATTTCCACATAATATAAAGTACACGCACCATGTGAGCAAGCATTATTTTCTGTTTTCGGGATACGCCAATTAGATATGGAACTCGACCACATGCCCATCTAGCAACACAAAATCCTTCTGCACCATCTGTCCATCATAAACTCCGGTGCCCCATATGCGAGCGTATTTCAAGTTGAACGCGAAGTCCTTATGAATAGTTCTGGCCGCGTCAAGAAGGGTGCTCCCGATCTTTAAGATAACCGGATCCTCAAAATCTGCTCTTTTGCCGCGAGTCTTTGTATAGACCCTTAAGATCTCCAGACGCTCAAAAACATATCTCTTCAGCTCTTGGATGTTTATCCCCTTCTGAGCGGAGATGGGAAATATCGGAAATCTTTTACCATATAGATCTTTCAGAACAGTCAGGTTTTCCTCGGACCTCCCCGAATCGCTTTTATTCGCCAGCAGGCTCGTCTTCTTGTGAGCAACTCCATCCAAAGGATCGGTTTCTTTTTCTTCGGTTTCCAATTGTATCTTATACTCTTCCAATCTCCGAAAAACGGTTTTGGTTTCTGCCCTCATGTTTTCAGACCCCAAATCCACCACCAGCATGACCAGATCCGCGTTGCGGATTATTCCGGACAACCAGGGTTCCATGAAATCTGAGCTTATGGGAGGGGTGTCCACCAGCTGAATTTGTATGTTCTCAAAAGGTATCATGCCACACAGTGGTTTCAAGGTTGTGTATGGATAGGAAGCAACTTCTGGTGTCGCATTGGTAACAGAAGAAAGAATCTGTGACTTTCCCACATTGGGGGCACCGATTAAGACCACCTGAGCCGCCCCCTCCTTATCCACGAAGTATTGGTCCCCCCTGCGGGTAGTTTTCTTCTTCTGCTGCATCTCCTTCTTGAGCTTGGAGATCCGGAATTTGAGATCAGCCTGAAGTTTGTCCGTGCCCTTGTGTTTGGGCATAATGGCAAACATCTCTTGCAGAATTCTCAGCTTGTCTCGTGGTTCTTTGGCGAGCCGGTACCTCTTCTCGGCTTCGAAATATTGTGGCGGAAGATTGGCCGGCATTCTTTTCTGTTCCTTAGTGGTTCTTGATGATTGAGCGGGAGATTACCCGTACCAGATAATGCTATGAACTGATTAACAAGAACTCGACGCTAAAGCTTACCTACCAGAAAGTTCTCCAGGTCAACAAGCACCTTAAGATGATCTCTTTCCCATTGCACCATGAAATTTAGAAGCGATTTCAGTTCCGGGTGCTTGGCTCTTTTCGCGTTCTTGCTGTAAAAGTCGATTGAATCTCTCTCAAGCAGTTGTCCGATCCTTAAAGCAGATAGGGCAAAATGCTCTCCTTTTATCTTTCCCCTGAACTCAGCAGTGAAGATTGGACTTTTGGATCGAGTCCTTGGCTTTTTCTTCGTCCACTTCTTTAGATCAAATTTGGGCTCACCTGCGTCTTCTATGGCCTGATACAAACCCTTCAGCATGCTCCCGTGATCTAACTCATCCTGAGCCAGCGAGGCAAAGACCCTCTTCCCCTTGGAATCGTCGGTCTTTTGTGCCGCTATCCGGTAAAAATGGTATCCATCATTCTCTACTCTGATTGCCTCTTTCAGCACTTTCAATAGTTGAACTGTTTTTTCCAGCATATCCTGGTCCTTTTCGATTTAAATGAATTTGGGTGAGACAAAAACCTTCGTCTCTCAGATTTTGTCCAAAATACTTGTCAGAATCTAAAACGGATAGAATCTCGCTTCGGTCCAATAGTCGTCCTGCAGGAATTTCTGTTGTTGAACCAAAGCCCGAAGATGTTCTCCCTCCCAATCGGCTAAGTAACTGAAAAGCATCTTCACATCGCCCTCTTCGCTCTCTTGCGCCGATTTCTTATAAAACTCAATCGAGTTTTTCTCCAGAAGTATGCCGACAGACAGTGCGGCCATCTCGAATTGCGCTTGCTCCACCCTCTGCTTGAATTCTTTGGAAAAGATGGGGCTTTCTGAAGCTGTCTCCAAAATGTGTTTCATATCCTTGATTTCGTCGAACTTATACTCCCCTTTCTCCTTGATGCTCTCGTAAAGGCTTTTGAGTATCTGCATGTGATTCGCTTCGTCCTTAGCCAACGAGGCAAAGAAGTCTTTGCCTTTTGGGTCCTCCGTTTTCTCCTCCGCCACCCGATATAATTGATACCCGTCATTCTCCACTCTCATCGCACCTTTGACCATTTCCAAGAGTTGGTTTGCCTTTTCCATCATCTTTCTCCTTTATTTAGATCATTTGCAGACCCTTTGTTGGAATATAAACGACAGATCGATGTTGTCAAGTTTGATTATCCCCCGAAGAGACAAATGAAATGTTGGCCAGGCACACCCGCCTTCCATCTCTCGCTTGTCCAAGCACCGTGAGTCTCCTACCCTGAACTCCAGCAGACGCTTGTCCGCGCGGGCAAACCTTTGCGGCTTGGCTGAGTGCGGCTCTATCGATCTCAAAATAGAAAAGCGTCGGAACGAGGCTAACGCCAAAGGGTTCTGACGCCTTAAGAAAACAGTCGTGTATGACGCGAGATGAATCTCGCTACTCCTACTGCCGATCCTTTATGTCAAATCGAATAATTTCACTCTCCCCTTCCCGGATGAGATTTCGCCTATGTGGAAGGCGCTCTCCTTTAGATGGGATATGTGGCTCAAAAGCTTAGCGGCTTCCTTTTTCGATACCACCAGGATCATGCCTATCCCCATGTTGAAAACTTTGTACATCTCCGGATTTTCAATATTCCCGATGTCTTGAATGAAATTAAACACCGGAGGGATCTTCCAGGAGTTGACAAAGACTTCGGCATTGCAATTATTGGGCAGGATTCTTTTCAGATTTCCTTCGATTCCTCCGCCGGTGATGTGGGCCATCCCCTTAATCCGAGATTTTTTCAACAGCTTCAAGATCAGTGGTGCATAACATTTGTGTGGCCTAAGAAGCTGCTTGCCTATGGTGGTCCCCAACTCCTCGACATAATCGTCGACTTTGAAACGACCCCTCTGAAAAATAACCTTTCTGGCTAATGAATATCCATTGGTGTGGAGGCCATTCGATCTTAAGCCGATGACCTGGTCCCCCGGAATTATCTTAGAACCGTCGATGATGTCTTTTCTTTCCACCACGCCTGAGACGAATCCAACCAGGTCGTACTCATTCTTCCTGTAAAACCCGGGTAGCTCCGCGGTCTCCCCTCCTATGAGAGAGCACCCCGCCTTCTTGCACGCTCTGGAAAGGCCCCTGACTATCTGCTCTATTACATCGGGGGAGAGCTTTCCTGTCCCGATGTAATCCAAAAAGAACAAAGCTTTGGCGCCGTGCACCAATATGTCGTTCACACAATGATTGACGATATCCTCTCCTACAGTGTCGTGCTTTCCCATCATAAAGGCCACTTTCAACTTGGTTCCCACCGAATCCACGCTGGAAAGGATAACCGGATCTTTGTAGTCGCCCTTTTTGAATGAAAAGAATCCGCCGAAGCCTCCGATGCCTTTCAAAACCTGAGGCGTAAAAGTTGATTTGGCCAACTTCTTAATTCTCTCTGTCGCTCGATCAGCGGCACCAATGTCCACACCCGAGCTTTTGTAGTCCATTTTCCTTTTCATTTCTCTCAAATGTGCTAGGGGTTTCTGCTAAATTGCGGAACTATTCCGATGTTTTTGATTTTGGCTTTTCAACCTTCGAACCTTTTGAACTTTCCAACCTGCAAACTGTCTTAAAGAAGCCTCTGCCCGTTTATCTCCAATTGGAACTTCTGCTTTAAAAAATCAGCCGCCCTTCGGCAGACCACCATACGGGACAGGAATATCTCAAAGTACTCCATCACCTGAGATACGGAGGTGTCGATCTTGATCTCCAGAGTGATTACACTCTTGTCTTCCTCCACCCTCAGAAACGAGCTTTTGGCCGCGTAGTTCACCCGGTCATGAATGTCCAGTTTTATCATCTCCAGAGTGCGCACCCGGGAACTGTGCACGTCCGACTTATCTGCCAGAATCACAGCGGCACATATGTCCGATACCGGCTGGCCGTCTTTTTCGTCGTGGTTCCCGATGGCAGCGATTATCTCCATTATATCGTCCAGCGGCATTTTCATCTCCAATAAGATGTTCTGCGCCAAGACTGCTCCTACCTGGGCGTGATAATCGCGGTTGATGACGTTACCTATGTCGTGTAAGTATGCTGCGACGGCTGCCAGCTGAGCCTTCTCTTCCGAATGGTGCAGCCTGCTGAGGATATTATGGGCTATGCTTGCGGATAGGCTGGCATGTCTCTGCCCATGTTCGGTGTATCCGATTATCCCCAAGACTTCATCCGACTTGGCGATCAGCGCCTTCACCTGCTCGTTTTTCTTAACATCCTCTAATGTTACCATCAGTATTCACCTCTCCGTAGACATGAGCTCTCACTTGAAAAGAATCGAATCTCAGATAATAATACAAAAGTTTCCTCACCCCGGAATATCGTTATGTCGTCAAAGCATATCCACAGGATCCACATTAACTGATATACGGCACGTTCCCCTCTTCGCACTAAGAGATCTTGAAGAAAAGTCTTTTCTCCCTTCCAAAATCTTTGTCATCAGATCTATCACTCTCCTGATGATTTTGGTTTTGATGATCACCTGCCACCGATACTGATTCTTGATCTTCGAAAGGGGCGCCGGAGCAGGACCCAGAATCTCCGTCTCTTTCAGTTTTTTTTCTTTCAGAGTCTTCTGAAGGGTCGAGCAGAACTTCTCGGATTGACTGATAACCCGACTTTGATTTTCCCCGGAGAAAAGAACCAAAATAAGATGACCAAAAGGGGGATAGCCTAACTCCTTTCTTTGTTCGATCTCATTTTCATAAAACGTGGCAAAATCATGTCTTGCCGCCAGCTTTATGGCCTGTTCATCCGGATAATAGGTCTGGATGATCACCTCTCCGCCCAAATCTCCCCTTCCTGCCCGGCCCGCTACCTGGGTTAAAAGTTGAAAGGTTCTCTCCTTGGTTCGGAAATCGGGAAGATCCAAGCTGAAATCTGCAGAGACCACGCCCACCAGGGTCACTTCCGGAAAATCCAATCCCTTGGCGATCATCTGGGTTCCCAGAAGAACGTTGAACTTCTTTTTGCCGAAATCGCTTAGAATCCTGCGATGAGAGCCTTTTCTTGAGGTAGTGTCCAGATCCATTCTCTGGACTGAAACCTGCGGAAAATCCCTTTTCAGCTCCTCCTCCATCCTCTGAGTTCCCACCCCTCTATAAATAAACTTGTAACCTTGACAATTGGGACAAAGATCAGGCGCCTTCTGAGTGAAGCCGCAATAATGACACCTCATGGAGAAATCGGTCCGGTGAAAGGTCAAGGTGATATCACAGCGAGGACATCTCATGATATGTCCACATTCGCTGCACTTGATAAAGCTGGAAAAACCCCTCCGATTCAAAAACAAAAGAGCCTGCTGGTTCTTTTCAATCTTCTCTCTTAGAAGTGTGGATAGGCTAGCCGAAAGGATATCCCTATTGCCCTTTTCTCTTTCCTCCCTCAAATCTATAATCTTGACCTCCGGCAATTCTCTTTCTTCCACCCTCTGTTGCAACTGGCACAGGATGTATTTTCCTTTTTGCGCATTGAAATAGGAGTCCAGGCTGGGGGTGGCCGAACCCAAGATCACCACCGCCTTATTCAGTTTTCCCCTCATCACCGCCACGTCTCTGGCATTATATCTGGGGGCAGGGTCATCCTGTTTGTAGGAGGCATCGTGTTCCTCGTCCACCACGATCAATCCCAGATTATCGAGAGGCGAGAAGACGGCTGATCTTGCTCCCACCATTATAGGGGATTTCCCTTCCTTAGCCTGCCGCCAACTATCAAACCGCTCACCCGCCGAGAGCCGGGAGTGCAAGCATCCCACCAGGTCTCCGAAGTTGGCTTTGAACCTGGAGATGATCTGAGGAGTCAGGGAAATCTCCGGCACCAAGACCAGAGCCCTCTTCCCCATCCTCAAAGCTTCTCTAATGGCCTCGATGTACACCTGCGTTTTTCCGCTTCCGGTGATTCCATGAAGAAGAAAAGTGGAGTGAGCATTCGATTCCAGACCAGCCTTGATTTTGACCAATATCTCTTTCTGTTCTTCGTTGGGGATTATATCCTTGCTCTCCGGCAGGTCAAGAGACCAATCGCTTTCTCTCAGTTTTTCTATTGCGTCAAATTCGATCAGTCCTCTCTTTTCTAATGCATCCAACGCCCGGCTATTCTCTTTTACTTCAAGATTGATGCTCTCCACAGAAAGCTGGCCCCCTTTGTCAAGCAACAATTCCAGACACTTTGCCTGCTTGGGAGCTTTTCTTTCCAAAGCAGAAATGGCTAACTTGAATAGCTCGATCTCGGAGGGGGTATTGCCGAAGTTCTTTAACCGGATGATCTTTTCATACTTGATTCCCACCCTGGGTTTCCCCAACTGAGAAAACATCCTCACCCGGCCTTTTTTCTCTAAATCATATAACTCTGCATAGAGTCCTTTCCCCCCAAGTTTTCTTTTAAGCCAGGAGAGTCTCCTTTTCTGGTCGGACAAATGCTTTAGAACTTCCCTTTGCCTCGGCGAAAAAGGTTTTTTCTTTTCATCCAAATCAGTTGACAGATCAGCTATCACTTCAACCCATAGTTCGCTTTTCACCTGGATTTCCGCAGGCAGAACTGCTCTCAGGCTCTCTCCCCAGGAGCAAAAATAGTATTCGGAAACCCATTCAGTGAGATTCAGCATCTCTTTGGAGAACAAAGGGTGAGGGTCCAAGAGGTCAATGATCTCCTTGGCCTTCTTGATGTCTGTGGTCTCAGCCATTCCCACCACGAAACCGGATAGTACGCGCTTCTGCACAGGAACCAATACTCGAAAGCCCAGATCCAGTCCCGCCTCAAGATGCGCAGGGATTTTGTAAGTAAACAACTTACGTGAGGGCAAGGGCAAAGCCACCTGTGCGAACATAGGATATTCCTATTCCTTCAACCTGAGGAGTATCATCTAACAAACGCCGAAATCTAACACCAATTTTCCGCTCTGTCAAGTATACAGGGTAGCTTGCTCTCCTCGATGCGGCATAATCATTCCCTTAGAATTCTGTCCTGAGGTTCAAGATTACCTTAGGGGAAAGGGAATCGGTCGAGAGGGGGAATTCACTTTTTCCCGTGTCTGGCGGTGAACTCTACGTATATTTCAATTGAGAGTTCTGGTGTTTGGCAACCGACACATTTTGCTTGATCTTTCAGACTTTTGCCATAACTTATCGTCAGTTAGACAAGTTATGGATTGAGGAT
>Ga0315541_1003583_pt1 | contig 11881 bp, 8 predicted proteins | sample SalMarSW160190MG_FD_203095 | JGI IMG/M metagenome (GOLD analysis project Ga0315541, IMG submission 203095) | Salt marsh sediment microbial communities from the Plum Island Ecosystem LTER, Massachusetts, United States - Salt Marsh Sediment SW1601-190 ...
ATTTCTCCTGGAACATGATCTTGGGAGCCAAGAGGGGCTGCGTTCATTCCGAAAGGGAGAAGCCCGGCATCCATTTTATCAATGCCTCAGTGGAAGCTCTTCCGTTAAAAGATCAGACCATTGATTATGTCACCTGCCTTGACACCTTTGCCCATGTCTGCGATCAGAAAAAGGCAGTGTATGAGATGGGCAGAGGACTTAAACAGGACGGCCAACTTTTTATTGCTCATTCCTTGGGAAAAAAGGAGCTGGCAGAGCGCCACAGATCGGTAGGAGGCGAGGTCGAACATGACACACTTCCCGAAGACCATAAGATGCGGGAAATGATGAAGAATGCTGGGTTGAAGGAGGTAGAGATCATCGACCTGCCCGATTTGTATCTGGCGAGCGGAAGAAAGCAGATGATAGAAGAGAAAATGTAGAGGAAACCTTCTTTTGTCCCGAGCCTGGGGAAGTAAGGTTTCCACAAAACGGAAGGCTGAAGCTCGGTTGCCCGTACCGATGCGCGGGAAGTCGACCGACCTTCCCCAAAGTCTAAGGTCAAAGGTAAAGCTAAAGCTTTACACTCCAGGAGAGGCTTAAGGTAAAACTAAAGCTTTACACTCCGGGAGAGGTTTGAGGTAAAGCTGAAGCTTTACACTCCAAGAGAGTTAGAATGATCAGATTTTCTGCCAGACAGATTACCTTAACCGCCCTTTTTATTACCTTAGGGGTCGTTTTTCCCATTGTCTTTCATCAGTTCGCCCTGGCAGGCAGGGTGTTTCTGCCCATGCACATACCGGTCATCTTAGCGGGGATTCTTGTCGGTCCTTTGGGTGGGTTGATAGTGGGGCTGGTGTGTCCTACTTTGAGTTTCTTTCTGACCGGCATGCCCCCTCCTTATGCGGTTCCCCTGATGAGCCTGGAATTGCCCATCTACGGGCTTTCCATCGGGATACTGATAAGATGGATTAGATTGCCGATTCTCTCTCTTTTGATCTCCATGATATTGGGCAGGGTGGCTTTCGGCCTGGGGTTATTCATCCTGGGGCAGTTTCTCTCCTTGCCATATGGACTTGAGGCATTCGTCAAGGTGTCGGTCATAGCCGGACTTCCCGGGATAGCCATCCAGCTCGTCCTGATCCCTCTCTTGATGGAGGCAATTCAGCTAACCAAAAAGTAGCAGGTATCGCCGCATTCATTCTCTTCTTCATTTAGAAAGAAACCTCAGCCCCTTTGGTTTCGTGCTCTGCAGTCTCTTTTCGGTACCCCTGAGCCCCCCTTGGTCAAGTCTTTCTCTCCGGTTGCCGATTTTAATTATTAAGCCATCCCTTCTTCAGGGGCCAAAATGGATACGTCTGAGAAAGAGCTCACAAAGATTTGCAGGCGAGACCGGGTGATAAGGATTTTGATGCTCATATTGCTTGGAGCGTTGGGCACAATCCTGCTTTCAGTCTACTTTCTGGACTCCGATCTCCGAGGGCTTTATGAGAAGCATATGAACGTGCGCGTCCTCAGTTTTCTGCTTTTGGGACTCATCGCCTTCTCTTTCCTTTTTATGGGTTATCAACTGGTTAAGGAGAAGGTTGCCAGGAAGCTTCAGAGGGATATCGTGGAACAAAGAATCGCCTCGGAGGTCTTAACCCGGCGTCTGAGGGACCTTCAGACAGTGCTTGATCTCACCAGCCTGGTCAAGTCCGAGATGTTTCTCTCGACCATACTGGACGTCATCTCGGGCAAAGCTCTGGAAACCTTAGATGGAGATCAATCTTCGCTTTTCCTTTATGATCCGCAGGTGAGCAAATTGCGCTGCGTCTCCATGAGAGGCGGAGAAGACGAGCGGGTTAGTAAGGCACTTGTGGAGGTGGGGAAAGGCATTGCGGGTTGGGTAGTGAAACATGGTGAGGCCCTACTTCTGGACGAAGACTTAAATGAGACCCAATTTCGGGATTTCGTGAAGAAGGACAAGAGAATTAAGGCAAGTTTATGTATTCCCTTAATGGTCAGAAACCAGCCCCGGGGCGTTTTGAACATCACCGTATTTGACAAGAATAAAAAATTCACCGAATCTGATCTGAAGCTCGCTTTTATATTTGCCGAGAATGCGGCCATCGCCATCGACAAGGCGGGGCTTTACGAGAAACTGAAAAAGCAGACCAAGACCTTAAAAAGTGCCATCAGCGAATTGAAGTCTACTCAGGATCAAGCCGGTGGGCGGGAAAGGCTGAGAGCATTGGGCAACCTGGCCAGTGGGATGTCACATGATTTCAGCAACGTCTTAACCGCCATTCTCAACAGGATTCGGTTGCTTTCAAGGAAGGTAGAAGAAGAGACGATCCCGGAAGATTCCAAGGAGATTCTGCTGCAGGGTCTGAGCACCGTAGAACAAGCGGCAGGCAGTGGGGCAGAGGCGGTGAAGCACGTCCAGGAGTCTGCCCGAACTTACGAATGGGTCTCACAAAAGGATTTTGAGGGGCTGCAAGTAAATACGATTGTGCTGGAAGCGGTGGGGATCACCAGAGCCAAATGGAAAGATGAAGCAGAGTCTAAGGGGATTCACATAGTACTGGAGACCGACCTGGGCAAGCTCTCAAATCCGGTGGGTGATCACTCGAACATAAGGGAGGTCCTGACCAGTATGATATTCAACTCCGTCGATGCCCTGCCACAAGGGGGCAAGATAAGAATCGTCACCAGGATGCATGATCACAAGGCGGAGATAAAGGTAATTGATAACGGTCTGGGGATGAATGAGGAGACAAAGAGCCGAGTCTTTCAACCTTTCTTCACTACCAAGAGCGAGAAGGCAGATGGCATGGCTTTGAGCCTCGCGCACGGCATCATCTCCCGACATAACGGCCGGATGGCGGTGGAAAGCAAGCCCGGGCAGGGGACCAGCTTCACCATCACCCTTCCCATTCCGGCAGGAGGGGAGACCCAGATCGAAAAGAAGACGAAGGTCAGCAGTTCGGTAACCTAGCAAATTCGGCAGCATAAAATCGACAGTGTAAGGAACATTGGGGAACCGCTCGGTTCTTGTTTCGTTCAGGAATTATTCAAACTCATTTTGCGAAGGAGACGCAAGGGTGAAATCTGAAGCCCCACCCTCAGGGAGGACGAACTCCGCCGGGGCCTCTCTTTCACCGAATTCAATCACGAAGACGCACTTGGGGACACCAAGGGAGTACCGGAGAACTTCCCTCTTGAGCCGCAGGTCTATCCTTTATCAAGTTTTGCTATTTCGTACCGATTTAAACAATATACTGACTTCACCCTACCCTATGCCGTTGGGACAGTAGAGAAAGGGGACGCAAGAATGGACACATTCCAAGGAGAGATGAAAAGAATTCAAAGCCGAGATTGGCAGCTTTGGAGCTTGATGATTTTTCTGTTTCTGATTTTCACCAGCTTCATCGTGCTGATCGTCTTTTACTCTGACCTGCAGGAAATCTATGCGGAGCGGATTGACGCCTACATGTTTAATTTTCTGCTGGTGGGATTTGTGTCTCTCTCTCTCTTGTTCCTTGGATATGTGGTGATAAAGGAGATTTCGATAAAGAGGCTACAAAGGGACCTGGTCGGAGAGAAGATTGCCGCCCAGGTGTTGGGGAAGCGTTTGAGCGAACTTGCCGCCTTGTTCGAGCTGAGCAATCTGGTCAACTCTCAACTGGAGCTTTCCGCCATACTGGATATCATATCCAGCAAGGCTCTAAGATCCCTGGGCGGAGATCAATCGTCTCTTTTCCTTTATGACCCCGCCAGGAACAAACTTCGCTGTGCCTCGGTTTGGGGTCCCGATGCCGAATTGGTCAAGAATGCCGAAATCGAGATTGGAAAAAGCGTTGCCGGATGGGTGATGCAGCACGGAAAATCATTACACTTAGGTGAAGACTTAGACGCGTACCACTTTTCCGATTTCGTGGAAAAGCAAAGAAAGATCACCTCAAGCTTGTGCGTTCCCTTGATGGTTAAAAAGAAGCCCAAGGGGGTTCTGAACGTCAACTTGACGAGCGAGGATAGGAAATTCACGGAAAACGATTTGAAGCTGGTTTCGATATTTGCTGAAAACGCCGCCATCGCCATCGAGAAGGCGGAACTCTATGAGGAACTGAGGAAGAAAACCGAGACACTGGAGCAGACCATTCAGGAGTTGAAGAGCACCCAGGAACAGTTGATTCAGTCGGAGAAACTGAGGGCTCTGGGTGATCTGGCCTCAGGCGTGGCGCACGATTTCAACAATATTCTGGCGGTAATCCTGGGCAGGACCCAGCTCCTCTTGCGTAGAGTTAAGGATGAGGATCTTTTGAAATGGCTTAAGGTGATCGAGCAGTTGGCAAATGACGGGGCCAAGACGGTGGAGCGAATGCAGAAGTTCACCAGAATGCAAAGAGCCGGTCTGGAAACCGGTTTTCAGGAGTTGGACATAAACAAGATGGTGCATGATGTTGTGGAGATAACCAGGCCGAAGTGGAAAGATGAGGCCGAACTCAAAAGCATCAAGATTGAGGTTGAAACGGACCTGGGAAGACTGTCCCAGCCTATAGGAAATGCATCCGAGATCAAAGAGGTGATGACCAACCTGGTGTTCAACTCCGTCGAGGCTCTGCCCGAAGGAGGGAAAATCGTCATCAAGAGCAGGATGCGAGGAGATGACGTTCAAGTTTCGGTGAGTGACAGCGGGATAGGCATGATCGAAGAGGTGAGGAGAAAAGTATTCGAGCCGTTTTTCACCACCAAGAAAGACAAGAGGAAGGGGTTGGGCTTAAGCGTAGCTTACGGCGTAATCGCCAGGCATAACGGAGAGATAACCGTAGACAGCCAACTCGGAGAAGGCACCACCTTCACCATCAGACTTCCAGCCAAGCAGGAGAAATTAGAACAAGTTGAGGTTCGGTAAATTCGGACTAGAACAGGCTTTCAGACAAGAGAATGTCTGTCCTTTCGTCGCCTAATGGATCCAACAGCATCCAGGGGCGTCCCCACCCAGAAAAACACGATTTATCAGAGCGGTGACATCGCCTGACTCGACCTCACAATTGTTGTTAGCGTCCGCTCTTTCTATTGGGTCGGGAGGAGGCGATTCGCCCAGATAGAGGTAGCCGATAAGTCGCACTATATCACCCTGGTCTACGATCCCGTTGGCATTGACGTCTCCGCAACGGCAGTCGAGCGATTCCGGGTAGACGCTGAAGGTCTCAATTGTACCAGCACTGCCTCCATACGGATCCCTCACCGTGACCGTGATTTGTTCAGGCTCGACCCCGGGTGAACGCTTGGTTGGGCCAGACGTAAGCGATTCAAGACCCTCTGCAGGTTCACCCGCTGTACTGGAAGAATACGGGGCCTGATAACAGATATGGTTCTCAAGTATCTCTATGTACTGGTACCAATCGTCATCATAAAAAAACCAGCCCTGGTCGCAGGTCCATTCGTACAGGATTGGATCGCCATCGGGATCGAAAGCCTCGACATCAACAATATAGCTGTAACTTCTCTTTATGCACTGGCCGCATCCATCACACCAGTTATTGGGATCATTTAGGAAGTTACAGCGAATGCCCCGGGTGATTATAGGATTGTGGGTGGTGATAGTGTCCACATATACATCCACACTTTTTTCCACGACCACAGTCGGATCGTAGATGGAGGAGGCGGTTACCTTGACCGTGTAAGTTTCACCGTGTGGATGAGAACCCACACCCCAGTCGCCACTCTGGGAACCCCAGTTCAGACTTCCGCGATCGTACGTGGTGCAGACTTCCGCTCCGAGATATACCTGTTCGGTCACGGTCTCCGCAAAGTCGGTCAGACGATATGTATACCAGATGAAGTTGCCCTCTCCCGTGTCCTCATTATAAGGCATGTAGGCGGCGGAGAGATTCAGAACGTCTGCGGCGATAACGAATCTTCTCACCCCGGTTTGATCTCCCCAGGACTCGCTGACGAAAACATCACCTATCCAGGTTAACGGAGTACACGGATTAGGGTAGGGACAATATCTTCCATGTGCGACCGTCAGCATGTTAGGATTATACAACTGTCCGTCTGCTGTTCCTTTCTGTCCCCAGATTCCTAAGAGCACCAAGCTATAGTCTCCATAAGCAGCGAATTTGTATACTTTGGCATTATGGCGATCCACCACGTAAAGCAAACCTTTGTTATCTACCTCCACTGAGGTTAGTTCAGCATCAACAGGAAACTGATAATCTGTTACCCAGAACATGTCCTCAGGTGCTATATAAAGCCGGACCAAGCGGTCATTTCCTTTGTCGGTGACGAAGAGATCATTAGTTTGCCATCCGGTCTCCGAATCCCTTCCAAAACAGACCGAAGTGGGGTAGATGAATTGACCTGGTCCTGAGCCATATCCGCCATAAGATCTATCGAACCCATAGTTATAAGGGGGTCCATGAAAGATTACTATCCGATGATTTCGATGATCCGCCACCGCTATATATGTCACATCCTGTGGAGGGTCAGTCCATTCTATGTCTTTTGCATCTACGTCAATGGGCCAATCGAAATCATGAGTGAGCGTAAAAGACCACAAGGGATCATCCCATCCCTTTTCATATCTATAGGTAATCACGCGATTGTTGAACATATCTGCAACGAAATAATAAGAGGTCAGGTTGCAGATGCCATGCGGTCCTGCAAACTGACCTAAACCCCTTCCATACTCACCAAAGTTAGCTAACATTTCATCTTGGTCAGATGCCACAATGTCATTCCCCATGAAATCGGCTATAAATAGAAATTCATAGGTGAACTCAGGACCTGCGGGTGTATATTGTATATCTGCGACAATCCCATAAGGAGTGCAAAAAATAGAGCCGTCGAACCATTCGTAGCTGGTTGTCATATTCATTCTTGGAATAGGGGTCTTATTGTAGTTATATAATATGGTTGGGACAAGCATGTGAGTAGAGGTGAAATCCTCCTCGTTGAGAGACAACAAAGGAGAAGTCCCAAAGACTCTAGCAAAAGCCCCATTTCCCCCTATTTCCTTGGATGCGTCTTCAATAAAACCGAAAACAGAGTTAGATTTTGCTAAAAACCAACTTGAACCTGCCTTAGAGAATTCTAAAACTTCTTTTTCTTCAATCTTGATCGAAGCCAAAGGAAATCCAATCTCACATTTCAGCCAAGCACTCTCCTCATCAACCTTTGTTTCAAGGCTGTGGATTGAAAAATCAGATGTGGCGGTCACTCGCCATCCAGTTTTTTTGTTCGTCTTAGTCACAAATTCTCTATTCCTAGCGAAATTGGAGAAAGAACGCTCCAATATTCCGGTCAAGTTGTTTTTATTAAATGAAGGATCATTCTCTGAATAATCGGGGGAAAGTATCCTAACAGCATCCGCTATGTTTTGTTCTCGTATTGCTTGCTCTAATGTATTTATTTGGAGGTTGATTTTGTCTTCCTCCGAAAGATCAGCTACGTGAATTCCCTTCTTCGTCAACTCCCTGGCGGACTCCCCTGCAAGAATGAAGGAAGTCAGGGAGAAGAAAATGACCAAAGAGAATATTGTTTTTTTCTTCATTTTAAGTCCCTCCTCTGAAACTAATCTTTTGGTATTGGTTCATCCACCCAGATTTTCCCTCTTCTCCATTTGTCCAATTTATTTTCCACATACATAGAAGCTTTAGTATTAGGATATTTTTTGATTATGTCCTCAAAAAATTTCTTCCTTGCACTGGCTTTGCCCGTCTTTGGAGTCACCGCAAATATAACAGATGCAACATAACCGCTATTGGGATATTTATCTATGAATTCCATTGCTTCTTCTGGATGGTAATCAAAGGTCGACACCAGTTCTAAAGCCGCGTCTCTATATACACTGTTTGGAAACTGCTCGATGAGCTTCCATAGCTTTTCTGCTTTTTTCTCTTTTAAAAGGTCGTAAGCTTTTTTCTCCTCTCCAGATGGTTTTTGCACCATGAAATTCACCTTATCTGAGTAAACTTGGAATCTTTCTTTCTGCCACTTCGGATCAGGATATAGCCTTAGTTCCGCCTGAAGAGTGTACTTGCCTTCTGGAACTCTTCTTTGATGAAGCGCCTGTCCGTGTTCGACGCCATAGGTGCAGATTGATCCTACAAGATCTACAAAATATACATCCCGTTGACCCGGATCCAAGGTTGGATAGCCTCCAATCATACCACGAAAGCACCAACCCTTCAGAGAATCGCCACTGGATGAAACTATATGGAAATGGAGATTACCATACATAGGGTTAATACTCGTTGCAAAAACTTTATCCTTGGTTGTATTTTCTACGGTTACCATCGCCCAAAGGGGTTCACTGACTAGATATTTCTCTTTATCCAAGACAATCCCGAGCTTTAATCCAACACTGTCGGTTGACTCCGCAAGGACTAAAGCAGGTGAAATTACAATAAATATGGAGATCGTAATTAAACATCCAATGCATTTATTCACGTGCTTCATTTTTCTCAGCTCCTTTCGAATTTACTTGTTTTGTTGTTGCAGAAAATATCTGCAATTGTCCGCTGAATTAGGATCACTACTCCAGCAGAAACCCATTGTGGTGAGAACTTCATTAGTAACATATTTGCTCCAAGTCATAATGCAGGGATAATTTGGGTAATGATATTGTGGATACTCATGTGGATGGGTTAATCCAGCTCTTTGATGCCCTAATTCGTGAATCGTCGTTGCCGTCACCAATCTGTGCTTCGTCCATTGGCCTCCGTAGTATTCCTCTGGAATATCACCAACAAAAGTGAACGACCACTTAGGAATAGGTGGGACGTTTGGAGCGCTCGACTTTGTACCACCCCATATTCTTTCATACGGTGGGAGACCAGCATTTACATCAAGCCCATCCACCGAAACTAAATAATATACTAAGCCAGAAGTCTTATGTGCATAGAAGAACGTGTCCAGTCGTGCGAACCTAAGTAAACCATCTGGCGTAAAAAAGTAGGGGTCATCTGGTAGAAAGGGCGGTTCTCCTTCAATGGTGAAAATGGTGATCTCGGTTCCTGCATCGTCGAAAGCGCCCTCTACGTTCCCGTATAGGTTCTCATAATCATCTAACCTGTAACCTTCCTGATAATCGTATTCCACCTTCATTTGCCAGGGTCCGCAAACTGCACTATCCTTTTTCTTCATGCTGCAATTCACCAATAGCGTAATACACAAAATCATCCCAATAGTAAATACGATCTTAAGAATTTTTTCTTTCATCGTCCCTCCCTGTATTAAATACTGTTCGAACGGGTTTGTTTAGAGCATAAATCCCGTAAAGAATCTGCTTTTATTCAAAAAGTGAAACCAGCAAGCCCCATGGAGACAATCACCATGCTACCATCCTCGGATTCTTCTGCTTTCTCCCATTTCAAATTGTCCCAATTGTAGGATGCCTCCATTAACAGGCCCAGATGGTCGGCGATCATTATGCTTGCCCCACTACCAAATTTGAACCTGGTGCCTGAGATTGTACGGTCATGAGTCCCGTAGTCGATAGTGTTTCTAACATAGTAAAATCCTAATGTTAAGTATGGATAAGCTTTACTATCTTTTCCCCCAAAGAAAAAGATCGCCTTTGGTCCTAAGCCCAGCGTGGAGAGTCCTGTGTTTCCTTGTTTGTTATGTAGCACCAAAAGGTCGCCACCAATACCGAAGTTACGCACTATACAATGAGCCAGACTGGGCATGACGAGAAGGGTAGTAGATGAGTTGCCTTCCTCATCTTCATACAGATCGCCTGAGGCATTGATGAAGCCAGCCGTGATGCCAAACATGTTGCTTCCTTTGTCAACAGCATAATCTCCCCCAAAACTGAGAGAATAAAACAAGCTAAAGAACAGCACAAAAAAGAGAATCTTTTTCATCTTTACCTCTCCTTTTGCCAAATAGAGTTTTGACATTTTTCTTCTTTCCAGGCAAAAACATGAATTTTTATTTTATCCTCCCCTCTTTGGGGTTGTGTCATACTGTCATTCTGACGCGTTAGCCGAAGAATCTCGATTTTCTTGCTTATTGCAATTATTGGATTCTTCGCTTCGTCCCGCACCAGATGGTGCAGGGCTTCGCTCAGAATGACAACTGTGTGTTTTCAAGGGTTGCGGCACACCCTCTTTCCGAAAAAGGTTATTGTTCATTTCCTATGAATCCAGCGCATAAAATCCCCACACAGACACGTCTTCGCCTCTGGAGTGCTGGCACGGGCGGACTTTGGGGGCGGAACTTCTTAATCGAATGATCGTCTTCACGCAAGAACCGAAGCCAGGCATAGCAAGACCTATCCTCATTCCCGCGTTGCTCCCGAAAGCACGGCGTCCCGCTGCCCTAATTGAATATATACGCTTTGGGGCAATCTGTCAAGCAGTTTTTCAAAAATATTAGGAGTCAATTAGGCGCCAGTCGCCGGGTTATGCAGCAACGGAATACGAATAATACCCAATAGGGCTTTGCATCTATATAGTCTGTCCCCTTCTGGGGGGCAGGCAAGGCTGGCGAGCACGAGAGAATATCGTAACCGTAAACGAGAGAAGAGATTCAATGGAACAGGACGTTCTGTCAGATCATGTGAGGATTGAAGTAAAGGGTAGGGGATTCTCCCTGTTTAGTGAACTGCTCTGCACGACTGAACCGAGCCAGTATCGATCTCCCGGAGCACATCAAGCGGGCAGGTCTTTGCTGCCTCGGTTTCGACACATCGCAAGTTAGACTGGCTCGAGTTTTTCTGCATAATCTTTTGCGTATACTCTCTTGAAGGCTTCCACCACCTGGGGGTCGAATTGGGTGCCCGAGCATCTTTCCAATTCGTCCATGGCTTCCCAATGGGGCATGCCCTTGCGGTAGGGTCGGTCGGTGACCATGGCGTCGAAGCTGTCCGCCACACATATTATTCTCGCTCCTATGGGGACCTTGCTGGTCTTTTTGTCTTCCGACGATTTTCGCTCAACGAAAAACTCGTGATGAGCGTCAACTATGGGCATGGCGTCCTTGAGCACTCCCCCGACGGCGGAGAGGAGTTCTACCCCCTTGCGCGGATGAGAAGCTACGATCTCTTTTTCTTCTCCGGAGAGGGCGGCTGCCTTTTTGATCAGATCTGAGCTTATGTCGATTTTGCCTATGTCGTGCAGCAGAGCAGCAACTTTTATGTTCTCCACCTCGCTTCGAGGAAGGTCCATGGCGATGGCGATGCCGGTGGCATAATCTGCCACCCTCAAAGAATGGCTGCGGGTATATCGATCATAGGATTCAAGATACTTGGCCAGTATCTCCAGCACTCCGATGTAGGCATTCTTCAACTCCGAAATCTTCTTTTCCCTCTGCTCGTATAGTGTGCCCACCACGTAAGCCGCCAAAATCAAAAAACCACTCCACACCATAAGATCAGTCGCCAGAAGAAGAGAGCTTTTTTCGGTCAGGAAAATGTGTGGATTGTTGATGGCGGAAAACACTATCAGCGTTATACAGAAAAGGCTGGCGAGTATGGCCATTCTTCTGCCCATCACATACCCGGCGACCAAAACCGGAAGATAGTAGAAATTCAGGAAAGCCAACTTCTGCACGACGAGGAAGTTGACTACTATGATCACCAGCGCAATCGCCAAGACCAACGATTCCTCAAAGTGATTCATCACAAATGATTTGAGTTTCTCCATATGCCCCTCCGGTCATAAAGGAATAAATCTTAGGGTTTGTCGGACCTCATATAGTGGTCTGGTTGTTCTCAATGACGAACAGTAGTTTCAGTTTATTTTATCGGATGAATTTGGGAGAAATGAACAAGTGTGAAGACAATTTCGGGTGCTTCGGGAATCGGAATTCCCGAAGCGGATCGACATCGGTATTTCCTAAAGCCGATGCATCACAAGATTGATCAGGGTGGAGCTTTAGCTCCACCCCTACATGTTACATGTAA
>Ga0315541_1003586_pt1 | contig 11875 bp, 9 predicted proteins | sample SalMarSW160190MG_FD_203095 | JGI IMG/M metagenome (GOLD analysis project Ga0315541, IMG submission 203095) | Salt marsh sediment microbial communities from the Plum Island Ecosystem LTER, Massachusetts, United States - Salt Marsh Sediment SW1601-190 ...
CTTGTCGATGCGGTTCACGAGAAGTCCTCACCTGGCAGAATGAACTTGGCGGCGTGCTGCACGTCCTTATCGCCACGGCCGGACATGTTGATAATCACGATGTCGTCTTCGGGCATGTCGGGCACGATCTTACAGGCATGGGCGACGGCATGGGCGCTTTCGAGCGCGGGAATGATACCCTCAAGCTCGCTGGTCCGCTGGAAGGCGTCAAGGGTCTCGTCATCAGTGGCATAGGTGTACTCGACGCGGCCGGTCTCGCGGAGGTAGGCGTGTTCGGGCCCGACACTGGCGTAGTCCAGGCCGGCGGAGACGCTGTGGGTTCCCAGTATCTGGCCGTTTTCATCTTGGAGCACGTAGCTCATGGCGCCGTGCAACATGCCCAGTTTGCCTCCTGCGAACCGCGCAGCATGTCGGCCGCTCTCGATGCCCAGGCCGCCGGCTTCCACGCCGATCATGCGGATGTCTTTCTCCGCGAGGAAGTCGAAGAACAGCCCGATCGAGTTGCTGCCTCCGCCTACACAAGCGATTAGCGTGTTCGGGAGGCGCCCCTCTTGCTCGAGAATCTGCCGTCGGGTCTCCCGGCCGATGACGCGTTGAAAGTCGCGGCAAATTCGCGGGAATGGGTGGGGTCCGTGGACCGTGCCGAGCAGATAATACGTGTCACGCACATTCGTAACCCAATCACGCAGGGCCTCGTTGATGGCGTCTTTGAGAATCCTGCCGCCCGATTCCACAGGGATGACCCGGGCCCCCAACAAACGCATGCGGAACACGTTGAGTCTCTGTCGCTCCATATCCTCGGTGCCCATGTAAACGTCACATTCGAGCCCAAGCAGCGCGGCGGCCGTGGCCGTGGCGACGCCATGTTGGCCCGCGCCGGTCTCGGCGATGATGCGCCGCTTGCCCATGCGCTTGGCAAGCAGCCCCTGGCCCAGCGCGTTGTTGATCTTATGCGCCCCGGTGTGAGCGAGGTCCTCGCGCTTGAAGTAGACCTTCGCGCCGCCCAAGTACTCCGTAAGCCGCTGGGCGAAATACAGAGGCGTCGGCCGACCCACATAGTGACGCTGGTAGTAGCGCAGCGTCTCACGAAACTCAGGATCAGACTGGGCGGCGGTGTAGGCCTGGTCGAGTTCATCGAGCGCGGGCATGAGGGTCTCAGGGACGTACTTGCCGCCAAACTGGCCGTACCGCCCACGTTCATCAGGATAGGGATGACTTGGCATTTCGGATGAAGCTGCAGATTCGCTCATGGTCCTTCTTCCCCGGCGCGCTCTCGACGCCGCCCGACGTATCCACCGCATAAGGCCGCACGGTCCGGACTGCTTCAGCGACATTGTCGGGCGTGAGCCCGCCGGCCAGGATCAGCGGACGGCCCATCTCTACCGCCCTACGGGCCAATGCCCAGTCGCAGGTCTGCCCCGTCCCGCCATGGGCGCCTGGCGCATATGCATCTAGCAAGTACGCAACGGCTGGGTATGCCAGCATACTTTCCGGTTGAAACTCCGCCCCAACACGGAACGCTTTGATAGCCCGAGGGCCAACGGCCCGGCACGCTTCGCATGTCTCATCGCCGCTGAGTTGCACGCAGTCCACAAAGCTCAGGTACTCGAGGAGCCGTTCGGGCGGTTCATTCACGCAAACCGCCACGGTCGTGACAAACGGCGGGAGCTTTTCGATGATCCGGCGCGCGTCCTCCGGGGCGATATATCGGTTCCGCTTCTTAGCCTCGGGGGCAAAGACAAAACCGAGAGCATCGGCGCCCGCCTCACATGCCGCGCGCGCATCGTCGAGATTCGTTATGCCGCAAATCTTGACCTTCGTCACGCCCTGACAACTCCCGAGTCCTCGTTCCGCCCCAACAGTTCCCGAACCTTCGCGCGAATGTCGCCGCTGGTCACGAGCGTCTCGCCGACCAGAATCGCGTCGATGCCCCCGTCTTCCAGCATGCGCACGTGGTCGCGCGTTTGAATGCCACTCTCGCTAACGAGCCCGTGCCCGCCCGGGATCAGTTTTTTCAGCTCAAGCGTCGTGTTGAGGTCAACGTTGAACGTCGCGAGGTCGCGGTTGTTAATGCCAATGATGTGTGCCCCGGCATTCAGCGCGCGATTGACTTCGTCCGCGTTGTGAGCCTCGACCAACGCGCTCATCCCGAGCGTGTGGGCCAAGTCCAGGTAGTCCTTTAGTTGCCGGTCGGACAATACCCGTGCGATGAGGAGAATCGCATCGGCTTGGGCCGCACGTGCCTCGTAAATCTGGTACTCATCAATGGTGAAGTCCTTGCGCAGGCAAGGAATGGCCACATTTTGGCCCGCCGTGGTCAGGTCCTCGAGGGCGCCTTTGAAAAACTCCTGATCCGTCAACACGGAAATAGCGCGGGCGCCCGCCCTTTCGTACACCACGGCCAACCTGACCGGGTCCAGGTTCTCGAGCAGCATGCCTCTCGACGGCGAGGCCCGCTTGATCTCGGCGATCAGGCTGATACCAGGCTCGCGGACGGCTAACCGGAGGTTACGCGGCGCCCGCACCTGTTTGATGCGCTCTTGAAGTTGCGCGAGCGGGACCGCCGCCTTTTGCCTTTCCAGTTCCTCACGTTTGTGCGCACAAATCTTCTCAAGAATCATGGGATACTCGTACCAATCCTTCGAGTTTGGCCTTTGCCGCACCAGAATCAATCGACCGCGCCGCCTCACGCAGCCCGGACTCCCAATCGGACGCACCCTCCCCCGCAATGATCGCCGCGGCGGCGTTCAACAGGACGATGTCACGATGCGGACCTGGCCGGCCTTCCAGAACCGCTTTCAGCAGTTCCGTGTTTTTCCGCACATCGCCGCCGGCAAGGGCCTCGCGTCCGGCCTGGACCAACCTGAACGGGGCTGGATCAAGCTCGTACGTGCGGACCGCTCCCGCCTTGGCCTCCGCCACGAACGACGGCCCGGCCAGGGTGAGTTCGTCCAGGCCGTCTGAGCCTGCGACCACAAAGGCATGCCGCGTACCCAGTTCCGCCAACACACGCCCCAAGGGCTCGATCAGCGCCGCGTCAAACACGCCCATCACCTGGCCACACGCCCCCGCGGGATTGGTCAGCGGACCCAAAATGTTGAACACGGTGCGTATTTTCAGTTCCACGCGGGCCGACGCCACGTGTTTCATGGCGCTGTGCAAGGTTCGGGCAAACAAGAACCCAATCCCGACTTCATCGATGCAGCGGCCGGCCTGCGCAGGCGTTGCATTGATGTTTACCCCAAGCGCCTCGAGCACATCCGCGCTGCCACACCGGCTCGTAGCGCTGCGGTTGCCGTGCTTGGCCACGGCAATCCCCGCTCCAGCCACGACAAACGCGGCCGTGGTGGAAATGTTGAAGGTGCCCGAATGGTCCCCCCCGGTGCCGCACGTATCGACCAGGGGCCGGCGCGAGGTCTCGACGCGCGTGGCGAATGCGCGCATCGTCTCGGCAAAACCCGTGATCTCATCGACCGTCTCACCTTTCATGCGCAGCGCCACGAGAAATTCACCGACCTGCGCGGGTGTCGCGTTGCCGGACATCAGCTCGCGCATGGCCTCGGCTGCCTGATCGCGAGCCAGGTTCCGGCCCTGAACAAAGTGGGCAATCGCCTCCTGAATCACGCCTGACTCCCCTTTCGATAGGCTGCAAAAGCAGGCCAAAACTCCAGCAACCACTTACTTCTTCTTTGGGAAAAGAAGAAGTAAGCACGAAGAAACCGATACTTTATCACACCCCAATCTTAGCATCTGTCGCGTATGAATCAAAGTCAAATGGGGAGCGGTGATTGGGGCACGGACACGATTGCCGTCAGAGACAAGGAACTCCGGCTTCGCTGAAGCTACGGCGGGCAAGTCAATCCGAAATCCGCAATGGATCACAGGTTGCCGCGGGCAAGGGCGTAGGCGGCGAAACTGAGGACAAGGAAGAAGCCGCACATGTCGACGATGGTGGCCATGACGGGTGAGGCGGCTAAGGCGGGGTCGATTTTCATGCGGCGCAGCATAAGGGGAAGCCCGCCGCCCAGACATACGGCCACGACGGTGTTTAACGCGAGTGCCGTGCCCACAACGAGCCCCAGATACGGGCTACCCTTCCAAAGGAATGTCACCCCGCCAAAAAGGACACCTAGTACGAGCCCGTTAATGACACCGACTTGGATTTCCTTGAGCATTACGCGGCCGAGGTCGCGCGGATTGATGATCCCCAGGCTTATCTCGCGAATGCTCACGGCAACGGCCTGGTTGCCGGAACAGCCGCTCATGTTGCAGATAATCGGCAGGACTACAGCCAGGGCTACCACGGCCTCGATGGTGCGCATGTAGAACACGATCACGACGGCTGCGAGGACATTGAGAACCATGTTGACCGTAAGCCAGGAAAGGCGGCCAAAGGCCCGTGAGAATAAACCCATGTTGCGCAGCTCATCGCCGCCGATAATGCCGCTGAAGCGCATGAACTTCTTCTCAGACCGTTCGCCGAAGGCCTGTTCGGCATCGCTACGGCGGACAACACCGAGGAGACGGCCCTGTTCGTCGGTAACAGGCAGTCCAACAAACGCAAAGCGGTCGAAAAGCTGCTCGACTTCTTCAAGTGACGCGTCGGCCAGCACATAAACGGGGTTGGCGATCATCACCGAGGCCAGCGAGGCATCGCCCGGAGCCATTACCAGGTCGTGTAGCGGTAGCACACCAACGAGGGTGCGTTTTTCCGACTCGACATAGATGTACTGCACGCCGTAATCGGCATACTCTTGGGCATTCTTGCGAAGATCACCGAGCGCGTCGGTCACGCGCCGGCTTTGGGGATAGGCCACGTACTCGGTAACCATGATGCCGCCGGCTGTGTCCTCAGGATAAGTCAGCAGCTTGCGGGCGTCTTCGGCCTCTTCGGGGTCCATGGCCCGCAGAATCGCTTCAGCGTCCCCTGCGTCCATCTCACCGAGCACGTCGACGCGGTGGTCGCTCTCCATCTCGTCAACGATGGCCGCCGCTTGAGGGACGGGCAGTTCTTCGATGATGTCGGCGCCCTGAACATCCGACAGCTCTTCGATCAGGTCGGCAGCGTCTTTGGGCTCGAGCAGCGCCAGGAGGCCGGCCTGCGCATCATCATCCAGCCGGGATATCGCCCTGGCCACCTCCGCCGGAGAAAGCGTGTCGAGGTAGCCTTCCAGTTCCGCGGCACCCCTTCTTTGGATAATCGCCCCGATTCGCTCCCAAGGCTCTTGCGCGTCCGTAGTTGCCATGATCCCAACTCCTCGTGCATCCAGTGTAGCAAAATGGGTTGCCCGCCTGCGATAGGCTCGTGCGCGACATGCAGTGCGTGATGCTGCTGTTTTTGGAAGACAACGGTGGCAAAGCGCAGGCTGTCCTGCTCACGCCGGCTATGGTATACTGCGCACTGGGATGTTACCACGAAGTGAGGCTGTGCTTACATGTCATCATCCACAGACCATACCAAGGCCGAAGGTACCGGGGTCAGCGAGGGCGGTACCAGTGTCCTGGAAACGATTAACCGGCCCAGCGACCTTAAGTTGCTTTCAATAGAGAAATTACAGGACCTCGCGCAGGATATCCGTGAACGGATCATCGGGACCGTCACCTCCAACGGGGGCCATCTGGCCTCGTCGCTAGGCGTGGTCGAACTGACGTTGGCTCTGCATTATGTCTTTGACACCGAACGCGACCTGATCGTTTGGGACGTGGGCCATCAAAGCTACGCGCACAAGCTGCTCACGGGCCGGCGCGAGGTGTTTCACGCACTGCGTAAGCAAGGCGGGCCAAGCGGCTTCCCCGTCCGCTCGGAAAGTCCATATGACGCCTTCGGAACAGGACACAGCTCGACGTCGATCTCAGCCGCGCTGGGTATGGCGATCGCGCGCGACCGCCTCGGCGAGAACTATCACATCATCGCGTTCATCGGCGATGGCGCAATGACGGGCGGCATGGCACAGGAGGCGCTGAGCCATGCTGGGCATCTCAACACGGACCTGCTGGTCATTTTGAACGACAATAAGATGTCAATCTCGCCGAATGTGGGTGCGTTGGCCGCACATTTCAGTCGGCTGATCACAGCGGGACCGTACAAACGATACAAACGCGACCTGGGCAGTTACGTCAAGAAGATTGTGGGCAAACGGCTGACGCGGCTTATCCAGCGCATCGAAGCGTCGATCAAGGGACTCATCACCGAAGGAGGGCTGTTCCAGGAATTGGGATTCAACTACATCGGCCCCGTTGACGGCCATGACCTGCCCACGCTCATCACATTTTTCTCTAACCTCAAAGACATGAAAGGCCCGATCCTGTTCCATTGCCGCACGCAGAAAGGCCGGGGCTATGTGCGCGCAGAAGCAGACCCGTGCAAGTATCACGGCGTGAATCCGACAACCGTCCCAGCGGTGGACGTCGAAGGCGAGGCCCGTCTCCCGGAAACCCAGGCGCCAAGCGTGCCCATCCCCACGTTCACAGATGTCTTCAGCGACGCGCTGATCGAAGCCGCCCGGGACGAGCCGCGCATCGTCGCGATCACAGCGGCCATGCCCACGGGCACCGGACTATACAAATTCCAGGAGCATTTCCCAGGCCGATTTTTCGACGTCAGCATCTGCGAGCAGCACGCGGTGACCTTCGCGGCGGGCCTGGCGGCACGGGAAATGCTCCCGGTGTGCGCCATCTATTCTACGTTCTTACAGCGGGGATACGACCAGTACATTCACGACGTCTGCCTGCAAAATCTACCGGTCCTGTTCGCCATCGATCGGGCGGGGCTCGTCGGCGAGGACGGCCCAACACACTTGGGAATGTTCGACCTCACGTATCTGCGGGCCATTCCGAATGTAACGGTATTGGCGCCGCGGGACGACGTGGACTTGCGCGCCATGCTGCATTGGGCGCTCAAGCACCCGGGACCGGTCGCAATTCGCTATCCACGCAGTCAAGCGCCTACCATTGGCCATTGCGAGGGCCGTGACGTGACACACGGCGAACTGCTGCGCAGGGGCGCCGACGGAACGCTGCTGGCCATAGGACCCCTGGTAGGAACGTGTTTGGAGGCGGCGGAGATCCTCAACGCGGAGGGAGTGTCCATGTCCATCGGTGTAGCAGATGCGCGCTGCGTCAAACCCCTGGACGCGGCACTGCTGGACCGGATTGGGGCGGCGCCTGTAATCACTGTCGAAGAGAATACACTGCTAGGCGGATTTGGCTCGGCCGTGATGGAGCATTTCGAGCAGAAAGGCTGCCTCGGTGAAAAGCGCATCCACCGAATCGGCCTGCCGGACACCTTCGCACAACACGCCACACGCGATCAACAATTAGCCGGCTTGGGGTTGAATGCCTCAGGGATCGCGGCCAGCGTACGCGCGCTTCTAGGCCAACACGCCCCGCAACCGGCAAAGTGACCGATACGTTCCGAAAAACCCGCGATGCCCGCAACCCGGCCGGTATGAGTGCACGTCGAGCGCCAGCACGTCACTGTATTTACGACCCCATGCGCTTAGCAACTTCCAGCGCACGCATACTCTTGGGGCTACGGCGTCTCCGGAGCGCTCGATTTCACAATGAGCTCGCCAGGCCGGTGGTTGGCGCTCAGGTAGGCATCATAACCGGCAAGTCCCTTGAGATAGCGGCCGAAGAAGGCGGCTGTGTAGCCGTTTGTCAGCGGGAACACAACCCCCATCGGCGCGTATGTAATCGGTTCTCCGTTTGTGGTGCGGGTGCCCGTCCCAACGCCGTCACCAAAAGCGGGGTTGAACTGAAACATCTCTGTGAATGAGTAGTGGCCACAGTTGAGGAACTCGACGAAGTACCGCGGCCCCGTGGACGTTTCATAGTACTTGCGGACCCGGTCGTTGCCCTCGAGGCCCAGCGTGGCGTCCTCCGTCGCCAAGATGATCAACACGGGACAGTCGTACTTCTCCCGCGTCCGCGCCACGCCCGCCATGGGCACGATAGCATCGACACGTGAATCCGTGTCGGCCACCCACGTGCTCGTGAAGCCCCCAAACGAGTGGCCCGCCACGCCGATGTGTTCGAGGTCCACTCTGCCGAAAAACCGGCTGTCGCCCCCTTTGTTCATGCGTTCCATAGCATCAATTAGAAAACTGACGTCTTTCGGTCGATCTTTCGACGATTGCTCGCGGCCCTCCGTGCTGTCGTTGAAGACCACGAGCTTGCCGGCGATGACCGTCACCAAACAGTTGCCGGTGTGGTCCGGGGCCATGACGATGTAGCCGTGGCTGGCCATGTGCTCACACCAGAACACGCTCTGGCTGCGCACACCGCCGTTCCCGTGGGAAAAGATAATCAGCGGGAACACGCCGTCGCGAACTCGGGCATCGCGCACGGCAAAATTCCGAAACGTCTTGTCCAATTCGAGCAGGTCCGCGTTAAACACCGTCTTCATTAACACGATGACTTCGGGGACCTCGCCCTTGGCGTAGAAATCGAGGAGCCTGTTTTTCGGTAACTCCTGGGTATCGTCGGTGGCCGGGTACCAGATATCGGTCATCAGAGAGCGGGGGCCTTCCGTGACGCTATCGGTCCGGGTGTGGTCCACAAACAGCCGGGTCGTGACGCCCACGGGATAGGGCCCCGGCTTAGCCGGGTCGGGCGGGTCCGCCGCGGCCCAGGCGGCTTGCCGCCACACGCAAAGACCCAGCACGACTGCCCCAATACATAGGCTACGGCATCTGTTCCTCGCGAACATACGTGTCTCCTCAGTTGTCAGTCGGTCAACATCGGGACTTCAGTGGCACCATAGTGCTCAGTGCTGGTGTCGACATGTCGGCGGGCCTGCGTTCGAGACTCGAAATCCGTGGGCAAGAGTGTGGGATACTCGTCCGTGAAGCAGGCCAGGCAAAACCGGCTCTTAGGCAACCCCGTGGCATCAACCAGTCCGTCGATGGTCTGGTATGCAAGCGAATCGACTCCGATATACTGGCGAATCTCCTCGACGCTGTGTTGGAACGCGATGAGCTTGCTGCGATTAGGGGTATCGATGCCATAGTAGCACGAAGCGATGATGGGCGGGGCGCTGATACGGAAATGGACTTCCTTGGCGCCGCACCGGCGGAGCATCTTGATGATTTTACGCGCCGTGGTGCCCCGGACAATGCTGTCATCGACCAGGACAATCCGCTTGCCTTCAATGGCGCTCCTGACGGGATTGAGCTTGATCTTTACACCAAAGTCACGGATGTGTTGGTCGGGTTCGATAAAGGTGCGCCCGACATAGTGATTTCGGATATAACCCATGTCGAATGGGATGCCCGACTGGTGCGAGTAACCCAATGCGGCCGGATTGGACGAGTCGGGAACCGCCATGACCAGATCGGCCTCGACCGGCGCAGTCTTCGCCAGATTGCGTCCAAGCCGCTTGCGCACCTTGTCCACGCTCGTGCCAAAAATGACGCTGTCGGGCCGAGCCATGTAAATCAACTCAAAGATACACGGCTGGGGAGTCGCGGGGTCAAACGGCTTGAACGACTCGAGGCCATCTTTCGAAGCGACCACGATCTCGCCCGGTTCGATCTCACGAACCCATTCGGCATCGATAATGTCCAGCGCGCAGGTCTCGCTGGCGAAGATGTGTGCGCCCCCCAAACGCCCAAGCCACAACGGGCGAAACCCCATCGGGTCACGCGCGCCGATGATTTCATCGCCGTTGGTAACCACCAATGAATAGGCCCCCACAACCTTACGTAACGCGTCGATCAGGCAATCGGCGAACCGTTCCTCCTTAGACTGGGCGATGAGGTGGATGATGACCTCGCTGTCGGTGGCGGACTGGAAAATGGACCCGGTCTTTTCCAGTTCCTCGCGCAGCCTCGCAGCGTTGACAAGATTGCCGTTATGGCCCACGGCCATCGAACCACGCGCATAGTCGACGGTCAACGGCTGGACGTTCTTGAACGCGCTGGTGCCGAAGGTCGAATAGCGGACATGGCCTATGGCGCGGTCACCGCGCAACCGGCGGAGTTTGTGCGGTTTGAACACATCGGCCACCAGCCCAACGCCTCGGTGGGTGTTGAGGTTGCCTTCGTCGGAACACACGATACCGGCGCCTTCCTGACCGCGATGCTGCAACGCGTACAGCCCCAGGTAGGTCAGCGTAGCGGCCTCCGGGTGGCCATACACGCCGAACAGGCCGCACTCTTCGCGGAGGTGATCCTCAGAAAGCCAGCGGGGGCACCCAGCCCTTTGTGCCACGAAACATTGCGAGCAAAACTGGACGTCATCGGTGTTCGAATGCATCATCGGTCAGAAATCCTCATTGCCTGTCAACTGCCTATAGGCCCCAACGTACTTCTCACGGGTTTTAGCAACAATATCGTCTGGCAACGGCGGCGGTGGGGAGTTTTTGTCCCAGCCGGTGGTTTCGAGCCAATCGCGCACGAATTGCTTGTCGAAACTGGGTTGGCTGCGCCCGGGCACATACTGGTCCGCCGGCCAAAACCGCGACGAATCCGGTGTTAGAATCTCGTCGGCCAGGACCAACTCGCCGTTGAGGGCGCCAAACTCGAACTTGGTGTCGCACAGGATAATCCCTTTCGCCCCGGCGATCTCCCGCGCACGCAAATAAACTCTCTTGGCGGCCCCCGAGGCAGCCTCCATCAAGCTATTGCCGATCATCTGGCCTGCGCGCTCAGGACTGATGTTAATGTCGTGGCCATCGGTGGCCTTGGTGGCCGGGGTGAAAATGGGCTCCTCGAGTTTACTCGCCTCGACCAAGCCCTCGGGCAGTTTCTGGCCGCACACCGTGCCGCTGTGCTGGTACTCTTTCCAACCGCTGCCGGCCAGGTAACCGCGAATGACGAACTCGACGGGGAACATTTCGCACTTCTCGACGAGCATCGAGCGGCCCGCGCATTGGTCAGGGTGTGCCTGGAAATCCCTGGGGAAATCGGCCAAATCCGCCGATATCAGGTGATTGCGGACAGTGTCTTTCATCCGCTCGAACCAGAACACCGACATCTGCGTGAGAATTTTCCCCTTGTCGGGTATGCCTACGGGGTTGACCCAATCAAACGCGGAAATGCGGTCGGTGGCTACGATGACAAGCCGATCGCCCAGGTCATAAATGTCGCGAACCTTGCCACGTGTTATAGGTTCACGGTTGGACAAGTGAGTTTCACAAAGAGCGGTGCTGGGCATACCAAACCCCCGTCCACGTCTTCACGCTATCGAGCTTCTGCCAATACTATCCACTTGCACTCTCTGTCATTCTAAGCCTGCTCTCGCAATAAGTCCCATCAACAAAACTCCCCTCGTAAATATGGTTTATTGATATCGAGCAATTCCTCGAGCAAGGCCTTGCAGCCCACCGCGCCAGGCATCAGCGGGTGCATGAGCATGGCCTGGAACGCACGTTCACGGCTGCCTGTGACGGCGGCCTCGACCGTGAGCGTCTCGTAGGCCTTGACCGCCTGCATAAGCCCGCGGATGGCCGGTTCCGGCGCGACCTGGGGAATCGCCTTCGCGCCGTCCCTGCCAATGACGGCCGACACCTCGACCGAGGCGTCGTCGTCGAATGTCGGGACCGCCCCGCCATTGCGGCAACAGACAATTTGGCGGTTCCGAGTGTCACTCTCGATAGCAGCGATCAGGTGGAATGCCGCCGTCGAGTAGTGTGCACCGCCGCGTTTTGAGAGTTCTTCAGGTTTTTCATCGAGGTCGTCTTGAGCGTATTTCTCGAACAGTGCCCGCTCGATTTCGACGACCTCCTCGCCACGGGTCTTGGGCTTGTGTTTCAGATGGTCCAGCATGGCCTCGGTGGCGTAGTAATACTGCAAGTAACCGTTGCAGAACATGTTCAAACTGCCCATCGCCAGCCTCATATTTTCGCAAACCGCCTCCACCGGCCACTCCTCAT
>Ga0315541_1003589_pt1 | contig 11868 bp, 12 predicted proteins | sample SalMarSW160190MG_FD_203095 | JGI IMG/M metagenome (GOLD analysis project Ga0315541, IMG submission 203095) | Salt marsh sediment microbial communities from the Plum Island Ecosystem LTER, Massachusetts, United States - Salt Marsh Sediment SW1601-190 ...
ACCTTTTCTTTTCGCGCCGGCGCGGTTGACTCCCCGCACGCTCAAGCACACGCCCGCTTGAGCGTGCCACCAACGCGGAAGTGCTCTGCCGCGTCCGCGATTCCCGCCTGCTACCGGCGACGCCGGATGATCAGCCCGCAAAGACCGAGCAGCAGCAATCCCGCCGAGACCGGCTCTGGGACGGCCGCGGCACCAGCGCCGCCTGCGGCGAGCCCCGTCGACCCGTAGTTGTCGGCCCAGAGGGTGTAGTCGCCGCCGTCGACGATGCCGTCACCGTTGAAGTTGCCGTCGCCCCAAGCGCCGGGCTGGCCGTAGCTATCCGCCCAGAGGGTGTAGTCGCCGCCGTCCACGCGGCCGTCCAGGCTGGCGTCGCCGATGAAGAACTGCTTGGCCGGCCCGCCATTGAGGTAGTACAGGTTCAGGCCGTTGGGGTCGATCGTGCCGCCGACGTCAAAGCCCAGATCGCCGACGTAGACCGCCTCCGAGCCGGATTGGTTGTCGCGGGCGTCGACGAGCCGAACCTTGGCGTCGGCGCCGACGGTCAGGGCTCCGAAGGCGAAGTTGTCCTGCCAACCGGCCGGGTCCGGCCCCACATCCTGCCCGGCCGCCTCCAACTGCTGGAACTGCCCGGCGGCGTAGGTGCCGTTGAACTCCACCGCCGCGGCGGCCAGGTCGAAGGAGCCGCTCTGAACCGAGCCGTTGTCGAAATTGGCCAGCAGCTTCAACGTGCTGCCGGCGTCGGCGATGACCGCGCCGGCGGGGGTAACGATCAGGTCGCCGACGACCACCGCCACCGCCGGGTCGATGTTGAGCTGGCCGTTGTTGGTGAGGTCGCCCTCGAAGAACACCTGGCCGTTGAAGGCCTTGATGGTGCCATCGTTGAGGGTGTCGCCCACGATCAGCAGGTCGCCGTTGCGGATGCCCAGCAGCGCCCCCGACTGGTTGTGGACGTCGCCGACGATCTGGGAGGCGCCGAAGAAGTCGATCGTCCCGCCGTCCTGGTTGACCAGCTCGCCGGTGATGGTGCCGAAGCCGGTGACCGTCCCGCCGTCGGCGTTGGTCAGCTCCGGAAGCGACAGGCTCCCGCCGTGCAGCGTGACGCTCTGGCCGGAGGGGTTGACGATGGGCTGGTCGATGTCGACCAGGCCGCCTGATTCGACCAGGATGCTCCCGGTGTGGCTCAGGGCCGCCCCGTGGATCAACAGGCTGGCCCCGGGCCGGGCCGCCAGCGTGCCGGTGTTGACCAGGGAATTGCCTCCCACGCGGAGCACGCCGCCGTAGGCGGCCAGCGTGCCGGCGTTGGCGACCGGGCCGCTGATTTGACCTGAGGCGTACAGGCTGGCCTCGCCCAGGACGTCGAAGGAGCCGTGACCAACAACGTTGCCGTCGAGGATCAGTGTTCCCCCGGAGGCGGAAACCTCGCCGTCCTGCCAGACCTCAATGTCGCCGTTCATGGCCGTCAGGCTGCCGTGGCCCTCAATGCGACCGTTGTTGCCCACCAGCACCGCGCCCAGGAAGTACGGCGGATCCCCCCCCGCCTGCGGATCGTATCCTTCCAGCGGGGCGGTGATGACCACCTGCCCCCCGGACATGGATAGGACGCCCTGGCCGTGCCACGGATCGTACGCCATGGTGGGGTCGTGGTCAGGACCGACCAGCAGCCTGGACGCCCGGACGGTGCCGCCCGAGCATTCCAGCGTGGCGGTAAGGTCGTACTCCATCCCGACGCCGCCGATGATGATCTCGCCGCCGATCCAGCGCATGTCCATTTCGCTGTAGTACCGCTCCAGATTGAGCTGGCCTCCGCTGATGGTGCAGGTGGCAGTTGCCGACCATGGCGTCGTGGGAGGCCAGTAGTCAAAATCGCCGACCCAGAGGTTAAAGCCATCCAGTGTGCAGGTGCCTCCGCTCTGGACGAAGGTGACGTGCGGTCTGACGGCGAGGGTGCCCATCCCCCCTTCCTCGTTGTCGAGCGAGAAAACACCGTCCATGAGCTGGAACGTGGCCCCGATCTGCTCCTCCGGGTTGCTTTCGAGGCTCAGCAAGCTTCCGGTGTACGTGCCGCCGGTCTGCGTGTACGTGCCCGTGGAGTGAACCCATGTTTCGGACCAGGGATTGGCGAACCCCAGCGTCCCGCCGCCGAGGTTGTAGGCGCCGGTTCCGTCTTCCTGCATGTATCCCCCGATGTTCAGCTCCCCGTCGATTGAGTGGGCCCCTCCGGTCTGATTGAACGTGCCGGTGCCAATGCTCCCTACGTTGCAGCCCGACGACAACAGATTCCCGGTGCCGCCCAGGTTGTACTCGCCGGAGCCGCCCATGGTGCTGACTTCGAGGCCCCCCGACTGGTGCGTGCCGGCGGTGTGGTGGAACGTGCCGACGCCATCGCTGCCGACCTGCGTCCAGCCGGTCGTGAGAGTGCCTCCTTGGAGAGTGTACGTCCCCTCGGAGTTCTCGGCCGAGCCCAGTGTCAACCCGCCGGTGGCCGCTGAGCCCGCCGACTGCGTGAAGATTCCGGTTCCCTCGTTGCCCACGATGATCGAGCTGCTGGCGTTCAGGTCGCCGGTGCCGCTGAGTTCGTACGTCCCGGTCGAGCCCGTGTACTGGCCCAGATACAGATCGCTGGCGATGGAGGCGGTCCCGCCGGACTGCTGGACGGTCCCGGTAGTGCCCCAGTCGCCGCCCAGGTAGAGATTCTGGCTGGCGGCCGAGCCGGAGCTGATGATGGCGGTGCCGCCGTTGTCGATCCAGGCGTCCACGCCGGAGGTGGGCAGGCCGGCCGTCCAGTTGTCCGGGACGGACCAGCCGCCCGGCGTGGCCGGCTCGTGCTGCCAGTAGGTTTGCGCGTTGGCCGGGATCGGCACTGTGCATGCGCAAAGTGCGCAAATAGAAGCCATTGTGATCATTCGCTTCATGGGACTCTCCTTTTCATCCTCTCCCACCCCGATTTCAGATGGATCGCCCGGCGGCCCGTTGAAGCCCCTGGAATCCGCCGCCTCTCGCCCGGAACCGATCAACGCGTCGGTATTTTACCACAGGTTCATGAAACGACGAAGCTTTTTCCGCCCGGTTGCCCACCGGTTGCGGTCTGAATACGCCAAGTGCGGGCGGGAAATCCTCAGCGTCACTGCTATGGGAAAGCGTTTGCGCGCGCATCTGCGCACCCCTCGCCCCGGGGAATCCGGGCTTTCTGAGATTTTTATCTTCCGCGGCCGCAGAGCCTTGCAGCCCCTGACCCGGTTTTGGGAAAGCGTTTGCGCGCGCATACGTGAACGCAAGCCGTAAGTACGGAGGGCGCGGATACTGCGCCCCGACGCTCTTTGAAAAGTGCAGAGGACAGGGACTTGGGACTAGGGACCAGGGACCAGGGACCAGAAACGGCAAAGGGACTGGGGACCAGGCAACGGCAACGGCGAACGCCGGCCGTCTGGGGAGGATAGGCAAAAGACGGGGACTTGGGACTTGGCAACAGATAGGGACTTGGGACTTGGGACTGGGGAACGGGGAACGGGGAACGGCATAGGGGCGAGGTACCAGGGACCAGGAACGCCCACAACTGCCGAGCACGTCAGTCGGCCGCTTGGGCAAATTGGGCAAATTGGGCAATCTGGGGAAGCGCGCAGACAAACAAACCGCGAATCCGATACCCCCAGATCCCAAAGTAGTTGCCGCCCAAGGACTTATGGATTTCGCCTGCGTTCCCAACCGTTCCCAATGGTACTCAATGGTACTCAATGGTACTCAACGGTACTCAATGGTATCGAATGGTATCGAATGGTATCGAATGGTATCGAATGGGATCGCTTGGAACCGGGAACCCGTAGCCCGGAACACGGCATACGGAGAGGGAATTGCTGAGTTGGTTCCCTACGGGCTTACTGGAACATCGCGTCCAGGCGGGACGTGTGGTAGATGAGGCGCTGCTGGGGGGTCATTTTGGCGAAGTCCGGCATGCCGGCCGGCGTTGTCGGATAGGAATTGCCGTCCGTTGTCGCCGAGTCGGCTGTCTGCGTCGCCGGCTCTGTCGCGGCCGGGGGTGCCGGGCGCGGGGCGGGGATGCTGATTGTACTGCCCGAGCCGCCGTAGCTGGTGATGTCGGCGGTCAACTGCATGTCCCGCTCCAGCGCCCGGCGGGGCTTGATGCCCAGCCCGCCGAGCACGCCGTGGTAGGCCCGAACCGCCTCCTCGGGGCTGATCTGGTCTTCGGCGATCAACCGGAGGAACTGGATGAAGGCGAGCTGGTGTTCGGAGTTGTTGATCTTCCGTCCGAACAGTGCCGCCCGCGCCCCGTGCTTCTTGGCCTCGGCCAGCAGCTTGAAGGCGTCGTACGTGGTGCCGGCCGAGCCGCCCAGTATGCCCGGCACGAGGTGCCGATCGTATCGGACGAGTTCCTCCATGAACTCCGGGCCGTGGTAGACCATTTTTAGGAACAGCGGCCGGCCGGGGGCGGTCACGCCGGCCAGCGTGCGGGCGACGAGATCGTTGATGAAGCCGCCGAGCTGCCGGGGAGGAATCGGGTTCACCGGGGCGTTGGGGTCGAAGACCTCCAGGAAGTGGCGGAAGCCCTTCCGCTCGGCCTCGACGCGGAAGGCCTTGTAGGCCTCGACCGTCGCCCGGTCGGCCGCGGCGTCGTTGTTGAAGGTGATGCTGTAGAGCCCGAGGTTGGCCCCGAGGGTGCGGTCCTCGACGGAGCATTCGGCGCGGCCGCACTGGATGTGTTCGATGGTGGCCGTGCGGAGGGGCATCGCCGGCTGCTTGGGATAGACCGCCCCGCGGGCGACGTGGATGTCGGTGGTGTCGTTGGCGCGGACGGCCGGGGTGACCGGCGAGCCGTCGAAGATCCGCTCGCGAATGGTCAGCGCCTCGTTGGTCGAGGCCGACATGAGCATGATGTCCACCAGCCCCTGGGAGACGATCTGGCGGATGATCTCGCGCCACTCCTCGAGGCTGCGGAAGCGGGCCTCGCCGGCGTAGCTCTCGGGGCTCATTCCGGGGGCGGCGATGCCGAAGGCCATGTCCGCGTCCTTGGCGTCGGCGATGATGAACGCCCCGGAGTTGGCGTCGGCGTGTATCTCGGCGAGCTTTTCATCCAGCGACTTGGGCACGCGTTTCTCCGTTGCCTATGCGTCGGCGGACATCTCGACGATCCGATCGGTGATCAGTTGCGTCAGCCGCTCGACCTCGTCGTCCATCGCCCGCTTCCGGACGGTCTTGCTGGAGGAGCCCAGCGGGCCGGGGTTGGCGCCGCCGCCCGTGGCGGCCTGCGGATTGCCGTCTGCCGGGTCGGGCATCGGCTGCGGCTGGCCGGCCTGGGAAGGGGCACCGGCGATGCCGTAGCCTCGGCCGTGACCGTCGGCGTCCGCGGTGTGCTGCGGGATGGCCTGCTGCGAGAAGCCGCGAAGGAACTCGTCCGACCCGCACAGCTCGCAGGCCTCCCCGTCGCCGGGCTTGCAGTCGCCGACGGCGCGGGCGTCGGGCAGGCCCAGACGGCTCTTGATGTCCAGCAGCTCCGCCACCTTCCCCGTCGGCAGTTGCTGGACCTTGCCGATCTGCCGCGCCAGCAGCAGGATCCGGCAGTACTGGTCGAGCGTCTCCATGTGGAAGTAGGCCTGCTCCAGCGTCTTGTCGCAGGTGACCGCGCCGTGGTTGGCCAGCAGGATGGTGTTGGCCTTGTTCCGCAGGTGCGGCAGCACGGTGCGGGCGAAGTCCTTGCCGCCGGGCGTGTCGTAGTCGGCGATGGGAACCTGGCCGATGAAAATCTCCACCTCCGGCAGGATGCAGTTGGGCAGTTCCATGCCCGCCACCGCGAAGGCCGTCGCGTGCGGCGGGTGGGCGTGCACCACGGCGTTGATCTCCGGAAGCTCATGGAAGATCTCCAGGTGGAGCTTGATTTCGGAGGTTCGCGGCTTGTCGCCGGAGAGCTGCCGGCCCTCCTCGTCGACCAGCGCGATTTCCGACGGCCTCATGAAGCCCTTGGAAACCAGCGTGGGCGTGCAGAGGTACTTGCCGTTTCCGAGGCGGACGGAGATGTTGCCGTCGTTGGCGGCGATGAAGTTCTTCTCGTACAGCCGCCGACCGATCTGGCAGATCTCCTCGCGAATCTTCCATTCGTTGACCATTGCTCTCACCTCGCGGGCGGTTCCTTCACAGCACCGGATCGAAGTCCACTGCGTCGAGGATGGCCCCGTTATAGCAGTCGTAGGGGACCTTCCTCGGCCAGAAGGGCGCGGTCGCCTCACGGCCCTCGACCACGCCGATCAGGTCGCCGAGGCCCGCGCTCAGCTCGTCGTAGGCCACCAGCGTCTCCTCGTTGCCGGGGTTGGCGCCGACGAGCGAGCCCCGGTTGTACGGGCGGACGAGCAGGTACCTGCCGGGAACGAGATCCGGCATCTGTCGGTTCAGCGTCAGCACTCCGATTACCTTTCCGATTCTCATGGCTGTGGGTGGCCCTCCAGTTCTTCCACGGCGTCCAGCAGCAGGGTGCGGTCGCGGCCCATGCGTCGTCCGGCGGCGAAGCGGTCGATCATGGAGCGGAGTTCATACATGCTGGCGGCGGCGTGGCCGACGACAAGGACGTTGGCGTTGAACTGCCGCAGGGCCGCCTCCACGGCCGCGACGGAAATGCCCTGGACGGGGCGGATGCCCTTGATCTTCGCCGTCAGGATCATCGGCGCCGCCGCGTAGCGGTCGATGATGGCCCCGCCGGCGAGCTGCCCGGCGTTGATTGCCCCGCACATCGCCCGGGCGTTGGTCATCCAGCAGCTCGACTCGGCGAACCCGCGGGTATAGACGCCGCTGCGGCTGGCCGCTGCCAGGGCGGCCTCGGCCTTGGGGTCCGGCCGGTTGACCACCAGGCCCAGCGTCCGCGTCAGCGCCGCCGGGTTGACCGAGCCGGGCGTCTGGATGGTGGCGGCGGGAACCTTCATCTGCGCGGCCTTGCCGCCGCGGAGGACCTCGACCCCGTGGGCGGCGGCGTAGTCGCGGGCGGCCGGAGTGAGCAGCTCGTTCGGCCCCAGCGTTACGGCCGGGCCGCCGCCGGCGCGCTCGGCGAGCATCTCGACCGTCAGCCAGGCCCGCGCGCTCGAACCGGGCGCGGCGGCCGGGGTCGCGCGGGCATCGCCGTCCGCGCGGCTGGCCGCCGGATCCGGCGCTGGCGCAGTGGCAGTGGAGGCGGGCGGGCTTTGCTGCGACAGCTCCGCCATGACGCGCTGCACGACCTCGTTCACCAGTTTTTCACTGATGCCATCGCTCATGGTCCACCACGCCGATGACTGCCCATCGAACAGGCGAGCTGTTATCTTTGACCATCTCGCGGGCGCTGCGCCCATCGTTACTGATGACGACCTTGGTTCCGTGTCCGGCCCCGATCATGTCGATCGCCAGCAGCGGATCGCCGTCGGGCTTGCCTGCCAAGTCCGTCGGCTGGACCACCAGCAGCTTCCACCCGTGCAGCGACCGGTGCTTGATGGTGCTGATCGCGGTGCCTTCGACGACGCCGAAAAACATTGCTTCTCCACTTGCCGGCCAGTCGGCGGCGGCTGCGCCGATCCGCCCGTCCGGTTCAGATAATCCTCAGGTTGTCCACCATGGTGCATCGGCGGATACGCGTGTACGTCAGCGGGGTGCAGATCCCCTCGCCGGTGCTACAGGCGATGGAGTAGCTGCAATAGCCTTCCCCGCCGACGCCGTCGCCGGCCAGCGACGGGCCGTTCTTGACGTACAAGGCGGTGTCCATCTCCTTGCCCATGTACGTCATGTGGTCCACCAGCCGGGAGTGAATCACGGAGGTGTGCTTGAAGTCGTGCTCTGCCTGCTTGGCCATGGCGACGGCGTGCTCGAAGTCCTTGGCCTTGACCAGGGGCAGGCAGGCCATCATCTGCTCGGCCTGGACGAAGGGATGATCCGGTCCGGTCTGGCCGATCAGCAGCTCCGTCCCGGCCGGCACGCCCACGCCGATGGCCGAGGCCAGCTCGGCCGCTCCCTTCCCGACGAACTCCCGCCGGGCGCGCGGGTGGCCCTCTGCCGGCACCTCGATGGCCTTCTCGGCCAGGGCGTTCATCTGCTGCATGCTCAGCTCGAAGGCCGTCAGCGACTTCATCGCCGCCAGCAGCTTCTCCCACACGCACGCCTCGATGAACGCCTCCTTCTCCGAAAGGCACAGCAGGTTGTTGTCGTAGGCGGTGCCCTCGATGATGCAGCGGGCGGCATTGTCGATCTCGGCCGAGGAGTCCACCACCACCGGCGGGTTGCCCGGGCCGGCGCAGATCGCCCGCTTGCCGCTGCGCAGTCCCGCCGCCACCACGCCCGGGCCCCCGGTGATGCCCAGCAAAGCCACGTCCGGGTGCGAAAAGATCTCCTTGGCCGAGTCGATCGTCGGGGCGGTGATCACGCTGATGAGGTTGTCGATGCCGAGCTTCTCGTAGATCGCCTGGTTGAACAGCTTCGCCCCGTAGTTGGCGATCTTCGCCCCGCCCGGGTGCGGGTTGCACACCAGCGCGTTGCCGGCGGCGATCATGCTGATGGCGTTGTTGGCCACCGTCGGCAGCGAATGCGTCAGCGGGGTGAGGACACCGATCACCCCGAAGGGAGCAAACTCCTGAACGGTCAGCCCGTGGTCGCCGCTGAAGACATCGCTGCGGAGGAAGTCCACCCCGAGCGTGCGCTCGCCGGCCAGGATAAGCTTCTCGGGCTTGTGTTCGGGCCGGCCGATCTGCGTTTCCTCGTACTCCATCTGCCCCAGGCGGTCGGCCTGGTCGATGCAGATGCGGCGGATCAGGTCGCAGGCGATCTTCCGTTGGGCCAGCGAGCGCGAGACCAGTTGCTTCTGGGCGGCCTTTGCGGCGGCGACGGCCTCGTTGACGTCGGCGAACTGCCCGAAGCGGTTGGCGCTGACAGCGCCGGCGAACCGTGCGGCCGGCGTGATGGGCGCGGCCGCCGACTTGCCCGGCGTCGGCGGCACCCGCCCGTCCCAGCCGGTCTGGACCTGCTGGAGCACGTGCTCGACGACGTCACGCACGACTTGTTCGTTTGTCTCGATCATGGCTCGCTCCTTGACGCCGCTGGCTTTCCGGACCTCTCGCCGCCGTCAGGCGACGGACCCTCTGCGGCCGGGCCCGCAGGCAGCACGCCTGCTGCCGGGGCCGCGCCCGTGCCAGGGCGGCCTTCAGGCGCCCTTCCTGTAGACGGTCTTCTTGCCGACCATGACGGAGTCGATGATGCCGATCACGACGCAGTCGACGGGGGCATCGGAGGTGGCCTCGGTCATGCGGGCGCTGGAGCCCTGCGTGACCAGCACGATGTCTCCAGTGCCGGCGTCGATGTTGTCGACCGCCACGAAACACCGCCCGGTCGGCGTGAAGCCTTGCTTGCCTTCCTCCACCCGCAGCGGCTCGACGATGAGAAGCTTTCGCGCCCTCATCTTGTCGACCTTGTGGGAGGTGACGACGTTTCCTTTTACTTCTGCGATGAACATGGCCTTCCTCTCGGCAGAGGGCGTGGGCGCCCGGGTCGGGCCGGCGACGCCAACCGCCCCGGCGCGCCCGGATACAACCCCGGCACCCGTTGCCTACGGGAGTATCTTCGGCACGTCGCTGTGCGGACGCGGGATCACGTGAACGGAGACGACCTCTCCGACCCTGCTGGCCGCCGCCGCGCCGGCGTCCGTCGCGGCCTTGCACGCGGCCACGTCGCCTTCAACGAGGACGGTGGCGTAGCCGGCGCCGAGCTTCTTAAGGCCGGCGTATTTAACCTTGGCGGCCTTGAGCATCGCGTCCAGCGCCTCGATCAACGCCACCAGGCCTCGCGTCTCGATCATTCCCAGTGCATCTTCTGGCATGACAATTCTCCGATCTCGGTTCATCCTCTTCTTGTGTTCTGGAAGTCCGCCCCCGGCCGTTGTGTCCCCAGGAGCGCCGCCGCCTGTCGGGCGACAATGAGTTCCTCGTTGGTCGGCATTACCCAGATTGCCGCTTTCGATTTCTTCGATTCGATGCGGCACTCGCCGTCGGCGGAGGCGTTCTTTGCCGCGTCCAGTGCGATCCCGGCGAAGGCGAGCCCCTGGCAGACCTTGCCCCGGAGGAGGGGGCAGTGCTGGCCGATGCCGCCGGTGAAGGCGACCGCGTCGGCCCCGCCGAGTTCGACCAGGTATGCCCCCAGGGCGTCGCGCACGGCCGTGGCGAAGACGTCGATGCTCAGCCGCGCGTGCTCATCGCCGCCTTCGGCCGCCGACTCGATATCGCGCATGTCGCCGCTGGTGCCGCTCATGGCGGCCAGTCCGGCCGCCGAGCCCAACGCCGCCAGCATCTGCCCCAACGTCATCTGCGTCTCGCGCTGGACCAGCGCCAGGGCAAAGCAGTCGAACTCGCCGACGCGATTCGACTGCGGCAGCCCGGACTGCGGCGAAAAGCCCATGCTGGTGGCGACGCTTTGCCCGTCGCGGATCGCGCACAGGCTGGAGGACCCCCCCAGATGACAACTGATGACCCGCTTGGCGGTCGGGCCCATCAGCTCGGCCGTCCGCTCCGCGACGTAGCGGTGAGAGGCCCCGTGGTAGCCGTAGCGGCGGATGCCGAACTTGTTTTCCCACTCGGCCGGGATCGCGTACCGCCGCCTCCGGGCCGGGATCGTCCGGTGGAAGCCTGGCTCGAAGGCCGCGATCAGCGGCGTGCCCGCCAGGGCCTCGCCGAAGCTTCGCATGGCGGCGACGTAGGCGGGGTTGTGGGCCGGGGCGACCGGGGCGTAGTACTCCATCGCGGCCAGGACCTTCTCGTCCACGAAGACGACCGGCTCGCTCTCGCCGGCCATCACCGCCTTGAACGCCACCGCGTCCAGCGACCGCGGGCTCTCCAAGGCGCTCTTCCCGACCATGGCGTCCAGGGCGGCCCGGATGGCCCGGCCGTGATCGGCGCAGGGGCGGGGCTGGCGGAAGCTCTCGCCCCCGGCGGAGTAAGTCAGGACTCCGCCGGCGCCGCCGATGCGGTCGATGCCGCCGGAGGCCAGCTCGCGCTCCGCCCCGTCAGCGAAGCTGAACAGGCGGAACTTGAAACTGGTCGAGCCGATGTTCGCTACCAGAATGTTCATGGTCGCTCGCCGCGCTCGCTCTCAGTGTCCGGTGGCCCGGACCCGGCAGCCGGTCCCGCCCGCCGGCGGATGCTGCCTCCGGGCGGCCGGCTTTCGGCTCCGAGCCACTGCCGTTTACAGGAAGACGCCGGTCAGGCCCTCGTGCGGGGCAGGAATTACGTGGGCCGAGACGAGTTCTCCGATTTTCGCGACCGCGGCCGCGCCCGCTTCCACCGCCGCCTTGACCGAGCCGACGTCGCCGCGGACCAGCGTCGTGACGTAGCCGCCGCCGATCTCAATCCGCTTAACCAGCTCGATGTTGGCGGCCTTGCACATGGCGTCGGAGGCTTCCACCAGACCGACAAAACCCTTGGTTTCAATCATGCCCAATGCTTCCATCTTCGCTCTCCTGTTGCCCGAGGCCCGTGGGGCCCGGCATTAGCGGGACCCGCCCTTTCGGCCGCCGGCCGCGGACTTCTTGGGGACCGCCTGTTCCAGCTCGTCGTGCGGGCGCGGGATCACATGCACGCTGACCACCTCGCCGACCTTGGCGGCCGCGGCCGCGCCGGCGTCGGTGGCGGCCTTGACCGCCGCGACGTCGCCACGCACGAACGAGGTCGCCATGCCTCCGCCGACCCGGTCCCAGCCGACCAGCTCCACGTTGGCGGCCTTGCACATCGCGTCAGAGGCCTCGATCAGAGCCACCAGACCCCGAGTCTCGACCATGCCCAATGCTTGCAGCGCCATAGCGCTTCTCCTTGTAAAAGCATGATGCTTCGCTTCATCGTTGTCGTCTGCACGCCGCCTGGACCC
>Ga0315541_1003595_pt1 | contig 11853 bp, 13 predicted proteins | sample SalMarSW160190MG_FD_203095 | JGI IMG/M metagenome (GOLD analysis project Ga0315541, IMG submission 203095) | Salt marsh sediment microbial communities from the Plum Island Ecosystem LTER, Massachusetts, United States - Salt Marsh Sediment SW1601-190 ...
TCATATAAAAGGAAAGCAGAAGATCAACCCAAGCGCATCCCAAATAGGAATAAGTTCACCTGCGTCGCCCGACTTCATAATACCTGATTTTGGCGTCGTAGGAGACATAAAGACAGGTATAAATTTTACAGATCATTTTCTACTAACTTGTGCAGGTTATGCGCTTGCCTATGAGAATCAACATGGAAAAGGATATGACATTAACTGGGGAATAATCTATTTCTTTCCCACACGAATCCCAACTGAATATGTTAGACCATTAACATTTACACAGATATATATTTTCCCAATCGACGATAGTTTAAGAGATTGGTTCATAAGAGTAAGAGATAGTGCGTATGATACAATTTCTAAGCCTAATCCACCAGATTTTCCACCAGAAGATGAAAGAAAACACTGCAAACATTGTCCGTTTAAAGATTATTGTATAAACAAAGGTCTAGAGTTGAAGAGTTATGAAAAACAACAAGAAAATACCTCTAATTAAAGAGTATCATATAGATAAAATCAAAAGTTGCCTAAAATGTATTGATGGGTACCCTTTCGATAGAAACAAGCAAAAAGAGTACATATTAAGTTTATATCCCAATAAAAAAGACAAGGCTCCTGAACATAAAGAAAAAAGTGTGTTTAGAGGAATGGTAATACCTTCTCTGAGAGGGTTGGGTCTTATTATAGGCTATGGGGATTATATAAGATTAAGTGCTAATGGCAAATTCATCCTCGAAAGTGAATCTATGGGTGAAGAACTTCACCAAAGAGCTTTAAGAGCAGTAACATTTGAAATAGACAAAAATAAGTTTCAATTTGTTGATATTCTCCAAAAAACTCCAATCTCAATACAAACCCTTTTAGACTGTCTCGATGTTAACGCCCCGTCCAAGAAACAAAAGAAGGAGAGAGTAAAAAAATGGTGCTCTATTCTTGAACAATCGGGCCTAATAATTAATACCAATAAAGGCCTCTTGGTAGATTATCCAAAATACAAACAGACTTTATTAGATATGGATATCCAGCAAAAAGATATGGAGATTTTCAAAAAGCATCTATTCAATGCTTACTCTGAGATTGGGAAAGAAACGGGTGGTATTGTAGATATTGCAGACCTTAGAGAGGAAGTCGCAGTGAAAATGCTGAGGAATAATGAGGCTATACTAACCGAAAGCCAATTTGACGAAATGCTAAGAGAGACCCCTTTCGCAACTGATGATTATATAGTCTCCCTAGGGCGACCAATGGGTGCAGAAGAGAAGCTGTTTAAATATAAAGGAGAATATTTTAGAACATTATCTATAAAGCGCCTTAAGAGGGAGTGAGAATATGAATAACGAAAAATTTATGAAAGAAAAGTACGGGCTGAAAAAAAAACCTTTTAAAGACAGGATAGCGAGGCCAACATGGTTGAAAACATGGGTTGATAGAGAGGAGCAAATAGAAAAATGGAGCAAAATTATCTCTGATGCCTGCTCTTCAAATAAAAACTATCTGGCGTTCATAATCGGAGATTATGGGCAAGGGAAAACCTTATCCTTACTGAGAATAAATAAAGAGGCAAAGGAACACAGTGAAATTCTTTCAGAGTACCTGAACTTCAAAGGAGAAGAAAGGTCTAAGCCTGGTTTGGACTTTATTTTTAGAATTTTTAGAAGCATAGATTTTAATAAGTTAGGAGAGGATAGGAAGGAAGATTTGAAAAATGCAATTGAAAATGCACCTGATGAACTTGAGGAAGTTAAAACAGTTCTTAATAATATCTATTTTGAAGAAGATGAAACAAGGAGATTAGCTTTATATTTTCTCAGAGGAGAAATTACACCTACTCAATCTCAATTGAAACAATTAGGAGTTCTGAGAAAGATAGAAAAGATTGATATTGCCAAAGAATATGTTGCTGGGATTTTAGGATTTATAAAAGGATTAGGCTATACTACCTTACTTTTGGCTATAGACGAATTTGAATACTTATTTAGTCTGGTTCCCAGAGCTCAGCATGGTATTTATCTTGCTTTATTGAGAGGTTTATATGATTTCCCAGTTGGAATAAGCAAAAACGTAGGAAATATTGCAAATATGGTTTTATTTATTGCTGTATCAGATGATGGATGGCGCCATTTACTTGATTTGGAAAAGGCGGAAACTTCTACTGGGGGGCCTATAGTTCCTCTTCGTAGACGTATTGATGCTGAAATTACATTAGGTGCATTTGATTACCACCAAACTAGGGAACTAATAGAAAAAAGGCTCAGTTTCAACAGGATAGAAGGAAAATATGAGGACCAACCATTGATTCCATTTACGGAGGACTTTGTGGATTTCATATATAAGAAAATAGAGGGAGTGCCAGAGAAGATTATAGTAAGATGTGATCATGTATTGGATGCAGGGTTAGCTGAGAATGTACCTCTGTTAGACAAAGAATTTGCACAACGTGTTTTAGAAGAGAGAGGCTTTTAGATGCTGCTACTTCACAGAAGACAGCATAAAAGGTTTGTGCCTTGCCGCACTCACCCAAATTTTTATTTGGCAAAAACCTCTTTTATCTTGGAAACGTTATCTGAAAATGGCGGTATTAAGATTAAGGGAGAGATGTAGATATGGCAGATAACAAAAAATATATAGAACTGCTCTGGTATCAAAAATATGATAAATACGAAAAGGGGGAAAAGATACCAATTGAAAAGCCAAATCTTCCTTTTCAGACAATAGAGACAATAAATGAACCTCGTATGAGGGAATACGAAGATACCTTTGGGAGAGAATTTTATCCTAAAAATGAATATCCTAAAAATTACCCCAAAGATTGGGAGAACAAATTAATTTGGGGCGATAATAAATTGGTAATGAGTTCTTTGATTAAGCAGGGCTGGGCTGGCAAGATAAATCTTATCTACATTGACCCGCCGTTTTTCACTGGAGCAGATTTTACAATCAGAACAAAGCTCGAAGATGGAAGAATAGAAAAAGAGCCATCAATCAAAAACCCGAGGCTCTCTTAAAACGTATCATCCTTGTTTCTTCTAATCCCGGCGACATTGTTGGTGACTTCTTCTGCGGCTCAGGTACAACCTTAGCGGTATCAGAAAAACTTGGTAGGAGATGGATAGGCTGCGATCTGTCCAAATTTGCGATTCAGGTTACAAGAAAAAGGCTTTTAGACATTCATAATTCAAAGGATTTGAACGATGATAGGTGACACAGTTTTAAGTTCGTTAAATCGGACTTACAGCATGCAGATTCGATTTAAGTTCAGAAAATCGGACTTAAAAGAGAAAAAAGCATTTAAGTTCGGGAAAGCAGACTCATGAATAAAAACAGAGCGGGTAAGTATATAAAACAATTGGCAGGATACAGTGCTTTTATTCCCAATTCTCTACCTCCTACTCCAATCATTAAATATGATGGAGAATTGAGGAATCTGCTTTCAGAAGCGGATAGAGCATTAGCAAAACTTGATGGAATTACAACTGTGTTACCTAATCCTGAACTTTTTGTAGCGATGTATGTTAAAAAAGAGGCACTTCTAAGTTCTCAGATAGAGGGAACTCAGGCATCCCTTGAAGGAATACTGAGGTTTGAAGCAAACCTTGCGCCTTCCGAAGATATAAATGAAATAAAAGAAGTGGTGAATTATATAAAGGCGATGAATTATGGAATAAATAGACTAAGAAGTTTGCCTATGTTTCTCCGACTTATTAAGGAGATGCACAAAAATTTAATTGAGGGCACGAGGGGAACTCATAAAACACCCGGGAAATTTAGAAAAACACAAAATTGGATAGGACCTCTTGGGGCAAGTTTAAATGAAGCCGTATTTATATCACCACCTCCCGATAAGGTGATGGATTTGATGTCTGAGCTCGAAAAATTTATCCATCGGGAAGATAGTATACCGCCTTTGATCAAAATAGCCCTTATTCATGCTCAATTTGAGACAATACATCCTTTCCTTGATGGTAATGGAAGGAGCGGAAGATTGCTTATTACTTTTTATCTATGCTGGAAAGAAATACTTACCCGTCCTTTATTGTATTTAAGTTTTTACCTTAAAAAACACCGGAATGAATATTATGATTGGTTGATGAAAGTAAGGTTGGATGGAGACTGGGAGGGCTGGTTAAAATTCTTCCTAAAAGGAGTTATAGAGGTTTCTAGGGAGGCTGCAGACACAGCAAAAGAAATTGTCACACTCAAAGAATCTATTATACAGAAACTTATTGAAAAGAGAGTATCAAGTGGTTATGCAATTGGGCTGCTTAATTCACTTTTTTCTAAGCCAATTATCACAGCTCAGGACACCCAAAAGCAATTAGCCATAAAGAGCAAAGATACAGTGAATCAGTTAATAAAAAAATTTGAAGATATGGGCGTTTTAAAGGAAATATCGGGCAAAAAGAGATACAAAAAATATATTTTTTCTGATTATGTGGCTATTATAAAAAGAGGAACTGAGCTATGAGCAAAAAGGGGAGATATGGCAAACCCGCAAGGCTCTTTGAACTGTGGAATATTGGCAACTATGAGCCCGTCTACTGGCAAGAAGGGGAGGGTGAATACCTTGTTTTTATGCTTAGGTTATATCAATCTCAGCTACTAAAAGGGTTTAGAGATTTACATGGAAGAAAAGATGATAGAGCAATCCATATTGCTCCCTTGAATGCTCCTGCGGAAAGACGCGAGTTTTAGCACTCAGGATGTATAGCTCCCTCTTTTCCTGGTTTTCAGGAGCAGCTTGAGAAAATCGTTATCTGAAATTCTGGAGCAATTTGTTGAAGAAGAGAAAATCTTAATCGGTCTTATGATGCCCAGAATGATTAGTGGTGAGAGATTTAGATAAAAGAGATGAGATCCGAAATCCTTAGGATATGAACGAGTTATATGAAAGTTTCAAGGTTGACTTAAAAGATACATGAACAAGATGTAAGATGTTTGCCTTTTAAATATCGTAAAATGTGTGAAGAAGGAACTTAGGAGGTTAATATGGAAGATAAAGCCATATATACCACAAAAGAGGCCGCCGACTATCTTGGAGTAAGTCCATCTACTGTCTATCGTATGGAAAAACGTGGTTTCCTTTTCCCCACAAAAACCTCAGGGGGGCAAAGACGCTTCAGTCAAAAAAACCTCGAAGAATGTTTGAGGAAAAGCCAAAGTTTTGAGACTCCCCTAATAAGAGAAATGCCCCCTCCCTATGAGATTACCGTCAGAGCTAAGCCTTATTTTCAAGAAGATTCAATGTGGATTTATAATGCTGATTTTTTGAGAACAGATTGTATTAAAGAAAGAACAGTTGATTTAATTGTTACTTCTCCTCCGTATAATGTGGGTATTAAATATAACTCTCACGATGACAAAATGTTCTACGAAGATTATTTGTCTTTCACAAGAAAATGGCTTACCAAATGTTATAGACTAATAAAGAATGATGGAAGATTTTGTCTAAATATCCCTCTTGATAAAAACAAAGGTGGACAACAAAGCGTATGTGCTGACATCACAACAATTGCAAAACAAGTGGGATGGAAATATCATTCCACAATTATTTGGAATGAGCAAAATATTTCAAGACGGACTGCATGGGGTTCATGGCTTTCTGCTTCAGCTCCTTATGTTATCGCTCCAGTTGAAGTTATTGTTATTCTTTACAAAGACCGGTGGAAGAAGATTAGTGGTAGTAGAAAATCGGATATTAGTAAACAAGAGTTTGTGGAGTGGACAAATGGGGTATGGAATTTTATGGGTGAGAGTAAGAAAAGAGCTGGACACCCTGCACCATTTCCTGTGGAATTACCGAGACGATGTATAAAGCTATTTAGTTTCGTTAGCGATATTGTTCTCGATCCTTTTCTTGGAAGCGGTTCAACTTTACTGGCTTGTGTTTTAACGAATAGAAAAGGGATTGGAGTTGAAATTGATAAAAATTATTGTGAAGTTGCAAAACAAAGGTTAATAAATGAAGCGAAGATCTATCAACTTAAGTTAAATATGGTTTAGAAGACAAGATAATGGAAAATAAGAGAACTACTATTGGCGACTTAATAATGGAGTATTTCAGAATGCATGCCAAAAAGGATTTAGAACACGGCCCAGTTGTCGATTGGGTTGAAGAGCATTACTTTGAATTATATGGTAAAAAGCCTAGGGATACTTGGAGGCAAATCCGCAAATTTCATCAAGAAGGTAAACTAATAAAGGTCAAAAAGGGAATATATAGATACGATCCAGATTATGTAAAGGAAGTCGAATTATTTGATTTTCCTCCTCAGGTAAAGGAAGAAATCTTTAGGAGGGATAATTACCAATGTGTAGTTTGTGGGCGTGGCATAAAGGATGGCGTTGAGATATGTGCAGATCATATAAAACCTAAGGATAAGGGCGGTACTAATACGGCAGATAACGGACAAACTTTGTGCATGGAACACAATCTCATGAAAAAGAATTATTCTCAAACAGAGGCAGGGAAGAGATATTTTATAAAAATGTATGAGCAGGCTGTATCCAATAGCGATGAAAGAATGATTAATTTTTGTAAGTGTGTTTTTGAATGCTACGATAAACATGGAATTAATAGCCATATAGAAAGACCTAACAGGAGACACCAATGAACAGCCAGAAAATCTTAAAAAAGGCAGGTATAAAACCTGATGAACCGATTCTTTTAGTTACCGCGAAAGAAGCGATTCAAAACTTGCTGGAAACAATGGAAGAATATTATCCTGGTTTGAAGACAGATAAAATATCAAAAGAAGATATTAAAACTTTACTTAATTCTTATGGGGATTGCATTACTGAATATCATCCCGAGCGTCATCATCAAGAAAGGGCAGTGTTTCTGAGAAACTTTGAAATGTTAAAAAAATATGGGTTAAAAGACGAAGATTATGAACTTATAGATTTTTGTTAGTGATTTGATCCAATGTGCGGAAGCGGGACTACTAAGGAGATACTTTTCACAACCAAGGGCAGAGTTTCATAGTAAAAAAGAATGCAAAAGTGGATTACGAAGCTGGGCACAAATATGATGTGGCAGGACAATATCCGATAGTGGTTAAGGTAGTTGATGTATTCGGGAATGATACGAATAAGCTTTTATTATCTTAAATATCTTGAGAATAAAATGAAACCGACAGAGCTTTTACATCCAGAGCAAAGATGTCCAAGTAAGACCCGATGCATGTTATTCCTGAGAGTGTGCTATTTGCCCTGGAGGCGGTGATGAATATCCTAGGAGAGGAGTAACTATTTAGCCACAGATGAACACAGATAGGTTTAAACATAAAGAGATCCTAGATATTATTCTTAGAAGTTTTTATGAAGTTTATAATGAACTTTATCAGCGTAAATCTGCGGCTGAATAATTTAGGAGAGGGAAAGAATGCAGATAGAAAAGCTGCGAGCTAAGATTGATACAATTGATTCGGAACTGGTTAATCTATTGAATGAGAGGGCAAAAAAGGTTTTGGAGATTGCCAGGATCAAAAAGAAAGAGAGGAAGGGTTACTATTCTGCAGGAAGGGAAAGGAAAATTTTGGAAAGGCTAATCAAGCAAAATAAGGGGCCTTTGTCTGATGAGGTAGTAGAAAAGATCATTCACCTCATCCTCAAGACTTCCCTGGATCTGGAAAAGAAACAAAAAGTTGTCTATTTTGGCCCTCCGGCCACTTTTACTCATCTGGCAGCCATTAAGAATTTTGGCGAAGGAGCTGATTTGATCCCCATAAAAAGTATTGGTCAAATTTTTGCCAAAGTAGAAAAGAAACAGGCTGATTTCGGAGTTGTTCCCGTAGAGAATTCTACCGAGGGTGTGGTAAGTCACACTCTTGATATGTTTCTTGATTCGGATCTTAAGATCTGCGCTGAAATTATCATGGAAATCTCCCATCACCTTCTGGGTAAGGGAGATTTAAAAGGGGTGAAAAAAGTCTATTCTCATCCTCAGGCGCTGGCTCAGTGCAGGGACTGGCTGGAGGAAAATCTTCCCACGGCAGAGCTATTGGAAGTAGAAAGTACAGCTAGAGCAGCTCGAACCACTGTCAGGGAAAAGGATTCAGCGGCTATTGCCTCCGATGTGGCTGCCTCCCTTTATGGTTTGAAAATTATCGCCTCTCATATTGAAGATAGGCCTAGCAACTACACGAGGTTCCTCGTTATCGGCAGGGATTATAGCGAAAGGAGCGGTCAGGACAAAACATCCGTTCTTTTCAGCATAAAGGATAGGGTGGCGGCACTTTATGATATGCTTTCACCCTTTAAAAATCATGCCATTAACTTGACCAAAATAGAGTCTCGTCCCACTAAGAGAAAGGCCTGGGAGTACGTTTTTTTTCTCGACTTTATGGGTCACAAGGATGACGAAAGCGTGAAGAAAGCTTTAGCTGAGCTTGAAGAAGAATGCTTCTTTTTGAAGATTTTAGGCTCTTATCCTAAGGGAGAGTGAGGTAGATTTGATGGTTATCACTTTAAAACCGGGAACCACGGAAAAAGGTATCCAACATGTGCTCGACAAGATTAAGGAGCTGGGTTTCACCCCTCATGTGTCTAAAGGAGCGGAAAGGACGATAATCGGCGTCATTGGTGAGAACGCCATCCGGTCTCGGGAAATTTTTGAGGCCATGTTCATCGTAGAGTCTGTGATGCCAATTTCCCAGCCCTATAAACTGGTCAGTCGGGGATTCAAAAGTGAAGATACGGTGGTTAAGGTAGAGAATGTGGAGATAGGTGGTAAGGAGGTTGTGGTCATGGCCGGTCCCTGTGCTGTAGAAAGCAGGGCTCAGCTCCTTAAAGTTGCTCAGGAGGTTAAAGAGGCGGGGGCCAGGATTCTGCGAGGGGGTGCCTTCAAACCTCGTACTTCTCCCTATTCTTTCCAGGGCCTGGGTGAGGAGGGCCTAAAATACTTAGCGGAGGCGAGTGAGATTACCCATCTTCCCGTGGTCACCGAAGCAAGAGATGTGAGGCAGGTAGAATTAGTGGCTCGATACGCTCATATTGTCCAGGTGGGGGCCCGCAATATGCAGAATTTTGATCTTTTAAAAGAAGTAGGAAGAGGTAAAAAGCCAGTTTTGCTTAAACGGGGAATGTCCTCTACGGTAAAAGAATTCTTGATGTCGGCAGAATATATTTTATCCAGCGGAAATTATAATGTCATTCTTTGCGAGAGGGGGATAAGGACCTTTGAGGATGGTACTCGTTTTACTCTGGATCTTTCGGCAGTTTCCTTGATCAAACAATTAAGCCATCTTCCGGTGATCGTTGATCCCAGTCATGCTACCGGGAATAGAGACCTGATTGGTCCCATGTCCAGGGCAGCCATTGCTGCTGGTAGTGATGGGTTAATGATTGAGGTTCATTCCCGGCCGGAGGAAGCATTATCTGATGGTTTTCAATCTATCCGGCCCGATGATTTTCGAAAGGTAATGGCGGAAGTTAGGTCTGTGGCCAGAGTCTTGGGAAGGAAGGGATAGTGTCTGAGCCAAGCCTTTCGGTGAGTACGGCAAGGTATTTAAAGGGAGAATTTCACCCGCCCGGAGATAAATCCATCACCCATCGAGCCCTCATTTTTGCTTCTATTGCCAGAGGAAAATCAGTGGTGAGGGATTTGCAGAAGGGAAAAGATTGTCTGGCTACCCTGAGCGCCCTGAAAATGATGGGGATCGAGATGAAGGAGGAAGAGGATGGTTTAATCGTTTACGGGCAAGGATTAAAAGGGCTAAAAGAACCAGCCAATATTCTTGACTGCGGCAATTCAGGGACTACTATGCGACTCTTAGCTGGACTCCTGGCTGGTCAGAAGTTCTATTCTGTCCTCTCAGGCGATCGGTATTTAAGGAAAAGGCCCATGCAGAGAGTGGTCGAGCCGTTGAAAAGAATGGGAGCCAGAGTCTTTGGTCGAAAAAATGGTGAGTTTCCTCCTTTGACCATCCTGGGGGGTCAGCTCAAAACAATGGACTATTCCTCTCCTATCCCCTCAGCCCAGGTGAAAACTTGTCTCTTGTTAGCAGGGCTCTATGCTAAGGGTAGAACTTCAGTAACTGAGCCCTACCGATCCCGGGATCACACCGAACGATTGCTCAAATTCCTGGGAGCAAAAATAGAAGTTAATGATTTGAGAGTGAGTGTCGAAGGAAATGATTCTTTTTCCGGGGCCAATATTTGGGTACCAGGGGATCTTTCCGCCGCTTCTTTTTTTATGGGGGGAGCCGCCATCTTAAAAGGGTCAAAATTAAAGATTTTAGAGGTAGGACTCAATCCCACCCGGCGTGGTTTCATCGACGTTCTTCTCCGGATGGGAGCAGATATTGAGATTCTCAATTTAAAGGAAGTATGTGAAGAGGAGGTAGGCGATATAGAGGTAAGAGGAGCTAATTTGAGAGGAGCTGTTGTCCGGGGAGAGGTGATTCCCCGTCTCATTGATGAGATACCTATCCTTGCTGCAGTAGCCTGTTTTGCAAAAGGAGAAACGGTCATTAGAGGCGCTCGGGAACTCAGGGTTAAGGAGACTGATCGAATTAGAGCCATAAACATCGAGCTAACCAAGATGGGTGCCCAAATTGAAGAAAAAGAGGATGGAATGGTAATTAAGGGCGTAGGAAAGCTAGAGGGGGCTCAGTGTCAGAGTCATGGCGATCATCGAATAGCTATGGCCTTGGTGGTTGCCGGTTTATGCGCCCGCGGAAAGACAGAAATTTTAGACTCAGGATGCATAGCTACCTCTTTTCCACGTTTTCAGGAGACGCTCGAGAAAATTGCCATCTGAAACTCCGGAGCTATTTGTTAAAAAGAGGGATGAGGTCCGAAAGCGAGCCACCCTTCACTGGTTTGAGGAAGAAGTGCTTAGAAAAAGGGAGAAATGAGGCAAGATGCAGGTAATCAAGCACCTCAGCGAAATGAGGAATTGCATAAAAGGGATAGAGAAAGAAAAGAGTATTGGTTTTGTTCCTACCATGGGCTATCTTCACGGTGGTCACCTCAGTTTGATTAAAAGGGCGCGGCAAGACTGTGATGAAGTATTGGTAAGCATTTTCGTAAACCCCACTCAATTCGGTGCAGGGGAGGACTACCACAGGTATCCTCGTGATCTATCCCGAGATATTAATTTGTGCAAGCAAGAGGGCGTGGATGTTGTCTTTGCCCCCTCCAGAGAAGAGATGTACCCGGATGGTTATTCTACCTTCGTTAAGGTAGAGGGAGAGCTCTCCTCCATTCTGGAAGGGTCATCACGTCCGGGTCATTTTCAAGGTGTCTGTACTATACTTACCAAGCTCTTTAATATAATTAGCCCGGACTTTAGCTATTTCGGGCAGAAGGATTACCAGCAAGTCCTGGTGGTAAAAAGATTGGTGAGAGATTTTAACTTTAATACCCGCATCGTTGTTATCCCCACAGTAAGGGAGAAGGATGGATTAGCTGTTAGCTCCAGGAATTCTTATTTAAACAAAGAGGAAAGATGTGCAGCCACGGTACTGCATCAATCTTTAGAAAAGGCGAAACAATTGATCATGGAAGGAAAAAGAGATCCAGCGCTGGTGGCGTCCAAAATGAAAGATTTAATAAAAGCCGAGCCTTTAGCTGAAATAGATTATGTGGCTGTGATTGATCCAGAGACCCTCCAGAAGGTAGAGCGAATAGGAAAAGAGGTTCTGGTTGCGGCGGCGGTAAAGATTGGGGAAATAAGGCTAATTGATAATCTGAAGATAGCGTGAATTATCAGAGAGGATTCCATTGTCCAGAAAGAGGATTCTGTTGACTGCGGCGGAGGTTTCAGGAGATCTCCATGCAGCTAATCTTGTTCGCGCTATAAAAAAAATTGATACCGATATTGAATTTGTGGGTATCGGTGGGGAGAAAATGAGACAGGTG
>Ga0315541_1003596_pt1 | contig 11852 bp, 9 predicted proteins | sample SalMarSW160190MG_FD_203095 | JGI IMG/M metagenome (GOLD analysis project Ga0315541, IMG submission 203095) | Salt marsh sediment microbial communities from the Plum Island Ecosystem LTER, Massachusetts, United States - Salt Marsh Sediment SW1601-190 ...
ACATTATGGCCGGAAAAGTCTAAGTTTTTACTAGTTTTGTTTTGCATAGGTCTTAAGTATTAATAAGTTATTGTTGGAACTATTAATTTACTAATTACCTGAGACCTGTGCTTTTACATATATGCTATAATACAGTGAACGGATAGTGGTATATTTAAACTATAAAATAATTAATCAATTGTTTAGCGGGCTGAAAGCGAAGTACTCCGAACTGCACAACGATTTCATACTATGGGACCGTCAGACTGTCTGAAAACCCCTTATTATTGTTAACAATCTTTACAAAGGTTTTTTGTTATGGCATATTAACTCCGCCCTTTTTGTCACGGTAAAATTAATGTGGAACAGCAATTCTATATTTCCCTGTAGATCTGTCAATTCTTAACTTATTATTCATAACTTGCTCATAACCATTCTCATTGCTATGTTAAATCAAATCCTATCCATTATGAAAATCAAAGTATGTATGCTCATCGCTTCTTTTATAGGAGGTGCTTTCTTTTCACTCTATGCTACTGACTCATACCACCAATTATCAGGTTCCGGTTTACAAACTGAAAATATGAAAACTGAGGCTTATATACTAAAACATTTTGATGTTAAAGTAGGATTTATGGCTTATTCCACCAGCGATCATGACTTTTACGGGCACATCGAGGAAGTACATCTTCCAGGTGGAAATAAGACAACGTGTTTTGCGGGTTTTGGCACTTTAACCGGTCCGACAATAGGTTTTACGTATTTTTTCAATAATAACTTTGGTTTATCTGCTGAAATAAATCCGGTTTCAAACAAAAGAGAAGATGATTCCAGGTATTCATCTTTTGATACATTAAAAGCAGTTTTATATTTTAGTGAGAGCCATTTTACTTTTTATAAGCTGGGTGTAACCGGCCGAATATCGGGTGATAAATATCCAGTTAAAATTAAAATAACTGCTGGTATAGGGTGGGCCACTGTTGATGCGAAATTTAGAAAGGAAGAATACAATGATGATCAATTGTATCATACATTAAATCTTGAATGCAGGTACGGTAATCCCATGTTTTTTATTCAAAATGAGATCGCATATCCCGTCTATAAATCTTTTTACATTTTCGGGCAATTTGAATACGTATATTTTCCTTTTAAAGAAATAAAATTAGCAGACAGAGATGCATACATCGTTATCTATAAAAATGTAAATCTGGGAGGTTCTGCTTTTAAGATCGGACTGGGTTTTGAGTTTTAATCTCTTCAACGTACTAAGGATTGTGTATATTTATTCTTGTGATAATATCAATGGAATTGGAAGAAAGCCGTGCTTAATCCGGTTGTCTGCATAAGGATCTTTATTTGTAGAAAAAACAAAGCATTACGTTGGGTGACATCGTGTACAAGCAATAGCGGAGTTTTTGATAGTTTTGAGTTTTCTGATCCACACCAAAGTAATTTTAATGCATGCCGTGGAAGACTCATTTATTAATCCGTTGATCATTGACGGCTATATCAGGATAACAGGTAATAAAGAGATATTTATCTCTCCGATTTGTGGAGTAATTACAGCTTTACTTTATCTTACCATCGGATTATGGTTAAGGAAAAGAAGAAAGTCAGTATTCATTCATAGGTAGCCAGAAAATTCCAGCCCTTCATATTGTGGAACCATAGCCAATTTTATTAGCACGCAACCAATCGCGATTTTTAACTATCTATATTAATAATTAGAATATGTTTAAGTTATGAGCCGTAAAAACAAATCCCACTCAACGGATCATTAATTTGATTATTTTGACATTGCTTATTATAAGTTGTGAGAAATTTGAGAATTTAACAGAAAAAGTTGAATTCTATGAACCGGGTTTTTTTGGAACATGTTTTTCTGGAGTTTATGACAGAGGATATAATGAAGTTATAATTGCCGATAATGAATCGTATCAAAAATTTGGAAATTCAATTAGGACAATTCCATACAATTTAAATTGTGATGCGGTTGCATTACCATACATTGATTTTGATAAACATATATTGATATGCAAATTCACAGGTGCCGGAGGATGTGATGCAAATTACGATAGACAAATTGTTAATGATAAAAAAAAACAAGATTATTTATGCTATAACTGTAGAATATCCTGGCACCTGTAAAATGTATATTGTTAATATGAATTGGGCATTGGTTCCCAAAATTGACAACAATTTAACTGTCGAATTTAAAGTAACATATATATAATAATAAAACTGGCTTTAACAAGGTATAATCGCTAATTGCCTTGCCGACACACCCGGCATTCTGAGAAAAAAACAAATTAAAATCATTCAACCATAGACGCAACTTTACAGCCGGTAATTGCATCTTAATCATGTGTTTAGTAAGTAACAAATAAAGGCCGGGTATTTTAAGTTATACGAAAAACTGCTAATATGAAAAAAACAATTGCCCTCCTCAGTCTGATCATGATGCTTCTTCCTGCCTGTGAGGAAGAGACGAAAGAAGATTACCGTGATAAGTATATCGGAAATTACACTTTTTCGATTCATAAACATTATACGAAAGTTGAAAATGGTAATCAATATATCAGGACATATGATACCACCTATTCCTATTCCGGTGATGTTAAAAAATCGTACTCCCAGCCGAATGAAATTATCGTCGATTGGGGAACCGACATCATCAGGGTGATGAATCATGACGTGCTTATGAAAGAAACCTTACTCACAATCGATACAGCAGGTCTCTTAGATTCTCCCCAATTGGAAGATGAAGGAATTTATCAACCGGCTTATATCCATGAAGACACAATTCGTTTTACTTTTTATGCCAGTTATGGAATGGCGCATATGCTTTACTCCACCTGGTACGTAAATGGCATGAAAGAGTAATCTTATACTACATGCCGTTTCGGAAGAAATGATGAAATGTTGAAATGTGAACTGTAATGTGTAATTGAGGAGTTGAGAAGTTTAGTGTTTTGAGTTCTGAGTCGGGTTGTTGGATTTTTAGGTTATTAGATTGTTGCTGATCACACTTTACAGGTCACAGTGAACGGAGTCGAACTGTGATTAATCGGGGAGTTGACTTCCCTGCCAGTCGGCAGGCAGGCAACCAGCAACCCAATTTATTTCTTTCTTTCATTTCCAATTCTCACCACTAGGCTGTATCTTCGCAACTTATTATTTACCTGTTTAAGGAAATACATTATGTACAGAACTCATACTTGCGGTGAATTAACCGGTAAATCGGTTGGTGAGAAAGTTATCTTAAGCGGATGGGTGCAACGTTCGAGGGACCTTGGCGGTATGACCTTTATCGATTTGCGCGACCGCTATGGAATAACGCAACTGGTATTCAATATGGAAACCAATGCAGCCCTTTGTAAGCAGGCAAGAAAGCTGGGTCGTGAGTTTGTAATACAGGCAGAGGGTACCGTTGCTGAGCGAAGCAATAAAAACCTGAAAATTCGTACCGGTGAGATAGAAATTATTATTGATAAAATAGAAATTCTGAATGCTGCAGAAGTGCCTCCCTTTACCATTGAAAATAATACCGATGGCGGTGAAGAATTGCGGATGAAGTACCGGTACCTCGATCTCAGACGAAACATCGTTAAGGAAGCTTTGGAACTCAGGCACAGAATGGCACAGGAAGTAAGAAACTACCTGAGCAGCAAAAAATTCCTTGAAGTGGAAACGCCCATGCTCATCAAATCCACTCCCGAGGGAGCACGCGATTTTCTTGTGCCTTCTCGTTTAAATGCCGGTCAGTTCTATGCATTGCCACAGTCGCCCCAAACATTCAAACAATTGCTGATGATTGCCGGCTATGACCGCTATTTCCAGATAGTAAAATGCTTCCGCGATGAAGATTTTCGTGCCGATCGTCAGCCGGAATTTACACAAATAGACTGTGAGATGGCTTTTGTGGAACAGGAAGACGTTCTGAATGCATTTGAAGGACTGGTGAAAGATCTGCTGTTAAAAATCAAAAGCGTTGAATTTGATGGCCCCTTCCCGAGGCTTTCTTACAACGAAGCAGTGGAAAAATACGGCAATGACAAACCCGATATCCGCTTTGGCATGGTCATCCGCGAATTGTCTGACCTTGTGAAAGGCAAAGGATTCAATGTGTTTGATTCAGTGGAATACATTGGAGGAATATGCGCCGAGGGGTGTGCTGAATATAGCCGGAAACAGCTCGATGCTCTCACTGATTTTGTAAAAAAACCACAGATCGGGGCCAAAGGGCTCATCTATGTGAAATACAATGCCGACGGAACATTTAAGTCGTCTGTTGATAAATTCTATAATGAAGCTGAGCTGAAAAAATGGGCTGCCCTCATGGAAGCCAAACCCGGCGATTTATTATTAGTGCTTGCAGGTGATAAAAATGAGACATTAAATGCACTTGGCGAGTTACGCCTTGAAATGCGTGACATACTGAACCTGATCAACAAGGAAAAATATGCCCCGCTCTGGATCCTTGATTTTCCTTTGCTGGAATGGGATGAAGAAACTAAACGCTATTATGCGAAACATCATCCCTTCACTTCCCCGAAATCAGAGGATATTGACCTTCTGGATGAAGATCCTGTTGCAGTTCGCGCCAATGCTTATGATATGGTAATAAACGGTATTGAGGTTGGTGGCGGTTCCATAAGGATACACAACCGCCAGTTGCAGCAAAAAATGTTTAAGATCCTTGGATTCACAAAAGAAGAGGCGGAAAAACAATTTGGCTTTCTGATGAATGCATTCCAATACGGAGCACCTCCGCACGGTGGCATAGCATTCGGATTCGACAGACTGGTTGCGTTGTTTGCCGGACAAAATTCGATACGGGATGTTATTGCTTTCCCAAAAAACAATTCCGGCAGGGATATTATGATCGACACACCCGCAACAATTCCGGAAGGGTATTTAAAAGAATTATCATTACAAATAGTTCATCAGAAAAAATAGAGTACCTTACATTAAGGTCTTAAGGCAGAATATTTGATCAATCAATGAAAAAAATTAAGCTTGGAGCACATCCGTATATCTATCCGATGCCCACAGTAATTGTAGGAACACAGGTTAATAGCAAACCAAATTTCATAACCATCTCATACATAGGTATTGTACAACATAAACCACCCATGCTATCCGTCACGCTTGTGAAAAGTCATTATTCCAATATTGGAATTAAAGAAAGCAAAACCTTCAGCATCAACATACCAAACACGAAATTACTGAAAGAAACAGATTTCACAGGAATGCATTCCGGGGACAAAATTGACAAAGCATCTTTATTCACGGTGTTTTACGGAAATCTCAAAACAGCTCCAATGATCGCTGAAACTCCTCTTAACCTCGAATGCAAACTGGTGGAAGTGATTAACCTGAAAAATGACAGTGAGATATTTATCGGTGAAATTGTTGAAACATACTCCTCGCAAAAATATATAAGGAAAGGATATCCCTATATGAAAAAACTTGACCCTATTCTGTTTTCAATAAATTCCAATAGCTACTATAATATAGGCCGTAGAATAGGTTGGGCATGGAAAACCGGACTAAAAATCAATCCAGCAAAATACAAAAAAGAGGATGATTAACATCAATCCTCGTCAAACACTGCTTCAAGTTCATTCACAAAAGGTGTCACAACGGCCACATTTCTCGGATCGGCCATATCTTTACTCATAGTACTCATAGTTTGAGAACTCTGTTTCAGCATAGCTGTCATTTGTTCCTTTTGCTCGGCGGTATAGTTAGGATTATTTTCGATCTCCTTAATAGCTTCCGCAAACTCCGGCTGTGCATTCGCACTTTCCCGGTTAATTCTTATCGAGCTGTAGGTAATTGCTATGGCTGCTGTTTTCACGAGAAAATCGGCATAATTCGTATAACCGTGTTTTGTAACAATGTCATTTACTTTGTTCAGAATTTCAGTAGCCTCAGGAATTGTAAAATCGTAATTGTTATTATCGTATTTTATCTCCAGTCTTTCCAGATCTGTTTTAATCTGCGGAAATGCATGAATGAATGTTTTTACATCACTTGATTTAAGTACTATCTGTTCACCTTCTTCCTGTGAAAAAGTATATCCGAATGCAAAGAAAAGGGTAAGAAAACAGGAAATGATTATGCGTTTCATAATGTCAGGTATTTAATGGATGAATAATTTCAAAATTAAATGAATAAAGCGATCTATTCAAGCAGAAATGAGAATCCAATACGGAAAAAATAGAATTTATCCCCTTCCTGTTATTATTTGTCTATGGATACAATGGAAGAGTGTCCGCAAGCAGGTTTTTGTTTAACCTGTAAAAATAATTCTGCAGGTAGGCTTTTGTAAGAATTTCAAGATTTTCATACGATTCTTCAGAGTGTTGTATAAGATTGTTATCAATAAGAGAATCCATGAAATGCGACTGAACCTGTATCGCTTTTTTACCATCAAAATTCATTATGAAAGCAGAATCTATTACCTGGTAATTCACTCCTGATTTACTCACGGTGAATTTGTACTCATCCCTGAAAATGCTTTCCCCAAAGGATACAAATGATTTTGGATAGCCCAGGTAGTCCAAAATGGAAGGAACAATATCCAGTTGTTGCGTGATGTTATTGTATATCCCTGTGAGAGAGGTGTCAGCACTGCAATAATACACAATGGGTATGCGGTTCTGAATAAACTGAGATTCATCTTTGAGATGACTTGAGACATGATCCGGACAAATTACAAACAATGTATTCTCATACCATTCCATTTTTTTTACAGTTTCAAAAAACTTACATAAGGAATAATCAGTATAAGAAATGCTCCTGAGTATTTTATTTTCTTTTGGAAAAAATTCATTTCTGTATCGTTTTGGAATAGGGTATGGCTCATGAGAAGACAGGGAAAAAAGTACACTGAAAAATGGTTGTTCCAAAGAATTTACCTTTTCTGCGGTAAACTGAAAAAACTCTTCATCGTAAATTCCCCAGGCACCATCAAAATACTCTTCATTATTGAATTCACTTCGCCCGTAATACATGTCTATGCCTGCCATCTGACAGAATTTGTCAAAGCCCATGGTCCCATTCATTCCTCCGTGAAAAAATGCTGTTATGTAGCCTTCATCTTTTAAAATGGACCCAATTCCTCGAATGGTATTCACCGAATATGCCGAACTTACAAAAGCAGTTTTTAAATACGAAGGGAATCCTCCGATAATTGTAGGCAAAGCATTAATTGAATTGCCTACATTTGCATAGGCATTACTGCAGAACAAACCTTCTTCAGACAAAGTATTGAAAAATGGAGTAAAACTTCTTCCATCCCAGCTCTTAGCCTGCGTAAAATTTTTTCCAAAACTTTCAAGAATGATGATAAACACATTTTTTGGTTTCATGCTCCCCGATTGATGAAAGTCCTTCACCGGACTGTAGATATTTGTCAACTCTTCCAGTGGAAAAAAATCGTCAACAGCCTCAGCATGCTGGTTAATCGTGTTCAGAATCACAAAAGGAGTATTGAACAACAAAGGAATGTATTTCGGTTTTACATAGTTGTTCGCTGAAATGATCCTGACAGGCTTTGCTTCCAAACCCCTGACGTAAGCAAAACCAGCTCCCAGCAAGACAACTGCCGCCAGAGGAATACTAATTTTGTTAATCAACGGTTTTGGAAAACCCCTGTAATTCTTAATGATCAGTTTTGGGTAAAAGCGTATCAAAAGATATATTGAAGCTGCCCACATAAGGAAAAGATGCCAGTAGTTGATGATGTAATGAGGAATAAGGCTCATTGTATCCTTGCTGCTTATAAGCACATCTATTAAATCCCAACCGCTGCGTTTTTTACTGAATTCAAAATACTCGATGTCAATAAAATTCGCCATCAGTAAAACTGAATTCACCACTACGAACAACCATTTTAAAAAATTCTGAAACCCGGGAGTGCCGGTTATCTTAAACGGGAACAAGTGGAACAATATATAGAGTATATTCAAATAGTATACGACAATAAAATCGAACCTGAATCCGAAAAAGAAGGCTTTATAGAACTGGTTCCAATCGATCGGGACAAAATACGTCAGGGAAAACAAAAGGAATAATATTCTTGTTACTGAAAACAAGATAAGTATCAAAACAAGACGTTTGAGCAATGCAATAAGATGTGAAATAAAAACGGAGATATTCATTCTTGAATTCTTTCAGAACAAAAAAAGCAATTTCTAGTCAAGTTTCAAAACAGCAAGAAATGCTGATTGTGGAACTTCCACATTCCCAACCAGTCTCATGCGTTTTTTCCCTTTCTTTTGTTTTTCCAGCAATTTACGTTTTCTGGTTATATCGCCACCATAACATTTTGCAGTAACATCTTTCCTCACAGCCTTAACTGTTTCACGCGCAATTATTTTTGACCCAATAGCTGCCTGGATGGCAATATCAAATTGTTGACGAGGAATCAGTTCTTTCAGCTTTTCACAAATCCTGCGTCCAAACGAATAAGCATGGTCCCTGTGTATCAGGGCCGAAAGAGCATCTACCATCTCACCGTTCAGCAGAATATCAAGACGTACAAGATGCGCTGGCCGATAGTCTGTTTGGTGGTAATCGAAAGAAGCGTAACCTTTTGAAATACTCTTCAGTTTGTCATAAAAATCAAAGACGATTTCAGATAACGGCATGTCAAAAGTTACCTCTACTCTATTGCTTGTCAGGTAGACCTGATTTTTAAGAGTCCCTCTTTTGTCGATGCACAATTTCATTATGGAGCCAACGTATTCCGATTTGGAAATGATCTGTGCATCAATATAAGGTTCTTCCACGTGATCCAGTATATTCGGACCGGGCATACCTGAAGGATTGTGAACATCTATTACCTCTCCTTTCGTTGTGAAAGCTTTGAACGATACATTGGGAACCGTTGTGATCACATCCATATCAAATTCACGGTCGAGTCGTTCCTGAACAATTTCCATATGAAGCAGGCCGAGAAATCCACAACGAAAACCAAAGCCAAGAGCTGCTGAAGATTCAGGTTCAAAGACCAGGGATGCATCATTTAACTGTAGCTTTTCCATGGAGGCACGCAATTCTTCATAGTCATCGGCATCAACAGGGTAAACACCTGCAAACACCATGGGTTTCACATCTTCAAAACCTTCAATTTCCTTATTGCATGGTCGCTCAACATGTGTAATAGTGTCTCCCACTCTTACTTCGCGTGAGCTTTTTATCCCTGAAATAATATATCCAACATCACCGGCACTCAGTTCCTTTCTCGGTTCGGGCTTTATCTTCAATATTCCTATTTCATCCGCATCATACTCTTTGTCGGTGGCCACAAATTTCACATTGTCTCCGGTTCTTATGGTTCCGTTTATTATTTTAAAATACGCAAATATTCCCCTGTATGAATTAAAGACAGAATCGAAGATCAGGGCCTGAAGAGGTGCATCGGGGTCCCCAACCGGAGGAGGTATTTTTCTCACAATTTCAGCAAGTATGCGGTCAACACCCTGGCCAGTCTTTCCACTGGATTCAATAATATCCTCTGCTTCACAGCCAATCAGATCAACAATCTGATCCCTCACCTCATCGGGCATTGCGCTGGCCATATCCATTTTGTTCATTACAGGTATAATTTCCAGGTCGTGCTCAATGGCAAGGTATAAATTGGAGATCGTCTGTGCCTGAATTCCCTGGGTTGCATCAACAATTAGCAAAGCACCCTCGCATGCGGCAATGGAACGGGAAACTTCATAGGAAAAATCGACATGACCAGGTGTATCTATAAGGTTCAAAATATAATTTTTACCCTCTAACTCATATTTCATCTGTATTGCATGACTTTTAATTGTAATCCCTCTTTCACGTTCCAGATCCATGTTGTCCAGTACCTGATCCTGAAAATCCCTTTCCTCCAAAGTGTTTGTAGCAAGAAGAAGCCTGTCGGCCAGGGTGCTCTTCCCATGGTCGATATGCGCAATTATGCAAAAGTTGCGAATGTGATTCATGCAATAGGATGTTTTTTTCAGCGCACAAAGATATTTATTTCATATAATATCTGATTAGGAACAGATTCTGAATTTAAATTATTGCTGCTGTAACGTTAACAAAATTTCGTTCAGGTAATTCACTGCAACAACACTATCGCTCTCCTTCCTGACATTCAGTTTATTTTTCCTGATAAACTTCCTAAGCTGAACTTTATACTCCGGAAAATTACGGTATAAAAAGCTTCTGCCTAATCTGATATGTATATATTCATCATTTATCAGGGCATAGTAGCTGAATTCATCAATAAACTCCTCGATGTATTTACTATTCGCATCATGAATAGGTAAAATTTCTTTGTAATACAATTTGTAAAGAGAAACTTTCCCTTCAGTCAATACTTCAAAATAACAACCATCGTAAACCTTTGTTTTTGAATTTACGCCAAGGATCTTTTTGAATGTTTTTTGAGTATTGTTCATTTCTACAACGAAACCGGTTATATGTTCTTTTTCGGCAATTACCAATCGTTTCAAATTTTCCTGGTAGATTATAATCCTGTGAGAAAAAGCATCCAGCTTAAACTTCACATTGTCCATCCTTTGCCCGTCGTCCAGATGAATGTTGCCAAGCATCCAGTCATCAACCAGATAGGCTGAACCCTTAACCTGTTTATAATCCGAGAAAAACACTTCCCCTCTCAAAGCGTTGTATTTCAATTCAGGGTATACCTCAGATGCAAGAACCACCTGCTGAGATTTTAAATTTACAGTCAGCAACAAGAAAAAAAGAAACAGTGACAATTGAAAGCTCTTCATCTGGTTTTATATATTTTATTGCACAACAGAAATCGTTTCTTTTAGAAATACCGGATAGCCGTTTTCCGAGAATCCACGAATTTCAACGATGTATTCTCCCAACTCATCCGTAGTAAAAAATACGATTTCTGATTTATCATTGTTTTTTAAAGTAAGTCCGGGATCCCAGTAAAGTTGATTCTTAAAATCAGGATGCCTTTCCCCTTTATCTGCTTTTTCATCTATAAGATCTGAAAAATCAGGAGCATAGGTATATCCGGGTATGGTATAAGAAGTTCTTTCATCCGGCTGAAAGTTATTCATTCTGTAATCAAGGCTTGTATATATAGCGACAAGACCGTTATACAAATAGTTGCCGGCTATTCTATAACCCGATTGCACTTCAATTCTCTGAATATAATCTGAATTCAGCATGTGCAGATCGCACAAATTGGATACCGGCAATCCGTCAAGAATAACAAGAGGCGTGTTTGATCTGATGCCATTGTCAACATGGCTTACAATCATTTCACAATATGAATTACCACTCTTATACCTCACTCTTGGAACAATTTCACGAATGATTTCACTAAAATTCGGGAGGAAAAAAAACTGATCGGGGATAACAACAAGTGCAGGTTTTCCATAAAATGGTACCTGCGAATATGACATATTGATAAGACTGTCAAATTTATCAGTATTTACATTCCCAAATGCACGCTGTATTAACATTCGCTGGGTTTCATCCTCGAGTTCATGAAAAAATTTTGAATCAGTATAATTCGCAACACTTGCTTTGCCAACGTTATGAGAACAATAATAGAATTTTTCATCCGGTAAAATGTTAAGTTTCCCCGTAGTGCGGTCACTTATATTATATAAGTCAATAATCCCTGCTTTATTTTGATATTTATCTATAAGAAAAGCAAATCTGCCTTCCGAATCGGTAATGCTCGACTGCATATCAGGCAAAGTATCCATAACAGAAAGAATCACTTCAATACCTGAAATAGCAAATTCTTCGTTTTTGTTGTCCAATTGTCCTGTGTAAAGAATACCAATATCTTCCACCGGGTAACTTATATTATCTTCTGAAAGATTCCT
>Ga0315541_1003597_pt1 | contig 11847 bp, 6 predicted proteins | sample SalMarSW160190MG_FD_203095 | JGI IMG/M metagenome (GOLD analysis project Ga0315541, IMG submission 203095) | Salt marsh sediment microbial communities from the Plum Island Ecosystem LTER, Massachusetts, United States - Salt Marsh Sediment SW1601-190 ...
CATGCACTAATAGAGCTATCGTTGTGGACTCAAAAACGAAGAACACATCACTACTTAGTTACAGAGAGTTGCACGAGCTCTCTGTTGAAAAAACAAAAGGGTTGGAAGCCGAATTTGACAGCTAATAATCCAGCAGACATTGCAGCAATCATTGGCGGCCCGGTCATCGTAGGAGTAGTTGGGACGTTATTTGCTCTGTTGTACCTCGGCATAGACCGCAAGCTGGTTGCCCACATGCAAGGCAGGATAGGACCGCCCATAGTGCAGCCCTTCCGCGACATCAGGAAGCTGCTCATGAAGGAAAGCATAATCCCCGATGGTTCCCTTAGCTGGCTGTTCAGGGCAGCCCCAATCCTCTGTCTGGTGGGGTCAGCTATACTATTCCTCTACATACCAATTTTCGGACAGAAGGCGCTTTTTGAGGGCTTCGGTGATGCAATAGTGCTCCTATACTTGTTAATAATACCTTCTCTGGCACTTGTGGTGGCCGGGTTCGCGTCGAGCTCGCCATATGCCACCGTGGGAGCACAACGCGAAATGGTTATTATGATGAGTTACGAATTCCCCCTGGCGATGGCGATAGTTGCTATTGGCTGGCGTACCAGCTATGTTACTGGTACCAATCCATTTGCGTTATCTACGATTGCTGCAAATCCGATATGGAATATAGCGGGCCCAGCTGGAGTTGTAGGAACATTAATGTTGCTCTTTGTCCTTCTAATGGTTACGCCGGGAGAAGTTGGCAAGATACCATTTGACGTGGCAGAGGCTGAAACTGAAATTGCTGGCGGAATACTGGTTGAATATTCTGGTAGAAACCTTGCCCTATTCTATATCGCAAGCGCAATACGAGCTTTTGCCATGGCGGCTTTGATAGTAGCTTTGTTTTTCCCGTACAATCCCTCGTCTGTAATTGGAAGCGGGGTACCTGCTCTTGCAACGGTTGTGGATGGGTTGTTCTTCTTGGTCAAAGTCTTTGTGGTGATGTTTGTTTGTATAATGTTGATACGCGCTGCCATGGCGCGTTTCAAGATTGACCAGGCAAGTAAAGTCTATGTCGTCGCGATGTCACTCATAAGTCTTGTCGGTCTGATACTGATATGGGCAGATACGGTAGTGTGAGGTGAAACATATGGGAATAGTAAAGGTATTGCTAAAGCAGCTCTTTCAAACTCCGGCGACAAACAAGTTCCCGGCAAAATACGCTCCGGCATCAACCATTCAATTCCTGGACATGGTTACAAAAGGCGAATTGGAGATGATTCCGCCAGTGCCGGTGCCGCCCGGGTTTCGTGGGAAAATTGCCTATGACCGGGAGAACTGCACCGGTTGCCAGCAGTGCTACAAGGTATGCCCCACCCGGGCCATCGAGTGGTTGCCTGGGGAAAAAAAGATTAAGGTGTTTATCTCACGCTGTTGTTTCTGTGCCCAGTGTGTTGACGTTTGCCCGGTGAATACGCTGGCTATGACGGAAGAGTTTCTGCTCTCTAACTATGATAAGTACGCCGACGAGCTGGTAGTCGTGGACAGCGGCGAGCTACCGGGCTCGGTGAAGAGAAAGAAACCAGCCGCCGGAGCCGCAGAGAAGCCAACCGAGCAGAGCTAGCTCCTTTACCCCAGCAGCGGAATTTCAGCTATCCGTCCTTCCAGAATAGCCTCAGCCAGTCTCGTCACGCTTTTGCGCACCGCTTTTGAAAGGTGTTTGCCCGTCTCTGTCTGCTCAGGCTGCACTCCGACAAGCAGGACCTTTCCGCAAAATGCATTTACATAAGATATAAACATGGAGAGGGGCATGTGGTGCGTGGAAAAGGACAAAATGCTGATTTTCTCTGGCATGATTGTGCGCAGAGCACCGGGGGGTAAACCCATATCGGCGGCATCTACCAGTATCAATAAGTCAGGCTGGTGCTGGCGGATAACCGAGGTATAGCTCTCCGGAGCAGTGCCGGCGTCTATGGCCATAATCTCAGTGGAGAGGAAAGCCTTGACTCTTTGCCGTCTCTGGTTGAGCATGTCCACCACACAGGTACCGGCGGCGTCATCGCCGCCCAGCCGATTGCCAATGCCAAGGACTATCGTACCGCTCATCTGCTGTCCATAGCTCATTACTTTTGACCATGCTTGCTTTTATGAGTATTCTATTCTCATTTCACGCCTTTTAGCAACAAGACTTTTTCCCAAACTAATTGGCACAACCTGCTTCTTGGTGGCTTGACCGTGTGGGAGGAATATGTTATAGGCTGGGATTTCGGAAAACCTAAACTGTTATCTTTTAGCCGTTGACAAACCACTGCTGTGGGTGTTAACATCTCACTGTTTCTACTGGTGCGGCGCTTTGCGAGCTGCCCGACTGAAAGGAGGTGGTATAGCGATATTAAAAAAATCATGGCGCCGTTGGAAAATCTCAAAACAAGGAGGGTCTCATGGCTTATGAGAATTTAATTGTAGAACGAGAGGAGAATGTCGGCATAATCACCTTGAATCGGCCACCGGCAAATCCAATAAATCTGGCTGTGCTTGATGAACTGGATATGGTTCTGACCGAGTGGGAAAAGGATAAAGCACTGAGAGCCATAATCATCACCGGAGCCGGCGAAAGAGGATTTTCGGCCGGTTTTGATTTAAAAACGGCCGGGACGCCGGAAGGGGAGAAGTCTATGTCACGGGGGCAAGAGGTGTTCAGCCAAATCGAAAAGTATCCCAAGCCGGTAATCGCCGCTATAAATGGCTTTGCCCTCGGTGGTGGTTGTGAACTGGCAATGTCCTGCCACTTCAGGATAATGCTCAACTCTGAGCGTGTAGTGATGGGGCAGCCCGAGATTGACCGGGGTATTATACCTGGCTGGGGTGGCACCCAGCGGTTGCCCAGGCTGGTGGGTAAGACCAAAGCGCTTGAAATGCTTCTACTCGGCACCAGAATCAACGCCCCCGAGGCTTTGAACATCGGGCTTATAACCAGGGTGTCTCAGCCAGGGCAGTTGATGAATGATGCTAAAGAACTTGCCAGGGCGCTGGCGAAAAAGGCGCCGGTTGCTGTGCAGGTAATCCTCGATGCAGTGACCCGGGGACTTGAGGCCACCACTGACCAGGGCGTGAAAATAGAACTGGGAGGCTCACAGCGAGTAAGCAAAACGAAGGACGCCATGGAAGGCGCGATGGCGTTTATCGAGAAACGAGAGCCGGTCTTCACGGGAGAATAGCTTTCTGGGGCGAAAGTAAAAAATAAAAGGAGGTTTTCTGGTATGAAAGTTGAAGACGTCAAGAAGATTGCGGTTATGGGGGCTGGTGACATGGGACATGGCATTGCCGAGGTGGCGCTGCTTGCGGGCTACAAAGTAGCACTGCGGGACATCGAGCAGAGGTTTGTTGACAGGGGGCTTTCCAGAATCAAGGAGAGCTTGGATAAGCTCACAGAAAAGCAGAAAATCACTGAAGAGAATAAAAAGGCGATGCTGGCTAATATCAAGACCTTTGTTGATATTGCCGAGGCTGTTAAGGACGCTGATTTTGTTATTGAGGCAGTTCCCGAGGTTATGGACCTCAAGAAGCAGGTTTCCCAGGCGCTGGATGCAGCCGCTCCAAAACATGCCATACTGGCTTCGAATACATCCAATATGAGCATCACGGAGATTGCCTCGGCTACGAAGAGGCCAGAGCAGGTCGTCGGCATGCATTTCTTTAACCCGGCTGTCCTGATGAAGCTCGTCGAGGTCACAAAGGGAGGAAAGACAACCGAGGAGACAATGCAGGTGGCATATAATCTGGCGCTGAAGATGAACAAGGTGCCGGTCAGGGTTGAGAAAGACTCTATCGGATTTGTTTATAATCGGGTCAACGCGCCGACTGGACTCCTAGTTAACCTCATAGTAGAAAAAGGCGTGGCTGCCCCGATGGAAATCGATGCCAAGATGAGAAAGATAGGTATGCCTATGGGGCCATATGAGCTGATGGACTATGTGGGGCTGGATGTCGCCTATCACAGCGCTCTTTATTTTGCTGACAAACTCTCTCGGGACTACGCGCCGCCCAGCTGGCTCAAAGCTAAGATTGACGCTGGTACGCTGGGGAAGAAGACAGGAAAGGGCATTTTTGACTGGTCTAAAGGCAGGCCGGAGATAGACTTATCCAAGGCAAAAGAGGACTTCGACCCTGCTGTCTTGATTGCCCTTCAGGTTAACGAGGCGACAAAGTTGCTCGAAGCTGGGGTAGTCAAGAGTCCGGACGAAATTGACAAGGCGATGGTTAATGGAGGCGGTTCGGTGATTGGTCCCTTTCAGCTTGCCAAGGGGATAGGGTATGATAAATTAGCCAAAATATGTGAAGACCTTGCCAAAGAGTTTGGTGTCAAAGTGTTCGAGCCCACTGAGACGTTGAAGAAAGGGAAGATCTGATAAGAAACGCAGGTTTGACTTAAGTGACTTAAATCAAGCCGGGGTCTGCATCACACGCATTGCTTCTCTTTTGATGTGGCCCCGGTTTTATTATGGTGTCAACCTTATTCATAGTTTGGCTTTATCTCCTTCTAAAGTTGAGCTTGTTTAATAATCCCCTCCGTCATTCCGAGGTCGCCTTGGGCAGCCGAAGAATCTAGAGACCTTCCCCTTCGTTTCACTCAAGGCCAGGGCGAATTAAACGGCCTGAAGGGTTAACCAGGCCAAATCATAAATTTCGGTTAGAGTTCAGGTGATTTAAACCGCCACTCCTAATTTGCCGACTTTTTTTACCGGATGCGGGTGAAATTCTGGAAGAATCCCGAAAAAATTGACAGTGCGGTGGTGATATGCTATAAGCGATTTGGGGCAGTGTTCGGCACTTTAGCGTGAGTGGACTGAGAGATTATAGACAGTCTGTTGAATGACAAAAGAGGGGTTAGTAAAAGGCAAGAATTTTGAGTTTTTGCCAGAAGAGAGTAAAAACAATGGCTAATTTAACAGATGAGAAGGGATGGAGAAAGAGAAAAAGCTTCTATTGTTCTTAGCACTGGTTCTTGTTGGTGCGCTGCTTTTTAGCTCTGTCCCGGCTTCGGCCGGTGAAAATCCCGGTCGCGGAAAATCACTAGCGGAAGCCAGAAGTGCCCTAGAACAAGAACTTTCGCCTATGGCTGGAAAAGGCTTTGTCGGCATCTGCCATTCGGAAGCTGAGGGCAAGGTTATCGTCTTTGTCGAGGATGAGCAGGCGAAGCAGAGAGTACCTCACTCATTTAATGGGTACACCGTGCGGACGGAGGTTACCGGGAAAATACAAGTACTTTCCACTCAAGTAGCGGAGCCCCTGGCCGGCGTTAGTTCTGAGAGGAGGGGCGAGGTTACCCCTCTGGTCGGCGGGATAAGCCTGTCAGCCTGGCTCCCAGGTGTGTATTATTCGGGAACTCTGGGCATGGTCACCTATGACGACAAGATTCTGTCTAACGCCCACGTTATCGCTATGGAGCCGGATACTGGAGATTTTCTCGACTTCGGAACACCTATCATCCAGCCAGGAAGTGGCGATGGAGGAAGGTCGGGCGCTAAGGTGGGGGAACTGGAGGCATACATACCTATTGACTTTGAGCCTGGGGCGATAAACTATGCCGATGCGGCTATAGGCAGTATTGATGGCGGCGTTGATGCGTCTCCTGGCGAGCAGTTTGGTGAAGGAGGTAATTACTGGATTGAAGGGTGGGCTGAGGTCTCTATCGGAGATACCATACGAAAATCCGGGCGCACGACTGGAGTAACCACCGGCGAGGTGATTCACACCGATGTCTCTGTCGTGGTTTGGTACGGCGACCAATCAGCTTATTTCGTGGACCAGATTGTCGTAGCTCAAGAGAACTGGTCCTTCGCATCGCCAGGTGATTCAGGCTCCGCGGTGGATAAAGATGGAGAGTTCGTGGGGCTGCTTTTTGCTGGCTCCGAAGATTGCGCGGTCATCTGCAAGGCAGAGCACATTATTGAGGGGCTTGGTATCGCTGTTGAGCCTCCGGAAGGTCGGTATAGCCTCACCATCTCCAGCACTCCTGGCGGTGAAGTAACCACCCCCGGTGAGGGGAGGTCTATATACGATGCCGAGGAAGTGGTCGATCTCGTTGCTGTGCCTGACGAACACTATGAGTTTGCGAAATGGACTGGCGGTGAGGGTGCCATCGGCAATCCCTATGCTGCCTCGACCAACATCACCATGAACGCCTCCTACTCCATCACCGCCAACTTTGAACTAGACCCAGATTGGCGTAGCCTCACCATATCCAGCACCGAAGGCGGTGAGGTAACCGAACCCGGTGAGGGGATTTCTATCCATGCCGCTAACACAGAGGTCGAGCTTGTTGCTGTGCCTGACGAACACTATGAGTTTGCGGAATGGACTGGCGGTGAGGGTGCCATCGCCAATCCCTATGCTGCCTCGACCAACATCACCATGAACGCCTCCTACTCTATCACCGCCAACTTTGAACTAGAAGAAGGTTGGTATAGCCTCACCATCTCCAGCACCGATGGCGGCTCGGTAACCGAACCCGGTGAGGGGACTTTTGTCCGTGCTGCTAACACGACGGTCGCCCTTGTTGCTGAACCTGACGCAAGCTACCAGTTTGTAAAGTGGGCCGGCGATGTAAGCGCTATCGCCGATGTCTATGCTGCCTCGACCACCATCGCCATGAACGCCTCCTACTCCATTACCGCCGATTTTGAGTCGTGGCATCCTGACCCCACGGCGCTATTGATGATATCCAGCACCAGAGGCGGCTCGGTAACCACCCCCGGTGAAGGGGCATTCGTGTGTCCTCTCGGCGCCGGCGTCAGCCTTGTGGCTGAGCCTGACGAAGGTTGCCAGTTTGTCAAATGGTCGGGCTATGTGGACACCATTGCTGATGTCGACTCTGCCTCGACCACCATCACCATGGACAGCCCCTACTCCATCAAAGCCAATTTTAGTGGGGCTGGGTGGTGCTTCATCGCCACCGCCGCCTACGGCACCCCAATGGCCGAGGAAATACAGATTCTGCGTGAGTTCAGAGATGAATACTTGCTCACCAATGCGGTGGGACGAGCCCTAGTAGACGCCTATTACACGATCAGCCCACCAATAGCTGAGTTCATAACTGAGCATCCCAGTCTGAAGCCAATAGTGAGGGCTGGGCTGTTGCCTGCTGTTGCCATGAGCACCATAACCGTTAACACTACTCCGGTCGAGAAGATGGCCATAGTAGGCTTGCTGGTACTGGCTATCTGGGCGACGAGGCGGCGAGGCAGAGGTCCACAGTATACCTGAGAGCGGAATTGTACATTGGACTGCTGTAATACCTCCAAGCCCCTGGCAATACTCTCCCGACATAAAACCCCTCTTTGTTACTCATGACAGGAAGCGAAGGGCTTGCGATGACAGAAAGAGGATACCCTTGTAAGAAAGTCCGTTTTTTGCTACAATTGGGCGCCGAGCAATGAGTTATTTTCTGGGCGTAGATATTGGCTCTGTCAATGCCAAGCTGGCGCTCATAGATGAGAACGGCGGGGTCGTTGGGGTTGATACCGAGAAGGTAATCTCCAGCCCCAGGGCCGCAGTCAGTTCACTTATCGCCAGGCTGGGCGAGAGACGCAATCTGGAAGAGATTGTCGCTGCCGGCGTATCCGGCTCCGGCAGGGCTGTTATCCCTAAAGAGCTTGGCTGGACGGAATACAGTAGCTCACTGGCGATTGCCTCCGGGCTGCTCCACCGTTACTCCGACGTTAAAACTATCATACAAATCGGCGGCCAGAGCACCTTGGTGATAGAGCTGGAAGATGGCTTGAAGAAGCCGTGGAAGGTGGAATCCAATCCCCTTTGTGCTGCGGGCACGGGAAGATTTCTGGAGCAACAGGCATACAGGCTTGGCATCAGCATGGAGGACTTCGCCAGCCTGGCACTGAAATGCCAGGGCACTCCACCCAGGATAGCCGCCCGGTGCAGCGTCTTTGCCAAGACCGACCTCATCCACCTCCAGCAGAAGGGAGCCCCGCTGGATGCCATGCTCTACGCACTCTGCGAAAGCGTGGCCCGGATGGTCGCCTCTTTGAAGAAAGGAACTTTCCAGGAGCCGGTCTATTTTGTGGGCGGTGTTGCCGCCAATCCTGCCGTGGCCAAATCCCTCAATGATATGATTTCTGCCAGGAACGGGCATCCCATTGAGGTAATCATTCCCGAAGACTACCTTCATATGGAGTCCCTGGGTTCGGCATTACTTTCCATAGGGAAAACTTCTCAGGGTGTTATGCTGTCAGGAACCGACGCCAAGCAGCGCCATTTTGAAATGCCCAGGCTGGAAATTGTCGCCGTTCAGGATGGTAAGGATAGTCAGAGGATAGAAGAACAATGCGTTGGCTACCTCGGTGTTGACGTTGGCTCCACCAGCACCAAGGCTGTGATAATGGATGAATCGGGCACACGATTGCTGGGGAAGAACTACCTGATGACTGGGGGAAGACCGGTTGAGGCTGTCAGGCAGGTCTTCAGGAACTTGCTTCGAGAGGGCGCAGACAAGGTCAAGATAGCTGGCGTTGGTGTTACCGGCTCGGGCAGATATCTGGTGGGTGGCTTCACCGGGGCAGACCTGATTAAGAACGAGATAACGGCACAGACCAGAGCTGCCGCCGAGATGGACCCCGAAGCCGACATTATCGAGATTGGCGGACAGGACTCCAAGCTGGTCATCAAGAGAAATGGTGTTGTCGTGGACTATCACATGAACAAAGCCTGTGCCGCGGGGACAGGAAGCTTCATTGACGAGCTGGCCGAGATGCTCGGCATTTCCGTGACCAACGGTGAGTTTGCCGATTTGGCATTTGCCGCCCCCCATACCATTGAGCTAGGGACGAGATGTGCTTCCTTTATGGGTCAGGCGGTGGCCTCGGCACAGCAGGAAGGCGTGCCCCTGGAAATAATCACGGCCAGTCTGGCTAACTCCATAGCCAAGAACTATCTCTCCAAAGTGCTGGAACACAGAAAACTGGGCGACAAGGTTATCCTCACTGGTGCGGTATTCTACAACAAGGCCGTAGTCTCTGCCTTCCACCAGCAGCTTGAAGGTAAAACATTGACTGTGCCGGAGCACAAAGAGGTCAGTGGCGCCATAGGTGCAGCCCTCCTGGCAAGAGAGGCCATGGTCGGCCAGGAATCGAAGTTCAAGGGCCTTCAGGAGGTCGTGGATAGGGAGTGTAAGCTTACTACATTCGTGTGCAAAGGGTGTGACAATAACTGCACCATCACCCGGATGGAGATGCCCGGTGAAGAGCCTAGCTATTATGGCAGCAGGTGCGACAAGTATGATGCCATAGCCAGCCATGCAAAGAGAGAGACCTTCTTCGATAAGCGGGAGCAGTTGCTCTTTCGAGAGTACAAGAAGGATTCCGGCACAGGGCCTGCGGTGGGCATTCCCAGGGCATTGCTGGTCTATGACTATGCTCCGCTAATTATCGGGTTCCTTAATGCCCTCGACGCCAGGGTTGTCCTTTCCAGCCAGACCAACAACGCAATCATGGAGCAGGCCATCGAGCTAAGCTACACCGACAGTTGTTTTCCCATGAAGCTTCTCCATGGGCACGCGGCAATGCTTAAGGATGCGGATTACATCCTTTACCCTTGCGCCATTCGCCTGGGTGAAAAAGATGGGGATGAGAACCAGAAATACTCCTGTCCGTTAGTTCAGGCCTCTCCGTTCATAATTCGCAATGTGCTTGGTTTGAGGGAACGGATACTGATACCCATACTTGATTTCAGTCGGGGCAATGCCGATGTGATAAAGAACCTTACGGATGTCGCCGTGAAGATGGGGTTCAGTAGGAAGAAAGGCAAGGAAGCAGCCCTGGCTGGCATTGAATCCCAGCGGAGGTTCGAGGCTGACCAGGCAGTGCTGGGCCGGGAACTATTGGAGCAACTGCGCCAAAGCGACCAATTAGGCGTGGTCCTCTTCGCCAGGTCTTATATGTCGCAGGATACTGGGGCAAATCTGGGCATAGCGGAGAAGCTCGCCCAGCTTGGGGTGGTGCCCATACCGCTGGACTTTTTGCCCCTGGAGTCGGTGAATGCCAAGGATTACTCCGACCGTCCTTACTGGTTCTATGAGAATAAATATATAGCCGGCGCGGCGATAACTGCCTCAGACCCGCAGCTTTATGGGTTGTGGCTGACAAACTTTGGATGCGGCCCGAACTCCTTCATAATCCACATTGTAGAGGATATCATGGGGGGCAAGCCTCTGGGGCAGCTGGAAATAGACGAGCATGCCGCTGAGGCTGGTATCGTTACCCGCCTCGAAGCCTTCGTCGACACCATTGAAGGGTTTGCCCATTCTGCCGAGAAGCATGAAGCGCCACATAAAGAAGATATCTATCGGAGAGCATTTCCGCCCGTCATTGATACCACGAAGACCTTTATTATTCCCAGGATGGCGCCGCACATTGAGCTTGTAGGTGCGCTTCTGGAGGGCAGCGGCTTCAGAGCAGTTGTGCTTCCTGAGGCCAACGAACGCAATCTATTCTATGCCGATAAGGTAACATCGGGCGTGGAATGTTTGCCCTATCGGGTAACCCTGGGCGACTTTCTGAGGTTCTATTACGAAAATGGCACCGACTTGAAAAACGTCGAAGCGGTTATGGCCGGGGCATACGGTCCCTGCCGCTTTGGGAAATATGCTCTGGAACAAATCAAGATACTTAAGGACGTGGGCATTGAGCTTCCCATACGGACCACTGTGTCGAACAATGCTTATCGGGATACAGAAATTAGCCCTCGTTTTGCCCGCCTCGCCTGGAAGGGCTGCGTGGCTATTGACTATCTCCAAAGGTTGCTCTGGCGCACTCGCCCTTATGAAAAGGGGCCACGCTCGGCAGACGAACTGTTTGATGAATATCTCGGCAGAGTTGTCGGTCGCGTCCGTAAGAAGGAAAGTTTCGATGATGTCCTGCGCCAGGCGACTTCTGATTTCAGGTCTCTCATTGACCCAGAACTGCCCCGCAAGCCGCTGGTGGGCATTAATGGCGAAATCTTCCTGCGCTCCAACAGATTTAGCAACCAGGACCTGGTCAGGGAGTGCGAAAAGGCCGGGCTGGAGGTCGTCGTTTCTTCCATAGGGGAATGGATTAAATATATCTTCTACCGGCATGTTGAGGATGCTGTCAGGGACCGCAAATTCCTGAAGGCGCTGATTAGCTATGTGATAAAGCGTGTCTGGGAGCATGACGAGCACACGATAGTCAAACATTTCCAGAACTTGGTTGATGTGAGAGAGCCCTCAACGGAAGAGGTACTGGCATGGACAAGCCAGTGGCTTTCTCCAAAATGCGGAAGCGAGGCAGTTCTCAGTATAGGTGGTGGAGTCGAATGGATGGAGAATCCTAAGTTTGCTGGTGTGATATCGGTAATGCCCCATGGCTGTATGCCTGGTGGAATTGTGGCTGCGATGTCAGAGAAATTCAGTACCTTGTATCGCAAGCCCTGGATTAACCTCACCTATGACGGCTTTGTGGAAAGCACCAACCTTACGAGAATCAATAATTTTGCTGAGATCATCAGATTTTGCAGCCAGGAAGGAAAGGAGGGCACTTAGTAGTTTCCTGATAACCCTATAACACATTACTTGAGTTGAATGCATATTTATCCTTTTCAGAGCCCGGTTTAACCCCCTTCACAATAGTAATAACCGAGTTATATTTTTAAGTTTTTCGGTTAGATTTTTTGTGACTTAAATCGCAGGGTGTTTTAATCTTTTAAAAATGATATACTAAAGGGACTATGGCTCAATCTTATGTTCGCCTATTATTACGGGGTGTCGTGGAGCCTTTGTTGCTCTTTATTATAGGCGAATTACCCATACATGGCTATGAGATTGCCAGAGAA
>Ga0315541_1003600_pt1 | contig 11844 bp, 11 predicted proteins | sample SalMarSW160190MG_FD_203095 | JGI IMG/M metagenome (GOLD analysis project Ga0315541, IMG submission 203095) | Salt marsh sediment microbial communities from the Plum Island Ecosystem LTER, Massachusetts, United States - Salt Marsh Sediment SW1601-190 ...
CCGAACAGGTCCCGGAACTGCTCGAAGGTCGGATGGTACTGAGGCTCCATGTGCATCCCCTCAGTCCTGCCAGGGCGGGCCACACCCCATGGGGCAAATAGGGAATTCCCTTGCGTTCCGTTTTCGTGCCTGCGTAAAATCAACCCTCAGAGCGCACTCGCTCTGCCGCAACCGCCTTTGCTCTGTTCGGGAGGGGCCCATGGCTGCCTACATCGTCGGCATGATCACAGGAACCGTCGCTCTGGTTTTTCCTTTGCTTTACCTGATGAACATCGACCGCTGCGTCGCGGAGATCCTCACCGAGCAGCCGGGCGCCAGCGTGGTCGAATTCCTCACCTACAGTCAGCACACGCTGGCCTACGTCATCGCCATCGTTGGTGCCGTCGTCCTGGTGCTCAGCACCGTCATGGTCGCCCTCACCGGAGTGATGCGGCTCAAGGAACGCCGTCAACTCCTGGGCCCTCTCCCGGCCTCCGCTGAGGCGCCGCCGGAAGTGCCGTTGCTCTGAGCGCGGCCCGAGTTCCCGCTTCGGGTGTCCGGATCCGGGGGGCGCGTCACATGCCGCGCGGCCGCTGCGGGGCCGGTTGGCCGTTCCGGATCCGTTTGACGAGCCGGTTGACGGCACTCAGGTAAGCCACGGCGCTCGCCTCGATGATGTCCGTCCTCGCCGCCCGTCCTCTTTCTGTGACGCCGTTGGCCGCTATCTCCAGCGTCACTTCGCCCATGGCGTCTTTGCCGCTGGTAATGGCGCGGATGCCGTAGTCGCGCAGTTCGCAACGGAGGCCCGTTATGCGATCCACCGCGCGGTAGACGGCGTCAATCGGCCCGTCGCCGATGGATGCGTCCGTCCTCACTTCCTCGCCGTTCACCTCGACGGACATGGTCGCCGTCGGCGTCACGTTGATGCCGCTGGTCGTGTGGAAGCTGATCAGCCGGAATATCTCCGGCACCTCCTCGGTCTCCTCGCGGACCAGCGCCTCGATGTCCTCGTCGTAGATCTCCTTCTTCTTGTCGGCCAGGCGCTTGAACTCCTGGAAGGCGTGTTCGATCTGCTCGTCGTCCAGATGTATGGCGAGTTCTTCCAGGCGCTTGAAGAAGGCGTGGCGTCCGCTGTGCTTGCCCAGCACGATGTGGCCGCTTTCCAAGCCGACGTCCTCGGGCCGCATTATCTCATAAGTGCTTTTCTTTTTCAGGACGCCGTCTTGGTGGATTCCGGCCTCGTGTGCGAAGGCGTTGCGGCCGACGACGGCCTTGTTGGGCGGCACGGAGACGCCGGTCACAGTGCTGACCAGCCGGCTGGCGTTCATGATCTGGCGGGTATTGACGCCGGTCTCGACACCAAAGAAGTCCGTGCGCGTGGCGATGGCCATCACTACCTCCTCGAGCGAGCAGTTGCCCGCCCGCTCGCCCAGGCCGTTGACGGTGCACTCGACCTGGCGCGCGCCGGCCTTCACTGCGGCCAGCGAGTTTGCCACGGCCATGCCCAGGTCGTCGTGGCAGTGCACGCTGATGACGGCCTGGCCGATGTTGCCCACCTCCGCCAGGAGCATCTCGATCAGTTCGGCGAACTGGAAGGGCACGGCGTAGCCGACCGTGTCCGGTATGTTCACCGTGGTTGCGCCGGCGTCGATGGCCGCCTCGACCACCTCGCGCAAGAAGTCGGGCTCGGTGCGCGAGGCGTCCTCAGGGCTGAACTCGACGTCGTCCTGGTACTGGCGGGCCCTCTTGACGCCCCGGACGGCCAGCTCGATGATCTTGGCGCGGTCCATCTTGAGTTTGTGCTCGCGGTGGATCCTGCTGGTAGCCAGGAAGACGTGGATGCGCCCTTTCCGGGCATCCTTGAGGGCCTCGCCGGCGCTGTCGATGTCGGCTTCCACGCAGCGGGCCAGGCCGGTCACGATCGGCTTGCTGACGGCCCGGCTGACCTCGCGCACGCTCTCGAAGTCCCCGGGAGACGAGATGGGGAACCCCGCCTCGATCACGTCCACGTTCAGGCGCTCAAGCTGCTCGGCCACGCGCATCTTCTCGTCCAGCGTCATGGAGCACCCCGGCGCCTGTTCGCCGTCTCTGAGCGTTGTGTCGAAGATGATGATCCTGTCCTTGTTCGTTTCCATTTTGCCGTTCCTCTGCGTCCCGGTCCGGGCGCGCCTTACGCCGAGGCGCCGACCAGACCGCTGGAGTGCGACTCAAAAGAAAAAGCCCCGCGACCGATTGAGGCGCAGGGCTGAAACTGTCCGACTCAAGCGCAGGGTACAGACCCCGCCCGCCTCAACGCCCTGGCCAGAGCCAGGGAAGAGCTAGCCAGCGTAGTGCGAGGCTGTGAGCGGGCTTGGTCGACACCTGTTCCATGACATCCAGGATTATACGCCTCGTGACGGCTCGCTGTCAAGCCTCACGCGTCGCCCGCCGCGCACGTGCAGGCTATGGCTCGGGCTGGACTTCGGCGGCGGGCTCAGCCTGGAGTTCGGCAATCAGCTCCCGTGCGGACACGCTTCTGGCCCCCCCGTGGATGATGTGCTTGCGGAAGGCTTCCACGGCTTCCTGGCGCCGGTCGGGCAGGTCGGCGTAGGCCAAGCCGAGGTTGAAGTACGCGGGGGCGAACGTCTCGTCCAGCTCGATGGCCCTCAGGCAGAGCGGCATTGCTTCCTGCGGCTGGCCGAGCTGTAGTCGGGCAGCCGCGTAGTTGATCAGGCAGTTCCTCAGGAGGTCGTCGTCCCTGTCCGGCTGTTTCTGGAGGGCTTGCAGGGCCTGTTCATAGCGGTCCGCCGCCTGGTCGAATCTGCCGTCGGCGGCCTGGCAGACACCAAGTTGGAAGAACGTGCGCGGCGTCTCCGACCCCAGTTGCAGCGCGCTCAGGATGACGGCGTGCGCCGTGCCGTACTGCCGGCGATCGAGGAGCACGGCGCCCAGCTCTTCGAGGCGCTCTCGCCCCCGCTGCACCGCCAGTGCCAGATTCTCCGACGGTTCGACGGGTTTGGGCTCCGGCCGCGCCTCTTCGCCTTCACGCAGACGCGCCACCTCGCGCTCGAGCTGCTGGGCGAGCTGGGTCTGTTCGGCAAGGCGCGCCCTCAGCGTGGCCAGTTGGTCCAGGTCCTTGAGTTGCTCCCTCAGGCGCTCGCGCTCCGCGCGTAACTCCTCGTTCTCCGCTTTCAGGACGTTGAGCTGGCGGTACACCACTTCGTTCTCGTTCACCAGGTCTTCGTACTTCCGTTGCCATTCGCTTTCTTCGGCGGCGGGCTGTGCGGCCTTCTCTTCCGGCTTCCCGTCGCAGCTATTCGCCAGGCACACGAGCGCCAGGAGCAGGCACACCGTTGCGCCAACGATCCGGGCAGTTCTGTCCTTCATGGCGATGGTTCCATCCGTCGATAGGACACACCGTGGGGCAGATTCACTTGTCGGCTTATGATACTTCGCGCCCCTGATGGCCGCAACCGGCGCGTGGCGGTCACTCGAAGAGCCTGGCGATCTCATCCCGCGCGAAAACCGGCATGGGCGTGGGCTTGCCTTCGCGCACAATTCTCGCACCTTCGCCGCGGGGACGGACCTGCCCGACGTCGGCGCAGAGCGTGCCGAGCCCTTCGATTGCCGAGACGATCTTCTGGGCCTCGCCGGGCGGCGCGCAGATCAGAAGGGAGCCGCTCGAGATCGTCCCCAGCGGGTCGAGTCCGAAGTGACGGCAGAAGGCGCCGCCCGGCTCCACGATGGGGATACCTTCCTGCTCGACCATCATGCCGCAGCCCGCCGCTTCGGCCAGCTCCCAGAGCCCTGTGGCGACGCCGCCCTCGGTCGGATCGTGCATGGCGTGCACCTCTCCGGCCGCACAGGCGGCCATGGCCTCCGGCAGGACGCTGATGCCCGGCTCGTCCAGGAACCGCCGTGCGCGCCCGATCACCTCCTCCGCGAATGCGCCGCTGAGCTGCTCCCCGCGCTCGCGGGCCATGATCGCGGTCCCCTCGATCGGCACGCCCTTCGTCAGCAGGATGCGGTCGCCAGGGCGGACGCTTGCCTTGTCGACCAACTTGTCTGCGTCCACCTCGCCCAGCATCTGGCCGACCAGGATGGGCCGGTCCAGGCCGACGGTGACCTCCGTGTGGCCGCCGCAGAGCTCGCAGCCGATCTCGTCGAGGGCGCGCTGCACTTCGTTCCATATGCGGCGCACGAGGGCCTCGTCGGTTCCCTTCTCTGGCAGAAGGGCGGCGAGCAGGAACCACTTCGGACGGGCGCCCACGGTGGCGATGTCGTTCGCGTTCACGTGCACGACGTAGTGGCCGATGCGGTCCGTTGCGAACGTGATGGGATCGGTCTTGGCGACCAGGTAGGTGCCGTCCATGCGGATGGCGCAGACGTCCCGCCCGACCGCCGGCCGGATGACGACGCGCTCGTCCTCGATCACGTTTGAGTCCAGAAGATCGGCGAGCAGCCGCGGATCCAATTTGCCGGGTTCAAAGCACATTGTTCAGGTTCCGGATGTGGGTGAACCGCAGGATTCCCCCGCCGGCTCGGTCCGCCGCCGGCCCTCGACGTAGACCATCAGGATGGCGACGTCGGCGGGGGAGATGCCGCTGATGCGTGAGGCCTGCCCGAGCGAGAGGGGCCGTATGGCGCTCAGCTTCTCCCGGGCCTCCGCGCGCAGTTCGGGGATGGCTTTGTAGTCGATCCAGGACGGGATGCGCTTGTCCTCATTTCGATGGAACTTCTGGATCTGTTCCCGCTGGCGCTTGAGGTAGCCCTCGTACTTGGTCTCGATCTCGACCTGCTCGCGGACTTGCGGATCGGCGGCCAGCTCAGCCAGTCCCGGGTCGGCCTCTGCAAGCTGCTCCAGAGTCACCTCCGGCCGCCGGAGGAGCCGGGCGAGCGTCAGCCCGTCCCGGCGCGTCCGCTCAAGGTAGCGCAGGACCGCCGGGATCTTCTGTTCCTTCTCCTGCAAGCGCCGCCAGAGCTTGTCGGCGATGAGGCCATTCTCCCGCCCGTGCTTCATCAGGCGTCGGTCCGCGTTGTCCTGGCGCAAAAGCAGCCTATACTCCGCCAGTGACGTGAACATGCGGTAGGGCTCCTCGGTGCCCTTTGTGACAAGGTCGTCGATCAGAACGCCGACGTACGCCTCGTCCCTACCGAGCACCAGGGGCTCCTTGCCCTGGAGCTTCCGCGCGGCGTTGACGCCGGCCACGATGCCCTGGGCGGCGGCTTCCTCGTAGCCGCTGGTGCCGTTTATCTGGCCCGCGTGGAAGAGGCCCTCGACGCGCTTCGTCTCCAGGCTCGGCCGGAGTTGGGTGGGCGGGACCCAGTCGTACTCCACGGCGTAGCCGTAGCGCATGATCTGCGCATGCTCCAGGCTCTCGATGCTGTGGATCATGTCTTCCTGCACGTCACGGGGCAGGCTGGTGAACAGGCCGTTGCAGTAGACCTCGAGCGTGTCGCGCCCTTCGGGTTCGAGGAAGAGCAGGTGGTGCTCCTTGTCCGGGAATCGCAGGACCTTGATCTCGATGGAGGGGCAGTAACGTGGTCCGGGGCCGGCCTTGATCTGGCCATCGTAGAGCGGCGCGCGATCGAGCCCGGCCAGGATGATCTCGTGCGTGCGCAGGTTCGTGCGCGTCATGTGGCAGGGCAACTGCTCCCGGGTGATGCGGTCGGTTGAGAAGCTGAACGGGCGCGGGGCGGGGTCGCCGTGCTGGGGTTCGAGCCCTTCGTAGTCTACTGTGCGGCCGTTGACCCGGGGCGGGGTATCGGTCTTGAGGCGCCCCACCTCGAGCCCGGCCTCCCGCAGGCTGTCGGAGAGCCCCTCCGCGGGCGGCTCGCCCATTCTTCCGCCCGGCCTGACGGACGGCCCGAAGTGGAGGACGCCGTTGAGGAACGTGCCCGTCGTCAGGATGACGCAGTCCGCCCGGTAGTCGTCGCCGGCGCGGGTGCGCACGCCCCGTATCCGGCCACTCTCGATCAGGAGCGACGTGGCCATGCCCTGGCGGAGGAGCAGATTCCCCTGCGCCTCCAGGCGTCGCTTCATCTCGACGTAGTAGGCATTCTTGTCCGCCTGGGCGCGAGGCGAGTGCATCGCCGGCCCCTTGCCCGTGTTGATCATGCGGAACTGGATGCCCGTGGCATCGATCACCTTGCCCATTTCGCCGCCCAGGGCATCTATCTCGCGCACGAGCTGCCCTTTGGCCAGGCCGCCGATGGCCGGGTTGCAGCTCATCCGGGCGATGCTGTCCAGGTTCATGGTGAGCAGGACCGTCCGCGCGCCCATCCGGGCGGCGGCCAGCGCCGCCTCGCACCCGGCGTGCCCGGCTCCCACGACGACGATGTCGAAATCCAGCTCGCGCATTGGTCTCAGGAGCGGACCGGCAAGGAAAAGGGGATCGAGAACAGACGAGAGCCCATTCTACTTCTGCTCGGCTGCGCTGCACAAACGCCGCCGGGCCACGTGGCTGCCTCCCTTCGGTTGAGCCCGCGCTGTTGCTGGCGATAGGATGGTCGCCTCGTTCCCGTGCTGGAGACGCCGAGATGACGGAAGAAGAAGCCAAGGCCGCTGGCCGGGCAAGCGGGCGGGCGCGCCGCGCCATCTGGGCGCTGGTGGCCGGTGCCCTCGCCATCGGGCTGGCCGCCATCTTCGTGCGGCTCCGGGAGGAGGGGCTTGGCCTGAGCGCGACGGCCTTCTGGCGGCTTGCCCTGGCGCTGCCCCTGTTCTGGGTATGGCTCGCCGTGGAAGGGCGATCCGGCCCGGGTTCGGCCCCGCGCCGATTCTCCCGCGGGGACGCCGTGGCGCTGATGATCCCCGGTCTGTTCTTCGCGGGGGACCTCGCGCTCTGGCACTGGTCCATTGAACTGACGACGGTGGCGAACGCTACGCTCTTTGCCAACTGCGCGCCCATTCTGGTTTCGCTCGTGGCCTGGCTCTGGATGGGCGAGCGCCTTCGCTGGGTGTTTGTCGCGGGACTCGTCTGCGCGCTGGCCGGCGCGGCCGGCGTGGTGGGTTCCAGCTTCGAGCTGGGCGCCCAGAACGTGCGCGGCGACGGGCTCGGTCTGCTGACCGCTGTGTTCTACGGCGCCTACATCCTGTCCGTGAAGAGGGTGCGCGCCCGTTTCTCGACGCCGGTGGTCATGGTGTGGAGCATCCCGGTAGCCTGCGCCGTTCTGCTGGTGGTGGCGTTGGCTTCAGCGGAGACGCTGACTCCGGCGACGGCGCGTGGTTGGCTCGTGCTGCTGGGCCTGGCCGTGATATGCCAGGTTGGGGGGCAGGGGCTGATCGCGTACGCGCTGGCGCACTTGCCGGCCAGCTTCTCTTGTGTGAGCCTGCTGATCCAACCGGTGGCGGCAGCCGTTTTCGCCTGGCTCATCCTCGACGAGACGCTGGGACCTCTCCAGGCCGGGGCGGGCGTGCTGGTGCTGGTGGGCATCTACCTGGCCCGGCGGGGCAGCCGAGAGTGACGCCCGTGGGCAGCGGCCCTCACTCAGCGCGCAGGCCCGCGGCGTTGTCGCCCGCGAAAGCTTGAAGCGTGGGGCCATGCTTGCTAGGATATGGGTGAGCCGTGGTGAGCATAGCTCAACTGGTCAGAGCACCAGACTGTGGCTCTGGGGGTTGAGGGTTCGAGTCCCTCTGCTCACCCCAACCGATGGGCCAGAGGCCCGGCGGAGCGTTCGCGCCCTGCCGGGCCTTTCTTCTCGCTGTATCCTGTGCCCACGGCGACCGACCACCGCCACGCAGGCCGTGGCAAGTCCAGAAAGGGGCGTATGCGTCCGGGGCGTCGAATGCAGCACCTGCTTTCGGAGAGTCTCGACGCCCCCGAGCGACCGACAGTGTTATCCGTAAGGCATTTCGCGTATAGTACTTATAGGGATTGACGGTCGGCAATGACTGACTGGCTGCCCAGAAGACCGGTGAAACCCCCCTTGACAGACTGCTATGCTACCCATACAGTCGTCAGTACACTTTCTACGCAATGCGGAAAGACCTGTGCTGACCTTGCCTGGGCGAGCGGGAACGTCCAATGAAGCGTGAGGGCTATATCCTTCTGACCGTCACCTTCTTCGAGGAAGATGACCAGTGGGTGGGCCTGTGCCAAGAGCTGGGCACAGCAACGTGCGCTGATACACTTGACGAAGCGCATGAAGCACTGGAAGAGGCGATCTTCATGCAACTGAACGCCCTCGAGGAACTGGGAGAGCGTCCGCGTTTCTTCGAGAAACACGGAATCCGTCTATACCGCACGAAGCCAAGCCGAAAGAAGTTCTCAGTCTCTGCATCTCTTGAGCGGGAAGACCTGTCCGGCAAGAAGCTCGTCCCTGTTCCCGTCCATGTGTGATGGCACGCCTACCGGCCATCACTGGCAAGCAGCTTATCAAACTGCTCAGAAAGGATGGCTGGATCCAGAAGAGGCGGGGAGACCACGGCGTGCTCCTCACAAAGAAGACTGGTGGGGAGACACGGGTTACAACCGTCCCCGATAGGTCCAAGTCGCTCCCGCCCTCAACGCTCTCGGCGATTCTTTCGCCTCCCCAAACGGCTCTGGGCTCATCTGGTCTGCAACGTCTGATCGACGAAGACGGTATCAAGTAGCTGCGCCTCACCGGTGTGTGGCCATTCCGGTTTGACGGTGCCTTCGGCCGATCGCTATCGCCGCCCCCATCTTGTCCTGACTGCCCGCCCCCGTGCTGGCCACAATCACACATGCAGCGGGAGGGGGCCCTGCCGGGCCTTCTTCGTGCCCGTGGCGGGCGGCGTCAGAACGTGATGACCTTCCAGTCGCTCCGGAGCATGTCGCTGAGGGGCTTGCCCATGCCTTTCACCTCGATGCCGAGGCCGCGCAGGTCGTCGCTGACTCCATACATGTCCGCGCAGGCGATGCATGCCTGCACCTGGACGCCGTCGGCCATCATGGCCTTGACCTTGGCCTGCAGGTCCTTGTCCGCCGCGAGCAGCCGGGCGGACGGGCCCCAGACCACCAGGAGCACGTGATCGAACCATCCCGCCTTCCTGGCGGCGTGCGCATACATCAGGCACATGCGATGGGCGACCTCGGGATCGCCGCTCGTCCAGACGACGGTGAGGCGGCTGCTTTCGGGCTCGGATGCTTCCCCTGAGCCGGCATTGGCCGCCAGGAACGCGGTGCCGACAAGGCCGACGAGAATGACAAAGGCGACAGCGGCCGAAAGCGCGCTTCCCATAGGGCTTCTCCTCAGGTTGTCGAAATGCGGGTCGCCCCGCAGTTGGGGCGCCGATCTCATGGTATGGCAGGGCAGGGGAATGCTCAAGGCCTGCCAAGCAGGTCCATCAGGCGGGTGGCGTCTTCCCGTCGCAGCGTTCCCTTCGCGAGGGCCACCTTCACGGTTTCGCGTCCGAGAACGCGATAGAGGGGCAGCAGTTCCGGCACCGCCCCCTCGATTGCATCCAGGTGGCGGCGAACCGTCTCCACGTCGCCCCGCGCGATCGGGCCGGTAAGGCACCGGGGGATGCCGACTTGCTGCATATTCGCGACCGTGCCCTTCAGCAGGGGGAGGATGGCGCGGAGGGCCTCCTCCCGTGCGATGCCGGCTGCCTCGCTCAGTTCCAGCACCGCACTCTCGAGCGCGACGAAGTAATTCGACGCCATGCAGCCTGCGGCGTGGTACAGGGCCTTCATCTCGGTGGGGATGGTCATGACGTGCATGTGGAGGGCATCCGCGACCTCGTGCAGCATCTCCACGGCCTGTGGCTCACCCTCGATACAGCAATAGGAGCCCGGCAGGATGGCGACCGCCTGCTCGACGGTCGCAAAGCTCTGCAAGGGATGCAGGCTGCCGACGTGGGCGCCGGCCGCGCGCGCCCGCTCCAGAACCGAGGAGGGGAGGGCGCCGCTGCAATGGGCTACGACGCTGCCGGGTTTGAACGCACCCGACGCCGCCAGCTTATCGCAGACGGATCGGATTACGTCATCGGGCGTGGTGACAAAGACGAGCTCCGCCCCGCGCACCAGGCCGGCCGCGTCAGAGCTTGCCTTGCCTGCGCCTGCGAACTCGCAGGCCGCCCGGGCGGACTTGAGAGTGCGGCCCGCCGCCCCGACGAACTCGCACCCGGCGCCGGTCAGCAACCTGGCCAGCGCCGTCCCCACCTTCCCCGCGCCGACGATGGCGAAACGGACGTTCATGGCATGGCTGGCGGATCAGAAGGCCGGGCGGCCGAGGGACCGGTCTACTCCAGGTTCGTGTGGCGCTGGTCCAGGACCGCCTGCGGGATGCCCTCGCGTTCGAGGATCGAGTAGACCATCGCGTCGAAGTAGAGAAGCAGCGCTTCCTCGAACAGCGTGTTGTTGTAGGGGCCGAGGACGTATCGGTAACGCTCTTTGACGTCCTTCTCGGTGACGGGCACGTGGACGACGTGGTCGGCAAGCGCGGCCAGGGCTGAGTCGGCCACGGCCGTTACGCCCGCGACCTTTGCCCCCGACTCGTGCGCGATGCGCGCGAACTGGACCGTGCTGCCCGTCGTGCCGGAGCAGGAGATGGCGATCATCAGGTCGCCTGTCTGGATGCGGGGGCACGTGGACTCGCCGGGAACGTGCACGTCGAAGCCCATCTGCATCAGGCGCGTAGCGAAGCACTGCGCGACGAGTCCCGACCGGCCCTTGCCCGTGACGAAGACGCGGTTCGCCTTCTGCAGCATCTGCACCAGCCGTTCGGCGTCCGTCTCTTCCATGTCGTCCAGCAGCAGGCGGATGCCGTCCAGGCGGGTCCTGACCACGCCGAACAGGTCAGCCTCTGGCTTCGTCTTTCCCATCGTCTTTCTTCCTGAGTTGCTCCCAGCGCATCAGCTCAGACACCCGGCCCAGGGTGCTGCCCCGGTCTATCTCTGCCATCTCGCGCTCCTCGCGCTCGACGACCGACTGGGCGCGGTTGGCCACTTCGACGACTTTTTCCTGCGGTATGACCACGACGCCGTCGTCGTCCCCGATGACCCAGTCCCCCGTGCGGACGTACTGCCCGCCGATCCGTATCGGCACGTCTATCTGGCCCTGGCCTTTCGGCTCGCCGGCCACAGGGGTGATCAGGCTGGCAAATGCGGGGAACTTCATCGCGCGAATGTTGGCGACGTCCCGAATCGCGCCGTCGATGACGACCCCCTTGATGCCTCGTTGGAGGCAGCTCATGGTGGCCTTCTCGCCCCAGACGGCCGGGGGCTCGCCGCCGGCGTCTATGACGATCACGTCCCCCGGCTGCGCCACGTCTATGGCTTCCACGGGCTTGGCCCAGTCGCCGGGGTAGGTCCAGACGGTCAGCGCGCGCCCGGCCATCTTGACCCCTGGCACGACCGCGGGAATGCCTTCCATCACCCCGGTGTTGTGCAGGGCCTCGGTCACGTCGGCGGCGGAGGTCTTCGCAAGGACTTCCGCAATGGCCGCGACGTCGCCCCGCTTAAAGAAAGCCGTTTCAACGCGCACCCCGGTTGCAAGGGCGCGCTTTATGGCTTCGGTTGCCGCTGTGGCGTCCGGGGACTTCGTGATGGCGCCGCCAACGATGACTATCGAGGCGCCGGCCTCGATGGCGTCCACGGCGGTCTCCGAGTTGATGCCTCCGGCGACGGCGACCGGGATAGCGACTTCTGCGGCGACGGCCTTCAGGTCTTCGAAGGGCGCCTCGCCGCGCATCTGCCGGTCGATGGGCGTGTGGACGCAGACGTACGCGGCGCCCATGGCCTGGACTTCGAGGGCGCGCCGGACCATGTCCTCCGCTCCGCCGAGCTCGAGCAGGTCGACCGTGACGTGCGCGTCATAGCGTCGGGCGGCCTCGATGCACTCCTGGATAGTGGAGTCCGACGCGGCGCCGAGCACGTGCACGACGTTGGCGCCGGCCTTGGCCGCGCACTCAGTCTCGACCCGG
>Ga0315541_1003606_pt1 | contig 11833 bp, 9 predicted proteins | sample SalMarSW160190MG_FD_203095 | JGI IMG/M metagenome (GOLD analysis project Ga0315541, IMG submission 203095) | Salt marsh sediment microbial communities from the Plum Island Ecosystem LTER, Massachusetts, United States - Salt Marsh Sediment SW1601-190 ...
TTTGCAGGCCGGCTTCGTGCGGAAAAAGCTTCTCAATCCGCTCTACGGGCGCCGTTTCCACATCAAAAGTCGCAACCTTTACCGCTATTACCTTATCTTTCAACAAAAACTTCTTCGTAAACGCTGCAGGCAGATTCGCATCGGTCGGCCTGCGAGAAGTGATTATATTAAAAAAAGAGCTGATAATGTCCTTGAGTCCGAGATTTTCGGCTATTGTGATATCTTCTTCGGTCAAATTGACTACATCATAATCAAGCTGACCAAGCGCCCGGGTCACTATATCGAATTTGATGAGGTCCTGCTCCCCGTCACTTTCTACAAAAAAGCCGGTGTCGACAATCATTCTCCGCTTCGCCGGCACCGTGTTAAAGACCGCTCCGCGTCTGTCAAGCCCGCCAAGCTGGCCGCCGCTGCAGCCACAGGGTTTCAAAACACCAAGCCCGTTGCCGGTCAGAAAAACCGTAACTACATCTGCATTGTTGGCAGGCTCTGAAACCAGTATGCACGAAGCCGCGACTGCCGACAAACAAATACAAGTTAATAATCGCAGCATGGCGGGGATAACCTTTGTTACTTTGAAGACTTCGTATCTTTCGCTGAAAAGTGTCCGTAACAAGTAATCCGCAGCTCCTGCCCGCCTTTCAGCTTCACTGTAAACACATCTGTGAACACCCTGCTTTTAGAAGCGGCGGCCGTCGGCGTTATTTGTAATTCGTATTGGAAACCATTCCGAATTTTCTCCCCACTCACCGCCTTAACAAAGCCCTTCCTTGATGATGTGGACTCAACCTCGACATCCTCATTATAATTGCTGAATATCCGGACCTGCCTTGCTACAGGCTTTTGCGGCTCGGCATCACGGATGTAGATTACACGCGGGTCAATCTTAAATTCAGCCAGCGCATCATAAATAATACTAATCTTTTTACATTGAGGATGGGTCAGTTCAATTGCGACCTGTCCTCTCAGTGCTCTCTGCAACTTTTCCATATCGAGCTTTGGCTTTAGAACAAACTTTTCCGCCTTCACCGAAGGGTCGAAATCAGCAGTAATAGCATCTCCGGTCGATTTAAAGCTCGTAATCGAAAACGGCCGCTTGTCACGACTAGTAAGTGTTATGGCCGGACAGCCGGCGTTTTCTCCTTTAAGAAAAAGGTTCAGCCTTTCCGGCTCGTGGGTGACTTTCATTACGACCTTTGCCTTCAAAGACAGTGTTACTTTGGGTTTGGCCTTGTCATTACTGTATACGTAAATATGCTTTGTTGCCTGGCCGGAACCGCTGCTGGAACGATACACAACATTCAAAACTCCGCTTTCGCCCGGCGCATATTCTTTCTTGGCCAGCTTGGTGACGGTACAACCACAGGGAGCATAAACCTTGTCTATTTTCAACAACGCGCTTCCGGTGTTCGTAAATTTGAACTCACATGTGTTCCGTGTAACAGAACCGACTTCGCCGAAATCGTATATCAAAGTCTCAAATGTAATGTCCGGACCCGACTTATTAACTTCGGGCGTGGTCTGAGATTCCGCCGGTTCCTGTTTTTGCGGCACTGATACCGCCGCCGTGCCGGGATTCTGGGGCTGCGCTTCAGCCGGGGCGGGCTTGGACTCGGTTACAGCCGGTTTGGACGCGTTAGCTTCCCCAAGCTGCTCCTGACAGCAAATTTGTAACAGCAACAGACAGCCCATAACAAATATAACTTCGTATCTTTTGAACAAACTGCGTTTCATATTATCATCTCCAAATTAATATCTAATGTAACTATCGACTAAATCATAGAAAGCATTAATCTAACAAAAAAGACTCTGTAATGCAAGTTTTTTTTCGCTACTAACGAACAGGGAATTTTCCGCAGACGGGGTCGCGGGCGGTGAATCGGGCGATGTGCGGGTCGTACTGGCGGGCACGGAGGTAATATTGGTCTATCTCGGAATCGAAGTACTGGCCGGTGAACTTAAAGGGATTATCCACCGTCTCTTCAAAGTCGGGAGCAGGATAGAGTTCTCCGAAGGGATTGTAGATGTAGCGGTTTTTGACGTCGCCGGAGGTGTCTATAATCTGGCGGACGCTGCCGAGGCGGTCGTGCAGGTAGAAGTATCTGTCTGCTGTGTGGTCGCCGGTGTGCTGGGCGATTATCTGGCTATTAGCGTAAATATAAGTCTTCACGATATCTCCGCTATTATTTAGTTCCATTAATATTACCGGCAAATCGCCCACAATGTCAACTATATATTTACGCTGCCCTGATTCGCTGGAATCCTTGAAAATGCGATTGCCAGCTGGGTCGTATTTGAGGTCAATCGAGGCGGAATCCTTTGTTGCGGCCCGCAACTTACACTTTTTGTTCTTCAGTCAACTGATAACAGGTTCTCAGTCTTTATTATTCACTTTCAAAGCCCCTAAGCGATATCGTCGGCTCCTTGAAGCCCACCACGCTTCTATACTACTATGCCAACTTGTCAAAATCTTCAACTCTCCTGGTCTATCGAACCGGCCAGGTAGCTGATCATTATAGAGAAGCGATGAATTTCGTAAGTCCGAGACGATATGTTCTCCAGGCAATTCGCTCAAAATAAGCTTGAGATTTTATGAAGTAGTGCTATCGTCTCCTATAATTATCAGACACATACGAATAAGTGGACAGAACAGGACTTGATCCGGGGAACAAAAGGCACTATGAAGACTACTAATAAATCTATGCAATGCAAATCCGCTAAAACAGGAACCAGACACGCCGGCGTACTGCCGGCAGTTGTAGTTCTGGTTGTAACTTTCATCATGGCTTCAGACCAAAGCCGGGGTGCTGCAGGTAATGCAGCAAAGGTCGTTACTTATCCCGCTCCGTCCGGTGAAGCCTTGTCGACCGACTATAAAGTGCAGGTAGCGGGCCGGCTGATTGATGTATACATGGCCCGCGTTCTCGACCCGCCATTCGCGGCAAAACTGTGGGACCATGGTGGTTCGTATTCGTTTGCCAACTTTGATATGTCAGGACGTGTTGTGGTTCGAATTGTGTCAAAGCGCTCTCTTCGAAACGTGATAATCAGGCCCCAATCATCCGGCGTCAAGCCAACACTTGAGGATGAACACACACTTAGCCTAACAATGGACCGGCCCCTCAAGCTCAGCATAGAGCCGGACGGCAAGAAAGGACCACTACTTCTGTTTGCAAATCCCCTGGAAAAACGTGCGCCAAAGCCCGGCGATAAGGACGTCATCTATTTCGGTCCCGGCGTGCACAAGCCGGAGAAAATCATTTTGAAGAGCAACCAGACCCTTTATCTCGCCGGTGGTTCGGTCGTCAAGGCAGAGGTGCTGGCCGAGGGAGCAAATATTCGGATATGTGGACGCGGCATTCTGGACGGCTCAGACTGGCAGTGGCGAAAAGGCCCCGTGGGTAACCTGATTGCGATTCGCAACAGTACCGATGTCGAGGTCAGAGACATCACGCTGAGAGGCTCCTCCCATTGGACTATTGTGCCGAAGAATTGTCAGCGGGTAACAGTCCGCAATGTCAAGCTCTGCAACTCCCGCGTTCAGAATGATGACGGAATCAACCCATGCAACTCCCAGGATGTATTGATAACCGATTGCTTCATACGAAGCGATGACGATTGCGTCGCCCTTAAAGGGCTCGACTTCAGCGCACCGAACAGCAACGTTGAACGAATCATCGTGGAGAACTCGATTCTCTGGTGCGACCGGGCCCGTATCTTCCTGCTCGGACACGAGAGCCGGGCGGCATTCATGCGCAACATAACTTTCCGCAATCTCGACATTATCCACTTCAGCATGACAGCATTTCTGTTGGAGCCGGGCGAGGATATGAGGCTGGAGGATATCACTATCGAGAACATCCGGATCCACGGCGAAGGCCAAAGGGAGTTTATCCGCCTGCGCCCCGTGGTTAACCAGTATATGCGCAAGAAGGTGCCCGGATTCATCCGCAAAGTCCGGTTCAGCAATATAACAGTAGACGGCCAAAGCGGGCAATACCTTGTACAGATAGAAGGTGCTGATACTGAGCATGACGTTCGCGACGTGACCTTCGAGAACGTGTCGATAGTAGGCTCGAAATTAACTAAAACGTCCGGGCCGGTGCATATCGGCAAAAACACTAAAAACGTGCGTTTCCATACGGAGGCTCAATGAACGACCGCCGACCTTTTGCCGACACGTTAACAAATAGTTTGATGGTCGTCCCATAACAACTTTATGAAGATTGACGTTAGATCAATACTGACAAATACTTATGAATACTGGCCGTGAATCAGAAAAGTGCTTAATGTGGCCCAAAATGGCTACATTCGTGCGCGCGCACTGGTTCGAATACACTGGCAGGACCGATCCAGAAGATCCTGATGAAAGCTGTTCAGAGGGGCAAGGAAGAGACCGCAGGATTTCTTAACTAAAGCTCACGCTTTGTCTTCCAACGGAACAGACGAGTCTCACCAACTCTGGAGTTTTGTCCCCTTTCCCTCACGGTGGTTGTCAGCGATCCTTTGAAGCCCTCTCGCACATAGTTGTCTGACCGAAAAACCTGTGAGAAAGCCGTCTTACTATAGCCTATCCCAAAACCTATGCAAAACCGCGATTTCAATACTGATAATGCGAAATTAAGGGGTTTTTGGGATGACTTGTAAATAGTTTGATATAAATAGTGTATAGTAGTATGATTCATGAAGGTCAATTGGAAATGGCAGGTTCACAATAGGAACTTGGTGTAAATGAATCTTATTCGGATATTGGTAGTAGTTCTGCTCGCAGCGTTTTGTTTTCCTGTAAGGACTTTTTGTATCGAACCAGTTAATCCAAACCTGAGTCCGACGGCAAGGAAGGTTCTGGAATACTTGGACTCTGTCTATCAGACCAAAACGCTTTGTGGGTACAATGTGTATGTCCACACTCCTGACGACTATGAACAAACCGGGATGCAGGCAGCCATTTGGGGGCGGGATATGCAGTGGCTGGGCGACCCAGCCGAGATTGCCGAGCATGCCAAACGACACCGCTATATTCCGACACTCCATTGGCACTGGTTCTTCGATGAGGACTCAGCCTGGACAGGCAAACGCAAAACGAAAGTCGATGTCGGCAGAATGGTGACACCTGGGACACAGGAATATAAGCAGGCAATTACTGAAATGGCTGCTTCTGCCGACAAGCTACAGTTTTTTGAAGACTCGGATATCCCTGTGCTGTGGCGGCCTTTGCACGAAATAGATGGCGGATGGTTCTGGTGGACCGACAAGGAAACACCTGAAAACACGGCCAAGCTGTGGCGGATGATGTATGAGTACCTCACGCATACGCGTAAGCTGGACAACCTGATATGGGTCTATAGCGCCGGCGTGGGTAATAAGACCGCTGAATACCGCAGCAGGTTCTATCCGGGCAACGAGTATGTCGATATTTCAGGCATTGACATCTACGGCGTTGATTTTCGCGAGGACGTAGATAAGTATTGGGAGTACTACAATGTCATGTCGAAGGTCTCGCCGGGCAAGATGTTAGCATGCGGTGAATGCGATGCCATTCCCGACCCGGTCAAGACGCAGTTGGGCAAGCTGCCGAAGTGGCTTTATGCGTTGCCATGGTGGGGTGTGCCGAGTGAGCGTCGGCAAGCCGACTGGGCCTTGTTTACAATTCGGCACGATTTCATTGTAACACTCGATGAAATACCGGCCTTCGGTGCAGGTAATATCGCGCCACACATAGGGATTCTGGAACCGCTCGATGATGGCTCCGCTTGGTACGTAGATAAGCCTTGCGTAATTAAGGCCTATGCGGTTGATCGCGATGGAAAGGTGACGCGAGTCGGGTTCTACGCTAATGGTCGGCTGATTGGAACAGATGATGCGCCGCCGTATACATTCACTTGGTCAGGGGCACCACCTGGATGTCACAACATCCAGGCCGAAGCTGAGGACGACCAGGGTGAAAAAACGATGTCAAATACGGTTCGCGTGAGCGTCGGCCTGGTGGATTTGGCTCGAGGCAGGCCCGTGGTTGCATCTTCCGGCAAATCACCCGAAGATGCTGTTGATGGTGATTACTACACGATCTGGTCGAGCGACAGGAGCGACGATGAATGGATCTATGTCGATCTTGGCGGCGTTCGACAGATAGAACGGGTCAACCTGCTTTGGGGCTGGAAGATTCACGCACAGGATTATTCCATCGATGTGGCAACGACCGAGCCAGAGAGGGCGGAAAGCTGGAAGACGATTCATTCCCAGACCGGCTGCGCATATCAGGCCTGGAAGGCGACATATCGCATCCGCTTTGCGGCAACGCCAGCACGCTACGTCCGCATGCACGCAAAAAAGCGAGCCGGAGGGCAAACCTGGGGTGGCTATCAGCTTGCGGCGTTCGAGGTCCTCGTTTCTTCAGACAATGCCGGGACCGGAACTTTGAGAACAATGGAGTAATAAGAATGTTGTGATGTTGGATAAACAAAGAAGGATCTGCTTTGCAGTCTTTTGAGTTTAAGCAAAAGGGATGTTAATTAGCGGAAAGACAATGAAACAACTTCATTACTTTTACATTTCACTTGGAGTATTACTTCTTTCTCATGGTGTCTTGGCTACAGACGTCCCTGATATGCCCATGCCCATCGTTGAGGAAAACACACTCGTGCACACATGGCTTGCCAAACCTGTTCACGAATCCAGACTCTTGTGCGACATGGAAGACCTTTCGGTCTGGGAGCATCACGGTGTCGGTGAAATCGAAATCACAAGCCGGCATGCTAAGACCGGCAAAAAGTCCCTAAAAATGACTTCCAAGACATTCACCGACTATCCGAGCAAGAACGGCCGTCCTCCAGGGACTTGCATCGCCCTGTTCAAAATAGACAATGAGAACTGGAGCGGATTTAACCGACTTTCGTTCTGGGTTTATCCCGATTTGCCGGGCTTTCATGTTATCTCGATGTCCGCCGTGCTCAGGAATGAGGGAACCTTCCACGTCCCGGATGAATACGATCGCCGAGGACGAACCTACTTCCTTCTTAAGAATCAGCAATGGAACCACATTGTCTGGGAAATTACACACCTCAGCCGCGATAGGGTCACAGGCGTCGAGTTCATCTATCGCATGCAGGGACACGAGCCGGGTGCCACCGATACGGTACACTACTATATCGATACACTCGAGTTGCAGAAGGTAACGCCTGAACACTATGAGGGCTGGAACGTTGCCCCTGGTCGGATTGCGTACAGCCATACAGGATATCCACTCCATGGCTCCAAGATCGCCATGACCAGTGACGATGTGTCGTCCGAATTTACAATTTGCGATGCCAGCACCGGCGCAGTCGTGAAGCAGTATCCAGTTCGCAAGGTCCGAACACCACTTGGTGAATTCCACATTCTCGACTTCTCTGAATTGAACAACACTGGCACCTACATTTTGCGAGCCGGGCAATTGAAAACCAAGCCATTTAAAGTCGGTCGCGACATCTGGAAAGGCACTATCTGGAAGACTATTAACTGTTTCTACTGCCTACGCTGCGGGATGGAAATTCCCGGAATCCATGGTCGTTGCCATGAAGATTGGTTGGCTGAACACAACGGCAAAAAGATCACTTACAACGGAGGCTGGCACGACGCCGGCGACCTTTCCCAGGGGCTTCGCAACACCTGTGAGGCGACCTACGCGATGTTTCTTCTGGCAGAACAGTTCCGGGAAAATGACACGCCCCTTGCAAACCGCCTGTTGGAAGAAGCGCAGTGGGGTCTTGATTGGATTCTGAAGAATCGCTTCGGTGATGGGTATCGCTGCAACTGGGGAACGATGGATTTCTGGACCGACAATATCATCGGCACAACAGACGACATGGTGGCCGAGCGAGTTGGCAATGATGCCTACCATAATTTCCAAGCCGTTACCGCAGAATCAATTGCGTACCGCTTGCTCAAAAAAAGCAATCCTTACTTGGCTGAGCGGTCTCTCAAGTATGCGCTCGAAGACTGGCAATTCGCCGTCGGGAACTTGCCACCACCCAATCTGCAAACTTATGCAATCGGTGTCATTGCGTCTGTCGAATTGTACCTGTCAACCAAACAAAAGACCCACGCTGACAAGGCGGTCGAGCTCGCTGACGTGCTCCTCGCCTGCCAACAGCAAACCCAGCCTGACTGGGACATTCCGCTTAAAGGTTTCTTCTATCGTACACCGGCCAAGCGACGCATTCAGCATTACTCGCACCTCGGTGAAAACCAGTTGCCCATCGTTGCTTTGGTGATGCTTTGTGAAGCCATGCCAGACCATCACAAGCAACCACAGTGGAAGAAATGCGTCGAACTGTATATTTCCTACCTTAAAAGGACCGCTGATTATACTGCTCCTTACTACACTTTTCCGGCATCAATATACTCGCTCGATGAATCTAAAGATGCTAAATTCCAGGAGCAGGTCAAGAACGGCATCCGCCTAAGCGCCAATCATTATCTCCGCCGATTCCCGGTCTGGTTCGAATTTCGCGGCAACTACGGAGTACTGCTGTCTCAAAGCCGTGCGATGACTGCGGCGACACGCCTGCTGAAGGACCGCGACTTGTGGGGCTTAGCACAAAGACAACTTCTATGGGTCGTAGGGCTTAATCCCTTCTGTCAGAACACGATGTATGGTGAGGGACACGACTTTGCCCCACAATACACAGCCACCTCCGGTGACATCGTAGGTGGTTTGCCTGTGGGCATACAAGCCAGCCGCAACCATGACGAACCGTTCTGGCCTGCAGATAATTGCTATAACTTCAAAGAGATCTGGGTGCATCCCTCATCGCGTTGGTTGGGGATTATGGCTGATTTGGAAGCTACGAAACGTATGGATTCTCTAAAAGAGTGAAATTATAACGGATTCGGTATTATTTATAAGAGCATAAGCCCGGATTTCCCAAGTAGTTCGTGACAAGTTTAGCAAATTTTGATGGCATCAAGCCTATGGAGACTATTCAAGCCAGTTCCGATCATCTGATACGAGAGAATGCAATGAGTGAAGCACGCAAGGACGGATTAAGGTGCATCGAAAAAGTTCCGAAATGTTGGATTTTCAGCGAATTTGTGTACTTATTGGGCTTCATAACAGTAATTTTTACCGAGTTGACGGTCATAAGCGTTGAAATCGAACAGTATATTGTGCTATTATAGAGTCAATAGTGTGCAGGAGTACTGTTTATTAACTCATAGGAAAATCTTGGATAAAAGTAATATTTGTGCTAAAAATTTTGACAAGCGTTTTTATAGAAGGGAAGAATATAACGGTACAATGACACTTGGAACTGAAGTTGCTCTCTAATTCAGAGACCTTTTTGTATCATTTATGTTGACGACATACAGTCACTGGGAAACCTTGTAGCATTGTATTACTATGCAAACAAACTGCTTCAACACCAGCACTATACACCTCCAAGCCGCCCTCACCCTTCTCCTTGCCATACTCATAGGCACAACCATGCCCGCCAACACCCAACCAACTCCAGCTGAATCCCCATCCCGCAGGCCCAGTCCCTCGAAGACGCCATCCGCATCACCGGACCGCTTATCGATATCAAGGTAGATTGTGGCGCCAGGGGTGATGGCCGTTCCAACGACACGGTCGCCTTCCAGAAGGCCGCCGGAATCCTCCAGGACAACCGTGGCGGTACGCTGCGAATACCTGGTGGAACCTATATCGTCGGCCGCCAGAGCCATGAAGACGGCGTATATCCGTACTACCGCCGCGAGCCCGTCTTTGCGGTGCGCGACGTCGAAGGCCTCGACGGTGCCATGCTCAGGCTCGCCGAAGGCCTGCGTTACGGCTCATTCGACAAAGACACCGGCCGACCCATCGAGCCCAACATGCCGTTCCTGCTCGCCACGTCAGCCTCACCGGTCTTGGCGACGACGTCAGAGGGGAGTTCCTTGGCCTTCTCCTTGGCCGCATAAACGTCCAGGTTATCGACGATCTTTACCCCATTGGCAGCGGCGGACAGCCCAACTTCGTTCTTCGTGGCTCCGCCGACGGCCTGAAGGAAATGCACGCGGACCTTGTAGGTGCCGTCGGGCACGGGGAAGCGGTAGTGCAGGACACGCTGCCTGGCCGTGGCATAGACCTGCCCGTATGGCAGCTTGCCGATGTCGGACGTCAAGGAGATGGTCACCTGCGGCAACGCCCAGTCCGCAGGGTTGGCCAGCCCGACGTATCCCCTATGGGCGGCCTCGGTACCGCTTTTCGTAGAGCCGCTTGGGAGAGGAGTCGTCTCCGCGGCAGACGTAACTAACGCCCATGTCGAAACCAGCAGCACAAAGGCCACGCGCCTCAAACGATCGTTCACTCGCATTTTCATGGATAGGTCGCCTTTGTCGTGCATTTGTCATGCTTCTCATTTCGTCTTTCCGACCAACTCCGTCACCGAGGCATCGCCCGTCACGAGGGTGACCGAATAGCCGGGCAGGCGCAGCTCACCGCCCGCCAGTTCCTGTTTCCATTGCGGCAAAGTCACGCCATCCGAGGCGATGCGCACCATCGTGGGAATCGTGCCGGACACGCTCAGCTTGGAGGCTCCATTCAGAATCACAGTGTGGTTGGCGCGGTTGATGAAGAGGACCGAGCGAATACCGTCGGCCCGTTTGACGGCGATGAGTTCGATATCCTTGTCGCCTTGGACCGAAACGTCCGCCATCGCTCCCACCAGGCAGCGCGAGCCCAACTGGTAGAGCCGGCCGGTCAGGCGCACCCCGTCGTCAAAGAGGCCGTAGGCCGTATGCCTGCTGTCCCAAACCGCGACGCCGTCGAGACCGAGCAGGCCCATGCGACGCAGCACGCAGGCTTGGAAAACCGCGCCCACATTGTTGCCGTGGCGGCGTTCCATCGGCTCCCATGACCACTTGATGTTGTATTCATCGAGGAAGCACTCGACCTTGCGGCTAGCCGTGGCTTTGGCGGTCGATTCCTTGAAATAACTGGCCTGTCCGGCGAGCGAATCGACGCAGCCGAATACAAATTCATTGGATGCATAAATATCACCCACGGCATAATTGTGCCAGGAGACGAAGTCAACATTGGGTCCGCAGACCTTCAGGAAACTCTCCACCCAGACAGGTTTGGGCCATGTGAGCGAGGGTCCGCCGACCTTGGCCCGGGGATCCTGTTTTTTGATCTCGGCGGAGAGGCGGTTGTACAGATTCCACAGCACGTCGAGCTTGCCGAGATCTTCAAATTGCTCTTGCTGCTCATTGAACACTTCCCAGTATGCGATCGGTTGGCAGACCTCATCGCGCATCACCTTCACGAACTGCCCGACCAACTTTACAAACTGATCTTCGCTCTCGGGGGTCAGGGTTCCATCGGCCTGCTTGGCCATCCAATCCGGCCAGCCTGGGATATTGAGAATGATCCGGGCTTTGCCGAAACCCGTGGAGGCGGCAAAACCGGCCTTGATCTTGTCCACACGCCAGGTGTGTGTCTTGGGGTCGAGCCAGTCGTTGATCAGGGCGCCGTCGAGAAGGCGGATCAACGCCGGCTTGAGCGACGCGAGGAATGTTTGATAATCGGGGGATGCCGCACTTCTTGCATTGAAGACCTGAGAGTCGTTGACGCCCCAGATCGAGGACGGCATCTCCCCAACAGTCTTGCTCCAATCGATCTGGACACTCGCTGTCGTCGGGGGCAGCGAACTGTCCGGTGCCTCTGGCGGGAGTTCCTGTTCCCCATTGGCTAGTGCCGTTTCCAATAAATAAGTTTCACTTTTGTTGAGTATGTTTATTGCAGTATCTGACATATTTATTCAAAGCAATTTTGAGTTCATTATGATTTTGATAATTGGTTCCTCGGATAACAAAT
>Ga0315541_1003607_pt1 | contig 11833 bp, 12 predicted proteins | sample SalMarSW160190MG_FD_203095 | JGI IMG/M metagenome (GOLD analysis project Ga0315541, IMG submission 203095) | Salt marsh sediment microbial communities from the Plum Island Ecosystem LTER, Massachusetts, United States - Salt Marsh Sediment SW1601-190 ...
ACAATCCGCATAATAAACCATCACTATCAGGGCTTAAAATACAATTCTGCCCCTTATCTATAATCCAAGGGTAACTCTTAATTATTTTTTTGTAATCAATTTTATCTGATTTACCAGATAATAATTCTTGAATTTTGGACATAATTATTTGATAAAAAAACCTATATCTTTTTTATAAATTTTTGCAAACTTTTGCAATTCTGCGATATCAATTCTACGTTCGCCTCTCTCAATTTTTGAAATATAAGATTGAGGTTTTGATAGTTTTTTAGCAACCTCTACCTGCTTTAAACCAACATCGCGTCTAGCCTTTTTAAGCCGTTCTAGGATTTTTTTATACTCTTTTGTATAAATTGATTTTGGCATATTCTTACTTCTAATTTTATAACCTGATATAGTATAACCCAAAACAGGTTATGAAAATTAAAAATGCCCAGTTTGTTACTAGGCAGCTCGGTCGCAAGAACCGAGTGCAAACTTGCTCTCCCGCTACGACTCGAACCGTTGGTCCCGAACTTGATTCGATTCCTATCGGGGCATGGGGATTTTTTCCAAACTGATTCCGAGAAACCTTGAAAACAAAGGGCTTCTCGGTCGCAAGAACTGCGCACTAGCCTGCTCGGGATCTAGGATTCGAACGCTCCTCGTGCTAGCTCAACTTGGTTGCGGGGCTAGGGATCGAACCTAGAGTCTTCAGGTCCAAGGCCTGACGTGTTACCGTTACACCACCCCGCATTTCTTTAATTAATCTTCTCACAGAATTGGACAATTGCCAATTCTAAAGGTAATTGAGGAATATAACTATAATTAATCCGAGGTTGAATCAATAATAAAAGATCAAGTATTTTTTGGACCTCTTCCAAAGAATACTTTTTTCCTAAATTAACGATTTCCTTTCTTGCCTCGGCCGCCAATTCTACCATTGTTAAATCCTGAAACCGGGGATCAATCTTTAAGAGAAGTATTTTTCTCAAGTAATTACTCAAGGATCTATTTACCTCGGCCGGATTAGACCCCTCACCCACCAACTGGTTCAAGAAGGTTAAGGCGGGGCCGGTCTTTTTTTCCAGGATAAGGTTAGCCAGCCGATGGATGGCTCCCTGTTCTACCAATCCCAGTAAATTCTGAACTTGAGCAACGGTAATCTTCGGCTGGGGCTCGGCTAAAGCTAAAGTGAGGCATTCATCGAGAAAACTTTCGGCGTTGCGTAAAGCTCCTTGAGCTTGCTGGATAATCATAGAAAGAGCTTCCGGTTCATAATCAACTTTCTCTTGTTGGAGAATAAACTCCAGCTTCTTCCGCATCTGGGCCTCCCGAAGAAGATGAAAATCAAAGCGCTGACACCGAGAAACAATGGTTGGTTCCGTTTTATTAATCTCCGTTGTCGCCAGGATAAAAACAGCATGAGCCGGCGGTTCTTCTAAAGTTTTCAAGAGAGCGTCGGAAGCAAATTTTGTCAGTTGATGGCTTTCATCAATGATAAAAACCTTGTATTTAGACTTAACGGGGACAAAACGAACACCTTCCCTTAACTGGCGAATCTCATCAATCCCTCGATTGGAAGCGGCGTCAATCTCTATTAGATCAATAGACCGACCTCCATTGATTTCTTGGCAGGATTCACATTGATTGCAGGGTTCAAACTTCCCTTTCCCCCGATTCTGACAATTTAAAGCTTTGGCCAACAGCCGAGCAACCGTTGTCTTCCCTGTTCCCCGCGGACCAGTAAAAAGATAGGCATGGGAAACAATATCTTGAGCCAGGGCTCCAGTTAGAGTCTGGACAACTATTTCTTGACCAATGACTTCTTGAAAAGTTTTTGGCCGATACTTTCGATAAAGGGCTAAAGTAGTCATTCTCTTAAAAGGATTTTAACAATAATTCGTCTCGAAAACAAGCTTGGACAATTCTGGTGGAATGAACTAAAATTAAAAAGGAAACACCATTCAGAAATAATCGCCATGACGATTAAACTATTTAACACTCTTAGCCGTAAAAAGGAGGTTTTAAAACCTATTCAGCCTCCGCAGGTTACCATCTATAGTTGTGGGCCAACGGTTTACAACTATGCTCATATTGGCAACTGGCGGAGTTTTTTAGTGGCTGATTTTCTTTGCCGCACTTTGGAATATTTCCATTACCAAGTGAAACAAGTCATGAATATTACTGATGTCGGTCATTTGACTTCTGATGAAAACACGGGAGAAGATAAGATAGAAAGAGCCGCTCGTCTCCAAAAGAAAACCGCTCCGGAAATTACAGAATTTTATCTTCAAGCCTTTTTAAAAGACCGCCGGCTCTTAAACATTCTTCCTCCAGCTCTTCTTCCCCGAGCAACAGAGCATATTCCAGAGATGATTGAGCTTATTAAGATTCTTGAAAAAAAGGGATACGCCTATAGTATCAAAGACGGACTCTATTTTGACACCTCTAAATTCCCCGCCTACGGAAAGCTTTCCGGCCAATCATTAAGCGAAAAGAGGGCCGGGGCAAGAGTAGAAGTTGTCAGCGGGAAAAAGCACCCGGCCGATTTTGCTCTTTGGAAATTTTCCCCTTCTGACCAACAAAGACAGCAAGAATGGGATTCTCCTTGGGGAAAAGGATTCCCTGGCTGGCATATTGAATGTTCTACCCTCTCTACTAAATACTTAGGACAGCCCTTTGATATTCATACTGGCGGAGTGGATCACATTGGCGTCCACCATGAAAATGAAATTGCCCAGTCGGAAGCCGCCTATAATCAGCCCTTGGCTCATTATTGGCTGCATATTGAGTTTCTCCAGATTAAGGAGCAAAAGATGGCCAAGTCAGCTCATAACTTCTATCTTCTGGAAGACCTTAGGGAAAAAGGTTATCATCCTCTTGCCTTCCGACTGCTCATTCTCTCGGCTCACTATCAAAGCAGGCAGGACTTCAGCTGGAAAGCTTTGGAGCAAGCCCAACGCAATCTGGAAAAGATTTACCACTTCGCTCATCGCCTTCTTACCCTTTCCCGTCAAAAAGAATCCCCCTCCGCCCGAGCTAAGGTTAATCTTGCATCTTATCAGAAGAAGTTCTCTGCTGCCTTGGCTGGCAACCTAAATACTCCTCAAGCTTTAGCCGTTCTTTTTGACTTTCTAAAATCTATAGAAAAGCTCTGGAGTCAAAAAAAACTAGCTCCTCCCCAGGCCGAAGAAGCTTATCAGCTTCTCCTGAATTTTGACCAGGTGCTCGGGTTAGAAATAAAAGAGAGGGCTTCTCAAGAAGTAAAGATTCCTCCTATTGTTCAACAACTAGTTAAAGAGAGAGAAAAAAAACGAGCGGCCGAAAAATGGTCGGAAGCTGACCAATTACGAGAAAGAATTCAATCTCTCGGCTATCAGGTAGAAGATACTTCCCAGGGCCCAAGAATTTTTTCTCTCGACTTCTCGGATTAAGTTTGTCTTTTTAAGAGATTTCCGGTAAAATGAAAAAGTATGACTTCTGATTCATTATCTAAAGAACTGCCTCCGCAAAATATTGAAGCAGAAAAAAGCCTTCTCGGAGGTTTAATGCTTGATCCAGAAGCAATGGTAAAAGTCGTTGACTCTCTGCTAGAAAGAGACTTTTATCTTCCTCAACACCAGAAGATTTATCAAGCGATGATCGATCTTTTCCAAGCTAGTCTACCGATTGACATCTTAAGCGTCGCCAATCGCTTAAAAGAAAAAAAACAATTGGAAAATATCGGCGGGCGCGCTTACCTTTCCAATCTGATAAACTCTATCCCAACAGCGAGCAATATTTTCAGCTACGCCCAAATTATTCAGAAGAAAAGGATTCTTCGCGACCTCATCAGTGCCTCCTATGACATCCAATCCCTTGCTTTCGATGAATCTCGAGATTCTAACCTCTTAATTGACGAAGCAGAAAAAAGAATCTTCCAGATTGCCCAAAAATCTTTGGGGCAGCAATTCCGCCCCCTAAAAGCAAGATTAGAAGAAACCTGGAATCGAATCGACGCTCTTTCCAAGCAAAGAGGAAAATTGCGGGGTTTGCCGACAGGGTTTCGAAAACTAGATAATCTCCTCGCTGGACTCCAAAAGTCTGATCTTGTTATCCTAGCCGCTCGTCCCAGTATGGGAAAAAGCTCTCTCGCCTTAGATATTGCCCGCAATGTTGCCATTTATGAAAAAGTGCCGGTTGGAATTTTCAGCCTGGAAATGTCTGAAGACCAAGTTATTGATCGCTTCATTGCTGCCCAGGCCAATGTTGACCTTTGGCGATTAAGAACGGGTAAACTTTCTGATCAAGGAGAAGATAATGACTTTACCCACATTCAATCAGCCTTGGGACTGCTTTCTGACGCTCCTCTTTTCATTGATGATGCCTCGGGCACCAATGCTCTTCAAATGAGAGCCATGGCTCGGAGGCTTCAAGCCAACCAAAATCTGGGACTACTGATTATTGATTATCTACAATTGATGCAACCTATTAACCCTAACGTCAGTTTGGTTCAGCAGGTAACGGAAAATTCCCGGGCCCTAAAGTCTTTAGCCAAAGAACTCCGTATTCCGGTTCTTGTTCTTTCCCAACTTTCCCGAGCAGTGGAACAAAGGACTCCTCACCGCCCCCGCTTGTCTGATCTTCGGGAAAGCGGTGCCATTGAACAGGATGCAGACGTTGTTGCTTTTATCTACCGAGAAGATCTCTATCGAGCTAACCCGTCTCCAGAAAATATTGCCGAGATTATTATTGCCAAGCATCGAAATGGACCAGTCGGACAAATCCAGCTTTACTTTGATGCTCCTTATGTTAGTTTCCGAGACCTAGAGAAAGAACCCGATGTTACCTAAGTCTTGCCAGGAACTAATTCAACAATTTTCTTCTTTCCCGGGAGTGGGTCCTCGTATGGCTGCCCGCTACGCTTTCTACCTCCTCCATCAAGATCAAAAAAAAGTTGATTCTTTAATTAAAAATCTTCAAGAACTAAAGAAGGTTAAACTTTGTTCTGAATGTTTTCTTCCGTTTTATCCTTCTGATTCCAAAGAAACGCTCTGCCCTATTTGCCGCCATCCCTCCCGTCAGTCTCAACTTCTTTGCGTCGTCGAAAAAGAAAATGATCTTTATTCTATTGAAGAAATAGGAACCTATCACGGCCTCTACTTTCTTATTGGTCCCGCCCGTCAATGGTTTGAGAAGAAAGAATCTTCAGCCAGAGTTAAAAAACTGCTCGCCAAAATTAAAAAGGCCTCCCCAAAAATTGAGGAGGTCATTTTAGCCGTTAACTACACCGCAGAGGGACAGGCTCTCCGCTCTTATCTCCAGAACTTGCTTCGAGCTTTGCCAGTAAAGGTTACTCATCTTCGCCAGGGACTTCCCTTAGGGAGCGAAGTAGAATATGCTGACTCTGAAACGTTAAAAAAAGCTTTTCAGGAAAGAGAGTGATTAGACTTTAATTTCCGTAATCTTCACCTGGCAGAAAGGCTGGCGATGTCCTTGTTTTTTGTGATACCTCTTCTTCGCTCGATACTTGAAAATAATCGTCTTTTCCCCTTTCCCCACGGCTGTAATTTCCCCTTTAACCTGCGCTCCTTTAAGAAAAGGAGTCCCGATTTTAACCGTTTTCTCTTGGGGATCAAAAGCTAAAAGAACCTCTTTAAAGATAACCTTCTTCCCCGTTTCTGATTGGGGAAGTTTTTCAATTTTTAATTCTTCTCCTGGAGTGACTAAATATTGTTTTCCTCCAGTTTGGATGACAGTAAACATATTAATTTTCAATTTTTTTTATCGGTTCAGCTTTAAGGAGACGAATCTGCCGAACATTATCAGTCAATTGTTGATAATCTTGATTGACCTTTTCAGAAGTAGAATGAGCTCGCTGAATATGACCAGAAAGAATCTGAAGCCCTCTTCCGAGCTTATCAGTTTTTAATTGAAGAGACTGAATGCCTCTTAAAATTTCCCGAGCTGCTTCTTCAACCTTCGCTCCCTCTAATCCTACCATAATGACCTTTAAAAAGTAATAGAAGGTATTAGGAGAAACCAGATAGACTCTTTTTCGATAACTCTCTCTAAGAACTTGAGGGTAGGAAATCAGCAATTCATAATAGACACTTTCTGAAGGCAGATACATAACGGCAAAATCTACCGTTCCCTCCCGCGGTTGAATATATTTCTGGGCAATACTTTCTAGATGTTTCTTAATATCTCTTTCAAATTGTCTTTGCCATTGCTGCTGTTCTTTTCCAGAAGTTTTCTTCATCATCTGGAAAGATTCCAGGGAATACTTTGAATCGATAGGAATAAGCCCACTTTCTGTTTTTAGAATAGCGTCAACAATTTCCCCACTCGAAAAAGAATACTGGCAACTGATGCGCTCTCGGGGAACAATCTCCTCTAGGAGATCTTTCATTACTTGTTCGCCAAGGTTCCCTCTTAATTTTGGCGACTGAAGAACTTTCTGCAATTCCTTCATATCTCTTCCTATCTCTTGCAACTGCCCTAACTCTTTCTGCATTTTTAAATAAGAATCTCTGGTCTCTTGCAGAGTTTCTTTCACCCTTTCTTGATTGGTGTCTAAACCCTGATGGATATCCTGTTTCAGCAGTTTTAATTCTTCTTCCAAGTTTCTTACCTCCCCGGCTTTAGTCCGGGACTTGAGGAAAAAAAAGCCGAAAACTGCCAGGAGAAGAGATAATAAGCCAATTAAAAACCAGAAAATAGCTATGGTCATTAAGCAAGATTAAGAAGAGGTCTTTTTCTGGGAGGAAAAATGGCTTTTCTTCTGAGAAAAATTAATAATTTCTTTAATTTCTCCATTAGGAAAATAAATCATTTCTCCTTTTTCCCCTTGAATAATTACTGAAGTAAGAGATATCTTAATTACTCTTCCCCGGTGATTTTTAATTTCTACTTCATCGCCAACGTCAAACGAGTCCTCAACTATAAAGAAAAAACCGGCAATCAAACTTTGGAAAAACCGTTGAGCTCCTAAGCTAATAGCTAAACCGGTAATTCCTAATCCAGCCAAGAGAGGGCCAATCTCTACTTGGAATAAGTTGAGCACCATCAAAAAAATAATGCCATAGAGAATGACTTTCGATGTCAAAACCATCCCCGTTTCCATCGTTCCTGCCCTTTTGGCCAAGTTTCCTCCCGGGTACCGCTGGAGGTGCTTTTCCTTAAGACTAGCTATCTTTTCTGCAAAGAAACTAATCATCCAACGTCCGAAGAAGAAAAGCGCCAAAATCCAGAAAACTTTCCAACCGTAAACTCTTAAAAGATCGAGACCCCAATTAATAAATTCTGTCATAATTTCTTAAAAAACTTAAACTCCGCAGCCCCGATGGGGTTCGAACCCATGTGATATGGCTGAGAACCATATATCCTGAACCACTAGATGACGGGGCCTGCTTGTTACTCTACCATAACCTCCGGCTGAAGTGAAGGAGGAATCTGATAGTGGTGAATGATAAATTGGGCCAGTTCTTGAAAAAGAGGGGCGGCCGAATAATAAGCGCTAGCTACTTTAGGATTATCTAATTTAATCAAGGCCAAAAATTGAGGATTTAAAGCTGGCGCAAAGCCAATAAAGCTCTGGACAGTTTGCTCCGGATCGTAGGCTGCCTGACCCGGGAGTAGGACCTGGGCTGTTCCCGTCTTCCCGGCAATTTGATGGCCCTCGACTCGCGCTAGTTTCCCATAGCCGCTTTCCACCACCTCCACCAGCATTGTTGTCAGTTGAGAGGCTGTTTTCGAAGAAATCACTTTTTTCGTTTGGAGCCGGGGACTTCTTTCTTCTCCCTGAGGGTCAATGGTTTTACTGACGAGATAGGGCTGAACCATCTCTCCATTATTAGCAATGGCGCTGAAGCCAGTGATCAATTGAATCGGCGTCAGAGCGATGCTTTGACCAAAGGAAGCAGTCGCAAAATCCCGAGGGATGCCATTTTTCAAGACTAAATTACTGGAAGAAACTTCTTCTGCCAAATCAATACCCGTCGGTTGAGTAAAGCCAAAGCGCTCAACATACTTCCAGAAAAGTTCTGATCCCAACTCCCTTTCAACAAAAACGGCTCCGGTGTTGATAGAATGCTTAAGCACTTCTATCATATTACATTCTCCATAAACTTTATTCTCATAATTATAAATTGGCGGTCCTCCGACTTCAACGTATCCCCGATCTTCATAAGTGGTCAGCGGGTTAATCTTCCCTTCATTCAGGCCGGCGGCCATCGTAAAAGCTTTAAAGACTGACCCCGGTTCAAAAATTTTCTGAGTGACGGAATTTAGAAAGCTTTCCAAACTACTTTTTGAATAATTACCAGGATCAAAACTGGGCAGGTTAGCCAAGCTAAGAATAGCCCCGGTGCGAGGATCCATAACAATAATTGACCCTCCGTCAATCTCCCAGCGATCTTTCGCTTCTTGAAGCAGCCGCCGGCTCTCAAACTGAATATTGTAATCCAAGGTGAGGACCAAATCTTTCCCCGGTTGAGGAGCAGATAGATCTTCAGCTCTAGAAATTAGGAAGCCAAAGGGGCTATGCTCCCAGCGGAACAGGCCGGGCTGGCCTCGGAGTTCGGCTTCATACTTTTCTTCTAATCCATACTGCCCTTGGTCATTCCCCCCAACAAAACCTACCACTTGAGCCGCCAGCTCTCCTTGAGGATAAAAACGCCCCTCCCCTCTTTCTATCTGTAAGAGAGGAGAATCTAATAGTTTTAAAGCTTCTTCTTGCTGTTCCGTAATTTCTCTCCGAACGGTTTTTTCTTCTGAAAGTTCTTCAAAATCAGTTTGGAGTATTTCTTCTAAAGATTGTTTTAATTCTGCCTCAGCTAAAATGGCTGGCAGAGAAAAGCGAACCAAGATTTCTTCTTTGTTAGCGGCTAGCTTTTTTCTATTAGAAAAAAAAATCTCTCCGCGCGAACCCTCGCCGGCCTCAAGAGATTCAGATTGCCCCTGGGCTAAAGCCCGGTAAAATCCCCCTTTAATAATTTGAAGAAAAAAAAGACGACCAGCAAAAACAAGGCTGATCAAGAGAATAAAACCTAAAAGAAACCAAATTCTTTTTCTGGACATCTTACTTCGCTGCCATTCGCTGGGTGCTTAAATCTAAGTAAGCCAGATTTTCCACTGGCACTAAACCCAAAACTTCAATCTTCGGCGAAAGTGCTTCTAAGGTAGTTAAATGCTGATAACGATTATCCAAGCCCTGGACAAATTGCCTCAGCTCTCCGACCTCAGTTTGATAGGATTTCACCTGGTAGGAATGGTGAGTGATACTTTGCACCTGAACCATGTAAAAACCAATCAAAAATGCTAGGGTAATGACAGAAGAAAGAAAGATAGTTTTTTGAAGAAGAGTGGAGTGAGTGTAAGCCATTTTAAATTAATTTAATTTTTTTGAATAATTCTTAATTTAGCTGACCTTGATCGAGGATTTTTCGCTTTTTCCAGAGAAGAAGGAGTAGCTGGCTTCTTAGTTAGAATCATTCCCTGGCCTTGCTTCTGAACTTCTCGGAAAAATTGTTTGACAATTTTGTCTTCCAATCCTTGAAAAGTGATAAGGGCTAATTTTCCTCCCGGCTTCAGAATGTCTATCGCCTGAGGAAGAACCTTTTCCAGGTTTTCCAATTCTCGATTGACGGCAATTCTTAAAGCTTGGAAGGTTCTAGTAGCCGGATGAATTTTCCCTTTCCGGGGAACAACTCGCTCGATCAGGGCAACCAACTCCGGCACTCTCTCAATAGATCTTACTTTTCTGGCCTTTATAATCTCCTCCGCTAAGCGGCGGTGAAATCTTTCCTCTCCACAGTCTTTGAGAATTCTTTCTATTTCTTCTCGAGGCCAGTGGTTAATGATTTCTTTCGCTGTCAATTTTTCTCCAGGACAATAACGCATGTCTAACTCCCCTTTTTGCTGAAAGCTGAAGCCCCGAGGAAAGTTTTCCAGATGCCAGCTCGATAAGCCCAGGTCTAAAACGACACCAGCCACCTCTTGGAAATTCTCTCGCTGGACGATTTTTTTTAAATGAGCAAAATTATCACCAACCAATATCAGCCTTGACTCCCACTCCGTTCCTCTGATTTTCATTCTCAATCTCTCGACTACTTCCGGCGTCCAATCGATTCCCAGCACTTTTCCATTCGGCTTCGTTTTCTGGAGAATAGCTAGAGCATCTCCTCCTCCGTTTACCGTTGCATCTACAAAATTTTCATTCGCTTGAGGATGTAAATAATCCAGAAGCTCCTTTTGCAAAACTGAAAGGTGCATTTTAGACTCCTAATTCTCCTAATCTTTCAGCCATATCCCCTACTTCTTTCTCCATTTGTCCTTTGTATTTATTCCATCCTTCCTCACCCCAGATCTCAACCCGATTATAAATTCCAATTACCGCCACTGACTTCTCAAGATGGGCATAACCTTTCAGGTAATCAGGGATTAAAATTCTTCCTGCTTTATCTAATTCCACTTCCATGGCTCCAGCTAACATTAAACGGCTGAAGCCGCGAGCATCTGATTTTGAAAAAGGCAGCCGACTTAATTTGGCTGCTAATTCTTTCCAATCTTTTTGGGGATATAGAAAAAGGGACTGATCCAACCCTCGGGTAATAACCACTTTCTTTCCCAGCTCTGGCCGGAATTTGACGGGAACGGCTAACCTCTTTTTTGAATCAATAGTGTGGTGATATTCGCCGATGAACATAAGTTATCCCCTAATTGGTAAAGTTACCCCCATATTTATCCACATATACTCACTAACCTTCACTAATCTTCACTTTACTCCCATCCCTCCTCCTTGTCAATCTACAATTTCCCACTTAAAAGAAGCGGAAAAATAGGAAAAAAGATGGTTTTATTCACCCTTTATCCCCATGAACAAACCTATCTCCGAAGAGATAGGTTTAGAAAATCCTTTTTCAATTGTCCAATGATCTTTTTCCTCTTATCTTGCTTCCGAAGACAATTTTTTCAGTGTCTGTTGAGCCCGGTAGTCAAGAGCTTGTTTCTTCCGCTGACTCAACCATTTTCTGATAAGAATAAACTGCTTTCTTAATAGAAGAACACCAGCCAGAGCAATAACTAAAGGAAGAATGAAATAATCAAGCCATTTATTACCTGTTCCCGTAGCGACGGTAGAAACTCCAGCTACTTGACTCCTCGCTATCTTGACAGTCGCCGTATCACTATCAGTAACTTGGCCGTTAGAAACCTGGCTTGTATTAGTCAAGGAAGTTAAGCCGTAGTTAAAATTAAAACCAGAGGCAACCACAGTTGTAAACTCAACTCGGCAATATTCACCAGTATCAATATCTTTTAAGTGAGCCCCCGTCAAAATATTTTTGGAAGTAGGAATACCGTCAATCCTAACCGAATTCTCAATCAGATCCAATTGAGCCGGTAAGCTATCAATCAGTATCAAATTTTCCAAGGAATCAGTTCCTAAAGAGGTAATAACAATACGGAATTGCACTTGATCCAAAGGATTGGCAAAGACTGTTTCTTGCCAGGTTTGTTCCCCCTTGGTTAGGTTTCTGGCTGTTTTTTCTACTCCTAAGCGAATATCACCAGCAATAATTATACAATCTCCATTCTGGCAAGTTTCATCACTATCACATTGTTCTACTAATTCACGATCGCTATAAGAGTCAGAATAACAAAGACCACCGGCGCAACCCCGGTCGTAACATGTTCTTTGTCGATAGACATCTCCGAGATAACAATAATTTCCACTCCAACTCAAGCAAGAGTCATCACCGCATTCCTCATATTTGCTTTCCCGAGCTCCGCAAGAGTTATACCAGTAACTATCATTGAGATAGCATTGTTTAGTGCTATGGGAAAGACAACCCGAGCCGCAATCCTGAGA
>Ga0315541_1003614_pt1 | contig 11814 bp, 9 predicted proteins | sample SalMarSW160190MG_FD_203095 | JGI IMG/M metagenome (GOLD analysis project Ga0315541, IMG submission 203095) | Salt marsh sediment microbial communities from the Plum Island Ecosystem LTER, Massachusetts, United States - Salt Marsh Sediment SW1601-190 ...
GAGGCTGTTCAAGAAAAGAGAGAAGAGATGCGAAGTCAAGGGGCTACCCGTGAAGAGATCCACGAGGCAGTAGCTGAGATGCTTAAAGGTTACGGGGTTGACTTACCCGAAGGCTGGAAAGCACCGCGTGGTTTTCGTGGTGACTTCGGTCCTGGTCCGTTTGGCTTCTGCGCAGATCTGACAGATAAGCAGAGAGAAGCCATTCACGAGAAGACCAAAGAGATGCGAGACCAAGATGCTACCCGCGAGGAAATTCACGAGGCGGTGACCGAGATGCTCAAAGGTTACGGGGTTGACTTACCTGAAGATTGGAAGGGGCCGCGTGGCTTCCGAGATGGCTTTGGCCCTGGTCCAGGTGGCTTTTGGGCAGATCTGACCGAGGAACAGAGAGAAGCCATTCACGATAAGATTGAAGAAATGCGAGACCAAGATGCTACCCACGAGGAGATTCGGGACGCAGTGGCTGAAATGCTCAAAGGTTACGGGATTGACCTGCCTGAAGACTGGAAAGGACCGCGTGGCTTTCGTGACGGCTTCGGTCCTGGTCCAGGTGGCTTTTGGGCAGATCTGACCGAGGAACAGAGAGAAGCCATTCACGAAAAGATCAAAGAGATGCGAGACCAGGATGCTACACGGGAGGAGATTCACTCTGCGGTAGCCGAGATGCTTAAAGGTTACGGCATCGAATTGCCCGAGAATTGGGGTGAGGGACGCCGGGGTGATCGCAGGCACAGATGCGCTCTCACCCAGGAGCAGCGGGAGATAATTCGAAATCTTGCCGATGAGCAGAGGCAAACTGTTCGCAAGACCATAAGAGAGATGCGAAAACAGGGTGCTGCTTGCGAAGAGATTCAAGCTGCGGTAGTCGAGTTGCTGGGAGGTTTTGGTATCGAATCTTCCGAGGATTCCGAAAGCACATCTTCTGAAACGGCACCTGCTGAACTTCAAATTGAAGCTCAGAGCTATCCTAATCCCTTCAATCCGCAAACTGAGATTGCCTACAATCTGCCTCAGAATTCTTATGTTAAGCTCACCATCTATAATGCACAGGGTCAAAAAGTCAAATCTCTGGTGGATGAGTATCAGAGTGCGGGACCAAAAAAAGTAATCTGGGATGGTTGCGCTGAAGGCGGAGAAAAGGTGGCAAGTGGGGTTTATTTGTACCGCATCGAGGCCGGCCCCCACAATGTGACGAATCGTATGGTTCTGCTCAAGTAAACTACCGTTCCTCTGAACTTACATCCATTCGCTGGGGGTGACCGAACATTCAGGTTACCCCCGACTTTTTAACCGGTCAGTAATGAGGTATAAAGATGAGCTACAAAGATATTACTGCCCTGAGCGCCAAAGCACTTCTTCTGTTAACACTCACCAGCTCTACCCTATTGACGGGTTGCAAAACTCAGAAGGTTCCGACTCACTGGTCGACAGAACCGGTGCAAGTAGACGGTGAAATGACCGAATGGGCCAGCGGATCCACCGTCTATTTTGAAGACCCCGGGGTGCAACTGGGTTTGTGCAATGATAGCGAAAATCTCTACATTCTTTTGCGTTTCAATAACCAAGCCTGGGCACGGGCCATCCGCACGGGTGGTATGACCCTGTGGCTGGATAATTCCGGCAAAAAGAAGAAGGATTTGGGCGTCCGTTACACTGGTGGACCGTCCCTTCCAGATATGCAGAAGTCGGAGACGACCGATAGGGGCGGATTCCGGGAAAGCCTGACACCTGAGCAGCAACAGCGCCTCCTGGAAATGCAGAAAGCCATGGCTGATCAAATCACGATTATCGACAAAAAGAACAATGAGGAAAAGTCCGTGCGGGCCGATGGCTCCGGCGGGCCGGCTGCCTGTTTTGCCTCTCCCCAGGGCACCTACACATATGAATTCAGCATCCCGCTGAAGAAAGGCGATGTTTTCGATTGCGGCATCGGGGCGGAGCCAGGACAGGTCATCTGTCTTGGATTGGAGTGGGGCGGAATGGGTAAGGAGAATCGCCAAAGGATGATGGAACGAATGGGTGGCGGTCCACCCGGTGGTATGGCTGGTGGTCCGCCTGGCGGTATGGGTGGCGGTCGGGGCGGAGGACCTCGGGGCGGTGGCGGCATGGAGCCACCCGAGGAGCAGGAGCTTTGGGTGAAAACTCAGTTGGCTTCACCTCCAGCAGGATGGTGAAAAGATGATGCAGTGGTTTGATGAAGGGATAACGCGGTGGGCAGCCGTCTTCGGCAGTCTGGCTGCTCTCTTGCTATTGTTGCTCTCCTGTGCCACCGCGCCTCCTTCTCGAAAATATGTGAGTCCGGTTCTTGACTCGCAGGGCCGGACGGAGGAGTCCTTCCGCGCGCTGTGGGAGAAGCGAACGGTGAACCTGGGGGCGGCTCCCGGTGGTGCAGGACCTATGCGATTTCTCAACCCGCTCCGAATGACAGGCGGCCCGGCGGGCGGAATGGGCGAATTTCCGCTTCATGTCACCGCCACACTGATGGACTCCCTCCTGATAGAGGCCGGCTTGCAATACCACGCTGATCTGGTCAAGATGACACCAGAAGAGCGGACAGACTTTCGAAAAGCTTACATCCAACGCTACGGTGTTGAAGATCATCTTCTTATCTGGTGTGAGCTGCAAACCTCCTGGGCGGAACTCTTTCTGGACCTCGACCGCTGGATAATCTTCATTGAGGACGATGCCGGCAATCGGTATGAACCTGTGCGAGTAGTCGAGCAATCTCAATCTTCTCGCGAAATGGGAATGGACATGTTACCAAGATTCCAGCCTGAAAGGAGACGGCCAAGCTGGGAGATTCATCATAAGACCGTGATGCTTTGCTTTCCCAAGCGAGATTTCTACGGAGCCCCGGTTCTATCCAAAGAAGTGGAGTTCTTGAAGCTGGTCTTTCAACAGAGTGACGATGGGAGAACAAGGGCGGAGGGAATCTGGGCGTTCAAAGAATAAGCATGGTTTCGGTCACACGTAAAGGAAAAAGAGGGGAATGAACGTTATTGGCTTGAAATATGCCAGTCTGGATAAAGAGAAAAGGAAGTTTCTCTTTGCCATCGTAATTTCCTTTTTCTTTCATCTTTTTCTTCTGTACCTGCTTGAATCAGAGAATGCTTACGTGATCGATCTGAAACAAAGTCTTGAGATAACTCCTGAAGAGGTGGTTATCGTCTTTCCTGAGAACAAGCCGAAACAAATTGTCGAGAACACTGGCGAAAACGAGGAGATTCCGGAAAGATCCGATCTTTTGTCTGAGAGGAATTCTCGTGCCAAAAATGAGAACTTGCTGGAACAGATGCAAAACCAGCTATACAGCATCGGAAATACACCTTTTGCCAATCTTTCCCAACCTCGATCTCTGGCTCAAAATTCCTATGCTGAGAAGTTAAATCGCGGGTCAACTGAAAAGTTCAGCCGGGAAGCCTTGTTAGCTGACAGAGGTTCCCAAGCACCTGGCCACACGCAGATCGACAGAGCTGTGCCCGGAAGCCAAGAGGCTCATGTCAGGGAAAATGACGGCACGAATAATCTTTACGATCAAAAGGAATTCTCCGCAGACGAGTTGGGAAGTTTGACGTTGAGCACCTATGCCTGGGAATGGGCATCTTACATAAATTACTTCAAAAAGAGGCTATATGAGGTTTGGCGCGCACCTCCGGCGTATTTCAGCCTGGGAGTGATACACGGTTATACGGTAATTCGTCTCATAATCGACCGGAACGGCCAAATGGTCAACAGTCGAGTGCTGGAACAGAATGGTCATTCTTCTCTGCAAACTTCGAGTGAAAACGCGGTCAGTGCCGTTTTCCCTTTAGAGCCATTACCGGCAGATTTTCCCGACGAGACTCTAACACTCACCTTGACCTTGTTTTATCCCAACCTGAGAAAAAGGAGTGATTGATATGCTGGAATTATTCGAACGCGGCGGTGTTATGATTTATCCTTTGGCTTTTTCCTCCTTGCTCGCGGTTGCGATCATTGTTGAACGTTTGATCACGCTGCGCCGCAAAAAGATAATCATACCGGAGATCATCAACGTCGTGGAGCAATTCAATTCTCTTAAGGATGTCGATCTGGCTAAAAACATTTGCCTGCGCTATGAAGGACCGCTGCCCAGCATCATTAGAATAGGATTGGAAAATAGTGATCTGGATAGAAATGGAATTAAGGAACTGATCGAAGACCAAGGAAGGCAGGAGATACGTAAACTGGGAAAAGGTCTGGGGATACTGGAGACCGTGGCGGCCATTGCACCACTTATGGGCTTGGCGGGAACCGTCCTGGGAATGATTAAGGTGTTTGGCGTAATCAAGGAGCAAGGGGTTGGTCAAGCAGCAGCCCTTTCCGGAGGAATCTCCGAGGCATTGTTGACCACCGTGACCGGATTGTTCATCGGGATACCGGCACTGATCTTTTACAACTACTTTTCCCACAAGGCCGAAAACTTCGTTCTGGACATAGAAAAACATTCCGGCCTTTTAGTCAAAAAACTGAATAGCATTAAATCAAGCAGCGAAATCAAGAATGGCGCTCCACAACCAATAAATGTGAATCGCCAATAGCCAATCAGATAGTTGCCATGAAACTCGTAACACGACGCCGACGAAAAGTCACGTTGAATTTGACCTCCCTGATCGACGTTTTGTTTATCTTGATTATTTTCTTCGCCGTGTCCTCTACCTTCCTGGAACAGCCGGGAATAGAACTGAAATTGCCTGAGGCAGAAAGCAGTGAGGCCCACACGGCACAAAAGATCATAATTTATGTTGACCGTGAAGAAAACATCTTTCTGAATGATGATCCGATGGAACTGGAAACATTAGGAGACGCGGTTCAATCTTTGGTCTCGGCACAAGAGGAAAAGAGCGTCATCTTGCGTGCCGACAGCGCGGTGAAACATGGAATGGTTATATCTATTATGGACCTTCTGCGCAAGAAGGGCATATTCAAAATTATCGTTTCCACGGAAAAGCCATCCCGAGAAGCAACTGGTGAGTAAAAGCCGATCCGATTTATATTGTCGGGGAAATCGGCGAGAGGCGAGCCAGGTCATTTCTACGGAGACGGGACCGGGGACATTTCCTGCTTTGATGGGAGGGAACAAAAGGGAGGGTGAATCATCCGACTGTATTCTTTTTTTGCTACTCCCTAATGCTCCTATTCAAACAGCCTTTCGAAGTAAGTGAGAAGAAAAAGAGCAAAGAAGTATACACTCAACAGTGCCTGAATACCAGAGACAGTTCGCGTCCATCCGACGGACTTGAGGTCTAGTTCTCGGGGCAAGAGCAGCCTAAGCCACCGTCCGAAGTTGAAACCCCGGAAGCCGATGTTGAACGCGCTCATAAGACTAAAGAACGCAGCCCATGCCAGCAGTTTCGTTTCCTGCCCCAGAAACTCAAGCCCCACGGCCCACTTGCTGCTTCTAGCTGATAAGTCGGCAACGTTCAGCGTGAGCTGCGTGTTGGCGCTCGACGCGTTTTTGTATTCTTTCATAATGGCTGTCCTCTTTCCGAAGTTCATCATAAGTAGGTATATGAACGTGCAAAGCAGCCACAACCAGAAGGCAAGGACTACCGGTCTGCCGTAATCCATTCCGTATCGACAGGTCCAGTCAAACAACACAAGCTCTAGAAAATACCAAAAGCGTCTACCCTCGCTCGCACGCCTCCGGTTGTCACTGACTCTCAGAGCGTAGGTGACGCCTCGCTCCTCCTCACGGTAGCCGTCCCGCCTGAGGCGATTGCGTAATTCCGTCAAGGCGCTCGGATCCTGCAAGTATCTCAAAGACTCTAAACCCTTGGCCGTAGCTATGCCAGCAGACGAAGGCACGGAATGCGGCTCGAACAAGGCATCGCCCAGTTCGCTGCCCACGAAATCGACCCTGGCTAGATGTGTGTTCTTGAACACAGCACGTCTCAGTCGACAATATCTGAAGCTTGCGCTATCAAACACTGTTCTTGAGAAGTCCGCTCTGAAAGGAAACACTACAGAGGAACAAAGGACCTCGCGGCGGAATTCGCAGTCCCGAAATGATACTTCGTCCGTAAACATCGCTTCGTGGATCTCGAACCTTTCCTTAAACAAAGCTTCTGCGAAGGACACCGGGCCGTGGAATGTTACGCTGTCGAACAACACTTCACTAAAAAATTCTACATCTCCAAACATAACGGGGCCCTGGAATTCAGTTGAGCGAATTTCGATCTTGGCCGATGTCTGCCTCCTACGGGCGCGGAGCTTCGTTATCCCAGTGACCACGCAGTCCCGCAACGCTACATCCCGTTGGTCTGATACGGCAGTAGCCAGTTCCTCGCCTTCGATGGTCTTGCCCACCCTGTCGAATCTTGGTTCTCCCGCTGACGAATGGCAGAAAATCGCACTCACTGCCAAACCAACAACCATTAAGGGGGGGATTGCCCTGCTACGTTTTTTTCGCACTGAAGTCATGGTGCAAATCCCTTCATCGAGCTTCGTATGGTGCGTCGGGAACGGAATCTCCGATGCCTCCCACCTAACACCACAGTCCGCCATGAACATTTAGCACGCTTCCGGTTATGTAATTCGCCTCATCCGAAGCGAGGAATAAAACGGCGTTGGCTATATCCTCAGGCTTTCCCAATCTTCTTAAGGGTACCTGCTTCGGCATGTCTTTCTTCATCTCTTCCGTGTATTCATCAGTCTCGATGAATCCCGGATTCACCACATTCACTCTGATTCCGTTTTTCCCTTCTTCTTTGGCCAAGCTTTTGGAGAGGACCACCACGCCGGTCTTGGCCGTGGCATAAGCGCAGTTTCGAGTGTAACCCTGCGTCCTCTCAGCATTGGGCGCTCCGATATTGACGATGCTTCCGGATTTCTGCTTTCTCATGATGGGAACCACGGCTTTGCAGCAGTAAAACGTGGAATTGAGGTTGGAGTTTATGACCTGGTGCCATTCCTGAATGGTGGTATCGTAAATTGATTTGTAAAGAAATGGTCCCACGTTATTTACCAAGATGTCGATCCTGCCGAATTCATCCACCACCTTCTTTGTCATCTCTTCCACATCCGCGAAATTGGAAACGTCACATCCAATTGCGATCGCCTTCCGTTTCATCTTTCTGATCGATTGGACAACGTCCTCTGCCGCCGCATTATCGGATCTATAGTTAATCACTATAGAAGCGCCGGCCTCTGCCAGTTTCAAGGCGATGGTTCTTCCGATGTGCCGGGAGCTACCAGTGACCAATGCCACTTTGTTTTCTAAAGACATTTTGGCTCCTTCCCCTTATTTTAAGTGAAGAATCGGGCGTGGATACGCTGAACCAATGCTGGTTTTCTCGCCGGTGGTAACCTTCAGGGTGAATCCTCACTCCTGCCTTCCAGTTCTTGGTTCAGGGTAAGGGTACCCTGAACCAACTCATGAGATTCTTCGTCCCCCGCCGGCGGCGGGGGGACTCAGAAAGACACTTTCTGACAGCCTTTTATTAATTATGAGTGACGCATCCGCAGAGGTAGTCTGACTCAGGGTTGGCATGAACCATGCGGTTCATACCGCTGACCTACTTCTTTCCCACCGGCATGATGCCCAACGGTTCCTCTTCGATTCCCAGAGCCTTCTTCACCTTTTCGTCCTCAAAGGCTCCGATAAAAACGGTTCCCAAACCCAGAGTCTCCGCCTGGAGATAGATGTTTTCGCCTGTGCACCCCACCTCCATATGCACATATTGGACCCCTCTTTGTTTATACTTCTTCATGGTCCTTTCATATACTGCGGTGATGACCAAGGTGGCAGGAGCTCTGGTGATCTCATCCTGATACAAGGATGCCTCGGTGAGTTTTTGTCTTAGATCTCCATCGATTTTCTTGGTGACACTATGCTTTCCCGGATCATAATGATAAAGACCCGGTTTGAGTCCCTTAACTTGTCCCACTACCACATAAATCTCCAGCGGAAACAAAGCTCCGGCAGAGGGAGCAGTTCTTCCACCCCACCTCGAGGTTATGCCTTGGGCAGCCCACAAAAGCTGGGAGATTTCCTCAATCTTTAGAGAGTCTTTGCCATACTCTCTCACCGATCTCCGTTGGGAAAGCGCCTCTTCCACACTGGTCTTGCTCGACAATATGGGTTCGGGAAGCTCAAAAGGGTCGTCCCCGGGGACACCTTTGGATGGTTGTGACGTCTTCATTTCTTCTCCCTTTGATGAGTCTTTCTCCTGTGCCAAAATGTCTGCGGCATTGCTGAAGACCAAGAAAACTATCCATCCTGCGAAAAGAACAGGCAAATACAGAATAGCCAATTTGATATTCTTCTTCATTTGAAACTCCTTTCAATCCCTGCAAAGGTTTTTAGGTATTGGAAGAGCTTCTCTCCCACGGGAATATATCGAAGCGGAGCAAGCAGGTCAAGTTTTTTCGCTCTGGCTCGTGAGAGAACGCCCCAGCTTGGGAATACAGGCAGTCTTACACTACTCGATAAGACCATTTACGCAGAAGGTGTCTCACCTCAGACAGACCCCTTCTCTCCCTATCTGCAGAACTGGTTAGGTTTTTTCAAGAATCTCTTTGAACTTGCTAAGCCTACCTAAAGGTGTTAGATTACCTCGGAAAAGATTACTTACATTTGCCAAGAAGAATTCCTCGAATTATTACTTGAGTTCTAAGGGAAAGTGAGCGCAAAATGTTAGCAATGAGTTTGAATGAGCCGGATCTGATAGAGAATGATCCTCTTAAGTTGGTTGATATGAAAATTCCCGAGCCTGCTCCCGGTGAGGTTCTGGTGCATGTGCAAGCATGTGGAATCTGCCATACGGACCTTCATACGGTGGAGGGAGAGCTTGATCTTCCCAAAAAGCCGATCGTTCCGGGACATCAGGTGGTAGGCATCGTCGAAAGACTGGGGGAAGGTGCGTCCCGATTCAAAGAAGGTGATCGCATCGGGATGGCCTGGCTGCATTCCACGTGTGGAAAGTGCTCGTATTGTAAACAGGGCAAAGAGAATCTCTGTGAAAATGCTCAATTCACCGGCTATCATACCGATGGCGGCTATGCCCAATACACCGTCATTCATGAGGACTTTGCCTACCCGATTCCAGACAGGTTTTCTGCGGAGCAAGCTGCTCCCTTACTCTGCGCCGGGATCATAGGGTACCGGGCGCTGCGATTAAGCGAGATAAAGCCCGGGCAAAGACTTGGCCTATATGGCTTCGGGGCTTCAGCTCACGTTGCCATCCAGGTTGCAGTTCATTGGGGTTGTCGGGTGTACGTTTTTTCCCGCAGCAAGGAACACCAGAAACTGGGTGAGAATCTTGGAGCGGTATGGACCGGAAAATCCGGTGAGATGCCGCCTGAAAAACTGGACAGTGCTGTGGTCTTTGCACCCGCCGGAGAGATAGTGCTTGACGCACTGAAAGCTCTGGACAAAGGCGGCACGCTGGCTCTGGCCGGAATCTATATGACTCCTATCCCCCAGATGGATTACACGGAACATCTCTACCACGAGAGAACGGTTCGGAGCGTCACCGCAAGCACCAGACAGGACGGGGAGGAATTGCTTAAGATCGCTGCAGAGATTCCCATCCAGACCAAAATCACCTCGTTTCCACTGCAAGAGGCGAATAAGGTTCTCCGGCTGCTGAAACAGGGAAAGATTAACGGAGCAGGCGTCCTCACGATTCGTCAAACGTAGAGTAACATTCACCACTTCACAAGGGCACGAGTAGCTCAAAGCCCGCCATTTTCCATTTCATGCTTGACAAATAACGGGATATCGTTATAATTGTCTTTAGAGATTAGCACATTTGTGGTTGGATAAGACAGGGTAAGAAACTTCTGGTCAACATAAATAGTTAAACTTCAGGAGAAATCGATCGAAACATTCTAATGATTCCCACGATTCAGGGACCGGGAAAAGAAAGGGTAAAGAAATGCTTAAGAAAATTCGCTTACTCGGCACATTTCTTGTATTAATATTGACTCTTGTCAGTTATATCTGCTCAACCTCCGGGGTATGTCAGAACATCGATTTGAAGAAGGTAAAAAGACTCCAGTGGATTGATCCTTTGGGACGAGAGCCGATCGGCTTTCAGCAGTTCCAGGCCATGCGCCTCCCATCCGCTCCTCTGAAGGTTAAAACCATTCGCAGAGTTTCAGCTAAGCCAAGTCCCGTCCCTAAAATGACCGATTCTCTGGTAGCGGTCATGGTCAACTCTGATCTTTACAGTCGAATTCAGACCTCGCTGGACCAGTACGTGGATGATCTTACCCAGGAGGGCTATTCGGTGGAAGTTGATCTGTGGTCAGGCGGCAATTATCAGGACCTTCGAGATTCTTTAAAACATAAATGGACTTATTCCGGGCTGGTGGGAGCAGTGCTGGTCGGGGATCTGCCTATTCCCTGGTGCGAGCTGTACGTCTGGGGAGGAGAGGAATTCCCCATTGACTATTACTTTATGGAACTGGACGGCACCTGGTCTGATTCCGACGGCGACGGACTTCTGGAGGGACTCTCTGCAGGGTCAGGAGACGTTGGGCCGGAAATCTGGGTGGGGAGATTGGCACCTTCAAGTCTGGTCTGGGGAAACGAAGCTCAACTCCTGGAGGACTATTTCACCAAGAATCATAATTACCGGATTGGCAATCTTTCCCTTCCTCATAGAGCCTTGTCCTTTGTGGACGATGATTGGGATTATTTCTACGACTGCGACTTAGGTTATGCTTACGACGACGTGACCGTCATTAACGACGTCAACCAAACCATCGCTAACAACTACAAACAGGAATTACTTGAGAATTACGAATGGATTCAGTTGTGTGCACATTCCTCCTGTTGGGCCCACACGTTTTTGATCGATGGGAGTCAATGGGGAGGTGGAAGCGTATACAATTACGAACTTCATGCCTTGCAGCCTCATGCCCTTTTCTACAATCTCTTTGCTTGCTCGAACACAAGATTTGTGGAGACCAACAACGTGGGTAATTGGTATGTTTTTGTTGACGATTATGGCCTGGCTGCAGTAGGAAGTGCAAAGACGGGGAGCATGCTGTATTTCTACGATTTCTATGTGGCCTTGGGCCAGGGGAAATGCATTGGAGATGCTTTCAAAGAGTGGTTTGAAGTACAGGCTCAGGGTGGGTTTGACGATTCGGAAAAGGGATGGTTCTTTGGGAATAATATCTTGGGCGATCCGACGCTTACCATCGGAATCCAGAGCCGGGTAGCACAAAGAATCGACTCGGTTCAGACGCAAGAAGCATCTAAAAGTTACGGCTGGACACCCACGCAGGTCACCAGTAGCACATTCGCCGACGGAAGACCGACGATGGCAGCGGACTTCTCCGGGAATATCTGGGCCACCTATGAGACCGGAAGGGACGTCCGCTCCAACATTTACTCAAACTCCTACGACGGCATCAGTTGGTCTCCTGATGAGGCGGTGGATGTATATGTCTACTGGGATTTTCATCCGGCCATGGCCACGGATAGTCTGGGGAAAGTCTGGGTCGCCTGGCAGAGCCTGAGGGAGGTCAGCGGTAATGAGAATCTAAACATATGCGTTAGCTCGCGCAATCCCACCAGCTGGGCCGCACCCACGATTTTAACCTCCGGAGCTGACTACGATGTGGAACCGGCAATAGCCGTGGATAAGCAGGGCAGGATCTGGGTGGTGTGGAAAGGATGGAGAACGGTCGACCAGAGCGTCAATTCCAATATATTCGCCCGCTTTTACGATGGCTCGTGGTCGTCTCGCATGACCGTAACCAGCGACTTGCAGGATGACTGCGATCCAGTGGTGGCAGCTGATACGTCCGGCAGAATCTGGGTGGCATGGTCCACCAACA
>Ga0315541_1003616_pt1 | contig 11807 bp, 8 predicted proteins | sample SalMarSW160190MG_FD_203095 | JGI IMG/M metagenome (GOLD analysis project Ga0315541, IMG submission 203095) | Salt marsh sediment microbial communities from the Plum Island Ecosystem LTER, Massachusetts, United States - Salt Marsh Sediment SW1601-190 ...
TGCCGGTTTTTTTCGGGGGGATTAATGTTTATCTTCAGCAAAAGTATTCTCTTTTTAGAAAAACGCCTCGATGGATTGACCGTTTGTTTGATTCGCAGAAGCTTTTAAGATGGCTGGGCCGAAAGGCAAGAATGACAAGTGCAAGGGAACTGGGAGAGATGACAGTTTCGATGTTACGTGGCGAGCAGGGCCGACAAGTTAAAGAGCTGAACAGATTTATCGATTGGTTGGATTCACGGGAGAACAAGCCTGACATCGTGTGTTTATCCAACGCATTGCTGGCGGGTCTGGCCAGACGTATCAAAGAGGTGCTTGGCGTGCCGGTATTGTGTTTGCTTCAGGATGAAGATGGCTTTCTGGATGGCTTGGGTTCGCCATACTCAGAACAGGCGTGGGAAATACTTTCTCAGCGATTGAGCGATGTGGACGCATTTATAGCTGTGAGTAAATACTATGCCGGTGTTATGCAGCAAAGACTAAAGATTGATGCGGAAAGAATAAATGTTGTGTATATGGGTATTTCGCTGGGCGGGTATGAATCTGTACGGGCCAAACCTCAGCTGCCTGCCATTGGTTATCTTTCGAAGATGTGTTTCGATAGAGGGCTGGATACGTTAGTAGAGGCATTTATTAAGTTAAAGGGCAATGAGAGATTAAAGAAATTGAAGCTCCGGGTAGCTGGTGGTAAAACAAGCGGTGACGAAGTATTTATACAACGTATTCGGCAAAAACTTGAGCATTGTGGTTTTATTGATGATGTGGAGTTTCTGCCGGATTTTGATAGCAAGGCTAAGCTTGAGTTTTTTCAGAAACTTTCTTTGTTGTCGGTACCGGAGAAGAAACCTGTTGCCTATGGTCTGTATGTGATTGAAGCTCTTGCAGTGGGTGTGCCGGTTGTAGCACCTTCGATTGGTGCTTTGCCTGAATTGCTGGAAATGACCGGCGGGGGTATATTATGCGAGCCACATAACACGGATGCCCTTGCTAAAGCTATACAGAAATTGCTGCTGGAACCAGATTATGCGCAAAAGTTGGGGAAAAAAGGCAGAGAAACTATATTTGAAAAATTCAATATTGAAAAAACTGCTGAGCAAATGATGCGTATTTATAAAGAGGTTGTTAGATAGTCTCAATGAGGAAGATTATGCTCGAACTCGTTAACGTATCGAGAAATTATGAGTCACCGGGTGAAGCCGGCAGCGTTTGTGTTTTGAAAGATATTACATTGAAGGTCGAAAAAGGCCAATCTCTTGTGATTGTTGGGCCTTCGGGAAGCGGCAAGAGTACATTACTTAATATTATTGGTGCTCTGGACCGCCCCTCTGCTGGAAAGGTGTTGTTTGACGGCAGGAACTTCGCTGAACTGAATGATATTGAACTTGCGAGAATTCGTAATAAGGAAATTGGTTTTGTTTTTCAATTGCATCATCTTTTACCCCAGTGCACGGTACTCGAAAATGTGTTGGTTCCTACTCTTGTGGATAAAAGCCATACGTTAAGAAAAGAAGCACAGAAAAGGGCAATTGAACTTTTGGAACGCGTCGGGCTTGAAGATTTGTTGCTGCATCGGCCTGGTGAGCTTTCTGTAGGACAACGGCAGCGGACAGCGGTTGTCAGGGCCTTGATTAACAGGCCTAAGCTGCTGCTTGCGGATGAGCCGACCGGTTCATTGGATGAGCAGACCTCGCAAAATATAGCTGAATTGCTGGTTGAACTAAACAAAAGTGAGCATGTTACGTTAATTGTTGTAACGCATTCGCTAAGACTTGCTGAATGTATCGGACAGGTGATGGAACTGAGTAATGGCGTATTAAAAGATAAGGCAAGCCAAAGATGAATTTGCTCAAACTTGTTAAAAGAAGTCTTTTTTTTTATTGGAGGACGAACCTCGGCGTATTGTTAGCTGCCGTGTCAGCTACTGCTATTTTAACCGGTGCGCTGGTTGTTGGTGATTCGGTACGCCATAGTCTTAAAATGATGGTGACAGCTCGTCTTGGAGCAACCCGGCTTGCACTTACCGCACAAGACAGGTTCTTCAGGGCCGAATTAGCAGATGAATTGGCGTCGGAACTTGACACACAAGTCGTACCTGTTTTGCAATTACGCGGGCTGGTTACGAATAGTGATAGTACAAAGCGGACAAATCGGGTTGCGGTACTTGGTGTTGACGAGCGTTTTTTTAACGTTGGGGCGGAGATAAATCCTTTTGGTGGTGACGGCAGTGATGAGGTAGCCCTAAATGAACCACTGGCAAAAAAGCTTGGGATTGGAGCTGGTGATGAGGTTGTTCTTAGAATTGAAAAGCCGGGTGTGATGTCAAGAGATATAGCTCTAAGACCCACTTCGGATTTAACTATTGCATCTCGACTTAGGATTAAAGCGATTGCAGGGCGAACTCAGTTCGGCCGCTTTAGCTTGCAGGCCAATCAGGTTGCACCATTGAATGTTTTTGTGCCAATCCGATGGTTGCAGGAAAAGCTCAGCCGCGAAAGCCAAGCTAATCTGCTTTTAGTTACCGGTGATGAGGCCAATAGTATCACGGCTGAAAGAGCGAGCAAAGCTGTCAAAAAATGTTGGAAGCTCGCGGATGCAGGTCTTGAGCTTCGTGAGTTGGCCCGGCAGGGGATGCTTGAGATACGCAGCAGGCGGGTATTTATCGACGAGTCTCTAAGTCAAGCGGCGATGAATACGGCAGAAGGCGCTGTTGGAGTTTTGACATATTTTGTGAACGAGTTGCGATTTGGTGAAAAGACGACTCCTTATTCAATGGTCGCGGCAATAGGGCCATCGACAGATGCCAAGGGTCTTATTCCAGCAGGGATGAAAGATAGCGAGATTCTAATCAACCAGTGGTTGGCCGAGGACCTTGGGGCTGAAGTCGGAGATGAGATTGAGCTTGCTTATTTTGTGGTCAAATCGAAGAGAGAGCTTGAGCAGGAGACAACCGGTTTTAAAGTTCGGCAAGTACTACCTTTAAAAGGCCCGGCAGTAGATCCCGAATTGATGCCTGATTATCCTGGTCTGGCGGATGTGGAGAATTGCAGGGATTGGGAACCGGGTATTTTTATCGACTTAAATAAAATACGTACTCGCGACGAGGATTACTGGCAGCAGTATCGCGGCACACCGAAGGCGTTTATCACCTTAAAGGCGGGTCAGACTATTTGGGCTAATAGATATGGAAATTTAACTGCGGTAAGGTATCCATTAGGCGATACAACCAAGCAGGACATTACCGAAAGATTGTTAGGTAGGCTTGACCCTGCAACGGTGGGACTATTTTTTCAAGATGTGTGCGAACAAGGCCTGAAAGCAGGTGAAGGAGCGACTGATTTTGGCCAGCTTTTTTTGGGCTTTAGTATGTTTCTTATCATAGCAGCTTTGGTGCTGATGGGTCTTGTTTTTGTATTTGGAGTTGAGAGCCGCAGCGAACAGGTTGGAATGCTGCTGGCGATGGGATTATCACCAAAGTTAATAAGGCGGCTACTGTTTATTGAGGGTGGTATATTGGCGTTGCTTGGAGCGATTGTAGGAACAGCAGCGGGGCTGCTTTATACTAAAACTATGATTTATGGGCTTGCGACTATCTGGCGAGTGGCTATAAGCGGTTCGCAAGTTTATTTCTTTGCAAAACTATCTACATTGTTTTTGGGTGCGTCTACAGCAGTAGCTATTTCTCTTTTTGGGATATGGCTTGCTTTGCGTAAGCAGGTATCTCGGCCTGTACGTGAACTTTTAAGCGGGAATTTGAGATGGCAGTTTTTTGTTGGCGGGGCAACCTCAAAAGGCAAACTTGGTTTATTAGTTTCAGTGATGGCGGCGGTTGCTGCAGTAATACTGATTGTTTTGTTAGGTGGTAGTGACAGTAGTTCTGTATCTATGGCATTTTTTGGAGCAGGGGCCTTGCTATTGATTGCAGGACTTGGATTAGCGGCTGCTTTATTAAAGGTAGTTGCAGGTGGTTGGAGCAGGCCTATGGCGTCACTGGCTGGTCTGGGTTTGCGAAATTCAACGAGACGAAGCGGTCGGAGTTTGGCTGTTATAGGATTGCTTGCATGTGGGATTTTTCTGGTTATCGCAGTAGGGGCTAATAGACGTAATCCTTTGGCCAATGCTCAAAACCGCAATTCAGGCACAGGGGGCTTTACGCTATTTGGAGAATCGTCTATTGGTATTTTACATGATTTGAACAGCAGGGATGGACGGCAGTCATTGGCTTTGGATGTTGATGAGCTTGAAGATGTCCGGTTTGTTCAGTTGCGAGTGTATGATGGTGATGATGCAAGCTGTTTTAATTTGAATCGGGCACAGAAGCCGCGATTGTTAGGAGTGCAGCAAGAACAATTGCAGATACGTGGTGCTTTTCGATTCAGTGATATGATTGAAGGTATTGGAAAAGAAAATGACTGGGATTTGCTAAATCGCAACCTAGGTGAAGATGTAGTGCCGGCAGTTGGTGATTATCCAACTATTATATGGGCACTTGGCAAGTCCGTCGGAGATGAGCTTGAATATACTGATGAGAAAGGGCAGGCATTTAACCTGCGAATCGTTGGGATGATAGATAGTTCAATCTTACAGGGAAGTTTACTTATTGCTGAAGATGAGTTTATCAGGCGTTTTCCATCGGAGGACGGCTACAGGATGTTTCTGATAGATGTGCCTGAAGAAAAGCTTGATAAGGTGATGGGAAAATTATCTGACAGGTTGCAGGACTATGGATTGGAACTTACGCCAGCAAAGCAACGATTGGCTGAGTTTAGTGCTGTTGAAAATACTTATATATCGATATTTCAGATGCTTGGAGGTTTAGGACTCGTCCTTGGCAGTATCGGGCTTGGGCTTGTTGTACTTCGCAACATGCTTGACAGGCGTGGTGAGCTTGCAATGTTGCAGGCCATAGGGCTTGACAAAGGAGCACTTAAAAAGATGGTGTTTTACGAGCACTCGGGACTTGTGCTATGTGGTTTGGTCTGTGGAGTAGTGGCTGCATTGGTAGCTGTTGCCCCTGCGTTGAGGTCACCTGGTGCGGATATACCGTATGGTTCGCTGGTGCTGACAATTGCTGCAATTGGGGTAAGCGGTGCAGTATGGATATGGATTGCAACATTTTTTGCGCTTAGCGGAAGGTTGTTAGAGGCATTGAGAAATGAGTAGGTGTTGTAAAAACTTGGTGAGGAGAGTATGAAGGGAACTATTGTTCCACGCATAATACTGATTGCATTAGTTATTGTGACAGTGGTATCAATCTATATATGGCTTAGCAGTGATGTAGCGATAGGCCTTACGGAGCGTTTGCCACTTACCGAAAATTTTGTGCAGGTAGTTACGGATAGCAGTGTAGAGAAGCTTAAAGGTGAATTGGTTCAATTTGATGGGATTCCAGCGGATTTGCCCGGTGCCTGGCCGAGATTCAGGGGGGCTAATTTCGATGCCATAAGCAAAGAAGATATTGCATTTGTAAAGAGTTGGCCTGCAGATGGACCTAAGGTTCTCTGGTCTATCGAAGTGGGTGAAGGTTATGCCGGAGCAGCGGTCCTGGCTGGGCGAGTGTATGTTTTGGATTATGACCGCGAGCGACAAGCCGATGTGGTTCGGTGCCTGTCACTTGAGGATGGGCAGGATATCTGGCGATATTCTTATCCGGTTAAGGTCAAACGCAATCACGGAATGAGCCGAACTGTGCCTACGGTAACGCAAAAGTATATTGTTACATTGGGGCCGAAATGCCATGTTACGTGTCTGGATTCGATGACAGGTGAGTTTCGCTGGATGCTGGATTTGGTGAAGGATTTTAAGGCAAAAGTACCGCCGTGGTACGCGGGACAGTGCCCACTTATAGAAGACGATAAGGCAATAATTGCAGTAGGTGGTGACGCTCTAATAATGGCGATAGATTGCGAGACAGGTGAAATTATATGGCAAAGTCCTAATCCTCACGGCTGGGTAATGACGCATTCATCTGTAATCCCTATCGAATTTATGGGTAAGCGAATGTATGTTTATTGTGCCAGTGGAGGTGTTGTGGGAGTATCAGCAGAGGATGGCAGTATTTTATTGGAGAACACTGATTGGAAGATACGTGTTGCAAACGTTCCATCGCCTGTCATTGTGGGTGACGGTCTGATTTTTCTTTCGGGTGGATATAATGCAGGAAGTATGATGCTGCGGTTAGCCAAAGATGGTGACAAGATAATTACAGAAGAGGTTTTTCGCCTTGGACCTGAAGTGTTCGGCTCACCACAGCATACTCCAATTTTTTACGATGGCTATATCTACGGAGTCAGGCCGGATGGGCAATTGGCCTGTCTTAATCTGGATGGCAGGATTATGTGGAACAGTGGTAGTACTAATACCTTTGGTCTTGGGCCTTATACAATTGGTAATGGATTGATATATGTTATGGATGACTCTGGATTGTTGACTCTGGCGGAGGCGACACCGGCAGGATATGTTCAGCTTGCTGAATCAAAAGTATTGGATGGGCCGGACTCGTGGGGACCTATGGCTATTGCTTCCGGAAGACTGATTTTACGCGACTTGACACAAATGATATGTATTGATATCGCTGAGTAGCAGGGCCTCTTTGATAGATTGAGTGCGAAGTTTTCATTTGTTACAACGAACCTTTAGTAATTTTTTACTGTAGAAATAGGTAAGGTGTCAGAATGAGCAAGCAATCAGGTTCTGAAAAAATTAGGATGATTGTCGGTGTAGTTGTTGGCCTTGCTATTATTGTCGCAATTGTCGCTGTGTTACGTCTTGATATTACAGGCGAAAAAGGCAGCGGCCTTAGTACAGAATTTGTCTATGATATTAATGAGCTGGCGAAGATTGACCCTAATTTAATTTTATATGAAGAATCAGCCAAGCCAATAGAGACAGCTTTTAACGCTTCACATGCAATTGCTATTGGTACTGAGAACCGCATTTATATTGCCGGTGACCAGGCAATCCGGGTATTTATTGACAACGGTAATTTGCAGAGTGAGATTAAGCTGCCTTCTGCTCCAAGGTGTTTGACAGTAGCCGACGATGCCAGGATTTACGTTGGAATGAAGAATTATATTGAAGTTTACGATGGTCAGGGCAAACGATTAGTAACCTGGCAGAGTTTGGGTGATGATGCGGTCTTGACAAGTATAGCTGTTTCAAGAAACGATGTTTTTGTTGCTGATGCGGGTAATCGAATTGTTCTTCGTTACAATACTCAAGGCAAGTTAATAAACCGTATTGGCCAAAAAGATACAGATAAAAATATTCCTGGTTTTGTGATACCGAGTCCATATTTCGACCTTGCAGTTGCTCCTGATGGATTATTGCGAGTAGTAAATCCCGGGCGTCATCGCATCGAGGCGTATACTTTCGAAGGTGACCTTGAGTTTTGGTGGGGCAAGTTTTCAACAGATGTGGAAGGTTTCTGTGGCTGTTGTAATCCGGTTAATTTTGCCATTCTTGAAGATGATAGTTTTGTTACCTCTGAGAAAGGTCTTATTCGAGTAAAAACATATGATGCTGATGGTTCCTTTGTGGGTGTAGTAGCCGGACCGGAGCAGTTGGTTGAAGGTAATGTTTCACTTGCATGCTTGTTCCCGGAAGGTTGTCAGTCTGGAGGTTTTGATGTAGCAGTTGATACAGAAGGACGGATTTATGTGCTGGATACGATTCAGAATGTCGTGAGGATATTTACGAAGAAGAAAACAGAATAATGAAAAATAATCTTATACAAAAAAATAACCGTAGACAAATGCTTGTCGGTTTTGTGCGATATTTTACTTTGGGTCTAATTGGAGCTATTGGTGGTTCTATTTTTGCACGAAGACGCAGATTAGTTCGAGAGGATAAATGTATAAACAGAGGAATTTGTAGTGGCTGTGAGGTTTTCGAAAAGTGCGGTCTGCCTCAGGCATTGTCGGCAAAAGAAGTTTTAGCAGGGGAAGATGATGGCAGAAAATAAGAACAATATAGACAGACGCCATTTTTTGAGAAGCGGTCTTTGGGGCGGGTGTTTGGCTGGTCTTGGGGCAGTAGCCGGTTTTCTTGGCAGCAAAGGACGCAAGCAGGAGACTGTCTGGCAAATCGACCCATACTTATGCATTGCTTGCGGCAACTGCGCAACGTATTGCGTATTGGAAGAATCAGCGGTCAAATGTGTGCATGCATATGCTGTATGCGGATACTGCCAAATCTGCTTTGGCTTTTTTGGGCCTGAGCCAATTGATATAACCGAAGGAGCGGAAAATCAGCTTTGTCCGATGGGGGCGATAAAACGCACTTTCGTTGAAGACCCTTATTATGAATACACAATCGACGAATCACTGTGTATGGGTTGCGGCAAGTGTGTGAAAGGGTGTAATACTTTTGGCAACGGCTCTTTGTTTCTCCAGGTGCGGCATGACCGCTGCTTGAATTGTAATGAATGCTCGATTGCTGCAGCTTGTCCTTCGGATGCGTTTAAGCGGGTCACTGCAGACAAGCCTTACCTGCTTAAGAGGGTGGACCACGCTTAATGGTGCGTTTTAACTACATCATAATATGTGCATCTGTTTTTCTACTTTTATGTAGTGCTGCATTAGCAGTTGAACGTTTTCCTCCTCCGGATTTTGTTGAAACCGCCCATCAAATACCAAGCCCTACTATCCCTCATCCGCGTCAAAATATTTACGAATATATAGATGTTATAGTGCTGTTGGCTGCACTTGGATTGTCATCGTATTTGGTTTTGAAAAAGCGCAGCCGGCGGGCGATATTTGCTCTTATGGTTTTTTCATTGATTTATTTTGGCTTCTGGCGTAAGGGCTGTGTCTGTTCAATAGGTTCGATTCAAAATATTGCTCTATCGTTTTTCGACCATAACTATACCGTGCCAATTACAGTTGCGGCGTTTTTCCTGTTGCCGCTTGTATTTACCCTGTTTTTCGGAAGGACGTTTTGTGCTGCTGTGTGTCCTTTAGGGGCGCTCCAGGATTTGGTGGTTTTGCGGCCGATATCTATTCCAACGTGGCTTGAGAATGGGCTGCGGTTGTTTGCGTATGTTTATCTGGGATTGGCAGTTTTATTTGCAGCTACCGGAAGTGCCTTTGTGATATGCAGGTATGACCCGTTTATTTCGGTTTTCCGTTTGAGCGGAAACTTTAATATTCTGATACTCACAGCTTGCATTTTGCTGATAGGTGTCTTTGTTGGCCGGCCTTATTGCCGATTTATTTGTCCGTATGGTGTAATTCTCAGACAGCTTTCACGTCTCTCAAAATGGCGTGTTAAAATTACTCCCGATGAGTGTGTCAAGTGTAAGTTATGTGAGGATTCGTGTCCTTTCGGAGCTATCAGAGAGCCAACGGCCCAGTGGTCGGTTCGTGATTATGGTATAGGGAAAAAACGGCTTGCTTTTCTACTTCTTCTGTTGCCTGCATTAATATTCTCAGGAGGGTGGGTCGGTTCCGGCCTTAAAGAAGTGACATCCCGTATGCATGCAACGCTTCGCCTTGCTGAGCGAGTATATTTGGAGCAGGCCGGTGAGGTAGAAGGAACTACAGATGCCAGTGATGCCTTTAGAGCAACGGGCAAAGATGTGAAAGAGCTTTATGAAGATGCTTCAGCTATCCGAGAGAGGTTTGGTCTGGGCAGCTGGTTTTTTGGAGGATTTGTCGGGTTGGTGATTGGGCTTAAGCTCATCGCTGTTTCTGTAAGCAGGCAAAGGACAGATTATGAAGCTGACAGGGCAAGCTGTCTGGCGTGCGGCCGATGTTTTGAATATTGTCCCAGAGAGAAGCTCCGGCTGAAGAAGGCAAAAACTAATGAAATCTCCTGATGAAAATAATAACATGATGAATCAATGGTATGGGACCGCAATAGCAACAGCTATTGTTGGCGGGGCTTTTGCTATTATTGTATCCGGGCTTCTTGTTTTCAATTATGTTCAGAACAGCATTGTTGAGCCGAAGCGGGAAGAAAAATTAGAATCCCTGAAAATCCAGTTGCGTATGAAGGGCGGTGATGAGCAGCTTATATCGCAGATTAGGCAACTGGATTTGGAAATAAGAAAGGACAGGATTCGGAAATGGGACTTCACCCGAAAAGGCAGCTACTTACTTATTGGCAGTATAGCGGTTTTTCTAATTGGGATTAGGTGCGCAGATTCTTTCAAAAAAAAGTTACCAGCACCACAGCTATCCGGGGATAAGCGAGACGAACAGCTACGCGAAGCAAAGCGGACTCGATGGGCTGTAGCCGCTGGTTTGGTGATATTAGGCTCAGGGGTATTATTTCTTGTAGTAACGCCGAGCTTAGATTTCAGCAAAACTGATATGGCAAGTGCCTTATATCCTTCGGTGGAGGAGATTAACAAGAATTGGCCTCGCTTTCGCGGGCCCGTCGGGCTTGGAGTTAGTGCCTATACGAATATTCCTACCAATTGGAATGGCAGGACAGGTGAAGGGATTCTCTGGAAAACTCCAGTACCGCTTGCGGGCCGTAATTCACCGGTTGTCTGGAATGACCGGGTTTTTCTCTCTGCAGCCGATGAAAATAAGCGCGAAGTGTACTGCTTTGACGCACTTTCGGGTGAGCTTTTGTGGACGGGCAATGTATCAGATATAAAACAAAATCTTACTGAGCCGGTTGAGGTGCTGGAAGATACCGGTTTTGCCGCGCCTTCCGTTGTGACAGATGGTCGGAGAGTTTACGCAATTTTTGCAAATGGGGACGTTTGTTGTTTTGACTTCGAAGGTAAAAAAGTCTGGTTTAGAAATTTAGGTGTGGCTGACAGTGCGTATGGTTACGCGTCTTCTCTTGAAATGTATCGCAATCTGCTTTTAGTTCAATATGACCAGGGTAGAATCGAGGATGAAAAGTCAAAATTTATAGCTTTGGATGGATTATCAGGTCAGACTGTATGGCAGACGAACCGGCCGGTCGGCAGCTCCTGGACATCGCCAATTGTAGTCACAGTTGATAGTCAATATCAATTGATAACCTCCAGTGTTCCATGGGTCATATCATATAATCCGGCAGATGGAGTTGAGCTGTGGCGGGCAAAATGCTTGGGAGGTGAAATCGCCCCATCGGCTATATACGCCGGTGGATACATATTTGCCATAGAGCCGTACAGCACACTCGTAGCCATAAGACCGGATGGCCAGGGTGATGTCACTAAAACCCGTATTGCCTGGAAAATTAATGATGGTACTCCGGATATTTGCTCTCCCGTTAGTAATGGTGAATTGATATTTCTGCTGACATCGGAGGGGTATCTTTTCTGTTATAAGGTTACAGATGGAGCGAAATTGTGGGAGGAGGATTTGAGAGAGAATTTTACGGCCTCACCGAGCATAGTTGGCAATTATGTTTACCTGCTGAACGCGGAGGGGGTAATGTTTATTATTGAAGCCGGGCCTAAGTATAAGGAAATCACCAGGTGTGAGCTTGGTGAGAAGTGTTATGCCTCGCCAGCTTTTATGGATGGCCGTATATATATACGGGGTGAGAAGAATCTTTATTGTATAGCAGATATGGATTGATGGATGAGATTGATTTAACATTTGTGAACCAGGCCGTTGGTAGGATTGGCACTGGAGCCGAGAAGGTCCTTGAGGTTTTACAGGCCATCCAGGGCCGCTTTGGATATTTGCCGCAGCAGGCTCTCGAACGGGTATGCGAGTTGACGGAAATAACTCCTGCATCGATTGCCGGCGTCTCGACTTTTTACAGCCAGTTCAGGCATCGTCCTGCAGGCAGGCACACAATTCGAGTATGTATCGGGACAGCGTGCCATGTCAAAGGCGGCGGACAAATTTTTGATGCCTTTA
>Ga0315541_1003619_pt1 | contig 11798 bp, 7 predicted proteins | sample SalMarSW160190MG_FD_203095 | JGI IMG/M metagenome (GOLD analysis project Ga0315541, IMG submission 203095) | Salt marsh sediment microbial communities from the Plum Island Ecosystem LTER, Massachusetts, United States - Salt Marsh Sediment SW1601-190 ...
TGGTCAGATTTTGGCCTCTCGATTTATTATTTTAGGTACCTGGTTTTCATCTATGATTTTTGTTAGTTCCGCTCGCGCAATTATTAGATTTATTCAAAGATTTTTGTACAGTAAAGGATATGGGTGTCGTAAGTTGGTACTTATTGGAAACAATGGTCAGGCTGGAAATATTCAACAAGAAATTGAGGAAAAGCCAGGATTAGGTTATCGAATTATAGCCAAAATTTCTGATTATCAAACTAGAGATCCTCAGTTTTTTAATATTTCAGAGATTCTTGATAAATTAACTAAGTTAATAGAGAAAGGCGGAATTGACGAGATATTACATGCGAGCCCGAGACTTTCGCAAAGAGATACTTTAAGATTAATTGACTTTTGCCAAGAGAAGAAGATTAGATACAAATTTTCCCCTAATTTATTTGAGACAGCTACTTCTAATGTAGACACAGAAGAAATTGCTGGAATTCCTATAGTAGAGTTAAAAGAGACTCCTCTTGATGGTTGGGGGAAAGTTTACAAGAGACTTTTTGATGTTGCAGGAGCTACTGCCGGCATTATTATCTTTTCTCCAATAATGCTGGCTATTTCTTTAGCCATCAAATTAGATTCTCCAGGTCCAGTATTTTTTAGGTACAGTCGAGTGGGGGAATATGGTCAACCATTTCCCTATTTTAAGTTTAGATCAATGAAAGATGAAACTCACTATTTAAAATTCACCCCAGCTTGGAGAAAAAATAACTTGAGAAAAAGAACGCCACTCTATAAATTTAAAAATGATCCTAGAATTACTCGGGTAGGTAAATTTATCAGAAAACATACTCTTGATGAATTGCCAGAATTATTCTTGGTATTTTTAGGAAGGATGAGTTTAGTTGGACCAAGACCTCATGAAGTGGAAGAGATTGCTCAATACAGAAAGCATCACAAGAAAGCGCTAACCTTAAAACCGGGCATGACTGGCCTTGCCCAGATTTCTGGTAGATCTGATTTAGATTTTGAAGAGGAAGTAAAATTAGACACGTTTTATATTGAAAATTGGTCACCTCTACTTGATCTAAAAATACTTTTTAAAACCCCCTTCATATTATTTAGAAAAAGAAAAGCGCTATGAAGATAGCTTTAGTTCATGATTTTTTGGCCTTTTTAGGAGGAGCAGAAAAGGTACTTTCCAGAATACACGAAATATGGCCAAGCTCTCCAATCTATGTTCTTTTTTATAATAGGGATAAGGTAAAAAAGCTTTTTGATGATAAAAAAACAGATATTAGAACATCTCTATTGCAAAATGTCCCTTTTGGGAAGAAATTTTATCGCTTGCTTATGCCCCTGATGCCAAATTTTATAGAGAGGTTTAATTTGAGTAATTACGATATTGTTATTTCTTCTTCTACTGCTTATGCTAAGGGTGTTTTGACTCGGCCAGAAACTCTACACATTTGTTACTGTCATACTCCAACCCGCTATCTTTGGCAGGATACTCACGATTATGTCCGGAATCTTCCTTATCCAGATATAATTAAGAAGATTATTCCCTTTGGTTTGACTTATCTAAGATTGTGGGACGGATTAGCATCTGGTCGAGTAGATAAATTTATAGCTAATTCTAGGGCTGTTCAGGACAGGATAAGAAAATATTATAGGAAGGAAGCCGACGTAATTTACCCACCTGTGGACACGAAATCATTTAAGATCTCCCAAAATACAGAGGATTACTTTTTATTAGTTGGCCGGATGCGTCATCACAAAAGAGTAGATTTGGCAATTGAGGCATTTAATAAATTAAGACTTCCCCTTAAGATTATCGGAGATGGCCCTGATCTCCCTAAGTTTAAAAGGATGGCTAATAAAAATATAGAATTTTTGGGATGGCTACCTCAAAATGAACTTAAGGAATATTATTCTAAGTGTCTTGCTCTGCTTCACCCTCAAGAAGAGGATTTTGGTATTGTGCCTCTGGAAGCTATGGCTTCGGGTAGACCTGTAATTGCCTATTCTAAAGGTGGGGCCCTAGAGACAGTAGTTGAGAATGTGACAGGTATTTTTTTTCATGAACAGACCCCATCGGCTCTAACTCAGGCAGTAAGAGATTTTCATCCTGAGAATTTTGACCCTCAGGTTTTGAGAAACCATGCAGCTAAGTTTGATGTAGAAGTATTTAAGAGGAGGATGAAGGAATATGTTGAAAAAGCATGGAGAGAATTTAATGAACACAAATGAAAATATTAAATATTAGATATTGAATATTTGTTTTTATTTTAATTGTTTATTGCTTAACAATGAAAATTGCTGTAGATCTCCGATGCCTTTTACCAAGAAATTATTCTGGCGTGGGCTGGTATACTATCAATCTTTTAAAATCTTTATTTAAGCTTGACCAGAAAAACCAATATATTTTGTTCTTTAATCAATTTAAGAACTTGAGGAAAGATTTACCCACGTTTGATTTTCCTAATGTAAAGCAGATTGTTTCTCATATCCCTAATAAGTTTCTAACTTTATCCGGTAGATTTTTAGATTTCCCTAAGATTGATCACTTGATTCCTGATAGAATTGATGTTTTTTTCATCCCTTTATTCAAAATCTCCCCAGTTAGTAATAACTGTAAAAAGGTGATTACTTGTCATGATTTATCTTTTGAATATTTTCCTAAATTCTTCCCTTTCAGAGACAGGATTTTTAATAAACTCGGCCCTAAATTTGAAACAAGGAAAAGTGATCATATTATTGCAGTTTCACATTCTACATTTGAGGATCTTCTTAGACTTTATAATGTTTCTCCAGATAAAGTCTCTGTAATTCATGAGGGAGTAGAGGATAGATTTCGTCCGATTGATGATCATGAATATCTTGAGAAGGTGCAAAAGAAATATAGCTTACCCCACAAATTTATATTATTTTTAGGAAATCTTGATTTAAGAAAAAACTTTTTAGGACTACTTGAAGCTTATGAAAAATTGAGAAAAGGTCTTGATGTAAGATTAGTCCTTGCTGGTCAACCAAGTTGGGGATATGAAGAAAAAAATCCAAAATCCAAAATCCAAAATCCAAAATTAAAAGATGATATTCAGCTTATTGGATATGTTGATGAAAGAGATAAACCAGCTTTGTATAATCTAGCTTCAATATTTTGTTTCCCAAGCTTTTACGAAGGTTTTGGGCTGCCTCCTTTGGAAGCAATGGCTTGCGGGACCCCAGTTGTTACTTCAAATAATTCTTCTTTGCCAGAAATAGTTGAAGATGCCGGATTAATGATTAATCCATATGATACAGATGAGTTTGGTCAGACAATGGAAACATTAATTAGAGATGAGAGTTTGAGAAATAAGCTAAAAGAAAAGGGCTTAAGTCAAGCGGAGAAATTTAGATGGGACGAAACAGCAAGGAAAACGCTAGAAGTATTTGAGAAAGTAGCTAATCATTAAAAATAACCAATAACCAAATCCCAAGTAACAAACAAATCACAATAACCAATGACCAAAATTCCAAACAGTTTGGTTATTGATAAATTGGTAATTGGATATTATTTGGAAATTATGATTTGGTAATTGGGATTTAATTTATTATGCGTATTGGTATTGATGCTCGCATGTATGGTTCCCAGTACACGGGCATTGGCAATGTGGCGAAAAACTTAACTTATGAACTTTTCAGATTAGATGCTAAGAATGATTATGTAATGTTTATGTTACCAGAAGAGTTTGGGAATTTTAGATTGCCGACAGACCGAGTAACTAAAGTTGAAGTGAATGCAAAACGGTTTAGTTATGCTGAACAACTTAGTCTGCCATGGGAATTTTTAAAGCAGAGAGTAGATTTAATGCATTTTCCTGATTTTGTTACGCCAATATTTTATCCAGGTAAATTTATAGCCACTATTCACGATATAACCCCAGTGTTTTTCCCTGGACCTCGGCAAGCTAAATCAAGGTTTTATCGTCTCACATTTCGAACGATTTTTAAAAATACTTTGCGGAAAGCTAGAAAAATTATTACTGTCTCCCGATATACTAAAAAAGACTTAATTAGACATTTTAAGATAAAAAGTGACAAGATTGCAGTTATTTATAATGGAGTTAGTGAGAAATTTAGGGTAATTGATAATAGAGATATAATAGATAAAATAAAACAAACGTATAATATCTCAAAACCTTTTATTTTCTATGTAGGACAGCAAGTCCCACATAAAAATATTCATGGTTTAGTCAAAGCATTTAGAAGATTAGTGGAAAATAAAAAATTAGATATTGAACTTTTAATTGGTGGCAAACCATCATCTTGGTATTTTGAATTGTACCAGACTTTAGATGACCTACCTAAAGAAATTAGAAAGAGGATTTTCTCACCTGGTTTTATTCCGGATGAAGATTTAATAGCTTTATATAATGCAGCTTCAGTTTTTTGCCTTCCTTCTTTCTATGAAGGTTTTGGCATGAGTGTTCTAGAGGCAATGAAATGCGGAACCCCTGTGGCGGCATCTAATCTTACCAGCATTCCAGAAGCTTGTGGAGATGCAGCTTTATATTTTGACCCTAATAATATTGACGAAATGATAGAAAAGCTGCATCAAGGATTAACTGATGAAAGATTGAGGGAGAGTTTGAGACAAAAAGGATTTGAGCAAAGCGAAAAATTTTCATGGGAAAAAGCAGCAAGAAAAGTGTTTGAGGTGTATAATAAAGTATAAGGGAATAATTGCTCTATTGTTCTATTGTTATATTGTTGGTATCAAATCTCAAATCGCAAAACTCAAATGTTAAAACTAAATGGTAAAACTAAAAGTTGATTAAATGAATCTAGAATCTAGAATTTGGGATCTGGAATTGTAAAGATCTAGATTCAAGATTCTATATTCTAAATTCAAAGTAGTTTTGAGTTTTGACATTTAACATTTGAGATTAAATCATTTGGATTTTGATATTACTTTGGATTTTATGTAAACTATGTCAAAAAAACCTAAAAATAATTTAATAAGAACCCAGCCCAAGTATTTTGATATTCGACCTATTCAGCCAGTATACAGAAAAGAGATAGAGGAAAAGGGTGAAATAGAGCCAAAGAGTATTGAGAAAAAGCTAGATAAAAAACCTTTTAAGCCGACAGTTATTAAGTTTGAAATAAAAATCCCTCAGTTCTTAATTTCCGCTTTCCGCTATCCGCTATCCGCTATCCGTTTACTTGGTAGTGTTTGTTATTCTTTCTTCTCCAAGATTTATACTGAGTTCAAAGTTAAAGCTGAAGCTCGAGCCGGGCATAGAAAAGAAGCCAGAGCTGAAACTAAAATTAAGATTAAAGAGAAAATCAGTTATTCAAGGCGTTCTATAAATTTACTTCCCCGAATCCCTTCTTTCCGATTGAGTCATGCACTTATAAGTTTTATTATTATTTGTCTTGTACTTTCCTCATTTGTTGGTATTTTTGCTTTTTATCAAGATTCTCAAGATGCCAAAAATAGGATTTTGGGAAATGCTGATCAAGGTTATGAATATTTAAAAAAAGCTCAAGAATCAATTATGGCTTGGGATCCTGAATTAGCTAGCTCAGAATTTGCTCAAGCTTATGAAAGTTTCACTAAGGCCCAAGACAAGATATTAGGTTTAGGTAAAACTTTAACTGGTATCATCTCAAGTTTACCCGGGGGAAAGGAATTGAATTCAGGAAAACATCTTTTGCGAGCAGTTCAAGAAATATCCTATGCAGGGAAATTACTGACTAAGAATATTCAACCTTTGTCACAAATTGCAGATTTTAATGATGTTTTGCCTGGTGTTTCTCAATTAGAAGATGACTCATCAAATATGAGAGAAAGAATATTGGGTGCTGGTACCCAGCGTTTTGCAGATAGTGATTCTGGTTTAATTAATATCTTGAGAATATTAAGCCAAAACATTAATATCAGTTTGGGCCACATAAATGAAGCAGAACACGCAATTGGACAAGTGGACATTGAAGACTTGCCTAAGGATATTCAGGAAGATGTTCAAAAACTAAAGGAGCAAATGCCCCTCGTTTCGAAAACGCTAAGTTATATTGATAGTGCTTCCCAAGTTTTACTTGAAATATTAGGAGGAAATGGTCAGCGAAAATATCTTTTTATTTTCCAAAACAATAGAGAAATAAGGGCTACTGGTGGGTTTATAGGGAGTTATGCTGTTTTAGACTTCAAAGGAGGAAAGGTAAAGGAATTAAAAGTTGATGGCATTTATAATCCGTCTTTTTGGTTAAAAGAAAATATTATTCCACCTGAGCCTTTTTGGGCTACCGTCGAGAGATGGGAAATTCAGGATGCTAATTGGTTTGCTGATTTCCCTTTGTCTGCTCAAAAGATCTCTTGGTTTTATGAGAAGTGTGGGGGTCCAAGTGTAGATGGAGTAATTACCATGACCCCAGATGTTATAAGCGAAATTTTAGGATTGACAGGTCCTATTTCCTTGCCAGAATATGATACAGTTATAGACAAAGCTAATTTCTTCCTAGAAACGCAAAAACAAGTTGAGCTTAAATATGACGAGAAAGAAAATCGTCCCAAAAAGTTTATTGCTGATCTGGCTCCAGAGTTATTCAACAAACTGACTATTCTTCCTCCGGATAAATCCTGGCAAGTTTTTGAGATATTAAATCAAGCATTGACTCGAAAAGATATTTTGCTTCATTTCTATAACAGCGAGATACAGAATAAAATTCAGACTTTAGGCTGGGACGGCCGAGTGAAAAGAACCCAAGGTGATTATTTGAGTGTGATCAACTCCAATATTGGAGGAAAAAAATCTGATGCTTATATAAAAGAGCAGGTTCTACATGAGATTGAAGTAAAGCAAGATGGCTCTATTATTGATACAGTGATTATAACACGTCGAAACACGGGAGAAGACATTTGGCCAAATGCTATAAATAAGAATTACATGCGCGTATTTGTTCCTCGAGGCTCTGAACTTATTTATTCCGCCGGATTTACAGAAAGAAGATATAAAGACTACGATAGAAATAACTTTATTAAAGATCCCGATTTGGCTGAAATTTTTGATTATGCGATGAAAGATGAGAATTCTCAGACAGACATTTTCGAAGAATCGGGCTACACTGTTTTTGGTGGCTGGGTAAACACTGCCCCAAAGAGAGAAAGTGAAGTTACCTTAAGATACAAATTACCATTTAAAATTAATTTAAAATCTTTAGATCATTATACGCTATTGGTTCAAAAGCAGTCAGGAACTCGTGGATATATTTTTCAAGGGAACATTATTTTGCCCCAAGATACTAGAATTGTTTGGTATTATCCAGAAGATATGAAAATAGGAAGCAACAAGTTAAGTTTCGAGAATACACTTGATTTAGATCATTTGTATGCGATATTGATAAGCAGATGAACTCAAAACTCAAAGCTCAAATGTTAAAACTAAATGAAGATTGAATAATGAATATTGAATATTAGAAATTAGGAAATTAGAAATTTAATATTCAATATCTAATATTTACATTTTGCGTTTTGAGATTTAAGTTTTAAACTTTTTATCAATGAATTTCTCCTTTCTTCACAAATCCTCATCTATAAATAAAGCTGTGGTGATTTTAGCCATAGCTTCTTTGGGTAGTCGGCTTTTGGGACTTGTTAGGGATCGTATTTTTGCGGGTCTTTTTGGAGCAGGAGATGTTTTGGATACCTACTTTGCTGCTTTTAGAATCCCTGATTTAATTTATAATCTTTTGATTCTAGGTGCTCTTTCTTCTGCTTTCATTCCAGTTTTCGCTGGCTTTATTGCTCAAGGTAAAAAAGGGGATGCTTTGAAGGTAGCTAATTCCATGATTAACGCTGTTTTATTATTTGTAGGTGTTCTCTGCGTAATTCTATTTATTTTTATGCCGAAATTAGTAGTTCTTATTACACCTGGATTTGATTTAGAGAAAAGAGATATGACTTGTATGCTTACTAGAATTATGTTACTATCTCCGATTTTCTTTGGTCTTTCCAACGTTGCTTCTGGTATACTAAACTCATTTAGAAGATTCTTCTTATATGGTCTTGCTCCAGTAATGTATAATTTAGGTATTATTTTTGGAGCTCTAGTTCTATTTCCTATATTTGGAATAAAAGGTTTAGCTTTGGGAGTAGTAATTGGAGCATGCTCGCACATGTTAATACAGCTGCCAGGGATCCTTAGACTTGGTTATAGATGGAAAGCTATTTTGGATTTTACGCATAAAGGGGTCAGAGAAATTGGAAGATTAATGGTTCCTCGGGCTTTGGGGCTGGCTACGTATCAAGTAAGTCTCTTAGTTAATACAATTATTGGCTCTACATTAGCCATAGGATCAGTAGCAGTTTATAATTTCGCTAATAATTTACAGAGTTTTCCCTTAGGACTTTTTGGTATATCTTATGCTGTGGCTTCTTTTCCTGTCTTGGCTGAGAAAGCAAGTTTAGAGAGAATGAAAGGATTTGTTGATACTTTTTCCAAGAGTTTTAGAGAAATTTTATTTTTTGTTATTCCAGCAAGCGTTCTTCTTCTTTTGCTTCGTGCCCAACTTGTTCGAATTGTCTTAGGAACAGGTCAATTTGGTTGGCGAGATACAAAATTAACCGCAGCCGCATTAGGTTTTTTTTCCATTAGTCTTTTTGCCCAGAGTCTATTACCATTACTCGCTAGATCATTTTATGCTCTTCATGATACAAAAACGCCTGTTTTGGTCTCTGTTTCTTGTATGGGTTTAAATATAATTGGTTCTCTTTTACTCTCCAGGTCAATGGGTGTTGCTGGGCTTGCTTTTGCTTTTTCTATTGCCTCATTTATAAATATGATTTTACTTTTAGGGATATTAAGAATGAAGGTAGGGAATCTAAATGATGCTTCAATTATTTCATCAATTACAAAGATAATCTTATCCGCTTTACTTGCGGGACTCGCTTGTTATGGTACTTTATATGCTATAGCCCCTCAAGTTAATATGCAGACTTTTCTTGGGGTGTTCATTCAAGGATTGGGGGCGGGAATTATCGGAATAGCCACATACATAGTAGCTGCTTTTGCGCTCAGATGTAAGGAAGTCCAGCTAATTAGCAAATTCTTAACTAAATTTTTAAGAATTCGTAATTTTGCAAATGGAAGTAAAAGGTCTTAAAAATGGCATAGTCTACTCAAGACTTTTATCTCAATATCCTGAGATTATTCATGGTGTTTCTACTAAGATATTTGGCCCTTTGATATTTAATAGAGGGAAGAAAGATGAGGTAATCAAAAATAGAAAAGAATTCTTTGGTAGACTCGGTATCGATCTTCACGATGTAGTAATGATGGAACAAATGCATAGCATAAACATAAAGATTATTAATAGAAGATATCAAGGTTCAGGGGTATTTGATATTAGTACTTACATTCCAAATACAGATGGGCTTATTACTGATAAACCTGGAATCTTTCTTGCAGTACTTTCAGCTGATTGTGTGCCTTTGCTATTTTTTGATCCTGTTCGAAATGTCGTAGCAGTAGCCCATGCAGGCTGGCAGGGAACATTAAAATTAATAGGTAAAAAAATGGTGGAAAAATTGGAGAGGAAATTTAATACTAATCCTAAAGATTTAGTAGTCTACATAGGTCCTTCGATAGGTCCTTGTTGTTATGATATTAACCCTAGAGGAGAAAAGAGGATTGAAGAAATAAAGAAGAAGTTCAAGGATATAGCGTTATTCAAAGAGGAAGATATTTTGAAGAAACGAGGTAAAAAAGTCTATCTTGATTTTTGGGAAGCGAACAAAATACAATTACTAAAATCAGGTGTTCAAAATAAGAATATTGATTTGCCGAAAATTTGTACAGCTTGTAATCTTGACTATTTTCCTTCTCATCATATAGAAAGAGATAGTAGAATTCATACTATGATTTCTGTAATTGGTATGAAGGGATAAATTCGAGTATGAAAATAAAAGATCTTAAAAACAAAAACATCCATCTAGTTGGACTTTCTGGGACAGAGGTTAGTGCTATTGCGGAGTTTTTGATTGATAATAATATAAAAAATATTACTGGACATGATTGGAAAACTAAAAAGGAATTTGACCAAAGTTTTAAACTTTACCATGAAGGAGCAAGTGATAATGAGATAAAAAGGAAGCTGAAGAATATTAAGACTGGCGTAAAAAAAATTTATTTCAAAAATCAATACTTAAAAGATATTAAAAAAGCTGAAATAATTTTTGCCTCTAGCTCCTGGTTCAGACATGGTTACAATTTTCCTCAACTTGAGAAATTAAGAAAAAAAATCCCATTTTACTCATGGTATAATCTATTTTTAGAACTTTATCCCGGGAAGATTATTGGGGTAACTGGTACAGCTGGTAAAGGAACAGTTACTAATTTAATTTATAGAATTCTTAGAACTGCCAAAAAGAAAGTAGCTTTAGTGGGGGAGAGTTGGAAGGATGTGAATATAAAAAAGATTATGGATATGGGTAAAAATAGCTTCCTAGTTATGGAGATAAATAATCGTTATTTATTATTTACTCATGAGTCTAGGAAAAGTCCTTATATTGCAGTAATTACTAATATCAGTCCAAATCATCTAGATGACCATCATGAATCATTTGAAGAATATATTGAGGCAAAAAAAGAAATTGTTAAATATCAGAAGGCAGAAGATTTGACTGTGTTAAATTGGGACAACAAAATTACCAGAAAAATAGAAGATAAATGTAAGTCAAAAGTATTTTTCTTCTCCCAAATTAAACATCAAAAGCAAGGTGCGTTTTTAGATAAAAATGATATAATAGTAAATGATCACAAAATTTGTTCTATTTCTGTCCTTAGAATTTTTGGACCGCATATGATTTCTAATGTTTTAGCTGCAAGTTTAGCTTCACGGTTAGCTGGAGTAGGAATTCCAGATATAAAAAAAGGACTCCTGAGTTTCAAAGGACGTGAGCATCGCATGGAATTTGTGAGAAAAATAAAGGGCGTTGAATACTTTGATGACTCAGCCTCCTCAAGGCCTATAGCAACACTTAAAGCTACAGAGTCGTTTCCAGATAATTCTTTACACCTAATTGTGGGTGGTTTTCGCAAAAAACCTTTACCTCGAGAATATGACGACTGCGCTCGAGCAATTGTTAAACACAAAGTGAAAAGTGTAATTTTAATTGGACAGCTGTCTTCGTATTTGGAGAAAGTCATCAAAAAGTTTTTACCTGAAGATTCCAAGACTTTTATAAAAAGGTGTAGCTCGTTGAAAGAAGCGGTTGAATTAGCTAGAAATAAAGCCAAATCTGGAGATATAGTTCTTCTCTCCCCTGGAGCTGAGAGTTTTGGTTGGTTTAGAGATTATCGGGAGAGAGGAGAGGAGTTCAAGAAAATAGTTGGTAAGTTTGTAGGTTGATAAGTTTGTAAGTTTAAAATCTCAAATCTCAAATGTCAAAACTAAATGGTAAAACTAAAATCTCAAGACTAATATAATTTTCAATTTTCAATTTACAATCAAGCTCCAATTTTCAATTTTCAAACAATTAACAATCAGCAATCAACAATTTCCCAATATCCAATATCCAATATCCAATATCTAATATTTAATATTTAATATTCTGAGTTTTACGTTTTTTTATTTCTATGTCCCAAAAACCTCACCAATCTGATCATATTTTGGCTCTAATTGTCTTTGCTCTGGTTATTCTTGGCCTGATTATGATTAGTTCGGCTAGTGTGGCCTTGTCATATGAAAAGTTTGGTCATAATTATTATTATCTAAAGCATCAATTTTTATACGGATTATTGCCAGGATTATTCTTTTTGATTGTTTGTTACAAAATCCCTTATCAC
>Ga0315541_1003621_pt1 | contig 11795 bp, 17 predicted proteins | sample SalMarSW160190MG_FD_203095 | JGI IMG/M metagenome (GOLD analysis project Ga0315541, IMG submission 203095) | Salt marsh sediment microbial communities from the Plum Island Ecosystem LTER, Massachusetts, United States - Salt Marsh Sediment SW1601-190 ...
TCTCGACGGCCTGGATCTGGCTGACCGAGGGTAGGATGCTCCTCCGCAAGCTCTCGAACGCCGCGCCAGAAGGTCAGGCATAGTTTGTCAACACCCTCTAATGGCGTTTGACGGCGCAACGGTTCCACAGCACTTGGCGGATCTCTGCGTCAACGGTCCGCGGCGGTTCAGAGAGCTAACGACACATCTCGCTAACTCATTGGCCCATCGGCTCGATCGCACCAACGAGATCGGTCGACTCCATCGCCGGCTCGATGTGCTAATGGCGTCAAGATCTGACCTCGGACCCGCAGGTGACTTCTCCATCTGGGGATTCGAGATCCGACCTGACCTGGCCCATGAGCGCCTTCTGTGGAAGACTACACCGTTTCTTCAGTGGTGTGTGTGTGGTGATGATGCGGCGCAGCTCGCTGCGAAGGAAGTGCTCGCAACAACCGACGTCGCGTCTCTGGACGCAGGTGAGCTGCACAGCTTGGCTGAGACAGTTATCGCCCGCGGTATTGCCAGCGCCGGCGTCCATCAGCAATTCACGGCCCACAAGACCTGCGGAGGAAAAGCGTGTAGGCGGTCCTTGGGTGCCGGCGTTGACGCCACCTAACCTGGACTTGGCCCTGCTCGCCTAATCCGCGACGCCGCAGCCAGGTTGAGCGACTCTGTCGCGTGGGTACGCGTCGACGCAGCGGCAACGCAGGTCAAGTCCAACAGTGTGACTGTGCACCTCCCAGGTGCCCCTACCAAGGGCGGAGCGGGCGACTCAGTCCGCCATTCTCCCGCCCAGTTGTACGTGCTTTCCTCCGGGATGGCCGACCGACTGCTCCCCTTCAGCCATTTGAGACTGCCTCCGGGTTCCGGCGCACCCGTTGACGGGTACTGCCCCAATCCCCTACGCTCCCCCGCGTCTGACTCCCATCCCTGTCCGCCCTCCTCACCGCGCTCCCCGGTGCCAAACAACCGTTCCCCGTCGCAGACCGAGCTCTTTGCCGAGAACCGCGGACTCATCAGTCGGCGCGCGGTAGCGGGCGCGCTCCAGAAAGACCACCTGCCGGCCCCCCGCGACCGGGGTCTCCTTCGGCTTCATCGCTGGCAGACACGGCTCGGAGATCCTGTGGAGCGTGCCTCGATCTCGGAGGCGTCGGACAAGCCCGACTTCATCAGAGATCTCTTCGAGGATCTACTTGGCTATCGGACGCAGGGAGCCTCGGATCAATACGACATTCGTTCCGAGATCAGTGGGTCACAAACCGCGCGTTCTGCTGACCAGGTCTTGGGCTTCTTTGGTGGCGGAAAGGAACCGCTGATCCGTGCCGTTGTCGAAGTCAAAGGCCCATCGGTCGATCTCGATCAGCGATCCTACAGAACTGACCGTCTCTCCGCCGTAGACCAGGCGTTCCACTACGCAAAGGACCATGACGGATGTGAGTGGGTAATCGTCACCAACTTCCTGGAAATTCGCCTCTATAGCCACCTGCGGGGCAGCACTGTATTCGAGCGCTTCTTGCTGCCGGAACTGCACGGCGCTGCCCTTGAGCGCTTCGTGTTCATGCTTCGTAGGGAAAACCTCCTGGGCGATGGTGTGGTGCCCCCCAAGACGCTCCTGCTCGCGCACGACACTTGGCGCGAGCAGGAGTCGATTACGCAGCGGTTCTATGGGGAATATCAGCAGGCAAGGGCGGCGCTGTACGAGGAGCTCCGCCGACAGAACCAGGAGCAAGACCCCATCGAAGTGCTGTCGGCGACGCAGCTTCTTCTCGACCGACTTCTTTTCATCATGTTCTGCGTGGATCGTGGGCTGCTGCCTCAGGACGTGCTCGACCGAGTGCGCGGCCAGGGAGATCCGCGGAATTTCGCAGGTCCTGATGCGCTGTGGGACGCGACCCGTCGGCTCTTTCGTGCCGTCGACAAGGGCGACGAATTTGCTGGTGTGCCGCCCTACAATGGGGGCTTGTTCGCGGAAGGGCTACTGGATCGCCTCAATCTCAAGAACGACAGTCGCACCTCCGAGTTCATTCTCTCGCAGGTGCTGGCTTGGGACGAGTTTGATTTCGACTCGCAGATCGACGTCGATATCCTTGGGCACGTCTTTGAGAACTCGATCTCGGACATCGAAAAGCTTCGCCGGGAGATCGACCAGGATCCCGCTGAGACTCGCCTATCATGGAGGAATCGCGAGGGGATCTTCTATACGCCACCGTGGGTCACGAAGTACGTCGTAGACCATACCGTTGCACGGCTGCTGGAAGAGCACCCGGAGGTAGGCCCGGGACTCAAGGTTCTGGACATGGCATGCGGTTCCGGTGCCTTTCTGATTCAGCTCATTCCTGTGCTGCGAGACAACCTGAGAATCGTCGCGCCGGACGAGTCGAAGGCGCTCGACGAGGCTGCAGCCCGTCGCGGAGACGCGTTGGACCTGTTCCATGATCCAACTCGCCTCGGTCCAGGGGCCCTCTATGCAGCACTCCGGAGGGTCGTGCACGGCATCGATCGAAGTCACGAGAGCGTTGAGATTACACGCCTCTCGTTCTGGCTCAAGACGGTCGTCCAAGGGCGGCCGCTACCTCCGTTGGACACGAACATCGTTCACGGGAATGCCCTCTGCGATGATCCGGAACTCGACGCAGCGGCCCTCGACTGGCACCACGCATTCCCGTTCTTCCCCGATCGTGGGTTTGATGTTGTGGTCGGCAACCCGCCGTGGGTGACGACACCTCCCGACTACGCCGCATGCCTTACCGAGTTCGAACTTTCGGCATCGCAAAGCGACCTGGCGTTCCTATTCGTTGAACGAGCGCTGTCTGTCCTTCGAGAGGGCGGGTACCTGGGGCTTATCCTTCCGGACAGCCTCCTATTCAATGAGGAGACGGAGGCGGTGCGACGGCTTCTGGTTGAACGCAACCAGGTGGTACAAGTCATCAAGCTCGGAGAGGGGGTGTTCCCGGGCGTGTTCCGGAGCGCGGTTCTGATCGTTGTGCGTCGCCTGCGGCCATCCGGCGACTACACGTTCAAAGCCCTTATCGTCACGAAGGAGGATCGGAGTCGCATTACGGACGTGGCGAATGACGTCAATCTCAACGTCCTGATGAGAGAACGCGGCTCGACCATAGCCGCTGCCCGCATTCTGCAGAATCCGCGATGCGAGTTGCAGTTGTTCGTTGGGGACGAGGATGCGCCAATTCTCGCGAAGATCGAGAGCGCGCCGTTGGCATGGGCTGAGCACATGGAGTGGGGCCGTGGCGTGGAACTCAACAGCAGTGGGGACGTTGTACGGTGTCCCTATTGCTTCAAATGGGATGCGCCACCGCGTAAGCGCAAAGGCGTAGAGGTTCCCAAGAACTGCGCGCATTGCGGCGAGACATATCAGCCCGAGGACGCGCTCGAGCGGACGAGCATCATCGCTTCGGGGGAGGGGCCCGATCTCGTGCCGTTTCTTGACGGGACCGACGTTGCGCGATACCGCCTGCGGGGTCGACGATTCCTCCGGGTGGGTCTGGACGGGGTGAACTACAAGGAGGCGCAGCTCTACAAGTCGCCGAAGATTGTCTTCAGGCAGGCAGGGATTGGGATCACTGCGACGGCAGATCTCAGCGGCAACAGCTATGTACCTCAGAGCGTCTACGTGCTTCGCGTGCGCGCGGGGTCGCCGTACAGGCTGGAGTACGTCCTTGGAGTCTTGAACTCCAGGGTCATGCTCTACCATTACTTCAAGAGTACCGGCCAAATTGAGTGGCAGAGCTTCCCCCGGTGGACCATCGCGCGCGTTACGACGCTCCCGGTGCCAGCGATTGACTGGGGGAATCCCGCGCAGGTGCGGCTTCACGAACGGATAGCAGATGAGGTAGCGAGCCTGCTCCGGACGGGACATGATGGAAGCCCCACTGCCGATCTTCGCATCGAACGACTCGTAATGGAGCTCTATGGGCTCGATCCCGAGGAGATCACCCGTATCTGGGCCACACTCCGGACCGTTCAAGAACTCCAGGCCCTCCGAGAGGTTCTCCCGCCACGCCAGCCCGACCTCGACAAACTGGGGAATTGACGCCGGTGGCGGGTGCCCCCAAGTGCCCACTCCACAGGCTTGAGGAAGGGGCACACCGCTGGCCAGGTCGAATCGCGCCCTCCCGTAGTCATGACCTCTCCACTGTAAAGTTCCAGATATCCCAATGGTGTGGCGCCTTGGTCAGATACTTGGAAATGTAGTACGTCGCGTTGAAGCCTCGTGCGACGTCGTACGGCAGAAGCTGAGCGCGGCCGTACCGTTTGAGCCACGAGTGCCACGCCGCTTTCCGCGGTACTTCGTCAAGACGCAATAGCGCGTGTACGTGCGCGCGCCCGCCCATCCTCCCGGTTTCTACCGCAGCGAAGCAGGGCGCCCGGGGACACGCTCTACCCCTCCAGCCTCGGAAGTGATAGAGCGCCCTATCTGGGGACGGACCATCCTCTCCGAACCGGCGATCGAAGGTGAAAGTGCACCAGGCATCCCAGCGATAGGGCGCGGCCATGGGTCCATGCAGCCAATGCGCGAGGGCGTCCTGGAGCCCGTCGTCGCGCGGCGGAAGATCCTCGTCTTGAAGGAGAGGCTCCGGCGCCTCAAGCGCTAGGAGAAGGGGTCTCTCCCCAGGAGGCTCGCTCGGGCGTCGGTCGAACGGGCCAGGCAGGGGAGGTGTGTCGCTCGGGACCATCCAGAATCTCCCGTGGAGGTTTTGGGCACACCCCGGTCATACAAGGATGGAATGACCGGGGTGCTGAGGGTCCGGGGGGCCCTGGCTGTCGATGGTCCCGGTCCACTCGGGCTCTTGCCCGCCCCGGGCCCTCAGCTGTTTCGGACTTCGATCCCTGCTCATGACCCGTGGAGGCTCGTGCCGCCTCCGGAAGCCATCTGGGGACCTCCACGCGGTGCCTCTTTCCAGCGTGGGGGCTGTGGGGGGCTCAGAAGGGAAGGTCGGCGTCTGTAGCGGCCTCCGAGGGTTCGCGATCGGTTGCCGGGGCGGCTTCGTGCCGGCGAGGGCCCAGCATGATCAGCCGTTCCACACGGATGTCGGTCCAGTAGCCCCTGCTGCCATCGTCGTGCTTGCTCGTGGAGTAGTGGATGGAGCCCTCTACGAAGAGCAGGTCGCCACGAGCCACGTAGGCTTCAACCACCTCAGCCAGCCGACCGAAGAAGGTGAGGCGATGCCATTCAGTGCTCTCCTGCTCCCGGCCATCTCGGTCTTTCCAGGACCGATCGGTTGCCAGAGGGAGCTTGGCGATCCTGGTGCCGCCGGGAGTGGTTCGGGATTCCGGAGCCGAACCCGCGTTGCCGATGAGCACGACCTTATTGAGAGATCGGCTCATCGGAACCTCCGCGTGCCTGACTGGATGCGGTCGGATTCGCGCCAGGGGAACGACTTCGACGGGCGCCAACGGCCTCCAGAGGGGCCTGTGCGGTCGGCTGGCAATCCGGGACGCAGGCAGGGGACCAGGGCACGGAGAGCGAGGGCGAGCCCCATGATCTGGGGCAGAGTCCGCTTCAGGATCTCCCCGATTGGCTCCAGACGCCGAACGCCATTGGGCCGGGTCGGCACGCGTTGTGGCCCCCGCCGTCGGGGGCTATCGTAGTAGCGCACGGGTTACCTCCGTGTGTTTCGTTCCCTGGGGAGGTTCGGCCTGCGAAGCTCGCCTTCGCCCAGGGGTTGGGTTTGCGGACGCCTCGGGCTAGTCTCGGGGCGTCCGTGTTTCCTACCTATTCGGCCAGATCCTCCTCGTCCCACTCCTCAGGGGAGTCGTCGGCCGCCTCCTCGTCGACTTCGTCCCCTTCTTCCTCTTCGGCGCCCCCGTAGAGCTGCGCGAGCGCTTCCGCCTCCTCCATTGGGATGCACCACCGACCCTGACGCCGGACTGCACTCCGGATGCGTTTCTCCCGGATCCACCGTACGACAGTCTCCGGTTGCACGCCGAGTTCCTCGGCGAGGTCAGCAGTACTCACGACTCCGTGCATGTCACCTCCTTTCTCCCGCCGTGTGAGAGTTCCGCGCGGCCGGGCTTGGCTGGAAGTCGAAGACCGTGCCCGGGCGTCTAGCCACTCCGCCAGTTCATGGAGCCGATACCGCACGCGGCCACCGACCTTGAGGTAGCGGGGTCCGGCTCCGTTCCAACGCCAGTTCGCCAATGTCGAAGGCTGGACTCCGAGCCGTTCGGCCGCGCTCTCTGGGCTGACCGTCGTGACGCGAGCTTCCAGCCGGTCACCATCCTGTGTCATGGGTTCCCGCCTTCGCCGAAGGGCCGCTTGCTCCCCATGGAATGGAGGGTATGGCAGGCCGCGTAAAGGGAGGTGGCCCAGCGGCATCCGGCGAGCGCGATTAACGGTCACCTACGCCGACAAGGGGAATCGGGCGAATGCGGGAAGAGGGCGAGGAATTAGAAGTAGTGGTGCTCCGCCGCCGATCTTCCGTCACTGCACCCGCTGGATGGAGTTGAGGATCTTCCAGAGGGGCCCTCGGGACTGAGGGCCGACCTCGTCTCCATCGAAGTAGTACGGGTATCCCTTGAGGCGACGGTGAAGGGCCTCCCGCACCTCTTTCGTGTTCTTGATGCGCTTGTAAGGGAAGGGTGCCTTGCCTTCCCAATCTGGCACACAGAGGCGGGCGATTTCGGGGTAAGGGAGCAGAGCCTTCGCGCAGGCGGCGACGATGCTCGGATCCCGTCCCTGCTTCCCCGTCCGTGCCCTTGCCCCACCCGGGGCAGAGGGGTCGGGCTGGACGGAACCACCGATCCACTCAGCTGCCGCCGCGACCTTGGGAAGCTCTTCGAAGAGACCCCGCAAGAGTCGCATCGCCAGACCAACCGCCTCGTTCCCTTGGTCTCCCCACCAGACGTTGGGAACCACTCGTGCGACGATGTTGTCTATGATCTCAAAAGCATCGAGCCCGATCTGCGCTTCTTGGGTGGCACTCCACTCGCCCGAGGAATCCCGGATCCGATTGATGGCGTCTCCTGCCGCCTGGCTTCGCTCAAGGACACGCATCGTCCTCATGAGATGCAGCAACATAGACGCCGCGAAGACTGGGTCGTCTCCTTTCCCCTCCACTCCGAAGAGGTCGGGAGGTTCCGGCCAGGAGCCGACGTCGTCGATGGAATCCATGGCTCCCTAGTCCTCCAGCTCGCGAACGAGGCCCCGGAGTCGGGTGACCAGTTCCTCGGGTTTCGCCCCTTCCTCCAGGAGCGCCTCTAGACGGTTCCGCACGTCGTCCCTGGGTCCAGGTTCAGGATCGGTCCCGTTGCCCAGGACGCCCCTCAGCTCACCGGCTAGCGTCTCTAAGGCCTCCCGCTCGTTCTGCGAGGCAAGCCGAGCGTATAGTCTGGTGACCCCCGGGTGCGAATGTCCGAGGACGTGCTGAATGACCTGGAGCGGGACGCCCGCCTGGGCCATGTAGGAGCCCGCTGTTCGTCGCAGGTCGTGGAGTGTCACGTCTTCCAGCCTCGCCCTGGCCCGGATGCCTTGCCACTGGGGCTTGATGTCGGTCCGGTGTGCCTTCGGGTGCGTCGGGGAAGGAAAAACGAACGGGCACTCGTTGTGGCGGGGCAGCTCGCGAAGGAAACCTACGGCGGGGGAGGGCAAGAGTCGGACCTGAGCTTCTCCGCTCTTCGTCTCAGGGAGCCGTATCTCCCCCCGCTCCAGGTCCACGTCTTTCCATTGCGCAGAGAACAGCTCGCCCTTCCGGAGCCCGGTGAGCAAGAGGAGTGGGACCGCGGCCCTCACGAACGGATCCTCTTCCTTTCTTGTCGCTTCCATAAGCCGCTGCAGCTCCTCACGTCGGAGCCAGCGGTCCCGTCCCCGCTCCCGGAAGCGCTTGACGCGGCCCGTGGGATCGTGCAGGCCCTCAGGGAGGATCTCTTGCCGGTCTGCCCACTTCCAAGCTGCCCGCAGTGCCTCCAGGCACCGGTTCGCCTCGACCGGAGACCGCTTTCCAATCTCCCGGTGCCAGGCTGCCAGCCGGTCGGGACCAAGGTCCTCAAGGGGCAGACGACCCAAGCCGGGTTGGATCCGATTCTCAACCCTCCGCTTGTCCTCGCGGTGGCTCTTCCGGTGCGCCTTCGCGTAGTCATCGAGCCAGCGGGTCATGAGGTCGCCAACCGTCCGGATGCCTACGGCCTCGCGCTCCCTCTCAGCCCGGGGGTCTTCACCTTGAAGGACCCGGACCTTCTCCTCCCGGGCCATATCCCGGGCCACTTGAACGGTCAGCTCTCCGAACTGCCCGAGCTTTATCATCCGCTGACGCCCGGAGCGGGTCCGGTAGCGGAGCGCGAAGGTCTTCGTGCCACTGGAGTAGACCAGGACGCCGAAGCCTGGTACCTCATCATCCCCGAGCCATGACCACCCGGAGCCCTTCGCCTTCGCGGCGTCAACGTCGCGCTTCGTGAGGTGAGCCACGGTCCACTGTTTCCTCAGCAGGAGTGCGCCACATTGCACGACCATTGCACGAAAAATCGTGAAACGCCGTGATCCTCGATGAGGAAGAATGGGGTCAGGACCCTATGTGCAGCAAGGGTTTAGCGCATATCCCGGGAAGAAGCGTGAATTCCACCGGGGACGGCCTGCCGTGCTTTGCAAGCAGGGGGTCGCCGGTTCGAGCCCGGCTGGCTCCACTTCATGAGATTAAGCCCTGCGAGGCGTTATGGCCTTGTCGTGGGCTGGTGGCGTCGGTGGGTATGTCCAGGCTGTGTCCAATTCGTTCCCTCGCCAGGCCTTCCTTTGCCGTGCGCACGCCGCTTGCCAGCCCCGCTGAAGGGGGGCAAGATGCCATCGTCCCGCCGGCTTTCTGGCTCCCCGTTCATGACGAGGCCCCTGGTCCGTGAACATCGTCAGTTTTCTCATCGCCGAATTCGCCAGGATCGAGCCCCAGGGTGGACTCACAGTCGTGAACGCCTTCAACCAGCTGGAAGGGCCTGGGCCTGAATGGGGTGTCCCCGTGATGTACTTGAGCCTCATCACGGAGGCGCACCCACGTGCGGCGGGGACGACCCACGCACTCGAGATCCGCCTCATCGACTCGGATCGCGAGCCGGTCGTCACGGAGCCGTTTCAGTCCGAGATCACGTTCCTTGAACGGGAGTTCCCCAGGCCGGGGATGCCCCTCAGGCATATCACGACCGCAGGGATCTACGGGGCGAAATTCCTGAAGCCGGGCCCCTACGCATTCGAGGCGTACATCGACGGGATCTACAGCGGGTCCGCAACGCTTTACGTGAGTCAGACTGAAGCGCGAGGCTAGGGGCTCAACCCAATGACGTCTGGGGCCGAGCTTCTAGACAAGCTGAGACGGGATCGAGGGGACTGCTGGCGGGCGGAGGTGGTCCGACTGCTCAAGCGGTTCGGATTCCAGTTGCATGAGGGGGCGAAGCACACAATGTTCACTCACGAACTTTTGCCTCAAGGAATGGTAGTAACGGTTCCGAGACACCGTCGCCTGAAGAGTTGGGTAGCGCAGGACGCAGTCGCGGCGGTGGATGTCGTCGAGAAGGGGAGGGCCGCACAGTGAAGGACGTGTCCTACTACCGCAGGCTGCCCTATGCCCGCACGGTGGCTCTCGTGGCGGAGGCCGGAGGCGGCACGTACTTCCTCGCGAGCATTGAGGAACTCCCAGGCGTCCGTGGGAGCGGGGCCGACCCAAGCGAGGCGCTGATGGCCTTGCAGGACGCGTTCGAGGACTACCTCGAAGCGATGTCGTCGTGGGGCAAGGCGATCCCCGAACCTGAACTCTGGCCTTCATCCTTGGGCTTTGAGGCCATGAAGATCCAGCCGGCACCACGGCGGCCGGGTGGCCGCCGCGATGCGCCCTCGTCGTACACGTCCTCATCGTGGGGCGTCGAACCCAAGCGCACGAAGTGGCTTGACCCCCGAGAGAGCCCGGCGACCGCCCACGTCTGAGTGTCCAAGGGGGCCCTACCCGCCCTCGACGACGCGCAACGCGCGTGCCGGATCCGCCTGCTGGTAGCTGAGCTTCAGCGCCCGGGTGTCTTTCCACCCACCGGCGGCCGCCACATCAACGTCGGGCATACTCTTCCGCTCGCTGGCCGGATCGGTTCGCCGTCGCCCCCGTTCGACTTCATTTGGATTCGCCGGCAGGCGTCAGTCTGCCGGAGGGCTAGGGAGGACGACGCCTCGGTCTTGCCGCGGGTCGCTACGGATACCCCGCCAGAAGCCCCATCAGGGCTGGGTCGGTGGCGAGCAATGCCGCTCGGATGCAGGGCAGGTTCCGGCGCATCCATGCGAGCGCGTGGTCACGCTCCTCAGGACCTGCGATGACTGGATCGTACATCGAGCCCTTCCGAAGGCTGCGCACCTCCATCGAGTCGGGCACCAGATCCGTCAAGGTCTCGTGGCTCATCCGGTGGCTCCTGCGAAGTCGTCGCCCCTCAGGCCGGAAGCCGCTGCGATCGGTGCTATGGCGGATGCCTCACCTGCGACCCACCGCTTGGGGCCGTCCAGCACTTCACGGACGAAGGCCCGTGCCGGATGACTCGGATCGCCCAAGCGGTGGGCCAGGGCGAGCGGAGTGTAACGCACGGGATTGACCTCGCGGCCAACGAGGAGGCCCACCGCTGCAAGGCGACGGAGCAGTGTCTTGGGGTCAGCCGTGGTGGGCTCTTCCACCACGAAGACGTCTATGTCGCTGTCGTCCCGTTGCAGCCCGGAAGCGGTTGACCCGAACACGAAGGCGCCCAGAAGCCCTGGGACATCCACCAGCGCCTCCCTCAGGAGGGGCACGGGGTCCTCGGATGCGCTCGCCAAGATCCGTATGGCCTGCCAGAGCGGCGCTTCGTCGACGACACGGTAATGCTTCCGCCGGCCGTCCACTTCCCGCTGTAGGGCGCCCAGTTGCACCATGCGATCGAGTTCCCGTTGGAGGGAGGCTCCGCCCAACCCGAGCATCCGCTGGAGCTCGCGCCCATGGGGGCGAGCGTCGGGCCGGATCAGGAAGTAGCGGATGATTCGTGCAGCGGCCGGGGAGATCCCCAGGATGAGCAGGGGATCGACTTCGCCGCGCGTCTCGTGCTTCTCGGGAGGCATGATGCACTAATAAATGGGGCGTCAGAACGACCTAGTCAATGGGTCACCGCGCCAATCGAGGGGGGGGATGAAAAACCACCGCCTCGTCCGGGGGGACGTCATCGACTTCGGAGCCGGCGCGGACTTCGACCTGGACCCCTGGAGGAGGAGTGGGCAGCGGATCTGACGATCTCGGATCTCCCCGCCTCCCGGCGCGGGCTCTCCGTCCTCGCCGGCATCCCTCCCACGCTGCGGAACGCCCTCCGACCCCAGGATCGCGGTATCTTCATGAGCCTGTTCGACCCACAGGGCCCTACGTGCGCATGCACGCGGACCCTCTTGGGCATCATTCCCGACTACCGGAGGTGGCATGGGGAGACGAGTGAACTACGGCTTCGAGAAGCGACAGCGAGAGATCAAGAAGCAGAAGAAGAACGAAGAGAAGGCAGAGAAGAAGCGGCAGCAGGAGGCCCTGGACCGGACAGAGCGGCAAGGTGCGGACGCTCCCGGCGAGGACGCGCCCGAGGCCGAGGCGTGATGCCGAGGCTCGGAGCGTTCACGTTCGAGGAGGGTGGTCGCACGTTCGAGTGCATCCCCGAGGTGCGAGGGGACCCGTCCAGAGGTCCATGGTGGTGGTTCACGGTGTCGAACGACCCGCATCGTCGCATACTGCGACCATCGGGTGTGGGTCCGCGCTGTGAGTTCCGGAAATTCTGCCCCCCCTTCTTCCGGAAATTCTGGCACCAGGGATCACCGCAGTTGACCTGAGAGG
>Ga0315541_1003622_pt1 | contig 11788 bp, 7 predicted proteins | sample SalMarSW160190MG_FD_203095 | JGI IMG/M metagenome (GOLD analysis project Ga0315541, IMG submission 203095) | Salt marsh sediment microbial communities from the Plum Island Ecosystem LTER, Massachusetts, United States - Salt Marsh Sediment SW1601-190 ...
TCAGATCTTCTCACTTGCTTAGTGAGCGAGGTCTCTCTAACTGTCTATGATTATAGCAGACTTATCTGACCTTGTCAAGTGTCCGCATTAGGTCAGGTTTAGTGAGCGAGGTCTCTCTAACTATCTGTGATTATAGCAGACTTATCTGACCTTGTCAAGTGTCCGCATTAGGTCAGATTCGGAATTTCCCCTTGACAATATGGCCCGGGGGTAGTATAATGTTGCTAGTTGAAAACATTTTTCAATTAGCGGGGAATGCATGGACGAGGTAATCCTGGCGCGAGAACTGAGTGCTGCTGGCTACCGGCTGACCCAGCCCCGGCGGGCGGTGCTGCGTGTGGTGGCTGAGGCGACGTGTCCGCTCACGCCGGCCGAGGTGCACGAGCAGGCGCAGGCGCACTACCCACAGGTGGGTCTGGTCACCGTCTACCGCACGCTGGAACTGTTAGCCGGATTGGCCCTGGTGCGGCGTATCCACACCGAAGAGGGCTGCCACGGCTATGCGCCTGTGGCGCTGGGCGAGGCAGGGCATCACCTGGTATGCACCTCGTGCCACCAGGTGGTGGAATTCCCCTGCACCGGCCTGGAAGAGACGTTGGCAGAGGTGGAGCGCCTGACCGGCTTCTCCATCCATGAGCACTGGCTGGAGTTGTTCGGCCTTTGCCCGGCGTGCCAGGCGAAGGAAGGAGGTGGTGGCTAGCGGTAAATGAGGAGGAAAGCGATGAAAGTCCGTCTTGAAACCATGTTCAGGGCGCTTTGTCCCTTGACCATCTTGGCGCTGGCCCTGACCGGGTGCGGCGGCGCGGCGACGCAAGCGCCCGCCGAATCGGCGGGCATGCTCAACGTCATGGTCAGCATCGTGCCGCAGCAATATTTTGTCGAGCGCATCGGCGGGAAGCACGTGAATGTGACAGTGATGGTGCCGCCAGGCTTCAGTCCGGCGACATACGAACCCAAGCCGGAACAACTGCAGACGTTAAGTGAAGCGGATGCCTACGTGCGCATCCGTGTGCCGTTTGAAGATGCATGGATGAAGCGCATCGCGTCGGCCAACGAGGATATGCTGGTTATAGACGAGTCCGCGGGGATTGAGCGCATCGGTGGGAAAGACTCTCACACCTGGGTCTCCCCTCGCCTCGTCAAGGTGCAGGCACAGACGATCTACGACGGCCTGGTCGAACTGGATCCAGACCACGAGGCCGACTACAAGGTAAACCTGGATGCGTTCCTGGCCGACCTGGACGAACTGGATGCCTATATCCAGGAGACGCTATCGGGGCTGAAGAGCCGCAAGTTCATGGTTTTCCACCCGGCGTGGTCCTACTTCGCCCGCGACTACAACCTGGAGATGGTCCCGGTTCAGATTGAGGGCAGCGATCCCAGCGCGGCCGAGATGGCCGGCCTGATCCAGACAGCGCAAGAGAACAACATCAGGGTCATCTTCGCGCAGCCGGAGTTCAGCGCAGAGAGCGCAGAGGCCATCGCTGAGGAGATTGGCGGCGAGGTGCTGCTCATCAGCCCACTGGCGCCAGACTGGTTGGACAATCTCCATCGCGTGGCGGACACCTTTGCCGAGGTGCTGGCCAAGCAGTAAAAGAGAGGAAGTTTGTACATTGTCTATACGACGAGAAGTCATTCGCCTGGAAGATATGTGGGCCGGCTATGATGGCGAGCCAGTACTGGAAAGCATTAACCTGTCCATCAAAGAGCGAGACTTTGTCGGCATCATCGGCCCCAACGGGGGTGGCAAAACGACGTTGCTCAAAGTGATGCTGGGGCTGATGCAGCCCAACCGAGGGCGCGTGCGCATCCTCGGTCGGAGCGCTGCGCAGGGCAGGCGATTCATCGGCTACGTGCCCCAGCAAGTGGACTTTGACCGCAACTTCCCGGTCAACGTGTATGACGTGGCGATGATGGGCCGGCTAGGGCGGCGGGGGTTGCTGCGCCGCTACACCTCAGAAGACCGGCGCGCCGTCACACGGGCGTTGCAACAGGTGGAGATGCTGGACATGAAAGACCGGCCTATCGGCGAATTGTCCACGGGCCAACGACAGCGGGTCTACATTGCGCGGGCGCTGGCGACGGAGCCAAAAATCCTGTTCCTGGATGAGCCCACGGCCAGCGTAGATAGCCACGTTACGACCAGCATCTACGAACTGCTGCGGAAGTTAAATGAGCACGTCACCATTCTCCTCATCTCACACGATATGAGCGCGATTTCTTCGCATGTAAAGACGGTTGGTTGCCTCAACCGGCGTCTGTTCTACCACGAGTCCAGGGAGATCACGCCAGAGATGTTGGAAGAGGCCTACCACTGTCCGATTGATCTGATAGCCCACGGTGTACCGCATCGCGTGTTCGCGCCACATTCCGGGGAGAATGTCAAGGCATGATCGAGGCCCTCCAGTTTGACTTTATGCGCCATGCGCTGGCGGCCGGGGTGCTGGTGAGCGTCGCCTGTGGCATCATCGGCGTCTACATCGTCGTCAATCGTATCGTTTTCGTCAGCGGGGGCATCGCGCACGCCGCCTACGGGGGCATCGGGTTGGGATACTTCCTGAGGATCAACCCGGTGTGGGGCGCTATCGTGTTTAGCCTGGCAGCGGCGCTGGGCATGGGTGTGGTGCAGCGTAAAACCAGGCAGCGCGCCGACACAATCATCGGCGTGATGTGGGCCATTGGCATGGCAGTCGGCATTGTGTTTGTGGACTTGACGAGGGGGTACGTCGTTGACTTGATGAGTTACCTGTTCGGCAGCATCCTGACTGTGCCACGCAGCGACCTTGTCATTATGGCAGTCCTCGACGTCGTCATCATCGCACTGGTCGCAGTGTTCTACAAAGAGTTATTGGCGATATCGTTCGACGAGACTTTTGCCACCGTCGAGAATGTGCCAGTTGATACGATCTACATCATCCTGCTCGGCATGATAGCCCTGACCGTGGTGATGTTAATGCGCGTCGTTGGACTGATTATGGTCATCGCGCTGCTGACGATGCCCGCTGCCATCAGCGAGCAGTTCACGTCCAATCTCAGGAAAATGATGATGCTCTCCATTGTCCTGGGTATCGTCTTCACGACGACAGGCCTATGGCTTTCCTATGCCCTGAACCTGACTTCTGGGGCGACGATCATCCTCGTATCCGGCGGCGCTTTCCTGCTGAGTCTGCTGTACAAGGCGCTGACAAGGCGTCACGCATAGATACCCTGCACGGCTTCATACCCTCGCCACGGCAAGGTCGTTGAAGGAGTGTGAGCTGCTCGGAGGCGGCGCACGCCCCCAACTGGAACTGATCGCACTGGCGGCGCGGGGCCGCGTCGTGCCGGTCTGCCCGGAGGTGGCGGGGGGCTTGCCGGTGCCCCGGCCCCCGGCCGAGATCGTGGGAGGGGATGGGGACGACGTACTGGATGGCCGGGCGCGGGTGGTGACGGTCGCGGGGGAGGACGTGACCGCTGCCTACCTGCGTGGGGCGGAGTGCGCGCTGGCAGTCGTGCAGCGGTATAGCATCACCACGGCTATCCTCAAGCAGCACAGCCCCTCCTGCGGCAGCACCGGCATCTATGATGGCACCCACAGCGGACGGCTGCGGGCAGGTCAGGGTGTGACAGCGGCGCTCCTACGGCGGCACGGCGTGACCATCTGGTCGGAGGAAGACCTGGGCTCGTCTACCGCGCTTCAACACGCCGAACGCGAAACGCAGAGTGTAATTACCATTGGGGTAAAAATCGCACTTTCCCGCTCGAAGCCCCTGTCTCGGGGACGTCTCAGGCGAGACTTGCCCCGCGAACCCGCCCCCGGGACGGGGGCTAGGAGCTCGGGGGGGCCAACGTGTCATTTTTGCCGCAATGCGCAATTACGCCTCAAAGGGAAAAAGTCGCACCATGCGTCGTGCTCAGGCATCTTTGAGCGAGATGATGTAATCGAGGAAATTGGAACCGTAGGGATTATCGGGCCACAATAGTTCTTCGTAGTCGTAGTGCGCCCAGTGGCCAAAGGTGCCGATAGCGAACATCGCCGCGCCGATGACGTAATCATCCTCGCGCAGTTTAGTGTCGTACCAGATCATCTCTTCCACATAGCGCTCCTGCCAGGGACCCCCGCCGGGCGGGCCGCCTAACACTGGATCGAGGCCACTCTCAGTGATCGCCAATGGGATGACCTCGTCGCGCGGGATAAGAAAATCGCGATAGAGGTAGCGATAGCGCCCGGTGAGGACGCCTCGGTCTTCGTAAGGAGGTTGATCCTCCGTAGGTTCGCCCCAGCGGTAATTCGTCACCGGCCAGTTATACTCGTGCAGCGCCAGGATGTGCCCTCTCTCCTTTGCCCGTGCAAAGACCCCCGTCTCCACGATGGCCTCCCACTCGTGCCACTTGGGCACGCCGACACTGTAGGAGAAGAGTGCCAGTTTGTAGCGGTTTTCTTCGGCAATTTTCATTGCTTCAATGAAAAATTGAGCTAGCCAGGCATGTCCCTCCAAAGTGGGCGGAGCGTTCTCATTCAGCACTTCCCAATAATCCACGACATCCTTCTCGTACTCCCAGTGCGGCATATGTTCGTCCATCACCCACCGAGCGGCCTCCTCTGGGCTACCTGTGGGCTCTACTGCTGGCCTGCCATTCCAGCGGGCGACGGTGATTGTCTCAGGCGAGATTTCTTTCACGCGTCGCACGTACCCAAAATCATCGAGCGCCTTTACCAGCGCCACGTGTGCGCCAGCGTCGTGCACACTCTGCACGAACCCGACCGCATTATTGGGGCGTAGCGTGTGCAGACCGAGTTTGGAGGGACCGTGAGCCAAAGGCCGTTGGCTGGAGACGAAAGGGAAGTAGATGTAATGATCGAGGTCGTCGGAAGCCGCTACGCCGGGCACTGCCGGCGGAGCGGGTGTCTCCCTCGCATCAGCGGCCTGAGCCAGTGGAGCCATGCCGCCCAGGATGTGCTGGGTCAGGGCAGTGATGCCCAGCGTCACCGATCCCTTGAGAAACTTGCGCCGACTGACGGTTTTCCTGCGCTTGAGACCCATCGAACGCCCCCTTTGCCCCTGACTGGCATCTTGTCCTGTGTTCCATCCTTCACTCCGCATCCAGGGCCCGGCGGACGGCCTCCGCCAGGGTGTTTACCTCGAAGGGCTTGCGGACAACGTCCAGGATTCCTTCTGCCCTCAATTCTTGTAAGCTCTCCGCCAAAGCGTGGCCGGTGATCGCCAGTGCCTTCAGATTGGGGTCCGCCTGCCTCAGTTTCCGCACCAGCTCCTTACCCCCCATCTCCGGCATCACTATGTCCGTGACCACCAGGTTTACCTCCTCCGCCAATCCATAGGCCTCCAGTGCTTCCCATCCGTCCACCGCCGTCAGTACCCGGTATCCCAGCGATGCTAGTATCTCCTGGCCCAACTCCCGCACAGTCTTCTCGTCCTCCACCAGCAGGATGGTTTCCCCCTTGCCCGCCGGAGGGGCCAGAGCCTCCTTCGAGATCTCCTCCTCTAACGTCTCTTTTGCCTGAGCTGGCAGGTAGACCCGGAAGGTCGTCCCTCGCCCCACATCTGTCTCTACTCCGATGTGCCCGTTGTGTTGCTTGACAATGCCATACACCTGCGCCAGCCCCAGTCCCGTCCCTTGACCCACGGGCTTGGTGGTGAAGAAGGGCTCGAAGAGATGCGCCGTCACGTCGGGCGGCATGCCGATACCCATGTCTGAGACAGCCAGGCACACCCACTCCCCAGCAGGTATCTCCACCACTGGTGGCTCTTCGTCCGGCCCCACCTTCACCCTGGACAAACCAATGCGCAGTTCCCCACCCTCTGGCATGGCGTCCCGGGCGTTCAACACCAGGTTCATCACCATCTGCTGAACCCGCGTCGGGTCGGCGTTCACCACGTACTCGTCGGCCCCCACTTCGATGAGGAGGCGGATGTCCTCCGGGAGAGTGCGCTGCAGGATGCCAATGACCTCATAGAGGAAAGAGCTCAGGTCCACAGGGCGGGTCTCTATCATCGAGCGGCGGCTAAAGTCCAGAATCTGCTGCACGAGATGGGCGGCCCTGCGTGACTCGCTGACGATGGTCTCGAGGCCCGGTGCCATGTCGGAGGGCAGGTGGGGCTTGCGCTGGAGCATCTGGGCGTAGAGTATGATGGTCGTCAGAAGGTTATTGAAGTCGTGGGCGATACCTCCGGCCAGTTGCCCAATGGCCGCCATCCGCTCCTGCTGCCGCAACTGCGCTTCCGCCCGTTTGCGCTCGGTGATATCAACCGAGACTCCCAGCATAAAGTCCGGAGCACCTCTTCGCGCCAAGGGAATTTTTGTGGTCTGGAAGTACCTGACCGTGTCATCCGGCAGCGTAAAAGGCTCCTCAGCGATGTACTTGGGTTGTCCGCTGTCAATAACCTCTCGGTCATCCACCATGAATCGTTCAGCTTCTTCAACCCTGAGCCTGGACATATCGGCGAATTCTTGATCGGTCTTGCCCTTCATCGTCTCCGGTGTTGTCCCATAGAGTTCCGCCATTGCCTGGTTGGCCAAAACATACTTTCCATCTCTGTCCTTGACGAAAATGCAATTGGGGTTGGTATCAAGAACCAGATGCAAAAGCTCCTCGCTCTCCCGCAGCGCCTCCTCCATCCGCTTGCGCTCGGTGATGTCAGTGAAAACGGAGAGCACACCGGTGAACCGGCCTTCGTCAAACAGTGGATGAGAGCTAACGATGACAGGCACCTGCTGGCCCTGCCGGGTCAACAGAACCGTCTCGTACCGGCTGGCGATGCCCTGAGACCGTTTGACTGTCTCCTTCTTGACCTCCGCCAGGTGCTCTGGAGCCACGATGTCCGTCCAGTGCCGGCCCACCAAATCATCAATTTCATAGCCCAACAGTTCTGCGGTCCTGGAATTGACAAAGGTGACATGTCCTGCCGTGTCCTCGAGGAGAATGCCCTCCTCCATACTCTGCACGATGTTCTCGTGGAAGGCCCGCAGCCTCTCGGTTTCCTCGTACAGCCGCGCGTTCTCGATGGCGACGGCCTCCGTCGTGGCCAGTGACTCCACCAGCGTCAGGTCTCTCGCGTTAAAGCGGCCGACCTCCGTATCCACCACCTGGAGCACGCCGATCACGCCCTCTTTGGCCCGCAGGGGAACGCTGAGGATTGAGCGGATGGCCAGTCCTGTTTGCTGGTCTACGCCCCTGAAGTGGCGCTCGTCGGCCAGTGTGTCTGACACGATCAGGCTCTCGCCGCTGGCAGCCACCCAGCCAGCGATCCCCTCCCCCGGCGCCAGGCGCCAGCCGCGCACGATCTCACTTCCGGGACCGCTGGCTTGCCGGCAGATCACTTCGCCGGTCTCGGGGTCGCTTAACCAGACCGAGGCAGCGACCACATCGAGCAGGTGACACACCTCTTCCATGGCAGTGATGAGCACCCGGTCCAGGTCGAGGGTGGAGATGAGTGCCCGGCTTGCCCGGTTGAGCAGTGCCAGTTCGCGGTTGCGCTGTCGCAGTGTCCCCTCCGCCCGCTTGCGCTCGGTCAGCTCTCGCCGAACCTCCTGATACAGCCTTCTGTTCTCCATCACCAGGCGTTGCTTCCCAAGCGCCTCCCCCACTATCGCCAGTACCTCATCCATATTCAAGGGCTTGGTGATGTAGGCCGATGCCCCCTCGTTCATGGCTCGCACCGCTGTTTTCAGAGAGGCATAGCCGGTGACCAGGATCACGGCCATGTCGGGATGCATCTCCTTCAAAGGCGCTAGTAGCTCTATCCCCTCTATATCGGGCAACCTGATGTCCAGGAGCGCCAAATTGAAGGATCTCTCTTGCGCCTTCTCCAGCGCCTCTTGCCCTGTTCCGGCCGTCTCTGTCTCATATCCCTTCCTTGCAAACATAAAGTCCATGCTCTCGCGGGAGTTTTCATCGTCGTCAACGATCAGGATGCGAGGTCTATCCTTCATCATGCGCCCCCTCCTTTGCTGAGTCCATCGCTCAATGGCTCACGTGAAACGTAATGAGTATCGCGCGTTACGTTATGAGCTGCTCTCGTGTCTTATGCTCGTCTTCCATCTCTTGTACCTCCCCAAGCAGATGATCGTCTCGCCCGGTCACACGCTGCCACCATCATCCCCTCAGCCCGCATCCAGAACTCGGCGGATGACCTCCGCCAGGGTGCTCACTTCGAAAGGTTTCTGGACAATGTCCAGGATTCCCTCTTCTCTCAACTCCTGCACATCCTCCGGCAGCGCATAACCGGTGATCGCCAGTGCCTTCAGATGAGGATTCGCCTTCCTCAGTTGCCGCACCAGCTCCCTGCCCCCCATCTCCGGCATCACCATGTCCGTGATCACCAGGTCCACTTCCGCCCCGTAGACCTCCAGCGCTTCCCGCCCGTCCGCCGCCGTCAATACCCGGTAGCCCAGCGACTCCAGAATCTTCTGGCCTCCTTCTCGTACCTTCTCCTCGTCCTCCACCAGCAAGATGGTCTCTCCCTCCCCCTCCGGAGTGGCCAAGGCCTCCTCCTGCAAGCCCTCCTCCGCCTCCACCACCCTTTGGGCTGGCAGGTAGATACGGAACGTCGTCCCCCGCCCCACCTGCGTCTCCACTCCAATGTGCCCATCGTGCTGCTGTACGATGCCATACACCTGCGCCAGCCCCAGCCCGGTCCCTTTCCCAACAGGCTTGGTGGTGAAGAAGGGCTCATAGAGATGGGACACCACCTCCGGCGACATGCCGGTACCCGTGTCCGAGATGGCCAGGCACACCCATTCTCCCGCAGGCATCTCCGCCACCGGAGGCTCCTCGCCTGGCCTCACCTTCACCCTGGACAAGCCGATGCGTAGTTCTCCCCCCTCCGGCATGGCGTCCCGCGCGTTGACCGCCAGGTTCATCAGCACTTGCTGGATGCGTGTGGGGTCGGCGTTCACTATGTACTCGCCGGTTCTCATTTCGATGAAGAGGCGGATGTTCTCCGGGAGCGTGCGCCGCAGGATGTCAACAGTCCCCTCGGTGAAGGAGATTAGGTCAACTGGCCGGGTGTCCATTATCGAGCGCCGGCTGAAGTCCAGAATCCGCTGCACCAGTTGGGTGGCCCCTCGTGACTCGTTGATGATGGTCTCAAGGCTCGGTGCCATGTCGGGGGGCAGGTGGGGCTTGCGCAGGAGCATCTGAGCATAGAGCATGATGGTCGTCAGGAGGTTGTTGAAGTCGTGGGCGATGCCTCCGGCCAGTTGTCCCACCGCCGCCAACCGCTCCTGCTGCTGGGTCCGTCGCTCGACTTCCCGCTCGTGGGTCACGTCCCAAATGAGTAGCACCCATCCCTCTATCTGGGTCTCTGTCCTCACAGGCTTGGCTGCCACCCCGAAGAGCCGCTGGGGCGGCCCGGCGACCTCCAGTTCGCGCCACAGCCCCTCAGGAGTAGATTGTACCAGTTCCTCCAACGGCCAATCGGCCAGATAGGTCAACACGTTGCCGACGCGGCTCACGGACGGCCCAGCAGCACCCGTAAGCACGAGAAGGTAGCTCTCCACCACCGGGTTGGCTAGTAGGATGCGTCGCTCGCCGTCGAGCAAGAGAACGCCCTCGGGCAGGTGTTTCACCAGAGTCTCTAGCCGCTGCTCCTCGGCTTCCAGGGCCGCGCGCAGACGGGCCTGGTGCAGGCCCACGGCAATCTGGTCTGCCACTTCGCGGGCGATGTCCACGTGATCGGGAGCGAAGGCCCCGGGGCTTTCTGCCCCCAGGGCGAGGACACCGATCAGCTCACCCCGGACGATGAGGGGCACGGCGAGGTGGGAGCGTAAGCCCTCGGCCTGGAGTGCCTGGGTCATAGGAGAAGGTTGGGCGAGGGCCAGGACGTCCTCCTCCACGTGGACCTTGCCCTGCCGAAGCTCTTCGAGGAGCCCAATCTTCTCCAGCGGAAGGCGCGCTCCTGTCCCCACCCTGGTCTTGCCGTTCGTGTGGGCGGTGAGCACCGTGGCCTCCTGGCCCTCGCGGTCGAACATCATAACGTTGGCCTGTTGGCAGGGCACCAGTTGCCGGATGTGGCGCAGGGCGGTCTGGGCAACCTCTTCCGGCGACCAGGCGGCCAGGATGGCGCCGTCAATCGCACGCAGCGTTCTCAACCGTTCGGCATACTGCTGCAGCGCCTTCTCCGCCCGCTTGCGTGCCTCTTCCAGTTCGATGCCGTGCAGAGCGAAGGCGATGTCCTCGGCAACCTCTTTGAACAGGGCTTGCTCTTCCTCGTCGGCAATGAAATCGGCGGGGATGGAGACAGACATCAGGCCGTAGACCTTTCCGCCGTATTCCAACCGCACCGTCATCGCCCCCTTGCCACCGCACTTGTCCGCCAGGGGACAGTCGGCGCATGTAGAGGGTGGGTCTGCGATTGCCACAACACCCGATTGCCTCAACGCCCTTTGCCCGCAAGCGGTCAACTCTCCGCGTTTCAACTGCTCGACCAGGGGCAAGAACTCCTCGCCCAACCCGGCTTCAGCGCTCGTCACCAGCCCCCTGTGCTCATCCAGGAGAGCGATCCAGGCGTTATAATAACCGCGCGTCTCGATCAGATCGTCGCAAGCGCCTTGCAGCAGCCGGTCGCGGTCCTTTTCCCTGGTGATGAGTTGGTTGACGCTGCGGATGGCACGCAGCACGAGGTTGAGGTGTTCTATCCTCTCCTCACGCCGGCGCAGGGCAAGCACCATACCGCTGAACACGCGCCCCAGGTGAGCGATCTCGTCACGGCCCGATGTCACGTCCGCGATGTCGGCCGGCTCGAACGGCTGGCCGTGCTCCACGGCTATCGCCGCGTCGGTCAGGCGGCGGATGGGGCGCGTGATGCCCCGCACCAGCAGGATAGAGACGACCAGGGTCATCACTCCCACCACCCCCACGCTGCCCCAGGCCACTGACCCCAACCGCTGCAGCGGGGCCAGGAACTGGGCTTCGGGCAGGTCCACCACCACAGTCCAGGGGTGTGTCTCCAGCCGCGTGTACCCGACGACGTGATCGCGGTGGTCAAGCGGGGAGTAGTAGCGGTACGTGCCAGACTTCCCCCCTGGGATCGGGGGGGACTGAGGGGGGGCCACCAGTTCAGCGGCCAGGTCGTCCATATCCAGGCTTTCAGGGATCAGCGGCGTGTCGGTGCCCTCGATCGTGCCGAAGCGGATGGTCGCGGAGATGGTCGCGACAGCCTCCGGCGTCAGTTCCCCCAGGCTGTGGTACAACAGATCGCGGTTGGGGTGAGCGACAATGACGCCGTCCTGATCCACCAGGTAGGCCATGCCCTCCTCGCCTACTACCACGTCGTCAATAATGCTCCAGATCGTATCGCCCTTGAGCCACACGATGTCAATGCCTACGATCTCCCCCTTGGCCGTGACTACGGGGTTGGTGAGAAAGACGCCCGGTCGGCCGGTGGCGCGCTCGACGAGAATGTCCGAGACGTAAGGCTCTCCCTGGATGGAAGCCTGGAAATAGTCGCGGAAGGAGCGGTCCTTGCCCACCAGGATATCCGCCAGCGAGGCCACGACGATGCCGTTCACGTCCAACAGGCCCGGCGCGTCGTAGTCAGGGTGATTGTCGGCAAAATTCTGGAGCGTCTGGTAAACCCGGGGGGCCAGGGCCTGGCGCTCCTCCCCGGAAGCGGCCAGAAACAGTATCACCGACGGTTGGCCCGCCAGCGTAGCGGAGGTGCGCTGGTTCTCAGTGAGTAATTGCCCAATGTGATGGGCGGTGCTACGCGACAGCTCCATCAGGTTCTCCCCGGCGACTTTGGCGACCTCACCCTGGCCCTGAGTCAGGTTATAGTAGGCCGTGGCA
>Ga0315541_1003623_pt1 | contig 11786 bp, 11 predicted proteins | sample SalMarSW160190MG_FD_203095 | JGI IMG/M metagenome (GOLD analysis project Ga0315541, IMG submission 203095) | Salt marsh sediment microbial communities from the Plum Island Ecosystem LTER, Massachusetts, United States - Salt Marsh Sediment SW1601-190 ...
GGTTCAACGGGCAATGGCAAGAACTGTGGGAGTCCAAACCCCTTGCCGCCTGAATCTACCTACAAACAAGGGATGCACCCGGCAGGGCGGATACAAGGGGGAATTTTGGGGCGGAGCGCTATCGGCCACGGCTTCAGCCGTGGTGCTCTGGGCGATCCCCCCAGCCCGCAGGGCGTCCTTTCGAAAAAACGCCCTTCCGCGGTTCGCTTCAGCCCTGAAAAGGTGGGTCGCCGCGGCGACCCCTACCGCTGGCCTCCACCACGGCGCCGCCATAATCTCTCTGTCCGCCCGAGCGGTCGGCTATTGCGACAGGTCCAGGGCCTTGACCTGTTTGTGCAGCTCGTCCAGCTTCTCCACCACCGCTCGGATTTCCTCGACGCTGACCTTGGGTCTGCCCTGCCTCGACGACAGGTCCAGCAGCGGCAGCGCCTGGCTCCGATAGGCTTCGGCAAAGGCGTCGAGCGTCTGGAGGATTTGCTCCTGCCTGTCCCCGCCGAACTGCTTCTGGACGCGGAGCCGCGTCTCGCCCAGGGCCCCGTCCATGGCGTCGAACAGGTTCCAGTCCGGCTCGTCGGTCTGGAGCCTGCTCTTGAGCCTTTCCCAAATCTCGTTCTGGCGGGCCAGCAGGGTGCTGGCTTCGCTCATCCGCTTGATCTTGCCCTTGCAGCCGCCGAGCGCCGCCACGGCCGTGAACAACACCATAAGCCACGATGTCCAGCGCATGTGTCTGACTCCCTACTTGGCCGCCTCCCCTTCGAACTGCATCTTGGGCAGGATGTGCCGCAGCGTGCCGAAGATCTCGTGGTAGTCGTTGTAGCTGACGGCATTGAAGCCGCTGGCCCCGGCGAAGTCGGCTTCGGTTGGTCTGTACATGGCGTCGGAGGCCACGTGCCCGTCGGCATAGAGGATGTTCGGACCCTCGGGGTGGCGGCCGGCGTTCATCAGGAACCAGCCGTTGAAGTTGCGGGCGTTGGGCCCGACGTGCCAGCCGGGTAAGCCCGCGGCGGTTTGCTCGGGCAGGTCCCAGGAGTCCCAGCCCTCGGCCACCGTCTGGGGGTCCGCCACCTCCTCGGGGCTGACCGCCTGGGTGCCGTAGTGGTCGGCCTGGCCGCCGGGCAGGACGATCGGCCAGCCGATCCACCAGGTGTTGTCGTTTTGGTTGCAGGCGGGCGACGGCTGGAGGACGGGCGGCCAGCGGGACATGGTCCCGGGCACGCCGCAGCGCAGGGTGAAGTTCCACTGATACGCCATCGCCGCGCGGTGGAAATAAGGCATGACGTCGCTGATGCCGGTCAGGCCCCCGGCCCGCTCTTTCATCCACTCCCACAACGCCAGCCAATCCAGCGACGGGCACATCACCCCGGGCACGACGTCATCCGGCTGCCAGTTGTAATACCAGATGCCGTAGCGCGTCGGGAAGTTGCCCTTGGTCCCCATCTCCTGGAGGATGGTGTAGAACTTCGGCCAGGCCTTGCCCCAGTTGATGGGCCCCCAATGCACGTTCGAAGGCACCCCGGGCGGGCCCGGATACAGTTGGTAGTCGTCATGCCCGGCGTACCCACTGCCCGTCCACTGGCCGCTCCAGGGGGCGAAGTGCGGGTATGCACGGGAGTGGGTGACGTAGATGGCCAGGGCGTCCCCGTAGTTTTTCATCTGAGAGCGGCACGACGTCTTTCTGGCCAGCTCCCTGGCCCGCCCCAGCGTCGGCAGCAGCATCGCCACCAGCAGGGCGATGATCGACACCACCACCAACAATTCGATGAGTGTGAACGCCGCATTCTTGCGCACTTCCCCTGTCCTTTCTGACCTGCCGGCGAGAAGCCCACCGCCGGTGAGATGGCTCCGCCGTCGTTCACGTCCAGGTCGAATTACGAAATGATGGCGTCCGTCTGGCGTTTCCGCTCGGCACAGGCGTCGCGCCAGCTCATGCCCGAAGAAGGGCGCATGCCCAACGGCCACATCTTACAGCCAACGGGCCCGGCATGCAACCCCGGATTGCCGGGAGATTGCGTGCCAAGCGCAACGGCGGAACCCGCCGCCGGGGGCCGGGGGCTCGCCGGCGAATCGCTTGAACTTTCGGCCGGCTGGGGCGTCAATACTGGGGGGCATGGTGTAAGAACGAAAGGAGGTCGCTGATGCGCCTGTTAACGCTCGTGGGCTTGTGGGCGGGCCTGCTCCTGGTGCCGGCGGCGGCCCAGCAGGTGGAGCCGATCGCCCCGCCCGGCAACGTCCTGACCCGCTACCTCGACCGGGCCAACATCCACCCGCCGGTCCGTCTCGGCCGGCTGACCATCTTTCCCATCAGCCTCGGCCGGACCCACCGCCTCGGCGGCGTGCTCACCATGGCCGGGGCCCTCAAGAGGGGGCTGCTGTCCATCCAGGAGCTGGACCCGCCCGACGTGCGCCGGGCGAACTTCGTCAACCGCTCCAAGAGCGAAACCATCTTCCTCATGGGCGGCGAGGTCATCACCGGCGGGCGGCAGAGCCGCACGCTGGCCTCCGACGCCCTGCTGGGGCTGAACTCGGCCGTGGTGCTGCCGCTGTACTGCGTGGAGAAGGGCAGGTGGGCGGGGAAGAAGGGATTCGCCGCCAACACCACGATGGCGCCGCTGGCGGTGCGGGCGGGGGCTGCCCGCGGGGCCGATCAGAAGGAAATCTGGTCCGAGGTCGCCCGCGCCAACCGCCGGCTGGGCTCGGCCACCGCCAGCGAGGACCTGGCCGCGGCCATGGGCAAGCCCGAGAACGTCAAGCGTCTGGCCGATCTCCGCGGGCGGATCCTGCCGAAGCTGCCGTCTACCTGCGCGGGGCTGGTCCTCGCCCGGGGCGGAAGCATCCTCGCGGCCGACCTGTTCAACTCGGCCGAGCTGTTCGCCGGCATGCGCGACAAGGTGCTCAACAGCTACCTCAGCCAGTACGGCTGGGGCCGGCCTCGCGCCGTTGAGGGCGGGCGCTTCACCCCGCCCAGCCAGCAGGAGGTGCGGCGCTATCTCCACGGCTGCTACCGGGCCGGCTTCACCGCCGGGCCCAGCCGCGGGGTCGGGCGCATCTACCACGTCCGCGGGGCGAGATATGGTCAGACGTTGGTGTATGCAGGGGCGATCGTGCCCGTCCGGCCGCTGGAGCGCCGCCCGGTTAGGGACGGCGGGTACATGGTGCACACCGCCCTGCTGCCGGAGGTGGTGCCGGTCAGGCCGGTCTTGCCCGTGCCCCCGCGCCCGCCGATGCCCCGGCCGGTGCCTCGCCCGACGCCGCCGATGCCCTACCCGCGGCGGTGAGTACCTGAGAGGTGAGAGGTTAGCCCGGATGTTGCACGGCGGGCTCGCATCGGCGGTGGATGACCGCGACAGGGCAAGCTCTGGGCGGTGCGAAGGTCGCGGCCGGTCTGGGCGCAAACTGCCCCCTTTCCCCCAGGCGGCAACCGGGCTGTAAAGGGCTCACGTGGGCACCAGGGGCAGGCCGCGTAAGCGGTCCAGGATGCGAGTGAACAACGCCTGGAGGGGATAGCCGCTGGCCAAGTGCAGCACGATCCGCCGCACCGAGCAGGTGATCCGAGCCCCGACCTGCCTGTCGGCAGACAGGTCTTCAAGAGCTTCAGCCGAATCGTGCCGGCCTGGGCCTTGGCCAGTTCGGTGCCGGTCAGCCCCAGACGCCGCATGGGAGGCGATAAACTGCTCCACGAACACCCCCGCCAGCCTCGCGAGCGTCTTCCGGTCGATGCGGTTCTCCAGCCGGCAGAGCGTCGATGGCGAAGCCAGGGGTTGCTCCGGATCGATACCGCCTTCGGCCGACCGACAAGGGGTGGGCGTTGCCGCTCGGGCGGCGCCGACCTGTCAAAACTGGCGCGGCCGGAGTGGCCCGGATGCACCTTCTGGCAGACAACCGGCCGTCGCCGGCAGACGCATTCTTCTTTAACCCAATTCAGCTAAAGGACTTATTCTTCGCGGCACAAAGGTTGCTCGCAAGCCCTCCAAGGCGGCACTGGATTGCTGCGCCCGGCCGGCGTAGGGTCTTACGCTTCCGGCAGCGCAGTAGCGGCGCCGGCAGGTAATGTGCGAACCGCCGCAGCGACAAAGCGGCGACGCAGGGCAAGCGAAAGGAGAACAACACGATGGCGGTCAAGCAATTGGCCTTCGATAGCGACGCCCGGTCGGCCTTGCTGGCAGGCGTGAACAAGGTCACCGACGCAGTCAAGAGCACGCTGGGACCCCGGGGACGAACGGCCGTGCTGGATAAGGGCTGGGGCGCCCCGACGGTCACCAAGGACGGGGTGACCGTCGCCGAGGAGATCGATCTGGCCGACGGGGCCGAGAACATGGGCGCCAAGCTGGTCAAGGAGGCGGCCTCCAAGACCTCCGACGCCGCCGGCGACGGCACCACCACCGCCACCGTGCTGGCCCAGGCGATCTTCTCCGAGGGCCTCCGGAACGTTGCGGCGGGGGCCGACGCCATGGCGATGGCCCGCGGCATCCGGGCTGCCGCCGCCGAGGTCGACAAGGCCCTGGCGAAGATGTCGCGGCCGGTGGACATCTCCAACCGAGCCGACATCGTCAACATCGCCGCCATTTCGGCCAACAACGACCAGGAGGTGGGCAAGATCATGGCCGACGCCTTCGAACGGGTCGGAAAGGACGGTGTGATCACCGTCGAGGAGGGCAAGGGAATCGACACCACCATGGACGTGGTCGAGGGAATGCAGTTCGACCGCGGCTATCTCAGCCCGCACTTCGCCACCGACGCCGAGTCCATGGTCTGCGAGCTGGAAAAGCCGCTTATCCTCATTCACGAGGAGAAGATCTCCAACGTCGGCAAGCTCATTCCGCTGCTGGAGAAGGTCTCCCGGGCGAAAAAGTCGCTACTGATAATCGCCGAGGACGTCGAGGGCGAGGCCCTGGCGACGCTGGTGGTCAACAAGCTTCGCGGCATCGTTTCCTGCTGTGCGGTCAAGGCCCCCGGCTACGGCGACCGGCGGAAGGCCATGATGACCGACATCGGCATTCTCACCAACGGGAAGATCTACACCAAGGACCTGGGCATCGACCTGGAGAGCATCTCGCTGGCCGACCTGGGCCGGGCCAAGAAGGTCACCATCGACAACGACAACACGACCATGATCGAAGGTGTCGGCAAGAGCGCCGAAATCCAGGGCCGGATCAGCCAGATCAGGGATGAGATCGAAACCACCACCTCCGACTACGACCGGGAGAAGCTCCAGGAGCGTCTGGCCAAGCTGGCCGGCGGCGTGGCCCAGATCAACGTCGGGGCGGCCACCGAATCGGAGATGAAGGGAAAGAAGGCCCGCATCGAGGACGCCCTGCACGCCACGCGGGCGGCCATCGAGGAAGGCATCCTGCCCGGCGGGGGCGTGGCCCTGGTGCGGGTCAGGGAGGGCCTGAAAAAGCTGAAGCTGACCGGCGACGAGGCCACCGGCGCGACCATCGTCGCCCGGGCCCTGGCCGAGCCGCTGCGGCAGATCGTTACCAACGCCGGCGTGGAGCCGTCGGTGGCGCTGCGGAAGGTCGAGGTCGCCAAGGACCCCGACTTCGGGCTCAACGCCGAGACGCTCCGGTACGCCAACCTCATGAAAGACGGCGTGATCGACCCGGCCAAGGTGACGCGGACGGCACTGGTCAACGCCGTGTCGGTGGCGACGCTGCTGCTGACCTGCGATTGCGTGGTCACCGAAAAGCCCAAGGAAGCCGAAGAGGGCCCGCCCGGCATGCCCCCAGGCGGAATGCCCCCAGGCGGAATGGGCGCTGGCGGAATGGGCGGCATGGGCGGAATGGGGGGAATGGGGGGAATGGGCGGAATGATGTAAACGCCCGTTGGCGGTCTCCACTTGTCGAGGATTCGTTCGGTCGACTTGAGTAGAGATCCCAGACTCATCTGGACTCGAGAATAGAAGGAGCAAGTGACAATGGCAGTGAAACCGTTGGATGACCGGGTGTTGGTCAAGCAGTCCGAGGCGGAGGAGACCACCTCCGGCGGGATCGTCCTGCCGGACACCGCCAAGGAAAAGCCCCAGCGCGGCAAGGTCGTCGCCGTCGGCCTGGGCAAGCTGCTGGACAGCGGCGAGCGCGGCAAGCCGGGCCTGAAGAAAGGCAACGAAGTCTACTACGCCAAGTACGGCGGAACCGAGGTCAAGATTGACGGGGAAAACTACGTCATCCTGCGCGAGTCCGACGTGCTGGCCGTGATCGAGAAATAGCGAACCGGTTGACTGGTGGATCGGTTGATCGGGCCGAGGCGGCCGTCAGCGGAAGCGCCGCTGACACACGCCCGCCGGCCCGTGAACCCGGCAACCGGTTGGCCAACTTACGAGGAGCAAACCATGGCATCCAAGCAAATGCTTTACGACACCGACGCCCGGGCGGCCATGCTGGAAGGGGCTTCGGCGCTGGCCGCGGCGGTGAAGGTCACCCTCGGGCCGACGGGGCGGAACGTGCTGCTGCAAAAGTCCTTCGGCGGGCCCAAGGTCACCAAGGACGGCGTCAGCGTCAGCAAGGAAATCGAGCTGCCCCATCCCTTCGCCAACATGGGCGCCAAGCTGATCAACCAGGTGGCCTCGAAAACCTCCGACGTCGTCGGCGACGGCACCACCACGGCCGTGGTGCTGGCCGAAGAAATCATGCGCGAGGGGCTCAAGAACGTCGCCGCCGGCGCCAGCCCGCTGGCGATGAAGCGCGGCATCGACATGGCCGTCGCCGCCGGCGTCAAGAGCATTGCCCAGCAGTCCCGCTCCGTCAAGGGCAGCGACGACCTCCGCAAAGTCGCCACCGTCTCGGCCAACTGGGACACGAAAATCGGCCAGATGATCGCCGAGGCCATCGAAAAGGTCGGCAAGGACGGCGTCATCACCGTCGAGGAGGGCAAGAGCACCGAGACGGAGCTGGAATTCGTCGAGGGCATGCAGTTCGACAAGGGCTATATCTCCGCCTACTTCATGACCAACCCCAACACGCTGGCGTGCGTGCTGGAGGACCCGCTCATCCTCATCCACGAAAAGAAGATCTCCTCGGTCCGCGACATGGTGCCGCTGCTGGAGAAGGTGAGTCAACTGGGCAAGCCCCTCCTGATCATCGCCGAGGACGTGGAAGGCGAAGCGCTGGCGATGCTGGTGGTCAACCGGCTGCGCGGCATCCTGAACGTCTGCGCGGTCAAGGCGCCGGCCTTCGGCGACCGCCGCAAGGCCATCCTGTCCGACATCGCCACCCTGACCGGCGGGGAGCTGATCAGCGAGGACCTGGGCGTCAAGCTGGAGAACATCGAGCCCAACATGCTCGGCAAGGCCCGGCGGGTGGTCGTGGACAAGGACACCGCCACCATTATCGAAGGCGCCGGCAAGAAGTCCGAGATCGCCTCCCGCATCGAGACGGTTCGCCGCCAGATCGAAAAGACCACCTCCGACTACGACCGCGAGAAGCTCCAGGAGCGGCTGGCCAAGCTGACCGGCGGGGTGGCGGTCATCCGGGCCGGAGCCGCCACGGAAACCGGGATGAAGGAGCGCAAGGACCTGATCGACGACGCCATGCACGCCACGCGTGCGGCCAGCGAGGAGGGCATCGTCGCCGGGGGCGGCGTGGTGTTCCTGCGTGCTCTCGAGGCGGTCGCCAAGGTGCGCGACCGCGCCGTCGGCGATGAGAAAATCGGCGTGGACATCGTCCTCAAGGCGATGCGCTACCCGACCAACCAGATCGTCGAGAACGCCGGCGGCGAGGGAGCCGTGGTCGTCGAGGAAATCCTCCAGCGCGGCAACAACATCGGCTACGACGCCGCCACGGACAAGTACGTCGACATGATCAAGGCCGGCATCATCGACCCGGCCAAGGTCAGCCGCACCGCCCTCCAGAACGCCGCCTCCATGGCCGGCCTGCTGCTGACCACCAACCTCATGGTGGCCGAGTACGACGAGAAGAAAGAGAAAGAGGGCGAAGAGGAGAAGGTCGCCGGCGCGGTGCGATAAGCCGGCTGCGGATTGCGGAATGCGAATTTCCGATTGACGGCAGAAAAACCCAGGGGCGCGGCGCCGTCGGGCTCAAGCGCCCCTGCTGCTTGGACGGTAAGCCTTTGCCAACGGCCGTCGTAGAGAACTTGGAAGGCACGGGGCTGTCGCCCGAGGCGATGCGGCAGTACATCCGCCGGTTCATCTACTCCCTGCCGGGCACGGACCGGCACGAGGAGGTCTTCACCATCCTCCTGACCGGCAGCCGGGCAACCGGGCATCTACGCACCGGGCAGACCCTTGTGAATTGATCGGACTGATGCCGCAGCAGAAACGCGACTATTACGAGGTGCTGAAGGTCGACCGCACGGCCGGCGCTGACGAGATCAAGCGCGCCTACCGCCGGCTGGCGCTGAAGTACCACCCGGACAACTACAAGGGCGACAAAGCCGAGGCCGAGGCGAAGTTCAAGGAGCTGGCCGAGGCGTACGAGGTGCTCTCCGACCCGGAGAACCGCCAGCGGTACGACCGCTTCGGCCACGCGGGCCTGCGCGGCGCCGGCGTGCGCGATTTCACCAGCATGCACTTCGACGACATCCTCGGCATGTTCCAGGACATCTTCGGCTTCGGCGGCTTCGGGCGGAGCGCCGACCGCCGGGCGGGGCGCGGATACGACCTGGAAACGGAAGTGGAGCTGACGCTGCAAGAGGTACTCACCGGCGTCGACAAGACCATCGAGTTCGAGCGCCAGGACTTCTGCGACCACTGCTCCGGCAGCGGCGCCAAGCCCGGCACCGCGCCCACTCGCTGCCAGACCTGCGGCGGATACGGACAGGTGGAGATGTCCGGCGGGGGGTTCTTCCGCATGGTGCGGACGTGCCCCAACTGCCGCGGCAAGGGCACCATCATCACCGACAAATGCCCCGTATGCGGCGGCTCCGGCAGAGCCCAGAAAAAACGCATCGTCACCGCCCGGGTTCCCCCCGGCGTCCGCGACGGGGAGGTGCTTCGGCTTCGCGGCGAAGGAGAGCCGGGCGAGAACGGTACCCAGCGGGGCGACCTGAGATGCTACATCCGCACCCGCGAGCATCCGTTTCTCATCCGGCGCGGCAACGACCTCATTTGCCAGGTGCCGATCTCGTTCCCCCAGGCGGCGCTGGGGGCGAAGGTCGAGGTGCCCACCCTGGCCGGGAAGGAGCAGATGTCGGTGCCGGCCGGCACCCAGCACGGCGAATTGCTGCGGCTGAAGAACCGCGGCCTGCCGGACCGGCGCACCGGCCGAAAGGGCGATCAGATCGTCCAGGTGCTCGTGGAGGTCCCGCGGAAGCTTGCCAAGAAACACAAGGAGCTGCTGCGTCAACTGGCGGAAGCCGAGGACATCAACGAGCTGCCGGCGAAGAAGGGCTTCATCCAGAAATTGAAGGATCATTTTGGCTAGGCCCCATCCGACCCCTTGCAGCGGGAATTCAAGAGGCATGTGTAGCAAGAAACGTCACCCAGACAAGGCCGAAGACGGACCCCCCGAGCCGGGCGAACGGAGCATCCCTGCCCAGGCGCCCGCCGGTGCCGACGCCGCGCCCCAGCGGGAGGAGCTGCTGGGGCGGCTTCAACGCGTGTCCGCCGACTACCTCAACTACCAGAAGAGGATGCAGAGGGAGATGGCCGACGCCCGGGAGTTCGCCAACGCCGGCCTGATCAAAGACCTGCTGGGCGTGCTGGACGACATGGAGCGGGCCCTGGTCGCCGCGGAAAACCACGCCGAAGCCTCCGGAGGCCGGGGAGCATCGGCCGAGCCGGACAGCCTGCTGCTGGCGGGAATGCGGCTGGTCTACGACAAGGCGCTGGAGGTCCTCGCACGATACGGGCTCAAGCGCATCGAGGCCGAGGGCAAGCCCTTCGATCCCACCCGCCACGAGGCCATGATGCAGGAGCCCTCCGAGAGCCACGAAGCGCCCACCGTGCTGCGGGAGCTCCAGCGGGGGTATGAGCTGAAGGGTCGCGTGATCCGACCGGCGCGCGTGGTCGTCTCCGCCGCCCCGGGCCGGCAAGAGGAGGCCGAAGCCGATTCGGCCGAGGGAAACGACGTCAGTGAAGGTGAGTGAGAATGCCTACGTATGAGTACCGCTGCAACGCCTGCGGCCACAAGTTCGAGAAGTTTCAGCAGATCACGGCCGAGCCCATCCGAAAATGCCCGCGCTGCGGGAAACGGAAAGTGCAAAGGCTGATCGGGGCCGGCGCAGGCATCATCTTCAAAGGCAACGGCTTCTATCAGACCGACTACCGCAGCGACTCTTACCGCAAGGCCGCCGAGAAGGCAAAGCCCCCCGCCGCCTCCAAGGGCGATTCGCCCAAGACCGGCGGCAAGACCGATACGCCCGCCGGCGGCCCCGACAAGGCCGGCGGCAAGACCAAGTCCTCCGACTGACCCGGCCGAGGGGCGATGCCGGCGAGGAGATTTGCCCCCGACCCGCAACAAACGGGGCGATGCAGAGTTAGATATACTACCGGGGCGACGCTGCGATCGGGGCAGTGGGGCCTCGGATGCGTGAGAAAGGCCTCGGGCGCTGGGGCGGCGCCGAGGTCGGCAATCCAGCCCCTTCAGGAGAGACTTACATGAGACGTCTGGCACTGGTGTTGGCTGCGGCGGCGATGCTGGGATGGCCGGCCGGCAGCGCCTTCGCGCAGGAAAAGGGTCCGTCGAAGGCGCCCAAGACAAAGAGGAAAGGCAGCACACGGCCCAAACCCAAGAAGCCCCTGCTGCGGGGCGAATACTTCATCATGACCAAGGTGTGCGATCTGAGCGAGGCCCAGCAAGTCAAGATCGCCGAGCTGGTCAAGCAGCGGCAGGAGGCGTTCAGCGAGCTGCGCGAGAAGGGAAAGGCCGTCAAGGCCGCGATGGCCGATGCCCGAAAGAGCAAAGACGAAGACGCCAGGAAGAAGGCCGCCGCGGACATGCGCGAGTTCCAGGCCGAATCCCGCAAGCTCGCGCAGAAATGGTCAAAGGAAGTTCTGGACCTGCTCACGCCGGTCCAGCAGGCCAAGTGGCAGGAATTCCGCGTCATGCGGGACGTCCAGCGGCGCTTGCGCGGGGTGAAGTTCGCCGAGGATCAGCTCGACAGGGTCAAGGCCGCGTACGTGCGGCACACCACCGGCGTAGACCTGACCGACGAGAAGGCCCGGCGCGAGGCGGTCGCGAAGCTCGCCGCCCACGTCATGAAGGCGATCCTCACCGACGCCCAGCGGCTGGACATGCTGACGGCGCAGGTGCTGGGCCGGTACCGCAGGGCCAAGCTCACCGACGAGCAGACCGCCCAGGTGAAGGCCGCCTGCGCAGACCAGCTCAAGGGACTCGACCCCAGCGACGGTAAGGCCGTGGGACCGGCCCTCAGGAAGCTCTCCGAGCACATCAACACGACGATTCTCACGGATGACCAGCGGGAGAACATGAAGCCGAAGCGCAGGGTGATCAAGCAGCCCCCGCAAGAGCCGAAGGTCAAGCCGGCAGCGCAGCCGGTGCCGAAGGAATAGCGGACAGAGCGCTTACTGTGCGGATTCACCGACCGGGCCGGTCCCGGCCGGGCGCCGTGAAGGGAAACATTGTCCCGGACCGGTCGCCCGGGCCGAAACCGGCCCGGCGTGTTTTCCAGCGGCGCTCGCCTAGCGGCGCCGGCCTAGCGGCGCTGTCTTGGCACCGACGGCATTGCGCTGGATGGCGCCCGCGGAGATCGATATGCTGGCCCACCGCCTACAGCCGGGCGGGGGTAGGCGGCGGGCCTTCTCGCCGGGAGCTTGACCCACTTGACGGGGTGAATCGGGACTTCCGCATCCAGCAGCTTCAGAGGCGCCA
>Ga0315541_1003624_pt1 | contig 11775 bp, 11 predicted proteins | sample SalMarSW160190MG_FD_203095 | JGI IMG/M metagenome (GOLD analysis project Ga0315541, IMG submission 203095) | Salt marsh sediment microbial communities from the Plum Island Ecosystem LTER, Massachusetts, United States - Salt Marsh Sediment SW1601-190 ...
AATCAGACTTCATCGCAAATATGTCCCATGAATTTCGCACTCCCTTGACGGCAATAACAGCACTCGCTTCACTTGCAGGAAGGAAGCTGGGCGGTCAGGTTAGTGACATTCAGAATGAAAACTTGGAAACCATCGAAAGAAATGCGAAACGCCTGGATTGGCTCATAGATAATCTTTTGGACATCACCAGGATTGAAGCTGGAATGTTCACATTTAAACCAGAAATCGTCGATCTATCAGGCCTGGTCGAAGACGCGGTTGCTTCTCTCAAGCCGGAGTACCGGAAGAAAGGCGTCTCTCTGACTCATTCTGTGGCTCAGAATTCGCCAGATGTCTATGTGGATCCCAACAGGATAACCCAGGTTCTCTGCAATCTGATAGGAAATGCGATCAAATTTACCCCCAAAGGAAAGAACATTAAAGTGCAGGTTTCTCCCTTATCGTCCTCCCGTGATCTTGTGGATGTGCTTGTGGTTGATCAAGGCATTGGGATTTCAAGCGAAGACCAGGCCAAGATATTTGACCGGCTCTATCAGACCGAGAAACGCTCAAACACAGGAACCAAAGGGGTAGGATTGGGATTGGCAATTTCCAAAGAAATAGTGGAGATACATGGGGGGAACATATGGGTGAAAAGTGAATTAGGACAAGGTAGCCAATTCGGTTTTAGCGTGCCTGTATACAAGCCTTTAGAAGCGTTGCATCTAAACATAAGAAATGCCATTAACAAAGCAAGGGAGAAAAACTCATCGGTCTTCTTGGCGGCAATGAGAGTGATCTATCTTGATGGGGCCAAAACACTGGAGCAGCAAGAAAAGTACTACAAAGAAGTAGTCAAGCGAGTAACGCATCAGGTAAGAACCAGCGATATTGTGTTACCTTTCCAACCCCAAACTGGCATTTTGGTTGTTTTGGTCTTCGTAGATGACCAAGGACTTGAGTCGGTTGAAGACAGAATGAAAGAGGCCTTAAGCAAGACCAACTATTCCACCCATAGAGAAATTTACAAGTTGAAAGCTAAGTTCATATCCTGCCTTGAAAAATATGAAGAAGAAAAGCAACTTTTCGACGAAGTTGGTCAGGCCATTCTTGATTTAGAAGGGAGTTTTGAGTATGAGTCTGAAAAAAATCTTAGTTGTTGAGGATGAGCCCGATATTGCCAAAGCTGTCAGTATGGAGTTATAGGCAGGCGGGGATGAGATAATCGATGCCTTTGATGGGCTACAAGGGGTAACGTTCGCCCATGGTCAAAAACCGGAGTTAATCATCCTGGACATCAGCATGCCCGCAGGGGATGGCTTCACTGTTTCATCAAGATTGAAATCGTCATCCGAGACGTGGGCCATTCCGGTAATCATCCTTACGGCGAGTTCGGATAGACGCACAGAAGAGAAAGCTAAAGAAGCCGGGGCGAGATATTTTATCAAAAAGCCCTACGATCCAATCGAGTTGATGAATTGTATTAACGAAACCTTGAAGGTAAGTTAGCGAGTTTTCAAAAGGGTCGGGCTTACGAATATTCAGTCAAGGTGTATCGTCCAGCTTATAACTTAACTTCCATTCCCGCTTTCTCTCGCTCGTGATTTGTGCATGGGCGAAAGATTTCTATCTTTTTACGGCCAAGCCTTCAGCAATTTTCTGTGAGCTCAGGTTGTGCCTACCCAGCGCAAAAATAACTAAAGCAAGCCAAGGCAAATAAAAAAGACCTCTTGCCGTATGAATTGTAATAATGCATATATGTGCATAAGAACATCCAGTTTTCGTGAGAATTATGGTTGACCCAGATCTGATTGAGCTGGAAAGCAATTATCTCAAAGCTATCGCCCAGCCAACTCGACTAAAAATCCTATATTTTCTTAGGGGTGGGGAAAGGTGCGCCTGCGAGATCATACCCAGGATGAAGGAGGATCAATCCAACATTTCCAGACACCTTACCCATATGAGGGATGCTGGGATACTTGAGTCGCGTAAGGAAGGGGTCTCAGTCTATTACAAAATCACGGACAGGAGAGTCTTCACCCTGCTGTCGTTAGTTGATGAAATGGTCAAGGCGGAGATTAAGAAGAAGGCAAAAGTGCTAAAGGTCATACCGTAAAAAATTTTTGGCAACTTATATGCAATAATGTGATAACATGCATTGATCAAGAAAGACGGGAAATATTATGCCCTACCTCGGTGTATTTGAAAGCGGATGGGAAGCCCTACTTGAATATCTGTCCGCGCATGTGCTTACCTGTCTGGTGCCGGCGTTTTTCGTAGCCGGGGCAATAGCGGTGTTCGTATCCCAGGCCGCAGTGATGAAATATTTCGGAGCAGGGGCGAAGAAAGTTTTAGCTTACTCCGTAGCTTCGGTTTCCGGAACCATTCTGGCGGTATGCTCATGTACCGTCCTTCCTTTGTTTGCAGGAATTCACAAAAGAGGAGCAGGTTTGGGCCCCGCCATCGCCTTTCTCTATTCTGGACCGGCAATAAACATTCTGGCCGTTGTTTATTCGGCGAGACTCTTAGGCTTTGATTTGGGTGCGGCCAGAGCGATTGGAGCCATCATTTTCTCGATAGTCATCGGTTTGATAATGGCTTTTGTGTGGCGAAAAGAGGAGGCTCAAAAGGCCAATAATCCAGGTCAGTTAGCCTTGCCTCAGGAAGAAGAAAAATCACGACCTCAGGGGATCACTCTGTTCTACTTCGCCATTCTGGTGGGAATTCTGGTTTTCGGCGCCGCTCAAAGGTGGTTGATCACTGGTGTGGTTCTAATAGTCTTGGGTTGGGTTTTATACCGCTGGTTTCAAAAGGAGGAGCTTGGATACTGGATGCATCAGACCTGGGATCTCTTCAAAAAAATATTCCCCATTCTGATAGCGGGCGTTTTTGTAGCTGGAATCATAAAGGCGTTGCTGCCCCAAGAGGTGGTCGAGGTTTGGCTGGGAGGAAACGGACTCAGGGCAACTTTCATAGCGTCAGTCTTCGGAGCCCTGATGTATTTTTCGACTCTGACTGAGGTTCCCATTATCCGCGCCTTGATGGATTTGGGAATGGGAAGGGGTCCTGCTTTGGCTTTGCTTTTGGCTGGTCCGGCCTTGAGTCTTCCCAACATGATCGTGATCGCCAGGATAATGGGGATAAGAAAAACAGGAGTATACGTCTGCTTGGTGGTGGTTATGGCGACTGCGACGGGAATGATCTTTGGAAATCTAATACTATAAGTGGAGGAGGTCTGAGAATGAAAATTGAGGTCTTAGGCCCAGGTTGTCGCAGGTGCCATGACACTTTTGAGAGAGTCAGGGAGGTGCTGGAGGAGCTAAAACTGGAGGCCCAGCTTGTAAAGGTTACGGGTGTTTTCGAGATCATCGACAAAGGTATCAGCCTCACGCCGGCTCTGATTGTGGACGGAAAAGTAAAATTTCAGGGGAAGGTCCCTTCAATAAAGGAGATAAGAAATCTCTTGTTAGAAGCGAAGGCCTAATTTGGCCGCATATATATATAAGGAAGAAGGACGGATGAAATCAAAGTTGATCTCAATCGAGGGCAAGCTCATAGGTATAGCCGGAATCGATACAATCTTCGCTCAGCTTTTTGAAGCTGGCAAGAAGCCTGGCAAGGAGGTACAAAAACACTTGATCGAAAAACTGAAGGAACACAACTACATTCCCAAACTCAAAGAACAGAGTTATGGCCGGGCGTTCCTCAGCGCATATGAGAAATTCTGCGCCCGAAAAAACAGAGGGGTTGAGGAAGAGACTAAGAAGCTGGGAACCTGGCAGGGGGTCCCCAGGGAGGAGGTGCCGTGGTTTCCTACTATCATGGAAGAGCTGTGTGACGCCTGCAGGATTTGCCTTAACTTCTGTTCCTTCGGGGTGTTTGGATATGATGGGAAGACAAATAAGGTGAAAGTTGCCAACCCGTATTACTGCGAGGTGGGATGCAACATCTGCGCTGCCAAATGCAAGCCAAAAGCTATTCTATTTCCACCCCTGCGGATTCTGGAGTCATTCAGAAAGAGATAATAGTGAAGAGCACTTGAGAGTTGAGGGGAACAACGGTTGGAGGTGCATGATTGAAACTGAAACAAAATGTGGTGGTCGTCGGAATCTTAATTGCGATAGGAATTGGGTTCATCCTAATCAAGAGTTCTGTCGATCGGACAGGTGAAGGATCGAGTGCGAACGGCATACAAGAATCGTCCCCAATGGATTTGGAAGGTCAGCAGACCAAGAAGTTACCCATGCTCGTCGATTTGGGAAAAGGGACCTGCATTCCATGCAAAAAGATGAAGCCGATTTTGGATGAGCTGAAGGCAGAATACGAGGGAAGGGCAATTGTGAAGGTGATCGACTTAAGATATGACCGCCAGGCGGCAAGAGAATATGGGGTCCGGTTGATTCCCACGCAGATATTCTACGATGCAGAGGGCAATGAGGTTTGCCGGCATCAGGGATTCATGGACAAATAATCGATAAAGACCAAATTTACCGAGATGGGAGTGTATTGATATGGAGTCGATCTTATCAAACATCTCAGACGTCGTCAACAGTTCTCCCGGCCTGGCTTATATTTTCGTTTTCTTAGGCGGGTTGGTCTCCGCGTCCAGCCCGTGTGTTTTGGCAATAATCCCTTTGGTAATTGGATTTGTGGGGGGTTACTCAGAAGGGAACAAGAAGAAAGCAATAATGTACTCGTTGATATTCGCTCTAGGGCTTTCGATAACCTTTACCATACTGGGTGCAATCGCCTCACTGGTGGGTGGTCTTTTTGGAGACGTGGGCAAGTTTTGGTATTACGTAGCTGGCGGTGTCGCCATCATCATGGGACTATATCTGGCGGGAGTGCTTGAATTCAAAATCCCTCAACCGGTCACCCTCAAATCAAAGCATAAGGGAATCCTGGGTGCGTTTTTGTTGGGCGTTTTGTTCGGAGTGGTCTCCTCTCCCTGTGCCACTCCGGTTCTGGCTGTAATCTTGGCTTTTGTTGCCACTAAGGCAAGAATAATCTACGGGACATCTCTGCTCTTTGTCTATGCTATTGGCCATTGTGCTCTGATAGTCTTGGCCGGGATTTTTACGGGGTTTGTTGAAAGCTACGCTGAGTCAAAAGGGGTACGCAACTTCTCCAGTGTCACAAAAAGGATCAGTGGAGTCCTGATCTTCCTGGTGGGTTTGTACGTTCTGTTTGTCGATATCTAAGCCCAGAAAAGGAACGGGATTTGAGAATCGAAATGGAGGATCTCTTGACCATAAAGTTTTGGATGCCGGGTCACTGAGGCAGTGACTTGACCTACCGGACGTTCAATTGCGGAAAAGTGTAATCGAAAAAAGAAACAAGGGAAGATCAAATAGGAGATGAATTTTCACGTTATACTTTCCGATAAGAAACTGGAGTGCCTGGCCGGAAAGATGGCTCAAGGGGCAAGAAAAATTAGAAAAAGTCGTTGACAGAAGGGCAAAAAGGATTATCTTGCTTTTATATAGAGCAGCTGGGAGGGACCCAATCTTCGTCCAGCTGATGGCCAAACTAAGTTAAACGGAGGACAAGAATGAAACGACTGATTCTCTTCTGCGGAGTATTGGTGCTTCTCACCCTCGGGTTGGTCTTTGTGTATCAGGCTCAGGCGGGGGAGCCGAAAGTCCTTATTCCCGAGCCCAGATGGGATTTCGGACTCATCCCGGGAGGCAGTGTGGTGAGTCATTATTATCTGATAAAAAACATGGGGACCGATGTCCTCAAGATCGAAAGCGTCAGGCCCGGGTGAGGGTGCACCAAAGCTCCGTTGATGAAGAAGGAGCTGGCTGTCGGTGACAGCACCTGGATCGAGTTGATATACACTATGGGAAAGCATTCCAGAGAAACCCATAAGAGCGCAAGGGTAACCACCAACGATACTCTCACCGGGTTCATCAATATTTCTTTTCAAGGCAAGGGGTGGTTAGACTCTGACAGTGGGGTGATGTTAAATGTCAATCCCCAGACCTTGGACTTCGGTCCTCTGGGGGAGAAGCGAAGGACCAAATTAGAGGCCAAGATTAAGAATCTTAGCGAAGAGAAGATGCAGCTGTCGATAGTGGATTATCCTCCGGAATTCTTCAAAGAGGTGAAATTATCCAGAGATGAATTGAAACCTGGCAAAACGGCAAAATTGAAGGTCAGGCTGGAGAGGGAAACAGAAGACCAGCGTTTCCAGAAGTCTGTCACCGTGGAGGCCAAAGGGGACACCCTCAATTACAGATTCACCGTGCCGGTACAGAAGGGCATAGAGAGCAAGGTAGCGGCCAAGAAAACGGTCCCGACTGACAAGAAGGAAGCAGAAGTTAAGTCAGATCAGAAAAAAGCAGAAGCCGAGTCAGATAAGAAGGAAGCAGAAGGAAAGTAAAAGGAGAAGAGAATCTCCCATTGCCGTGGGGCAGGAGTTTTCTTCTGCCCCGGTTTTTTTGGTCAAATGACGTTCGGAGTGGGCACTTCAAATTCTTAAACTTCGGGGGTAAGTTTGTCGATTGACTAAGAGAAGAGACGATTGGCAGAGAGGAGGCAATGGGTGCGAAGGTAATTCTTCACTGCAGTCTGAGAAAGAGCAACTCAATCTCAGGGACGAAGTGCAAATATTAGATCCTTAATAGTTGGGAGTGACGTTTTCTTGAGCAAAAGGCTTCCGGTTTTTCTGGGATTCATAGCAGTTTTAGCGCTTGCCTCCGGTGTCGTCTATTTGACTACCGGCAGTAAGGAGGATTCGAGAGAGAATCCAGCGAGCACAGCAAAGGGAGTTCTTAAGGAAGCCCCCAAGGAGGGCTACCCGGCGCCGCGATTTAACCTGCGCGATCTTAGTGGGAACGGCGTGGGATTGGTTGATTTCAGGGAAAAAGTTGTTCTCTTGAACTTTTGGGCGACCTGGTGCGCCCCTTGCAGAAGGGAGATTCCATCGTTGGAGAGGCTGTACCGAATGAGAAAGGATAAGGGATTTGAGATCGTGGCGGTAAATACGGAGAGAGCTTCTGCATCCAAGGTGGCTTCCTTTGTTGAAGAATACGGAATGAGTTTCCCCATCCTGTTGAATCCTGAAGGAGATGTGGGAGGCAGGTACTGGGTTCGGGCGATTCCCACGTCATTTCTATTGGACAAAAACGGGGTGATAAGGTGGAAGATAGTAGGGGGGAGGGAGTGGGAGAGCTCTTACGTTTTAAACCGGATTGACCAGTTGCTCACCGAATAAAAGGATAAAACACAAGGGAGACTCGTTACGTTTCACGTATGAAAGTGTGAAAAAAAAGATTCAGTCCTCCGTCTCATCTTACTCTATTCTGAGTTCCTGCCCCCCTCTCAGATAGATAAATGGGGCGGAGGATTTTTTTTGAACTCAAAACGAAAAAGGCAAGATTGAAAGCGAGCGCACCCCTTTTATTGCGTCAGTTTCTCCGGGAAGGAGTTTAGCTGAAGGTCTTCTCAATCCCTCCTCCAGAACCGAGCCGGTGACTGAAGGCGAGGTCGGAAGTTAGCTGCGTCTATTAGCGGGTGAACCGAATTCATCAAGATGGATGAGTTAATGAAAAGCAAGGCCATCGGGCTTTTCTCCGGCGGACTGGATAGCATCTTGGCGACAAGGATAATTCTGGATATGGGGTTCGAGGTAATAGCTCTAAATCTCAAAACCCCTTTCTGCTGCTGTGACACGGACGAGAAATGCTATTCAGAATCCATAACCCGGGAATTCAGCATCCCTTTGAAAAGAATACAGGGGGGTGAAGACTACCTGGAGGTAGTGAAGAATCCCAAACACGGTTACGGAAAAAACATGAATCCCTGCATCGATTGCAGAATATTCCTTTTCAAGAAGGCAAAACAATTGATGGAGGAGGTGAATGCCGAGTTTATCTTCACCGGTGAGGTTCTGGGCGAAAGACCCATGTCCCAGAGGCTGCAAGCAATGAAGTTGATCGAGAGGGAGTCAGATTTGAAGGGAAAGGTTCTGCGTCCCCTTTGCGCCAAGCTTTTGGAGCCCACCCTGGTGGAGAAGAAGGGGGTGGTGGACCGCCAGAGACTCTTGTCCATCCAGGGACGATCCCGAAAACCCCAGATGGCTCTGGCCAGAAGCTACCGGATCGAAGATTATCCCTGTCCTGCCGGAGGTTGCCTTCTGACTGACAAAGCTTTTGCCCGGAAACTGAGGGATTCTCTTGACCATGGAGAGGATTCACTGAGGGACATGCTTCTACTGAAGATCGGAAGACACTTCAGGCTTCCCACCAAGGCTAAGGTGATAGCCGGCAGGAACCAAAAGGAGAATGAAGCTCTTCTGTCTGCTGCGCATCCTTTGGAACTGAAGTTCACAGTTCAGGAATATAAAAGTACCTACGCTCTTCTTCTGGGAGAGCCCAGCCCGGAGAACCAGACTCATGCGGCAAGAATCTGTGCCAGGTATTGCGACGAAAAACGGTTGAGTACTCTGATTGTGAAAGTATGGTCAGATTCGCCCGAGAACTGCCGTAGGCTCGAGGTATCCCCTTTAGAGGGGAATCTGCTCGCCTCCATTCAAATCTAACCAGATTTCTGCTTGCCTCATGGCTGGATATCCAGAGCATATTCCTCTGCGTTGTTCTTCAGGCAGAGAGCCATGATACCCTAAGTCCGGTTGCCCGTGCGTAGGAAGAGCCTTGCGTTTTTCCTGAAGCGTCTTGCATAATCCAGGGCTACGGGTGAGGATGGGCATTATGTGAAGAGACGGCGTCCTCTTCCGATGATGGGTTGCCCCGGGATCGCCACTGTCACTACTTCAAAGTGACACATCCACTTAGACCAGAAAGCCTGGCAGGCTCTGGGGGAGTTTGACCTGGCTTGAAAGGGTATGCTGGTCGCTTCGCAGACGGGGAACCAACCGGCACGGTTCTTGCAGGAGCTTGGTCGAGACAGACGACCGGACTCTGTTAGGTGAAAAAACTTGAAATTTTTTCAAAAATCTTGATTTTTTTGCTTGACAAAATATAAATAGCATGTATATTACCTACTGAAAGTCAAGACACTGGGGCTTAAGTTACATAGCGGGTTGTGGTTCTAATGACAAAGTCTGAGACTTCGAAGTGAAGAGGAGAGGATATTCCTACGGAGGGAGTTGTCCGTAGATAAGTCCGACGAACGTATCTTTTCAACGCTGCTGGAGTAGGTTTTCTGGGGCTGGCGAAGATTTACCAAAAACTGAGGTTCTTCTAAAAAGCAAAAAGAACTGTCTTTCTTTCTGGAGAAATACCATTTCGGAGGAAAGGAGGTAAGGGTTAAGAGGCGGTAGATAAAGGTGAAGAGAAGAGTGGTATTAAGAAACAACTAATAAGGAAGAGGGGAACGATGAACAAGAACCAAGCTTTCAAAGCCGTGGGTTTTTGTCTCGCCTTTATCGTCGCCGGAATTGGAGGTTGTGAAGTCTGGGCAACCCAGGTGCCGGATAGTGATACAGTGGATGTGGCGATCGAGTATACCATAGTCTACCCGGGCCGTTTAGCGGAGATTGAAGTGCTGATGAGAAACCCGGTTAAAATCACCAGTTTCAAACTCGAAATCAACCTGGGCGGGTGGGACTTAGCGGACTTCGAAACGGACAGTATAGGACTGGAGAGCATGTTGGTTCCCATAGATACCTGTCCCGATGATCCGGATACAGTATGTACCGTGGATACTTGTTGGTATGATTGTGACACGATTCCAGGGCCAGAATGGTGCCCCTGTTTGGAGTATCGTGATGTGCCAGTGCGATACTGCAATATCCACACTGCCGGATGTCTGACAAACGATTTCGAAGCGATAACCTGTCATGGAGAGTTGGCTGATACCAGCTCCGATTCCTGCACCAAGATCACGGTGTATGGCTTCGCCGGGTCGGATACTAACGGGTTTAAGTATATAGAGGAAAGCGGAAGCTACCGTACGCTTTTCAAGTTGGGAGTGGATATTGGTTGTATGTGCGACGTGGACACCGGAAGAAGTGTGTACATGCTGATAAGTCCGGGGTTCAGCAATTTCAGTGACAACTTCGGTTATACCGTTCCCTTTGACTACTGGCCCCCGGGGGAACTCTTCGCCTGGTGGTCTGTGGCTGGAGATGCGAGTAACGACGGTGCGGTCGATGCGGCGGACGTGATTTCTTTGGTCAACTATCTGTTTCTGGGAGCAAGGCCCCCCTGCATCATAGAAGCGGGGGATCCGGATTCCAGTTGCACCATCGATGTGGGCGACATCATCTATCTGGGGCTTTACCTGTTTCAGGGGTATTCGGGACCCAAGCGGGGATGCGTTCCCTGTCCGACGGCGAAGCAGATAAAAAGGATAAACGAGTACGTTGAGCCATATGAGGTTATAAACCCGAAACCTTTGCCTGAAAGGAGGTGAAGAAAGGAAGGGGTAAAACCAATCACTTTTGCCAACAACATAAACGCAGATTAAGTAAGGAGGTGAGAAAGCGAAGCCAAAAAAGGCTACTAACTAACCTTGTAACCTTTTGAAGAAGGAGGGGGAAAGAAAGGGTTGTTTTTTGGAATTCCGTTCTTCTAAGGGTTTTCGAGGGATTCCAGAAAATGAAATTGATAACAAAAAAGTAACTTGTAAGGAGCAACAAAATGAGACGAAACTTGTTACTTCTCGCAGTAATGGCTTTGGCGGCTTTATTATTCAGCAGCCAGGTTTTGGCTCAGTGTCCTGAGGATGCGAATGACCTGGGCATCTGCGATACCATCTATTTTGAGACCTGCGAAGGTTGGAATACTTACGAAGGCGAGGCCGGATACGATTCGGTGGACCTTGGCATATTCGTCACCCACGATTCGAACACCTTCTGGTGGGAGACCGAGTCCAAGTGGGTTCAGGATTCCATAGCGGCTTTCGTGGTTCCGCTTTCGTACTCGAGCGTGGGCTGCGCGGATTCGGTGATTGTGCCGTTTGGGCTTCCCGATAACTTTAACAACACCGCTTTGAGTCCCTATGATCCCAGGTTTGCCCGCAGCATCTTCCGTGATGGCTGCAACGGCGAGCTCAACCGGATGGCAGCCCTGGCAGCTATGTTTCAGGGCTTGGAGTGGTCCACCGTCATCCTTGACATTGATAACGGTACCGTTGACCATCACATGTGGTTGAGCATGATTCCGAGTGCACCGTCAAACCGCAGATGGTGGGAGGGAGACAAAGTGCTTCTTGCCACTATCACCTTCTTCATTTATTTCCCTGAGGAGGGTTGCGACACCTCGGAGATATGCATTGACAGCATGCTCTGGCCTCCGACCAGCCATCTGACCTTCACCAGGCACGATGCGGTGGTTTACTATCCCAGGCATTTGCTGCCTGTGTGTGACACCATTTACATCGTTCCTTGCTTAGGTCCCAACATCACCTGCCCGGACGCCGAGACCCAGGGCTGCAGTGGTACTTACACCACCGCGACCGGGTTCAGTGCGGACGACGGGAATGTGGGTGATGCAGAGGTCAGCATAAGTGCCTTGCAGGTACTCTCCACCACTGGCGCAGTCACCGGTGCCAACCTGGTCAACGTTGTTGGCGGAGTTGGACAGAAGACCGCCACTGGAGACGTCTCCTACACGGTTGATCACTGTCAGGCAAGTGGCAGCGTGACCCTCCGGGTCACCAACAACTGCGCGCCGCCGAAGATTGCTGACTGCACCTTCAATGTCACCTGCACCAACGTGGCTCCGCAGATCACCTGCCCGGCTGCCGTGACTGGCCCTTACCAGACTACCTTGGTCAGCGGCGATGTCGTGGTGACGGATGAGTGTCCTGGTGTGGTTCCGACTTGGG
>Ga0315541_1003626_pt1 | contig 11773 bp, 25 predicted proteins | sample SalMarSW160190MG_FD_203095 | JGI IMG/M metagenome (GOLD analysis project Ga0315541, IMG submission 203095) | Salt marsh sediment microbial communities from the Plum Island Ecosystem LTER, Massachusetts, United States - Salt Marsh Sediment SW1601-190 ...
ATCCAAAATGTTATCGGCTCCGGCAAAGCAACTTCTCGATTATTATTTTCCTGAAGCGCCTGTGATTGCTATCGCCTGGATTACGTTGGCGGTCGCAAGCTATTCGATTATGGCCGGCAGATTGAAACTGATTGCAGATTTGAAAAAAAAGACATCACCCTCCTCCGAAAGCCAGATGGGCGAAAAACCCGTGGCCGGTGGGCAAGGAGGCCCACGTTCATCTGGTTTCTCTGCGGTAAAATTCCCGGAAGCAATAAAACCGGAACAGCTATAAAAAATGAACGAAAAAAAAATTATTTTGATATTCGGCAAGCGCGGTTCAGGTAAATCCTACCTGGCAAAAAAACTTGTTGAAAACGAACGGAAACTTTTGATTTTCGATACTTTGTCGGAATATACCGAAGGCATTGTCTTTGAGGATTACGACAAATTCGCGGCGTTTTGGAAACGGATTTACATTCACCCTTATCGGCTTATTTACAGGCCGTTGAAGCCCGATGTCGAAATCGAACGAATTGCAGAGCTTGTTTATACAATCGGTGATATATGTTTTTTGGTCGAGGAAATCGATTGTTACTGCACCGCCTATCAGATTAGCGAATCGTTTGCGCACGTTATACAGCGAGGCCGGCATAAAAACATTACATTGATCGGTGTTACGCAGAGGCCGTATGGTATTCACCGGCTTTTGACAAGCCAGGCAAAAGAGATTTATGTTTTTAATACGAACGAACCCAGGGACCGCGAATATCTGCGAATCCTTTTAGGTCAGGAGATCGACAACAAACTCGATACACTGAAGCAATACGAATATGTCAAGTGGACGGATGGGAAAGAAGGGCTGGAAATTGGCAAGGCATAAAATCAGGGAGAATGATTATGAGTATGCAAAGTCTTGAAAGAGAAATTTTAGCAGAAGCCAAAGAAGTAACGGGCAATAAGAAACTCAAGTTGAAAGATACAATGGAATGGTCACCGAACAGGCAAAAAAGGAGACCTAAAATGTTTTGGAGAATAGTTAGACCTCTTGTTGCGTTGATAGGTGCTTGTTTATTTCCGATTGCAATTTTAGCTGTTCCTATTTCGATATTGGTTGGCGAAATCAAAGAAATAAATGCTTGGATTGACAAGCAAATGAAGAAAGATTTAGAAGACTGAAATGGACGAAAAAACATATTCCTCTTAACAAAAAAAAGATAAGAAGGGCTGGAAATCGGGAAAGCGTAAAATGATTCTGGATAGTTACAAAATGGGCGGCATACTAATTGCCGGAAATACGATCAAAGAAATCGAACACGAAATTATGATGTTGACTTGCGATCAAGTCAGAAAATTATGCGAAATATGCGGTTGTGGCGTTGATAAAATCGTTGACGTTGTAGCCGACACAAAAGGTATTCACAAAAAAAAGTGAAAGGAAAATTATGAAACTAAAAGAATTTTCGGACGGATGGAAGCATTTTTGCGATTGCATCGACTTCGGGACACAGGCAATGGACGCGGAAGCCATAAAATTTATGAATGAGATGCCAGCGGCGGTGATGTCGGGATTAAGTCCGGACGCACCGGAGTCGGAACAAAACAATGAAGATCGGACACTGAATCCAGATCCGGCGGCGGATATCTTCCGGGAATTTTACCGCAGAGAAACCAATCGTAATTCAGATCCGGACACCCCAGAGCCGGCGCCCGAATCCGAGAAAGAATTAGAAAAGCCAGACGATGGATCAGGCCTGCACTAAAAAAATTCAGAAAAATAAAAAAAATTTTGCGTTACTGCAAAAACCTCGAGGAGTCCGAATCGAATTTAGAACTGAGATTTAGAGTAACGCTGATATGTGGTATGGAGATAGAAACTCAAAACATTGCCGTTGGTGTGGTAAGTACTATCGTGCGTCCAGACCGATAGGAAAAGACGGTTTCTGCTGCCAGGCCTGTAAGCAGGCACACCATCGAGCATACAAAAACTACGTTACTGCAAAACGGATATCAGCAGCAGGACCTGCAGGGAGACCAGTAACGCAAGAAAACAGGATCAGAAAAGGAAAATCTCGACAGAAATGAAAAATTGATATAATAGTAATTAACTTTTTCAGAAAAGCGGCTGGCGAAATTCGATTTTTGCAGCCGCTTTTTTCGCTTTTCGTCAGCCCTTTACTTTGAAACTTTTTTTTGAAAGGGCAGACAAATGAAAATATCATTTCCGAGCATCAACCAGTTAATCTCAATGGCAATCGCTATCGCAATTCTATTTTTCGTTGTGAAGTTATTGCCGGAATCCGTCAAGCAATGGTTCAGAGTTTAAGAAATCATTCTCAAAGACTCTGTAAAATCTTTTAAGGAGATTTGAAAATGAAAATTTTAGAACGCGAACTCGGCTCGATTGTTTTTGCCGAAAATCAAACCCGAACTCTGCCATTGCCGCGTAACTATGCCTATCGTTCGATTCAGCTTTTGCTTGTGGCCAACTTGACACGAACGACAACCGCCTCCACAAGCGCCGAATTACCGAAAGATTCACCGCCGGCACAGTTGATTAAGAACATAATGATCCGGGCAAACGGCAGGGACGTTATCAAAAATTATGATATGGAAACGCTTCACCGGATGAACGAGATCCGATGGGGTGTCAGGCCATATATCTATTCGCACGGCTGGGCGGGCGGTGATAACGCTTCTGAACAAACATTAGAAGTCCACGCGCAAATTGATCTTGCAATGTGGCGGGCGATCAGGCCGATCGATACGCTGCTCAATTCAGCCGGACTTGCAACGCTGGAACTGATCATAACCTGGGGAACCGGAATGGACACGATGTCAGACGGCTGGCAGGCCGAAGACGGAGCGCAGGTAACCGTCAACAGTGCAACGCTGTATGTTGCTGCTATCGAATCTGTCGGAGTGCCTGCGGGAACGCGCTTTATGGTCAATAAGGAATATATGATCCGCAGCCAGGTCAACGCCGAAAGCGCAAATCATCAAATTGATTTGCCGGTCGGCAATCTGTATCGGTCTTTCATTTTGAAAACACATTCAGACGGCGAAAACACGGACGATATTTTGCCTTTGCCGAAAATGATAACAGTTCAGGCCGGCACAGAGGTATTCAAACAGCGAATCGGGCATTTTTTACAGGCCGATAATCGGCTTGAAACGGAAAACCAGGTCCCGGAACGAATCGGATCAGGTGCAGCACTCGATCACGCGCTGCAGGAACTGACGCTCGAAGGGTATTATCTACTGGAGTTTGTCAAGGACGGGCGGTTGACGGAGTGCCTGGACACTTCGCAGCTGTCGAATCTTAAATTAACGCTGGACGTAGAGAAGGTCGGGGCGAACAATTTTATTGACGTTTATCCCTGCGAACTAATAGCGCCGCCGGCAGAATCGGCGTAAAAAAACTTTAACGTTAATCGCTGTAAGGTGTAGGATGGGTTTAGAGCGATAACTCCAAAGGGGTTATCGCTTTTTTTATCAAGAAATACCAATGAAGCCATACGATTTTAGTATATGTAATGGTGGTTTGCAGCGGGCAAATTTTCTCGGCGCTTTGGCGGTTGGTATTGGCAGCTTATTTGCTGGCGGGGCCTCGGCACTTGCCGGATTGGGTTCAAGTATCCTCGGCGGCATTGGCGGGTTGGCATCAGGGGCGGGCGGAGTAGCATCAAGTGTTCTCGGCGGCGTTGGTGGATTGACCTCAGGGACGGTCGGAGCGGCATCAAGTGTTATCGGCGGTGGAGTATCGGTTCTCGGCGGTGTTGCAAATACAACAGTGGGAGCCGGTAAATCGCTCGTTGATATTTTAGCCGGCGGTGCTGGACAAGTGAAAAGCGCGACAAAATCAGTTTTGGATATATATCAAATGTTTCATACGCCCGAACAACAAATAGCGCAGCCGGCGAGTAGCGGAACAATTCAAACGCCGAGCATTGGAGTCCCGACATTGGCCGCAACATTGCCACAACAACAACAGCCAAAACAAACGGTTTTTACGACACCAGCCATTGAATCGGCGGCGCAATCGGATTATTTGCCGTTTGTAGCGATAGGCGCTTTGATTTTATTCTGGTTTTTGAGGAAAAAATAAATGGGAAGCGGAGCTAAGATGCAAAGGATGGCGTATGGCCAGGCGCGCGGCGAATCGCTGGGGATACAGTTTCATACGGAGGCGATGATTCCAATATTAAAAGAACAGGCGGAAATGGAATTAGAAGTAAAAGAAAAAACCTTTGCGCAAGAACTCGAACAAACCAGGCAATTATATTTATTGGCGAATCAACTTGAAGGTCAGACACAACCTGATCAACCCGTATTTGTCGCGGCAGCCGAAACGGCTAAACCCAAATCGAATCTCTGGCTTTATGCCGGCCTGGCCGTAGTCGCGTTTTTTTTATTCAAAAAAAAGTGAGGTTGAAAAATGTTTGATTTAGCAGGTGGTCTTGTAACGGGCGGCTGGGACGCCGTATCAAATATCGTTAGCGGAATCGGATCGGATATTAGTCATATCGGATCGACTTTTTTCCCGACAGCGCAAAGAACAAAAGTTATCAGCGAAATCACACAGTCGGCGGGCGGCCAGGGCGATATATTCAGGGAGAATGTATTGCCGGAAAATATATCGATGATCGAAACTGCAAAATTTGTCGAGCAGCAATGGCTCGGCAGTCCTTATGAGGATCAGTTTGCGATCCCGATTAAAAACCAGGAAAGTATGAATTTAGCATCGATAGTCTCGATGGGGCCGGATCCAATTACGGGTAAACAAAGCATAACTGGGCAGATATATGATAAAGTTATGGGTAATCTTAAAGGGGTTGCCGGTGCAACAAAAGAAATCACGACCGTTGTCGATGAGATCGCAACTATGTGGGGCTTAAGGGAGCCGATTAGTGGCGGCAAACAGGAAATAGGCAATTCACCCGGCTCAACAGCAAACACGCAGCCGCCGAAAACCACCGGAGCCGATGTGATTTCGGCAATAAAAGGCCTGGGTTCGGGAATCGCAGATCAGGTCAAAGGATTATACAATCTGGCATTTGGGCAGCAGGGCAGCCAGGCGGCGTTTGAAGTCCAGCACGAAATCAAGCCGACAACGGGCTTATCGATAGGAATGATTGCTGCGGTCGGTGCGATCATTTTAGTTTTGATTCTAACGCGGAGAAAATAAAAAATGGACAAATTCCCTGAAAATATAAGAGAAGTGCAAAGGCGAGCGGCGGCTATACCACACCGGCTTGATATTGATTTATCGGTAGCATTGACGAATCAGCCGTATGATATTAGCGGCAATATGTTCTACATTTTTGAAGCACCGGACGAAAGCAGTTATGTCGATGTCAGGGTGAACGATACCAGGGAATCCGCTTTTCGTTTAAGAGTTCAGTCCGGTCTTTTGACACCGTTTAAACGATTGTATGTCACAACACCGGCGGGACAGGCAGGGACGATCACTTGTATTTATGGCACGGAAGCGCCGGAACTTTTGCAGGTTATCGATAATCGATCGGCGGGGATCGCCGGCGTGGGCGGCTTACTCGATGAACTACGCGGGGATATAACACCGGAAAATTGGGGTGAAGCAGCGGTCGGCGTAGCGGCTGTTCTTTTGATAGCGGCAAACGCAAGCCGTAAGGCCTGTTGGATCCACGCCGATATTGACAACACAGGGAATATCTATTTGGGCTTTACGAACGGAGTTACAACGGCAGCCGGCGGCGCTTTATGGTTTGCAGTATTAGCGCCCGGTGATGGTTGGGGTGTTGACGATTATCGCGGTGATATTTACGGAATCGCAACAGTAGCCGCACAGTTAGTCGGCGTTGGAGAATGGTAATATGGGCGCAAGAGGAACAACACCACGAAAGCGATTAGGTGATTGGGATGCGGGGGCGCCTTATGTCAAGGATACAGTTTATCAAGCGCCAAGTGACGGTTTTGTTGTTGCTCAATCAAATGGTAACGGAAATACAGTAGGATATACAGATAGTTTTACTCCGCCAACGACATTGAGACAATCAAATTTTGGTTCACCTGGCACAATTTCAAGTATTTCGTTACCGGTTAAAAAAGGTGAATACTGGGAAGTTGCCCGTCTTGTAGGTGGAACAACAACAACGATTTTCTGGATACCATTGGAGCCATAAAAAATGAGCAAAATTTTAGTTGAAACAGGTTTTGGTTTTTATAGGGACGGCAAAGGTAATGTAATTGCAAAAGCGCAATTGCCGCCAGGTCAACACGAATTAAAAGATGATCTGATTTATGTCGAAGTTAACAGCCAGGCCGATCTGGACGCGATCGAAATTTATACTGATCCGGCTGTAATCGAGAAAAGAGAAAATGAAACAAAAATTCAAAACGAGATCAGGGCGGCGGCGATACAACGGCTGAAAGACAAGGGCGAACTTCCTGCAGAATACAAGGATTAAAAATGGACAGAATCGAAATTGATGTCGAAAAACCGTTATCAGCCGGCGATGTTGTCGAGCTGCATTTTCATTCTGTCGGGCTTCTCTGGCTGACGGCAGCGCAGATTGCGGCGATAGATAGCCGGCTAAAGAACGAAACACATTGGCAAATCAGGAGCTGGTCGATACCCGACAAAAACACGGTGATTTTCACAGTGAAAGTATTAAAGTCGAATCCGGTCATTGTAACGGGTTTGGTTATCGCGGCAGCTATAATGGGGGTCGGATTTATCGTCTGGCTGACGTTGGACAAGATATATCAGATCATCGAATCGCCAGGCGGTCAACTCGCGGCAGCCGGCCTGGGTTCCCTGGGAATCGCGGCGGCAATAATCGCTATTATAGGAATTTTCGGTAAATCAAAATGAGCGATAAAGATATATCAAGTTGGGAACAACGATTAACAAATCAGGTCTTTAGGGGCTGGCACAATTATGAACGGCACCGGCTCACACTGGACAGCGCACGAGTCGCCGAAGTCTGGACTATGCCAGGCGAATTTATTTACGTTGAGCAGGTCAGTAGCGAATCGGCTTTGGCTTCAATCCGATTGAATCTGAATATAAACGATGCGCTTGATTTGCAGGCCGGGACGGTTATCAAAACAGTTTTCAAAGAATTTTATATCACACATACAGCGCAAGCCGGCGAATGGATCGATTTGATTGTCGGAATTAACTTTGAGTATTATAAAAGGCAGGGCGGACGCTCCGGTGGGATAGAGCAGGCACAGGCGGTCGTCAAATTGACGCACGCAGCAGCGAATACAAATGTTGTGCCGGCTGCGCAAATTTGCAATAGAGTATGTATAAAAGCCGATGTCGCAAATACCGATACGGCCTGGATCGATTTCGGGGCTGCGGCTGTTCAAAATGCCTGTTTTCCGTTAGGACCGTGTGAATCATTATCAGTTTCAATTTCTAATCTTAACAGAATCAACGCCAATTTTGAAGTTGGCGGTGAATGTGTCTTTATTGTTTATGAGGTCTAATTTTTAATGGTGTCAACGCCAAAAGCAGAAACCGGCAGGCCGTATAATTTAATTGGCGGCACGTTAGCTCTGACAAATGCGTCAAGGGCAAAAGCGCATAGGAACATAGACCAACATATAAATACAGGAGTTTGGACAAGAATAGTTTTTGATGTAGAGGATTTTGATACGAGAGGTGAAATGTCAGGTATTGGTAGATGGACTGCTGATGAGAATGGTTTTTATCTTGTTACTTTAAAAGGAGTATTAAGCAGCGCAAGCTTTACGGCAGGAGAGAAGTATGTTTTAGGATTAAGAAAGAATGGTGCGGAAATCACAAGACAGAGCCAATATATTCAAGTAGCTGGAAACCGATTTGAAAGTGCTATAATTACAGATGTTTTTCAATTTAATGCAGGGGATTATTTGGAAGGGTGGGTTTACCACAATAGCGGCGTAAATGATGGTATTTTTTACGGAACAAGTAACAGTGCTTTTGCAATCCATAGACTATCATGATGAAGATTAAAAAAATCGAGTATGGGACAGAAGGTATTGAGGTTTACATCGAGGGCTATGATGACAGGTTTATTCCCTGTTTTGAACTTAATGATATTGCAGACAAGAACGATTTTATCGCCAAAATAAAGGCGAAACTTACAGAGTTAGATAATCCTCCCGCCCCTCCGTCAGTTGAAACAATACCGCAAAAATTTCTTGATCTCAAAAAAGAATTTGAAAGAAAGGAAATATAAAAATGGCAAAGAGAAAAATTAGCAGGCGAAAAACCTATAAGAAAAAAACAAGCGCAAGAAAAGCGAAGCGCAAAGGCCAATCGATCTATAAAGTCAAGGGCGGTTGGCGGGTAAGCACAAAGCGCCGCCGCCGCAAACGCCGGCGATAGGTAGCCAGGGAATCCCTGGACACACCGGGCAAACGCTTACGAGATAGGTGTTATGGTATAGGCCGGCTTGAGATCGGCCAGCAGGAGCAATCCTGGAACGAAAAATTTTAGAGAAAGGAGCCAAAATGCGACATTTCAAAATTTTAGCGGTTCTGCTTTGTTTTGCCGCCGCGATGTTTTCGGGCGGTTGCGGATCGGAACTGGCGACAGGAGCGGCCGGGGCCGCCGGCGGTTTTGCCGCAAGTGAAACAATGAAGGGAATCGAACTTGATCTTGCGAATCGCGAACAGGCGCTTATCGCGGATTACACGGCGGCGGTCGAAGCCGGAGCAAAACAGGAAACGCTCGAAGGGATAGAAAGCAAAATTGAAAATACCCGAATTATAAAACAGGGTGTCGAAACGGGCAAAGAAATCCTGGGCGTTGACTGGAACGATCCGACAGAAGCGGGCGGCGCTATCGGGTTAATCTCAACACTTGCCTATGCGATTTTTACAGGCCGAAAACTTAAGCGCACACAGGACGGTGTTACTTCTTTTATGAAATCAGAAACACCGGGAACCGCGAACAAACTCGACAATGCAATTAGGCGAAAAACAGGCGTTACTTAATCATTTGGCGGATGAAAAATAATTTTTCAGAAAAAGCTCGACAATGGGCGCCGACACTTGTTATAGTGGCGGCGCTGATTGCCAGTCTTGTGCGTATGCACACGACACAGGCGGCGCTATGCAAACAGGTCGAAAAAAAAGTGGCTTTAGATGTTTACACTGCGAACCAGGAATTTATCGTTCGCGAACTAAATCAGATCCAGGAGGCACTAATACGAATTGAGGGAAATATCAATGATGCTATTATCGCAACTAAAAGCGATCCTGGCGTTAGCAGGAATTAACAACCTATCTGTTAAGTTTGACGCAGAAAACAAACAGATTCTGGCTGATTTTGATTATCACGGCCAGCCCATCGAGAAAAAAATACCATTTGAGGATATCGAGGCCAGCTTCACAGATGGGTCAGGGACGAACGCAAAGGCCTCTAATTTGGCCGATCTCAAGCCGACAGGTAGCTAATAACCCTTATGTTTCAAAAACAATTCTGAAACATTCTCTTTTTTTTGTTGACAAAAGGAACAGGGAACTTTACCCTGGGCAGGGAGGCGGGCAATAATAGATAAAGACAATCTATTATTGCCCTTGCCGGCTGGCTTGTTTCAAGGCCGCCAGCCGGCTATAATGGAAACGGCTGCGCCGTTACTTGTTTTATATCGGGGCGCTGCCCCGAACCCCGCAAGCCACCGGCGGGCTTGACCCTGCAACCTGTATTCAGGAAAGACATGGACGAATTATTGCTCAAATTGATTCAGGAAGGCGAAAAAACCGATTTAGCGGCTCAAATTAAGATGCTTGAACTAAAGATCGAATTTACATTTTTGGCACTTTTGTTGATTATTGTGGTTGTTGAAGGATTAAATCTTTGGGCTATGTATAAACTTGAAAAAAAAATTCCCAAAAAATTAAAAGATTAAAGTTGACAAGGGCTCATTGCCGATGTAAAAACAAAGATAATTAAGTCCTACAAGATATGTTCTGTTTCATAACATACTGTAAGCAAAGGACTTACAGAAAAGCGGTGGCGTTATGTCGAAAAAGAATCAGTCCGATAAAGCAGCACAAAAGCCTGCCCACGAGCAGGAAATCAAAAAATCTTTAATTGACCGCATCACAAATCGCCGCACCTTTGAGCCGTTCGACAAACCGACAGTTGGTTGCCGCTTTATCCGGTTTCGTCAGCGTGGTCAGGAGGTTGCCGGATACCTGGGATTCCCGATAGTAAACTTTCGACATTCCACAAGTTACCCGATAAAGCTGGACTCCGGCGAAATTGTTGAGATTGTCGGGAATAGACTTTTACACAAGCAAATCAGAGATGGGGAGCTTTGCGGCCAGCGGGTTAAAATCGTATATCAAGGCCGAGATTTTACTCACGCGGGACATTATCGCAAAGTTTTTCGCATTTTCAAAATAGGGCATAAAGCAATACCGAGTGATGTTTGGAATCGAATTTTTAACGAAGCAAAAGGAGCTAAAAAAGATGGCAAAGGAACAAAAACAAAAGCCGGTGCATTGTCCGAACTGTAATCAGCCGGCAATCCGGCAGGGTGACGAAATCATTTGCGAACTCTGCGATGCGGTTTTTAAGGTTACTAAAACCGATGGGGCCAGAGTGAAAAAAACCGGGACTCTCGAGGACATACAAACCCGGCTTGAAAAAGTTGAAAGCGAAGTCTTTCCGTCCGATCCAGAACCGGGGCAAGAGCCAGAGTCGGAACCGGAGTCAGGCGCAGGCGATGAGGATAGTTGGTAATAAAAAGGAGATGCTATGTATGAATTTACGCCGGAAATGATAGAGATAAGTGGGTTTGGTGGATCCTACGAACAGGCTTGCAGGAACATGTTGAAAGCAGCGCTAGATTGGATGGATACTCATCCCGATAGCAATCCCCGGTTTAGAGTTGTCGTAGGTGTGCCTGGTCTAATTTTTGATGAGAACAAAGACGCACTTTTGCTTGAACAAGTGATAGAAGCTGCTTCAGGCGGCGATTGCACAGGTGTTATGTCCCAAATTATAATGTGTTCCTCTATTTGGATAGCCCAGAATGGCTGGGATAAATATGTTGCGGCCATGAGAAAAACGAAAACGGAGCCAGAATCAGACGATGAGGACAGTTGGTAATGCCTGAAATTATTCTTATAGTTTGTATTTCTTCGGCGTGTTTTTATCTTTTGGGGTATTGGCAAGGCGGCAGTTATGTTAAGAAAATAATGATGGAATTTTTCAAAAACGATAAGGATATTTCGTAATGCGGCAAATGACACTTGACGAAATCGAGTCGAATGTATCGGTCGATCCAGCAGACGAACTGCGTCTAACAGAGCAGGCAAAAAAGATATATCACAAATTATTACAGGGTAAAGTCAGCAACAATGAACTTTCTGAAATCGCTTTACAATACAATGCTCGACTTTACGAAATACGCAGGGCGTTATGGCCACATAGAAAAACAGTTAAGTTGGTCGAGAAAAACGGAACAGGGTTGAACTTTTACGCGATTGTCGAGGTATAAATGGCGAAGAAAAAAACCAAAAAGAAAAAACAGAAGCCGGCAACCCCAAAAATCAAAACTGAATCAGAGCCGGCGAAAACAACGCCATATCCGGCAGCCGGCAAAAAAATCATCGACTTTGAACAAAAACTCGATGAACAAATCGATCCTGGAAAACCAGTCCGAGGCCGGCCGCGCAAAACTCCGGCCCCGGCAGTGCCGGAGCCGGAGTTTCAAATGACGGTTGATATGATAAGCCAGGGGCTTAAGATGCCGTTCGATTTATGGGCGGCAACTAACAAATTGCCGGCTTTAAGATTAAGCGA